>QQTW01002513.1_pt1 | contig 13356 bp, 14 predicted proteins | sample 1904831 | NCBI WGS metagenome assembly QQTW01 (sample SAMN09435610, study PRJNA476489) | Subsurface metagenome, whole genome shotgun sequencing project. | reverse complement strand
ATTATTTTGCCTCAGGGGGGAGCAACGCGATCAAACAGGCCGAGCCCTGGTATACCCGCCAGAGCTGGACGGAGCTCGAAAACGACGACAACTTCCTGCGCATCCGCTATTGGGACTGCCGCGAAAACCAGAACAACGCCATCACGCCGACGGCGGAAGGCAGCAGCCAGTTCACCGATTTCGATTTCGTGGAGAATGACGCAGAGGTCAGCACCGACGAAAATATCCGCCGCCTGGCCGCCGAGGCGGACGAGGCGGAGGCGACAAATGCGGAAGGGGCACAGTCCGGCGGCGATGAAGCCGAGGACGACCAGACTGAAGAGGAGAACCAGGAATGAAACTGACCTATCTCGTACTCGGCGGGGCGATGCTCGCGCTTTCGGCAGGCTCGGCGCTCGCCCATCACTCGGCAGCCATGTTCGATGAAGAGCAGGTGGTTGAACTGACGGGCGTGGTGAAGGAGTTCCAATACACCAACCCCCATTCGTGGCTCCTGGTCGATGTGACCGGCGAGGACGGAACGACCAAGACCTGGGGCTTTGAAGCGGAAGGGCCGAGCACGCTGATGCGCGCCGGCATTCGCAAGAGCACCCTTGAGCCCGGTACCGAACTCACCATTCGCGGCAACCCGATGCGCGATGGCCGCCCCGGTGCGGCCTGGATCGATGCCACGCTGGATGATGGCACCGTGCTCAATCCCCGCAACGGTTTCGCGGTGGTTCCCGCCGACGAATAAGGCTGGGCCGCACCTGCCAAGATCAATGCTTCGGGCGTGCACGCTGACGGCACGCCCGAAACCCATTGCCCGATACTCCAGGGGAAGGTCACGTGCTCGAATTCGCCAACTGGCTCGCCGACACCGAACTGAGCCGCTATATCCGCGAGCAATTATGGGTCATTCCCGCCCTGCAATCGGTTCATATCCTGGCGATCGCGGCGGTGGTGTCCTCGGCATTGTTCATCAATCTGCGGCTGATGTATTTGGCGGACCGCTCGCATGAGCTCACCCAAACCGCCAGCCGATTCATGCCCTGGGTATGGACGGGGCTCGTGGTTTTGCTGGTCACCGGCCTCCTGCTGATTGTCGGGGAGCCCAGGCGCGAACTGATGAGCACGCCCTTCTGGATCAAGATGGCGCTGGTCGCCCTTGGCACGGCGGTGACCATCTGGTTCCAGTCCACCCTTCGCGACCGGCACGAGATGTGGACCGCGCGGGTTTCCATGGTTCCGGTGAGAATCTATGCCTTCGGCACGTTGCTGGTTTGGGCGGGCGTGATCACCGCCGGACGCCTTATTGCTTACGTTTCCTGACCCGTTTGCGCGGCCTGTTTGATCGCGTTGCTCCCCCCTGAGGCAAAATAATTGGACGTCAACGCCGCCCTGAACTGGCTTGAAACAACCGCGATCGCTGAATTCATCCAGACCTCGGACTGGGCCTTCCCTGCCGCCGAGGTGGTCCATGTCATGGCGATCGTATTGGTTTATGGCGTGATCGCGATTGTCGATCTGAGGCTGCTTGGCCTTGCGGGCCGCAGCCGGCGCTACGCGGAGCTCGCCGATGACAGCCTGCATTGGGTTTGGGGCGCCTTCGCCGTCGCCGTGATCAGCGGCGTGCTGATGTTCATGTCGCAGGCCAGCGAATATGCCGCTAATTTCTACTTCCTCACCAAGATGGTGTTCATGGTGCTGGCCGGGGTGAACATGCTGATCATGGAGTTCTACACCTCCCGAAACCGGCATGAATGGGGGACGGGCGCGGGCGGCATCCCGATGGCGGCGCGGGTCGCGGGTGCACTGTCGCTCACCTTCTGGACGGTGGTGGTGGTGTGCGGCCGCTGGATCGGCTTCACAATGCTCGCCCTGCCATTTTGAGCTATTCTGTCCGGTGCGATTGCAGGGGCGCGCAGCCCGTTGGGAGGAGGATTGCATAATGGGGTCCAAAGCGAATATTTGCCTTGCCGCGGTGTTTCTGGCGCTTTTCGCCGTACCCGGCCTGGCGCAGTTCAGCCAGCAAAGGTCCGGGTTCCAGCCGGGTGTCACTGATCCGGTCGATTCGATCCTGGCCCGCCGGATCGTTATGACCACGCTTGGGCGTCAGAACGACCAGGTGCACGACATTATCGACCTGTATGGACCGGCGCAGGAACAGGATGCCCGGTTGCGGCTGGACAATATCGGGGCGTTCCTGCTTGGTTTTGCCGAGATGTTTCCGCCGAACTCCTACATCTATTCCGAGGAACTGGCAGCCGAGGACCCCTCAACCGTTACTTTGGCGCTGCCAAGCGTTTGGGAAAACTGGGACGACTTTTATTCCCGCACCTTGGCTGCGGCGGATACCGCCTATCGCGCCGGGCGCGCCGGCAGTTGGGAGGAACTCGTGGCGCTGACCGAGGAGCTGGAGGGGCAATGCGAGAGCTGCCATACCCTGTACCGCCAAAATCCTGAGCCCTTTGACATCGACAGCCTGACCGGAAACTAGGCCGCTTCAGGCAAGGTGACCCATCGCTGCTGGGCAGGAAATCAGATCGAAACCGCCATCCGAGGCGGCCAGGCCTTCCGGCCCGGAACCATGCAATCGTGCCTGCCGTTTCGCTTGGGCGGGCTGATGAACACCCACCAGCTGTGGGAAAGGAGCTGACCATGAGCTTATCCAACACCGATTCAGGTGCGCCAGGCAGCGGGAGTGGCGCGATGCTCAGCGCCATGTTCGACACCCGCTCGGATGCGGAATCCGCCCTTCAGCGGCTGGTCGAGGCGGGCGTGCCGCGAGGGTCCATCCACCTCCTGCCGGATAGCGGCGGGTCCGCTGAACCGGCGGCGTCAGGGCACGAGACCGGCGGGTTTTTCCAGGCGCTTGCGGATTTCTTTTTACCCGACGAGGATCGGCACACTTTTGCCGAGGGACTGCATCGCGGCGGGTTCCTCCTGACCCTCCGTGCCGTCACGCCGGCTCTGCACGACCGGGCGGTCGAGATCCTCGACAAGGCGGGAGCCGTCAATATCGACGAGCGGGTCTCCAGCTGGCGCACACAGGGCTGGACTGGTCACTATTCCGGCGCGACCGATGGCACGGTCCAGCATCTCGGCCCGTCCGATCATGTGGGACAGCCCAGGGGCTATGCCGAGTCGGCTCTTGACGCGCTGCACACCTCTTCGGGGCAGTCCACGCGCGACAGCAGCCTCAGCCGGGCCAATGTGCGCTCTTACCGCGTCGGCGAACCGGGCGCATAAGAGGCAAGCCGGCTCTCGCCGCTCGGTCGAGGGCAGCCACGCTCACACGCGGCTGCCCAAAGCTGTTATTGCGCCGCAGCGACGGCGCCTGTCGCAAAGCAATAAAAGCGCCCCGCCCCGCCCGTCTGCACCAGGCTCTGCTGGCTGCAGCCGGCCGATGGATGTGAAGTGTTCCAGGGCTGGATGTCTGGCGTCAGCCCGCGGCGATCTGAATGACCCACCATGGCGCCGCCCTCGCCGTTCAAGGTCCAGTTGCCGCAGGTCATGTCATCGCCTTCGGCAAAAGCGGTCCCATCGAGCTGCGTGCCCGTCAAGATATCGTGCTCGGTGGGCGGAAGCGTGCTGCGATCGAAATCAGGCGGGAGGCGGCCTTCCGCGGTCAGACCCGGCGGCACGTAGTCGGCAGGAACAGACGGAACCATTTCACCGGTCTCGTCCGAGACCGTGTCCCGCGTGAGATTCACATCATCGGCGTGCAGCCCCTCGACATCTTCCGCGATCAGGTCGCCATTCGCGTTGTGCCAGGGCCCTTCCCCGATCCTGTCGCGCGCATTGACCGCGCCCTCGCCCTGGGTGCTGAGATAGGCGGCCCAATTCCCCGTGGAACCCGCCGCTTCCGCAAGCGCCTGACAATGGGCATCCGCGCCCTCGAGACCGCCCAGATTGGCGCCGTCTCCCAAGCCCTGGCTCGTCACAAAGAAACTCATCTGGTTCGCGCCGCTCCCTTCGGGTGCGGCAGCCGTGTCCTGGGCTGTTGCAGCCGAGGCCAGGAGTGAAGCCGAGCCCACAAGAAGCACCATGGCCAATCGCTTTGATAAACGCATTATCCAATTCCTCCGCATTGATGACCCCGCCTGCAAGGCGAGCCGTAACACCAATGGGCCGTGCTGGCACCACCAAATCTAAAGGCGAGGCTTGCCGGCCGCAAAGCGCGCCCAAAGCTCTGAATGTTACCTAAGGTGAGAGGTGGTGCGGGCGGTCGGAATCGAACCGACACTCTGTTACCAGAACCAGATTTTGAGTCTGGCGCGTCTACCAGTTCCGCCACGCCCGCGGCAGGAATGGGCGGAGATAAGCGACAAACACCCCACCCGTCAATCGCCGCGCGGACGCCGTCTTGCCACAGAAACGGAACCGCACCCGGTATGCGGCTGTTCTCCTGGCATGAGTATGCGTGCCCCGATCAGGATCGGCGTTTCCGGCTGGACCTATGCGCCATGGCGCAGCCAGTTCTTCCCGCCCAAGCTGCCCCAGCGGCTCGAACTGCCTTATGCGGCCAGCATCTTCAACAGCATCGAGATCAACGGCACGTTTTACGGGCTGCAGCGGCCCCATTGCTTCGGGCAATGGTGGAACGCAACGCCGGACGATTTTGTCTTCGCGGTGAAAGCTTCGCGTTATATCACCCATATGCTGCGCTTGCGGAATGCCGAGCACGCCTATGCCAATTTCTTCGCCTCCGGTCCGCTGCGGCTCGGGCACAAGCTCGGGCCGATCCTGTGGCAGTTCCCGCCCAATTTCCGCTTCAACCCGGAGGTGATGGAGCCCTTCCTCGCCTCCCTGCCGCATGACACGGCGGCCATGGCCGAAATCGCGCGCCACCACGACGACCGGCTGCGCGCCGAACCGGCGCTCGACCCCGAGCCGATCCGGCGCGTGCGGCACGCAGTGGAGATCCGGCATGAGAGCTTCCGCGATCCCCGTTTCATCGATTTGCTGCGCCGCTACAATGTGGCGCTGGTCTGCGCCGACACGGTGGATTGGCCGCGGCTGATGGATCTCACATCCGACTTCGTTTATTGCCGGCTGCACGGCTCGGTCGAGCTTTACCATAGCGGCTATACGGACGAGGAGTTGGACCTCTGGGCCGAGCGGGTAGAAGCCTGGGCGACCGGGGCGCCCATGGTTCACGGCGAGTTCATATCAGAGCCGTTAGTGGATGGCCGCCCGCGCAATGTGTTCTTCTATTTCGACAACACCGACAAGCTGAAGGCGCCGGGCGACGCGCAAGGACTGATGCGCCGCCTGGGCGTCGAGCCCGCCGGCCCGCCGCTGGAATGGCGGGTGCCTGTCGCAGCCGCGGAATAGAGAGCACGCGCCGCATTGACATCAAACGGCGATCGGACGACATGTCAGCCGCCGATATTCGGAACCCAAGACCCATGCTGCAGTCCTTGACCCAACATCCAGCGACGTCGGACGGGCTAGTCGGGAAGACCGGCCGCGATTACCTCAAAGCCGGCCTCGCTTTCCTGCTGGGGCTCCTCACCATTCTTGGTGCGCTCGGCTTCGAGCATCTGGGTGGTTACATGCCCTGCGAGCTCTGCCTTGGACAGCGCGTGCCCTATTATCTCGGCCTGCCGCTCATTTTGCTGCTGCTTCTGGCCTGGTCGAGACTGCCTGCTTCAGGGCGTGCGCTTGGCGCTTTGCTGTTGGGACTGGTGTTCGTGTGGAGCACCTATCTCGGCGCCTTCCACGCCGGCGTCGAATGGCGCTTCTGGCCCGGACCCACGGCCTGCACCGGCACCGGGCTGAACCAAATGAGCTTTGATGACCTCAACAACATCAACGCGACCCGGGTCGTGCCCTGCGACCAGCCGCAATGGCATTTCCTCGGGATCAGCTTTGCCGGCTATAATGCGCTGATCTCGGCACTCATTGCGGCCCTGCTGCTCTGGGCCGGTTTCGGCCAGATGAGCCGGTCGGCGCGGAAGGCATAGGGCGAGAGCCTTCTGCCCTATTCCTCGAGCTCGATATCCCAATAGAGATAATCGAGCCAGCTCTCATGCAGGTAGTTCGGCGGGAAGGCCCGGCCGTTATTGTGCAGATCATGCACGGTCGGGTGGTAGGGCGCTTGTTGCGGCCACATCCGGATTTCGCGCGGCAAACGGTTGCCCTTGCGCAGATTGCAGGGGGCGCAGGCCGCGACCACATTCTCCCAGGTCGTGCGCCCGCCCTTTGAGCGGGGAATGACGTGGTCGAAGGTCAGATCGTCCTTGGAGCCGCAATACTGGCACTGGAAGCGGTCGCGGAGGAACACGTTGAAGCGGGTGAAGGCCGGGTATTTGGCGGGCTGCACATAATCTTTCAGCGACACCACGCTTGGCAGGCGCATGGTGAAGCTGGGGCTGTGGATCTCGCGTTCATACTCGGAAACGATGTTGACCCGTTCAAGCCATACCGCCTTGATCGCTTCCTGCCAGGACCAGAGCGAAAGCGGATAATAGCTGAGCGGACGGAAATCGGCATTCAGCACCAGCGAGGGGCAGGAATCGGGTGACACATGAACTGTCACACCACTCTCCCAAGGGACAAATTCAAACGCTCCATGCCCAATAGTGTAAGCGCAATGTGACAGGGCTGTGAAGCGCTGACCCCCGCGAGATGCCAAATTCACCGCAAAATCAGCCAAGCCTTGCAACCGAAATGGCGCGGACGCATATTAAAGGATGGCAGGGAGGATGGCCTCCGAACGTCAGTCCTTCTGGAGTTATGTGGTCGCCACACCTGCCGTCAGTTTTGAACAAGGAATGTTCTCACCCTGATGAACCGTGCTGAATGGTCACGGGCGGCAGGTGCCCTTTGATGGCGCCGACGCCCAATAGGCAGGCCGAAGCGCCCGCCGCTCTCGCCCTGGAACCGCAAGGCTCCGTCATTGATCTCGTGCTTCAAAGCCTCGACGACGCCAAGGCTGAAAACACGGTCTCCATCGACATCACCGGGAAATCGAGCCTGAGCGACCACATGGTCGTCACATCGGGCCGTTCGCACCGGCATGTCGGCGCCGTGGCGGATCAACTCGCCAAAGCGCTGAAGGATGGTGGCTATGGCAAGCCCCGCGTCGAAGGATTGCCGCACTGCGACTGGGTGCTGGTCGATGCGGGCGATGTGATCGTCCATATCTTCCGGCCCGAAGTGCGCGACTTCTATAATATCGAGAAGATGTGGCAGGCCGACCTGCCGGCCGACGGGCGCTAGTCGGCTCGGCCAGTCCCCCATTCGCCTTGGCATGGCGAGCGGGCGGACATGACGATGTTATCGCCGGCGGCCGCTTTGCGCCGGGCGGCATTCATCCGGGCTTTGCCGACCGGGACCATTGGCTATGAATCGGTCGGCATGCAATCAGCGTGCAACGTTCGAGACGACGCCGAGACCAAACCGCCTGCCCGAGGCACAAAACGTGATGTGCCGGGCCGGTGCTAGAACGATAGGGACGTTCGGTTGGCTTGGGCGAGGGTTGACCGCCCCTTTCCGCCGCCGTGATTAAATGCCTATGCACATCTCCACCATCGCCATCGGCCGGATGAAGCAAGGGCCGGAGCGCGAACTGGTCACACGCTATCTGGATCGGGCACAGGCTTCGGGCCGGGCACTCGGGTTTTCGGGCTTCACGGTCACGGAACTCCCCGAATCGCGCGCGGCCGCGGCGGCGCAGCGCAAGGTGGAGGAAGCCAAAGCGATCAATGCGGCTTTGGGCGAGGACGCGGTGGTGGTCGCGCTCGACGAAAGGGGACGGTCGCTGACCAGCCCGGGTTTTGCGCAGCGCATGGTGGATTGGCGCGACGGGGGCACAAAGAGCATTGCCTTTGCCATTGGGGGAGCGGACGGGCTCGACCCGGACCTCGTCCAGCGCGCCGGCCTAACGCTTTCTTTTTCCCCCCTCACCTGGCCGCACCAATTAGTGCGGATCATGCTGGCCGAGCAGCTTTACCGGGCAACCACCATATTGGCCGGCCATCCCTATCATCGCGGCGAATAGGCAGGCTTTCGGCCCCCGCTCGCGAGACGGCGGGCAAAGATTAGGCGGCAAACATGTCGAGGTTGCGGTTCACCTCGGCCAAGCCCTGGGCCGCCCCTTGCATGCTCCGCGATATCTCCTGAGTCGCGGCGCTTTGCTCTTCGGTCGCGGAGGCAATCCCGTTGATGCAGTTCTGGATTTCGGTGATGGCGTGCCCGATGGCTCGCAAGCTCGCGACCACCTCCCCGGATACGGCCTGCATGCCGCGGATCTCCTCGGCGATCTGGCTCGTGGCGCGCGTCACCTGGGTCGAAAGACCCTTGACCTCGCCGGCGACAACGGCAAAGCCGCGGCCGGCTTCACCGGCTTGCGCCGCTTCGATCGCGGCATTAAGGGCCAAAAGGTTGATCTGCTCGCCTACCCCCTGGATCACCTGGACAATGCCGTTCATCGACGCGGCTGCCTTTTCCAATGCGTTGGTCGAGCGGTCACCGGCCCGCGCATCTGAACTGGCCTGATCGATTAGGTTCTTCGACCGGGTCGCGCTTTGCGCGATTTCGCCGACCGAGGCGCTCAATTCCTCGACAGCGGCAGCCGAGGTCTGGACGCCGCTCAGGGTCTGTCCGGCCGCGCCCAGCGCTTCGCGGCGCGAATTGACCTTGGAGGTTATATCGACGCAGTATTTCACCACCTTGAGGGGCTTGCCGCTTTCATCGAGTATGGGGTTGTAAGTCGCCTCAATCCAGATCTCGCGCCCGCCTTTGGCGATACGTCTGAACGTGGCCGCCTGAAAGCGGCCCCTGCGCAGCTGTTCCCAAAGCGCGGCATATTCAGGAGAGGTGGCGTAACCCGCCTCCACAAACATCCGGTGATGCCGCCCCTTGATGTCTTCGAGTTGATAGCCGACGGCCGCGAGGAAATTTTTATTGGCGTCAAGAATGATGCCATCAGGCGAGAAATGGATCACGCCTTGTGATTTATTGATGGCGGCGATCTGGCCCGTGACGTCGAGGGCGCGCAGCTTGTCGCTTGTGATATCGACGGCGAACTTCACCACTTTCAGCGGCTTGCCGGCCGGATCGAGTATCGGGTTATAGGTGGCCTGGAGCCAGATTTCCCTACCGGCCTTGCCGACGCGCTTATATTCGCCCGACCGGAACTCCCCGCGCGCCAAACTCGCCCAGAATGCCCGGTATTCGGCCCCTTCATGCTCGGCCGGCGGCATAAACATGCGGTGGTGCTTGCCCTTGATCTCGTCGAGGCTGTAGCCGACAGTTTGGAGGAAGTTCTCATTGGCGGTGACGATGGTGCCGTCGAGCCCGAACTCGATCACGGCCTGCGAGCGCGCAATGGCCGCTATCTTGCCCTCGTTTTCGGCATTACGGAGGGTCTGGACGGTGATGTCGGTCGCAAACTTGATGATGCGGATTGGCCGCCCTGCACTGTCGAGCAGCGGGTTATAGGTCGCCTGGATCCAGACTTCACGCCCGCCTTTGGCAATGCGCCTATATTGGGCCTGCTGGTACTCGCCCCGGCGCAAAGCTTCCCAAAATGCGCGATAAGAGGGGCTATTCCGCTCGCTCGGCTCGACGAACATCTCGTGATGACGCCCCTTGATCTCGGCAAGCTCGTAACCGAGAACTTGGAGGAAGTTCGTGTTTGCATCAAGGATGGTGCCGTCCAAAGCGAACTCGATCACGGCCTGTGAGCGATCCACAGCCTTGAGCTTGGCCGACGCGCTGCGGTCAAATAACATGATAACCCCCGAAGATCGGACGCGCGTGGCGCATTGATCGCTGCCGATCATCGCATCCCTCGCTCAAGGTGCACTGAGAAGCTCAACAGGAGGTCGACGGCAAACCCCGTTGAATTACTTAAGCCACCTGTGGCGGACGGAGGGCCTTAACCGAGTGGACGAAGCTTGGCCCCCGCCAATTTGGCGCGATGGGCGGTCCCCCTCGCTGCTCACCATCGCCTGGCCAGCACCGGTCGTGCGGATGGTGCCGGCCGTGCAGCTTTACGCCGCCTGTGCCGACGGGCCAGCCTACTGTCGCACTGGCTGAAAGTTTGCAGCGACATTCGCCCTGATTTGCGCGTCTTGCTATGGTTCACCCGCGATTCGCTGCCGCCGCGGCAGAACCAAGGGGATTGGATGGCCAGCAAACCGGGGCAAAAAGGCTGGACGGCAAGCTGGCTCATGCTCGCGGCGCTTGTGAGTGTGGGCGCAGCCCATGGGCAACCGGGCAACGCCGAGCCCACGCCCCCTGCCGAGGCTTCGGGCCAACAGGGCGCCGACGCGGCAAATGCCGCTGCTGAAACTCTGCCCGCGGTTCCGCCGCAGGAGGCGGTTCTCCCCCAATCCGCCCCAAGCGGCCCGGCTGCACCGGGCGAGACAACGGTCGCTCCGCAGGCGGAACTGGCCGAGATCGAGACCTTCATTACCCTCAATCAAGAGCGCGTCGACACCCTTCGGCGGGAAATCCAGGCCATGGGGACCGACCGGGCCCAGCAAAGCGCCGCGCTGGTCGCGGCAGCCCAGCGGGTCAACCAGGCCGAAGCCGAAGTCGGCGCCATGCAGGAGCGGCTGCAGAATTTGAGTTCCGCCGAGAGGCAAGCGCGGGAGCAGTTGGAAGGCGTCAATGCCAATGTCGGAGACCTGCTTTCTGCCTTGCAGCGCATCAGCCGCAACCCTCCTCCCGTTCTGATCGTCCACCCGAGCGATGCCTTGGGATCGGCCCGCAGCGCCGCTCTGCTTGCGTCCGTGCTGCCGCAACTGCGCGCCAGGGCTGAAACCGTGACAGGTGATCTGGCGCGCCTGCGCGACATCCGCGCCGCGGCGGTGGACGAGGAGATTGCCCTGCGCGCCAACCTGCAGATCCTTGAGGAAGAGCAATTGCGGATCGCAACCTTGATCGAGGCGCGAAAGCGTGGGGCGACACTGGTGGGCGCCGACCTCCAGGCTGAAGAACAAGAGGCTGAGGCGCTGTTCACGCGCGCAAAAGCGCTGCGGGAGCGCGTCGCGGCCCTCAATGAGCGCGCCAGCGCAATCGCCAATGCCAGCCGAGGGCAGCCTGGACCAAGTCTGACCCAGGAGCAGATCGCTGTCGCCTTGGCCAATATCGAACGAACCGAGCCCGCATTCCTCTTCGAGCAGGCGCGTGGCCATCTGTTCCAGCCCGCCAATGGCGTCGTGCTGTCCGAGTTCGGCGCCAGTGACGGTTTGGGGGGCATTGCCGAAGGCGTGTCCATCGCCACCAACGCTGATGCGCAGGTGGTCGCGCCGGCGGATGGCTGGGTGATCTATCGCGGGCCTTACCTCAATTATGGCCAAATCGTCATTATCAATCCCGGCCAGGGCTACACCATCCTGCTTGCCGGCCTTGAAAGCGTGGCGGTTGATCTGGGCCAGTTTGTCTTGATGGGCGAGCCGGTAGGGCTTATGGGCTCGCGCACCATGGCGCACACCGTGAGCACCAGCGCTGGCGCATCCCGTCCGACGCTTTATATGGAATTGCGAGAAAACAACGTCCCCATTGACCCAAGTGTCTGGTGGGCCACCCAAGACAACCGAACCCAAAGTGGATAAGACCCCGATGAATTCCGCGACTATCCGTGCCGCCCTGCTGGCGGTGGCCCTTCTGGGCGGTGTTAACGCTCTGCTGCCGGTTGTGGCCCAGGAAGAGCCATCCCAAGAAGAGCCATCTCCGGAGGCGCCCGTCGATGGCGAAGCCGCCGCCGCAGAGCTGGCGGAGGCGCCAACCCCGCGCACGCCCGAAGAAATCTATTCCGATCTCAACCTGTTCGGTGAAGTGTTCGACCGCATCCGTTCCGAATATGTCGAGCCCCCGGACGAGCGCGAGCTGATCCGCGCCGCCATCCAGGGCATGCTGTCCTCGCTCGATCCGCATTCGGGCTATTTGTCGCCGGACAGTTATGACGATATGCGCCGCGACACGTCCGGCCAGTTCGGGGGCCTCGGGATCGAGGTCACCATGGAAGAGGGCGTGCTCAAGGTCGTCTCGCCCATCGACGAAACGCCGGCCGCGCGCGCCGGTATCCTCGCCAATGACCTCATTGTCGAGATCGACGGCCAGACGGTGCAGGGCCAGACCCTGGATGAAGCCGTTGAAAAGATGCGTGGCCCCGTGGGCAGCGGCGTGACGCTGACCGTTGTGCGCGAAGGCGTGGACGAACCGCTCGATTTCGATCTCGAGCGTGACATCATCGCCTTGCGGGCGGTGCGCTGGTCACTTGAAGGTGATGTCGGCGTGCTCCGCTTGTCGCGCTTCTCCGAGCAGGCTTATTCGGGCATCGAGGCTGCCATCCGCGACATGTATGAAGAGCGCGACGGCTCGGCCCCCAAAGGCCTCGTCCTCGATCTGCGCAACAATCCGGGCGGGCTGGTGGACCAATCGGTGCTTGTGGCGGACGCATTCCTCAGCCGCGGCGCCGTGGTGCTGACGCGCGGCCGCAACCCGCAGGACAATGACCGCTACGACGCCAAGCCGGATGATCTCGACAGCATGATCGCGAATGTGCCCATCGTGGTGCTGATCAATGGCGGCTCGGCCTCAGCGGCGGAGATCGTGGCCGGAGCGCTGCAGGATCACAAGCGCGCGACCCTGGTCGGCACCCGGTCCTTCGGCAAGGGATCGGTCCAGTCGATCAGCTCGCTGGGTGTGAGCGGCGCGATCCGGATGACGACCTCGCGCTATTACACGCCGGACAACCGCTCGATCCAGGCCTTCGGCATCCGCCCCGATATCGAGGTGTTCCAGGACGTGCCCGAAGAGCTCAAGGGCCGCGACGAGATCATCGGGGAAGCCGAGTTGCCCGGCCATCTGGCCGGCGCGGGCGAAGAGGGCGAGGCGACCACCGGATCCTCCGTCTATGTGCCGGCGGAACAGGAAGAGGACAACCAGCTGCAATATGCGATCCGGCTGATCAATGGCGAGGAAAGCAACCCGGCCTTCCCGCCGACCCCGGAAGGTTGATCCTCTCACCCCTGTTCGGCATCTGCTGGTAAACTGTGCGACCGGCCCCGATGATTCGGGGCCGGACCATTCAACGATCGGGGCAGCAGGGATGGCCGATGAGCTGAGCGCGCCGCTGGGACGCAAAAGGCGGCGGAGTTTTGTGCCCTTCCCGGCCATGGGCTTTGGTCGCGCGCCTTATGGGCGCATCCTGATGGTGGCTATTGCAGCATTTCTCGGGCTCGGCGCCGCCCGCATCATCCTGGTTAATGATCCGATGGGCGGTCGGCCTTTTGCCGAGACCGCAATCAGCGGCAATCGCGACACCAACACCATCGCAACGGATAGTCGCGGAATTCATCGGGGTCTTATCCACTTTGGGTTCGGTTGTCTTGGGTGGCCCACCAGACACTT
>QQTW01002512.1_pt1 | contig 13362 bp, 10 predicted proteins | sample 1904831 | NCBI WGS metagenome assembly QQTW01 (sample SAMN09435610, study PRJNA476489) | Subsurface metagenome, whole genome shotgun sequencing project. | reverse complement strand
CGTGAACGGAACATTGTGGGTGCTAGCCCTCAGTTGGCAATTTGGGCCAGGGTAATGCGGATCGTTTGGGCTTGATACTGTTTACAGATTGCTCTTGATCATCTTACGATATGGAGGGAATGGTAACAACGCTTGTCGCTAGATTTTCTTGAGAAGTTATTCTCCATCATATTGTGGAATTTTGTCGAGCGATCTTTTTCCGCATAGCCGCAAGGCCTCTCGCTCACCAATAGCAGATAGTGCCACCGATTACACTCTATTTTCCACTATATCCAGAAATTAAGGAGTCACAGACCTAGCGAGTAGATATATCGAAGCTCTCAGCGTGCTCCACTCCGCTGTCTCATACTTCAAAAGCCCATCGGCAACACCTGGTCGATAGACAGAGCTGACCACTTCAAGGTCCACACGCTGCTAATACTATAGTTCGAACCATTTCCATAAATCCATCATCATCTTATCCCTTCATCTTTCCCAAGCGCTTTAAGGCCCTGCAACAGATTACAAGAACGACATCCTCTTACCTCAAGAACGCCCCTCAATCCTTGCTGCTTCATATCGTGCAGTTTTTAGGTGCATACCTTATCTCTGGCGATACTTTATGCTCCGGCATGCTGGTGTAGTTTCCGTGTGATGAAGCCTCGGCTGCCGTTTTGCGTTGCCGTGGTGCGGATTTTGTTTCGGATGTGCGAGATAATGTAGTGATACCGGGTGATTTAGACCCACGTGATTGGGCCTAGATATTGGTTTTCGTTTTTCCCTACAATGTATCCGGCGACTCGCTTGCCATGCAGTCGTAGGCGACGGGGATTTAGTTCAATTACACCATGTCAACTGAGTGTGAACATATAGATGATCCAAGCTGGTAGTTTAGGTTCATAAGTTGTTTGTTTTGTTGAGAGCTCGGGACGGAATTAAAGAAGGGCTTAGCAGGTGGTGTAGTGGAAACATCATAAGGCATGGAATGAGGACAAAGCCGATACTCGTACCACAAAACTCGTCACAAACGAGGTACGGACTCTGCTTCCGGACAAGACTGTCGATATACCTTTCAGATAGAGCATAGATATCCCCTGCCAATCGAAGCACGGCTTGTTAGGTGTTGCGATGCCGATTTCACTCACTCCACAACCGCAGCTCATTTATACATATTCTAGGGCGGCCCGCTTTTCGCAGGTACCTGCTGATATATGGAGGCCCCTGTCAAACCACAATATCGCTTAAGGCTTCGAAACCCTTGAGTCAAGATATACAGCTATGTTAGGAATATTACTTGATCAATCAAGGACTGTAGTTGTATAAAGGTTTGGGTAATTCTGTGTCTTACGCGCTGACTTTGAGGCAATAGAAGTAGAGTCTGGAAGCTGTCTATTGTGGGTGAGAAGAGATTATGAGAGCTTGTCTGGAGTGTGGTTTTACGTGAAGGCTGAGAAGAAGGAATCACGGTAGACACGATATATCACTTAAGATCTTTGATATCACTTCCAGAACGCGAGGCGTTACGTGATGTTGTTGCTCTGGTGACCTTGATTTACGCCTTTGATAGGAGCTTTTGGTAGCAGGAGAACAAAGAAAGGTGTACCAGTATTTTATCGGAAAGGGAATTGGATTAGACCTCATCTCCCAGCGACAATTGTTTCGGGATTTGAAGTGCAGGGCGGCTAACTGTATTTTGGCCCTTCGAGGTGTGTAAAGGTCGATTGGATGGATAGAGAGCGTGAAAAGCTCGATATGTTGCTACCCAATTGACTTGAGGAGAGCAGTGAGCAGGATTATTTATATGGACGAATCATGCTTTGTTCAACGCGGTGTCTGGATCGACATCTTACTGCTCGGACGCAGCGTTTGATTCTGGTTCTTCCGGGATGTCAGCTTCCGCCCTATCGGGATCTGGGTTGTCGGTGTCCGTCCAGTCCGAACCTTATTCATCTGCCTCATCTGCCTCATCTGCCTCATCTGCCTCTGTCCCGTCCGGATTTACGCCCCACCAGCTCCTCAAAGCACTTACCTTCGAGATATAGTCTCTATGCTGATCTCCTACAGCCTTCAGGGTCAGAGCTGTGACCTGTAGAGCAAGCTGTCTTGACTCGTCAACCTTTCCTTGGTTGCTTAAGATGCATGCAAGGAGCCCCTTTGCGGAAAGTATATCTTGATGAAGCTCGCCTAGTTGTTCCTCGTACTGTTCAATGACGTGTAAGACTATGGCTTCGGCTTCCTCGTGTCGTGTTTCCAAAAGAAGTGTCTTTGCCAGCTCGCGCTGGGAAATCAGTGTCCACTGCGCATTCGCTTTGATATTAGCATCATACAAAAAGGGACTCAGATGTATTTTCGCAACTGCAGAATTCACCTATCACACTCCAAGATTGGGTATCAGATGTCCGACCGTGATGTCTCGGGTAACAGTTTTGTCTATCAATAACGCAGAAACTCAGAGCAGATAATATAGAGATCTGGGTAAAGTCATGCCAGCTAGGGATGATAAGACTTTGAAGCTACTTACGTAATTGTTTTCTCCATAATTTTGTTGACGATAGGTCACCACTTGGCGCCCCAAACGTTCCGCCCTGTCGTATAGATTCTGGGCGGAATACGATTCGGCGAGCAAACTCCAAATGAGGTCCATCCATCCAATTCGGTTGACGGAGAGCATATCATCCAATAGGCTTGAACATAGTGTCTCTAGGTCGGAATACCGGGACATGGACAGATAGTGTTTGGCTAATCTAACTTTGCTGGGTACTGTCTTTACGAGGCCGGAGATTTTGAGGATCAACTCACTAGCTTCTTCGTCACGGCCTTGGTCTATGATGTTATCCGCCAAATTCTGCATTAATGTTACTGTCATTTCGTCCTCCTGCCCGTATTCATGCGAGGAAGTTTCGATGAGCCGTAGAAGAAGGCGCTCCGCTTCAAGACTGTTTCCCATTTGTTTCATGACTTGGGCAAGTTCGTCCCCAACGTCTAGCGTTTTGCGATCTTTTGGCCCGAGTGTAGAAGTATAGTCGGCTAGAACCTCACGGTAGACTATCTCGGAATTGGTGTTGTCACGCATGGTCGATAGGGCGTGACCTTCGTTTGAGCGATGATCTAACGTGATAACGCTTTTTGGCCCGAGTGCAAAAGTGCAGATGGCGACAGCTTTTTTTATCATGCGCAGTCTTTGATCCTGGCTGTGATATCTGTCTACCATCTGTGCTAATATGTTCCCGGTGCAAGTAGGGCAAATGACGCCCTTTGTGGTATGATCATCTTGGAGTGTCTGCCCATGAAACACGGTAGGCACCAACACCTCGTCGTCATCTTGTAGAAGCAGCGGCCGAGATGAGATCAGGCTCAGAGCATGGGGGAGATATTTTGACTTGGTAAATAACTTCACATCGAAATCCAGTCCTTTGATCGCATCATACCCTGTCGACATAACGCCGATAGCCTCGGCAACCCAATCATCATGTGTAGAGCACATCGTTAACCAGTTACGCGTCACCAACCGCACAAGTCGATGAAGATCGAATACCCGTCCAACCTGGTCACCCAAAGCGCCAGTAGTATTCCGTAGAGATATCAACGAGTACCCCAAGAGAGCTCCCAGGGTTCGTTCCAAGTTTGTAGGGGAGCTGGAGTCACCCTCGGCAGTCTTCGATATAAGAGCTTCTGGAATTGCTTGTGCATCAAACATGCTCATCATACACAAGGTGTTTGCGGCAAGAGGTTGATGTTCTTTCAGATACTCAAACGTCACAATCCAAGTGGAAGCGATCGGATTCTTTAGCTCGGAATCCCTAGTATCATCCTCGAAGTCCTGGCTCAGTAGTTCAATCTTGTTCTGATCATTGGCTTCGTAAAGCTCAAGGTACCGAGCGGGCGTAGACTCGTTCTCATGTATGAACGAGGCTGCCTGAACAAGCGCGAGGGGAACACCACCAAGTGCCTCAGCCAGCCTGACCAAATCGGGGCTCCTTCCAGACTCTTCGTCTCCTAGCTTAGTCGCCATTAGAGTAATCGACTCATTCAGGTTCAAGGCGGAAAGAGGAACGACGTATTTCGCTGTCGCGAATCTGATTCCAATCTGTCTGTTCCTAGTAGTCATGATGATGGACCCACGATTGGATCGAGGGAAGTAGGCAGCGAGACGACCACGCCCCTCACCATACATGAGATCGATATCATCGACATTGTCGTATATGAGCAGCCATCTCCCAGACGCTTCACTCTCAAGCCATTCTTTGACTTTTCCCAGAATATCAACGTTTGGGTCGTCGCAGCCTGAAATCCCGACCTTCTTGGCAATGTCACGACTCCCACCTTTCATCCGCTCAGCTGTGCCTGCATGTATCCAGAAGACTGATATTGTGGACCTCTTGTGCGCCTCAATGTACTGTCGGGCGAGGCGAGTCTTACTATCAGAGACAATTATATAAGGGGTCCCCCTTCGCAAATTACTGATTAACTCACCCAATGCCGCCCAAGCCGACAATTGCTACACGGGAGTGTTTCTCTGGTTGATCAAGCTTGAAGCTGAGAGTGTTCATCTGCTCTCCCCTGCCAGTAAAATCGTCGGCCCTGGATCGATCATGTACAGATCAGCTGCTAGCGCTCACCATCTAAAATGTATAAGAGGAAAGGAAGGAAGAATGATATGGGAAGGAAAAGAATATATAGGATGCAGCTATGGCCGCTTCAATGATGACGTCTCCGAACAAGTCATTATGTCAACGTCAGGGGGATAACTCTCAAGTATCACATCTGGGACTCCATTTCGTCTAATACGGACATTGCCGTGTTGTCGAGGGTACTCTGTAGCTGAAACTAGTAGAACCTACCACTGGACAGGCACCATTGTGTATCTTCTAGGCCGTTGTTCGTCCGCGACTCGCATAGATGCAATTCCAGCCGTGACTGATGCCGCAGCACTGGTACCGGACGTGGCAACACAATGCAAGGTCAGAAATTGGACACGGTTCTGAATCAGCTGGGATAATTCATCGACCTTCCTGTCCTGCTTCAGAGTCAAGATCGCTTTCCATGCTCGATGGATCTTTGACGAGCCATCCTTTGGAAGAGACTTGTCGAAAATGTCGTTCAGCTTGCTAGCCCCAGACTGGCAATCCAGTAGAACAGGCTTCAGCGCTCGGCAAGCTCCCTCGTCTAGCGTGCCTGAGTTGATTCGTTGTTGAATTTTCTTCAACGCGTCATCCAGCAGAGGCAAGATAGTCTGAACGTCTCGAAAAGCTCTCGGTATATCATGAACGTTTTCTCCAACATCTTTCACCCGTGAAAATACTTTATCTGTGAAATCGATTATAGAAGCAAAGTTTGCTATGATCCCGAGCACGATAAGGGCTTCTGCTCCGCTCATGTTGAGCCAACGAAAGCGATAACATGGGTTGCAATCAGTGACTAGATTCGCGAATATTGTGCTCAGTTCATCGTTGGACTAATGTGGCAAACGTAAGACTATCGACAATAGGCGGATCAGAATATCCATGCATCAGTGTGTACTGTGGTAGGTTGCATTAAAGTTCCCACAGGGGGCAAATCCAGGCTTGGCAATCTGCATTGTTAAGGTACCTATGCCTCGGGGTCGAAGAGAAAATGAATAGTGGGGGCCTTGGCACAGAACCTCTATACAAACCTATATATAAAAGCTATATTATCTACCACAAAACAGCTTCGAGTACCTTAAATAGGATATTGGACTACTATAGCTATAGAAATAGGTAAGATAGATGGTTAAAAAGTAGGGTTTTAGGTATCAAAACAGGAGGTTATGGCCCCTATGTCTCCTGCCAAGGCGCGGCCCCACTATTCATTTTCTCTTCGGGGGTCCTGCTATGGTACCTATCTGATTAAGTTGGCCTAGTGCGGTATCATTATCATCCTTCACTTTTCTCGTCACAAGGACAGCATCTCTGGGGGGTAGGTAATTGGGCGGACTGACATCGTTGAATGTCAGCTGGGGTAGTTTATTGTCATCCAATGATAATCTCTGATCTTATAGGGTGGAGCAAGATGTAGAATCCAAGTGGTTCAGTACTTATTCACAAGGCTGGTAGGAAGCCTCCATGGCGACGGAGCTCGATGAAGACAGTTCCTTTCGAAGTTCAAGCCTGAAAAGCACGTAAGGGAAGGTTTGCAACACTTATCTGATGCCTCGTTCTAACCTAATAAGTACTGTTGTTCCATTGACATATTCCGCACTTGTGATTGTTATCCTTGCTCACGAAATGTTCGAGCTATATGTTGGACTATTCGACCAATTTCGCCCATGCCCTGCGTGCGGCACAGAAGCAGCATGACCATCGCCTATTCACTGCCAAGAAAGCAATCACACTCACAACAATCTCGTCCAGGAGGTCCGCTGCTGCCTCAACGTTGTTGGTCGTCACATACAGCGTCCCACATCTTGTTCCCCAGAAGCTGGTGGAAAGGAGCAAGGTCATCCCCGTCAATTGCACGCTCTTGTCATCGTTGAACCAGGCTATATGGTGTGCTGCGCCATCACCATCCTGTCCGTCGTCCTTCAGCTTCCATGGACGGTGAGGTCCCCATGAATGGGTGCAATGACGGGATGCTCCCGCGTGGAAATTTCCCGAGGAGACGTTAGAACCCATGGAAACTTCTAAAACCTCGGTGTCGCTGTCTACAGTGCTGAGATCGACGGAACCCATGTATCTTTCTCTCCAGTCCTTGTGGTCCCGGTAAACGTCCATAGTAGGTACCGGACCGCGGTTTGTCTTTTTTGCGGTATAAAGTATTCTCCTCTTGTTGGCGTCGAAGATGGTGAACTTTTGAAAGGTCAGGGGTGACTTGTAGATGCGAACGATACTGGTTGTGGTCTGTCCTTTCGAGGATACCTTGCTCTGAAGGTTTAATGGTACAGCTGACGAAAAGAGATCACTGTTGTTGCCAGATGGAGTGGTGCATTCACTGGAAGATCGTGTATATTTGGTAGAAGTGGGTGTAGTAGCAGGGGTACCATACAAACCGTTAAGCGTTTCTTCGGATCCGGTAAAGGAGAAGCGGGACGATGGCTGGTCATCGTTTTGAGTTTCACCATCTCTTTGAGTCGCAGCTGACATCTTAAGATTGAGGCTTGACCCTACCATGATTTGCTCGAGCAATGATCGAACCTAGAGGATGGTTCATAGACTTTCTAGACACGTCTTTAACCTGACTTATACTTCTACCTACCGGCGAATCGACGACTTGACAGATTCACGACGAAGAACATTTGATGTTTTAGCAAAGTCCTGCTGAACATCAAATGCTACAGTTGGTGTCATGGCTGCTCCACACAAGGCTATTGATAAAAGTAACAGCAGTAAGTCTGTCTCTCTACCTAAGCACCAGGCTTTCCCGGATCAGTTCGTATTCAAGTGCGATCACATGCTCGTCGTTAGTGAAGAATTCTATTTTTAAAGCACGATAGCCAACCACACGGTTCTTATAGTATATTGCCGCAAAAGCTCTCCTTAGCGCATGCCTTCCCCTTTTGAGCAGTAAATCTCCCTGATCGTGCTCATTTCCCGTTGTAGGAAAGTTTCTCCATCCTTCACAAGGTGGCCCAGACGTGGCATATAAAATACATTGCATCGCTGCTTGCCTTTTCTCCCCAAGACTTTCGGAATCACTTCTACTTCCTCAGGTCACAACATCTAACATCATTCTACTTCTCCACTTCACTCTACTTCTCCACATATTCCTACATTTTCCCATCGCTCTTCTAACCCATACTTAGCTCATTAGTCATGTGGAGCAAAGCCCTTTTCTTGCCTTTGCTTGCCTTGGCCGTGTCGGCATTGGAGTCGACGACGCTGCGAACCGAGGTTGTTCGGTCCCCAAGACCGAGCTCCCTACCGATTCCTCTCGCTTCGAAGGCCTTCAACAGCACGACCATGAGCGATTGGAGCAAATACCACCTTCCTGACCTCACCAAGCTGAAGATATATCCGAACATGGGGCCGAAACAGCCTCCTAGTTTGTGCAAGGGGGTGTCAGCGATGTGCTATGTGATCGCTCACGGGAAGCGAGATTGCTTCGCTGCATGGCAGGTATGCTAGTGACTTGTCGCCAGGCAGCTTTTGTGACGAGTTCTGAGGCTAATTTTTGGGTGTAGCAATATGAGGACGACAAATGGTACTGTGACTATACGTCACGAACGTCGGGTGCGTGTACAGCGGTTTTCAGCTGTGAAGCTCAGCAGCAGCAAACGTGCTTCAAGGGCTCCTATGTGAAGGAGGTCTTCCACAGGATCCACGAGAACAATTTCCAGTAAGTCGATTTTCTTAACCGTTGAAAAGGAGCATGTGGTGTCAGAGGCTAATGAGTCATGCATAGCTGTGGTTCGGGTGGATGCGGCAAAACTTTCATTTCGGTAAGAAACCTCGTTCTGAGCAAGCAAGTGATTGTTGCGTGAATACAGCTGACATTTCACTTCGTCAAGGCGGACGAGATTCCCGAGGGCCGTGATACCTGTGGAGCTAAGCTGGACTATTGTTTCCGCTGCAATGAGAGGAACAGCGATCCACCAACTTCACCTCTGCCGGATTACTTCACGGTACCTAAGCTGAACCCTCCACCGCCGCCAGCTCCGCCGCCAGCTCCTTCGCCAATATCGTCGATCCAGATTCTCCCGTCACCGCCGCCGTTCAATCCGCTACCATTACCACCGCGGTGAGAGGCTATATCGAAGGTTTCACCTTATTATTTTGAGGTGTTTCATCCAGAGCGGTGTTGAAGTTGGGACATAGCTCGACCTCAGGTCGTGTGATAATTTTCAACGTGTTACGGAAGCATTCTTAGTCATTTCTGGAGGCGTTTTGCATTCTATATACCCAGGGAGGGAATGTTAAAGGCGTTCTAGTGCAGCTCATATCCTGTTGTCTCATAAGTTGTATTTCTAGCCTGATATCAACCCCATGCAAGCCAGGTTTTGTCCACGATGAAAGTATTAGTGATCCCATGTGCATACTATCTGAATCAAAATGCTGGTCAATACTCACAACCTGAGATACACATTTCTACTTCCAACGAGCGCAATTTGGAAAGAACAGGATCTCCTTCTTTGGCGAACGAAATCTGGTAGACATCTTGGGGGCGTACATGGCGTCCTTCCTTTTGCTGCTACTCTTCTTCGCCTTTGCCTTTTTGCCCATTTTGGTCGGGATGTGTACCTTAATTTCTCGCTGTCGTCCAGAATCAGGAGCAGGGAGCAGGAGGCCGAGACCGTACGAGCCCTTTAGGGCAAGCCCACGCTAAGTCGTTCGGACTGTTACATGTGGGTACCTCTTTTACCTGGTAAACTTGCTCAGTTGAGCTGATGTATGTATGATGTAATGAATAATTCAAAGCCATTTCATCATAAATTTAACTTAGGTAAAGAATCTCCTCAAAACCTGGCTGTCTATAGAGAGCGAACCGAGTTCAATCTTGACTCTCTCGATAGGCGGCAAGCTGATACTTGCTGTATCGAATGTGACTCTCAAAGTTGAGCAAAATTTCATTAACTGAAGAAAGAACTTCACGTACTTGACGATGGGCTCTAAGATGGGCTTCCCGTTTGAACCAATTACACCCATTCCACCTGACTTAGAGCGCGTTCACTATCGCTCTGCTCCTACCACACCAACCAAACGTTACGGTATTCTCCGCGGAAGCCCCGAAGCATGTTTGTTCAGAGCTTCCGATTCAGGGGCTCGTTGCTCCGCAAACGAAAGATTCAACGTCTGTAGTTATTGCGGACAGAGATTATTCGACTTGTAATTGCTCAATCGAATGCTAGCTCAACAGCATCACTAGCGTTGACTTGCAAATCCCTTCTTGCGATAGGCAGCGACTTCACTCCTTCCGAAGCCCTCGACCTACCTGCAGAAATGCCACTGGAGTTCCGCTCAGCACCTTTGAGTAAACAGCAGATCTACCACCCCATAAGATGGGAATTTATTCGCTTTTTGGAGAAGGACTTGAGGGGTAAATGGCGACTTTGCTCGGATGAAAGTCCCTGATCTTTATAAGATCAGGAACACTGCGTCGTCCGGCCGAGTTGGGTGCAAGTATCGAGTTGAGAGGTGCCTTGACGATGAGGTCTGGCCAATGCATGTCGTGTTCCAGTTTGCGAGGTGGCAGATTCCCTTGCGAAGGGGTTCGCAGTTCAATTATTAGGGATCAACTGGTAGGTAACGGTCTTCTTGATTATGAGAGGCTAGACATAAGGTCACTTAGGATTTTACCTCACAGCTTAACATGCTTCAAGTCTATGCCATAGGCAAAAACAATGGGAGAAACATTATCCCTACTACAACTCTTCAATCATCACGATTTGCGTTGCCAAAGACTAATAGCTGGTTTCAGTCTCTCCACAAGACTCTTCTTAACGGCTATCTTCCAATGATTGAGATGATCTCGAAGTCTGGCGCTCTTTATGCTACTTTGCAATTCTAAACCCTCAATCCCAGCACGTCCCAATGTGGATACGTGAGCAGATGCTAGACCGTATCAAAGGTGATACCGGCATGGTAGATTGCCTGGCTTATGCACCAACTATGAACAGATTTCCAGCACAATCCTTTCAGAGTTTCTGGTTACGCTTGCAGGGGTTCGTGAGCCCTATGAGTAGAATATCGGTCGTACGAATCGGTATAACAGAAGCAAAAATTCGAGATCGGTTGTGCTGTATATGACGACCGGAAGTAGCAAAAGGATCCCCAATGGTTGGAACTGAGAAGCAGAGCTGCTCAGCGTTGCGGCATGGGCCATTTGGTGTATTAAGGGGCTTCAAGGATGCTCAAGGCAGCGCTGCTGAGGGATCCTTAGATGCTGACAAGCGGCTATGTGGTTTCCTGTACTTAGCGACCTTGACTGGCCCGTTATTACTCGACTGCTCATACATGGACATTTTCTAGATAGGACCACATGTATTCAACGATGGATGGCTTCAAGATGCCAGCTGCCAAGTTTCGTGACTCTCCAGTATCCCGGGCAACCTTGTTGGTCCAGTTGGTCCCCTCGTAAACGGTTGCCTTGACATTTACGTTGGCTTTGTCCTTCAATATGGTCGTTACTCTCTATCAGTCATCCGTATACAGCGCCCCGCAACTTTCTCCATACCTCTGCAAGCGCGATTTGGTCTTGTTGTGGTCAGTTTACGGTTCCATAGTTTCTATCGAGTGGAGGGAGATACATAGGACGTGTTACATTCGTTAGTTGAGTTGCGCATTGCTTGGGGGAATGGTTAAGGAGGACGAGACCTTTTCCTTGCTCGTGTACGTGCGGACACACTTTCTTTCTTTGGATCGCCATTCTGAGAGGCATGAGTAGATCTTTTGGCCCGCTTGGTGCTGGGTTCGCTTTTGGTATCACCATTACTGGTCGCAGCTCTGGGTCTTTTTGGAGTGGATTTATCTTTCCTCGAAGTCGTTTGGCCTGTAGTGCTTTTCGATGGTTTGCCTTCATCTGCGGTAGGTTTTTGCGGCATATTGGCTTTTGGTATGGACCTTGGGGAGTCCGTCTCTGCTCCTATCCAGCCTGTCCACTCAACCTTCCCGTCGTCATCACACAAAATCCTGCCTTCTCTCCGACCATCATTGACATCCTCAATCCAATTCGCAACGACTTCCCCTGTCTTGATCCCGACCGCCTCAGTGAATTTCTTCGGCTTCACATCCATGCCATGATCCGCGCCCTCAACAACAATCCTCCACGTTTGACACCGCATCCTCGATCTCACTTCCTCCAACCGTGCAAGATCGCACATAGAATCCTTATCACCACTAATAAAGATGACTTTGACCGATTGTTCAATATCCAACAGGAGTTGGTCCCGTAGTTGCTTGCCAGTATGCAAAGGATAACTAACCAACACTAAACACTCGGTCTCCGCCGTAGCAGCCATGACAGCAGCACGAGCACCCATGCTTCGACCGCCCAGACAGGAAAAGGATTTTCGGTCCCTGATTACTGCGGAGAACATTCTGGTGCGCGAGGCAAGGTTGGAGTTGCCTTGGAAGCAAAGGATTGGGAAATGGCGGGAGAAACCGGCGGAGAAGTTGGCGATGGCGGGAGAGGTAAGAGTGCCGCCGGCGCCATGGGTAAAGATTAGTATGGGCTGCGAGGGCGCATCAGGCGAGGTAAGGGGAGACGAGGGAGCGTTAAAGAGGGTGCAGGGTATTGGCTTCGGGTCGAAGGGAATTGAAAAGCTTCGGGTGGTCATGTTGGTGAATCTGAGTAGTGCTTGTTCTTGGATCTGTGTGGCTAGTTGAGCTGGGAGTCCATTGTTTGAAGAAGTACATTCTTGGTGGCAGTCACGTGATATTTCTCCCCTCCCCGCCCAAACCAATGAAACTTATAGCCTTTCTACACTCAGAACAGAATCGTACCAGATCCAATCATGAAGTCCACCCAGACAAATCAAGATCACAGTGGCTGGCCTGTGAGCATCTCTAGTCTTCCACGGGAGCTACTCATCATAATCCTCAAGTATGCGAGATACACTGGAGACCGGCGTCGGTTCGTGTCATGCCTGCTGGTGTGTCGCCGATGGTTGATCCTAGGCCATCGACTGGCATGGGATTCGATTGTCTTGGATACAACATCTTTGGAACCTTTTTTGAACCTGGTTGAGCGTGCTCCAAATGGAGGTCGTATGATCAGCTCATTGTCCTTGCAGCTCCATACAATATTCCCCTCGGCCGAAGAATGCCGGAAAGACTATGTTGGTCCACCCTGGCATCCTGATGGCGCAAATCCCTCAACCGCCAAGCTGTGGGATCAGCTCGAAAGACTGGCCCAAACAGTTAGAACGCGCATGCCCAGCCTCGTGAGTTTTTCATTTCGAATAGGGAGGACTTATCGACGCCAACGACGCACCCTGGGACACATCAGAAGGCCTTCCGGAAGCTGGATGAGGACCTCAACCATTGCCAATCTCTTAGAGGCTTTGCCACAATCCTGCATCGATCTCGAGCTGGATACTAAAGGGAGAGAAGACGACAGGTGCTGCGGTTTCAACCCAACAACTGGCTCAGCGCACCTCTGTAGCACGCTTGGGATGCTGATGCCCCGGTTACGGCACCTGCGATTGCGACTTGGCTCACTATGTCCAGACTTTTTCTCTCATGAGACCAATGGTTCGCGCATCTTTATCGACGCTCCACGCCTTGAATCCCTACTTATCAATATGAACAACCGACCAGACAGCCGGATAATCTCACGTTGCCCAGCGTCGAAATGGACTTACCCCTGCAAAAACAAGGCGACTGCAGATTCAAAACGTAAGTGTCGCCATATATTGCGCGCAGGTGAAAAATGCTTGCAGCTTCGGCTAGGAGAGATTCTTTACACGGCATACGAGGCCAATATATTCCC
>QQTW01002511.1_pt1 | contig 13364 bp, 11 predicted proteins | sample 1904831 | NCBI WGS metagenome assembly QQTW01 (sample SAMN09435610, study PRJNA476489) | Subsurface metagenome, whole genome shotgun sequencing project. | reverse complement strand
AGAAGATAGTTGCCAATTAATCGTTAGAGGCAATACCAGAGATTATAGTTTAATCATTAATGAGTGTGCTGATCACACTATTCAAAACGGATATATTCTTATCTGAGAGCCAAGTTCATCTATGCAGTTTTGCTAGTAATCGTCCTAAAACAAGTCCTGAACCTATTCCTGTTGATAAAATCAGAGCGATTTTTACGCAATGGCTAGTAGAACAAATTAAAGTTGAGACCCTTCAATCAACTTATGATGAAATAGAGGTGTTGGCTATCTACCCTTATTACTTGCAAGGCGAAGAAGGCTTGAGGGAGTATAAATGGAAGGATTTAGAAAACCGCCTCAATCAAGATGCTCGCCAGCAAAATAGAGGGAGTGAAGTGCTGCGCCTGATTAGAGCATCCGAAAAATTAGAAGGACTAGTGCCTTACGTCAGTATGAGTAGATTGTGTTTGGGAACGGAAGATGAAAATGGGTATCCACTTTTTGATTTCTACTGCTTCTATTATTATAATGAGGAATATAAATACGTTGTTTCAAACTATGATAATACTGAGAAGCATTATTTTGATACAGCCAAAGAAGCCGTAGCGTTTGCTGAAGAACGAATAGATAAATTTAAAAAGGAGCATAATTTGTAAAAGGAATAAAATCCACGCCTACCACTAAACCCTTCGACAATCAGTCTTTACTTACCGCGCCAAAGTGAACCCGGTTGGGAAAGTGTTGCAGCCATAGATTATTCAGGAAGTAGCTCAGCGGGGCTCCAATCCTTATGGATAGGATCAATATTCTGACAAACTCTTGCGATAGTAAAAAAGCCACCCGCCAATCGGTAGTGCCCAGTACCTTGCGGATGCCTACTTCTTTTCTCCGCCGTTCGGCCGTATACGTAGCCATGCCCAGCAGGCCCAGACAGGAGATAATGACCGCCATCAATGCCAGGAAACCCAGAATCGAAACCAGGTCAGAAAATCCCTGGTTGGTTCCGGCCAGTTGCTGGTCGTAAAACTCATACTGAAAGGCGTGAACGGGATCAATCCGCTTCCATTCGGCCGCCAGCCGGTCTACCGTCGTTCTTGGGTTACCCGGAACCAGTTGCACATTTGCCACCGTAAAGCTGCGAGGTTCGTTGCGCAGCACCAGCGGACCAACCTTATCGGTTCCTCTGGTCATAATACCTCATCCCAACACCCTAATCCCCGAAGGGAAATGGCTCCACCCCAACCCTCTCCGAGAGTGAGGGAGCAAAAGTTCCCCCTTCGGGGGCTAGGGGGCTTTTCCTCTCTTCACACTCGAAGCCAACACGGCAATCATCACGCTGAGAACCACTACAATCAGTAAGGAGCCCCGCAGGGTAATCCAGTCGGCGCCCCAGCCGATAACCGGTGGCCCGGCCAGAAATCCGAAGTAACCCAGCGTGGTCACTGCGGCCAGGGCTGTACTGGAAGGCATGCCCGGTGTGCTGCCCGCCGCACTGAATACAATCGGCACCACCGTAGAAAATCCGAATCCGACAAAAGCGAATCCGGTCAGCACCAGCAAAGGCTCAGTCACTAGCAAAGCGGCGCTTAAGCCAACCGCTGCCAGAATGCCGCCCATCCGCAGCATCACCAGTGAACCCACCCGGGCAATGAGCCAGTCGCCGTTGATCCGGCCAAAAGCCATAGCCCCGGAAAAAGCCGCGTAGCCCAGCGGTGCCATACCGGGATCTCCCGGAGCCGCTTCGGCCATGTAAACCGCACTCCAGTCAGCCATGGCCCCTTCCCCTAACAGTACGCAGAAGGCAATAAACGCCAGCCCGACTAAGTGACCTTTAGGCCGGACGAATAACGGGGTATTTTCATGATTGCCCGGTGGCGTCACCAGCAGGAAACGCAACGCCGTACATACGAACAGGCTGGCAAAAACGGCAATTCCGCTAAAATGCCAGCGGGGAATTACCTCCAGGTGGGCCATCCAGGCACCAATCGCTGCCCCTGCCATACCCCCCAGGCTGAATAAGGCGTGAAAAGAAGACATAATGGGACGGCCATACAGCTTTTCCACCGCCACGGCCTGGTCGTTCATAGCAATGTTCAGGATGCCGTTTGCGGCTCCGGTGAGGGTAAGGGCCAACAGCAGTGTCCAGGGTCCGGTTGCCAAAGCCAGCAGGGGCAGGGTAAGGCAATGAATAATGGCCGCAATGGTAGTCACCCGCTGGCTGCCCGAACGCACAATCAGCCACCCGGCAAACGGCATGGCAATAATGGCCCCGATGGTCAGGCCCAGCAACACACTGCCGAGGGTACTGGCACTTAATTGCAGTTTCTCCTGAATGTCCGGAATCCGGGCAGCCCAGGTCGAAAAGGTAAGTCCTCCCACGAAAAACATAGACGCAATGGCGATGCGGGCTGTCTGGGTAGAACGGGGAACCGCAGTAGCGGCTTCCTGAAAATTGGGTGAGTTCAAGATTATGTATGGTTTGTAATTGGGTACGTGACAAGTTATCAGAAAGATTGTTTGCCTCTCGCAGATCTACGCAGAAAAGGCCGCAGCTATTCGCAGCAAGGCTGTTTTCTCCATGAGAAAAAACGTATCATTCTAATGAACTGCTTAATTGCGAAGGTATTTCCGTTTAGCATTCAGCATGTAAAATTTAGTCTTTCTAACCAATTGGGTTAGTTTTGCGAGCCACTGCTCCCCTTGCATGACCACTCAACCTCCTGCCCCAGCCCGTGATTCTTACGCTGCCTTACGCTACCGGGAATTTAATCTTTTTGTGGCGGCCCGCTTCTTTCTTACAGTGGCCATTCAGATCCAAAGCACGGTAGTAGGCTGGCAAATCTATGACCTGACCGGCGATGCCCTTTCGTTGGGAATGATCGGGCTGGCCGAGGCCATTCCTTTTATGTCGGTGATTCTGTACGCCGGGCACCTGGCGGATTTGATCAGCCGCAAGCGGATTATTCTGTTTTCCGGACTGGCCTACCTGCTGGGCGCCGCCGTGCTGCTGCTGTTTACCCTGAATTTTTCCTGGGTGATTAGCCACTTCGGGATTGTCCCGATTTACGTGGTCATTTGCCTGATCGGCGTAGCCCGCGGTTTTGCCGGACCGGCTTTTTCCTCGTTTGTGGTCCAGTTAATTCCCCGTGAACTGTATGCCAATGCAGTTACCTGGAATAGTACCGCCTGGCAAACAGCGGCTGTAATGGGTCCGGCCCTGGGAGGATTGATCTATGGTTTTGCGGAAAAAGCGGCTGGACAATTTATAAGCTATGCAGGCCTTGCCGGTACCGCTTTCGGCGTATGGGCCGGGAGTCTGGCGGGCATCAGCTGGGCCTACCTGATGGTGGTTTTACTCATTGCCTTGTCGATGGTCTGCGTAAGTTTCATTAGCGCTAAGCCTGTGCCCCGGAGTACCCTCAAGGAATCCCTGAAAACCCGGCTCCTGAGCGGCATTTCTTTCGTTTTTAAGAATCAGGTGGTGCTGAGTGCCCTTTCCCTGGACCTGTTTGCCGTGTTTTTCGGCGGAGCCGTAGCCTTGTTGCCCATTTTTGCGGATAAAATCCTGCACGTCGGCCCGGAAGGATTGGGATTGCTGCGGGCCGCGCCTTCTTTCGGGTCGGTCTTCATGGGCTTGTTTCTGGCGCATCGTCCGCCGGTCCGGAATACGGGGATGAAGCTGCTCTTTTTCGTGGGGGCCTTCGGCGTGTGCATGATCTTATTCGGTCTGTCCGAAAACTTCTACCTGTCGCTGTTCATTCTGGCCCTCAGTGGCGCCGTAGACAATGTCAGCGTGATTATCCGGTCCACCATTCTGCAACTGATGACGCCCGACGAGATGCGGGGAAGGGTTTCGGCGGTGAACAGCATTTTCATCGGGTCTTCCAATGAAATCGGGATGTTTGAGTCGGGCGTAGCGGCCCGGTTACTGGGGCTGGTTCCTTCCGTAATTTTTGGCGGCGCTATGACTATAGCCGTGGTGGGCCTTACTGCCCGGCTGGCTCCCAAGCTTCGTCAGTTGCATCTGCGGGATATTGTGTAGCCATTATTGCCACGCCCTTAAGGGCATGGCAATGCAGAACTATTCCCCTTTTTCTCCTTCGCCAATTGCAGGGATCTGGTAGTGGTGTAGTATTTGGCCAACATGTTGGGGACTTCCCAGTCGGGGAGTTTGCCTTGCTTCAGATAGTCCAGGAAGCGGACCATCACCTCGCCGAAGTGCGCTTCGTGGCCGACGCGGTATTTTTCCGGAATGGTCACCTGCCATTTGCCAGCCAATTTCTTCAACTCCAATCCGGGGTATTTATTCTGAATAGATTGAAACGCCTGAATTAAAGCTGTTTCGTAAGCCGTAGCGTTAATGCCTTTTACCGGTTCGATGGATAATTCGGGCACGTATTTTTCTTCAGCGCCCTGCCGGATTACGAGGTTGGCTTTGGAGCCTTTCATCACCGAAAAATGTGTGTCCCCAGTGCCTTTGGGAGCTTCATAATTCCAGATCACCGAAACCTTGGCGTGAACGCCTTTGAGAGTATAATTGATCTCTCCGTTGGAAAACAGGTTCAGCGTGGTATCGTTTAACGCATCTTTTTTAAGATAATCCGGGAAGTCAGCTAGTTGGGTGATTCGCGTAAACTGGCTCCGGGTCATAGTCGTGGGCCAGCGCCGAGCCTTGAGCACCTGAACGTCCTGCTGATAATTCAGCGCCTGTTCGGGGAAACATTCCCACTGCACCAAATCAACCAGGTGGGTAGTTACGTCTACCAGCCCTTCTCCCTGCTGGGCTACGTCCATAAACCAAGCGGGCCGCTTAATCGGGCTCCCGGAAACGTATTTGAAGAAGTGGTGCACACTTTCTTTCGTTACGGCCGGATCATTGAGTGTTCCCTTCTGCAATTCCCCGAAAACGGCCGGGAGCTGAGACAGTTCCTTTTGCAGCACCGTAGTAATCTCGGACCGTTCGGTCATAATATCATAGAGCAGCACATTACGCTGCCGGGCGGATTGGAAGGCTTCTTTCAGCAGCTCAAATCCGGCGGAATCAATGCACATGGGTTTATCGGCCAGCACATGCAAACCGTTGTCCACGGTTTTTTTGATGTATTCGGTCTTTTTCTGGTTGTTGCCCGACAGCACTACCACGTTGCCGGGTTTATCCGCCAGCATCTTCTCGAAGAAATCGACACCGGTATACACTTTCTCCTGCCAGTGGGTAGGTTTCCCCGAACGGGTGTTATACCCTTCAATCCGCTTCAGGTGGTCTTCCACATCGGAGCCTTTCGGTGCATAGACGTGTACTACAGAATCCACCTCTGCGTACCTGTTTTTTTGCACCAGGGCCGCGTGGAAATGACCGGGGTCCAGCGTAATGAGTTGCACGGGTTTAGCCGGTTTTTCCACAGTTACGGGTTTGTTATTGGATTTGCAGGCAGCCAGTAAGATCAGCACCGTGTAAAATGCAGCTTTAGGCGCACAGAATGAAATATTCATGTGGTATGGAAGGTAGAGATGTTGGATTGTAATCGTAGAGACAAGGCATGCCTTGTCTCTACTGCACATCGCGTGAAATTAAATCGGAAACCCAAAACGATAAACCGGAAACTATTTTTTCGCAGCGGCTTTAGTATAGTCCAGCTCATGGTTTTCGCCAATGGTGTAGGTAATACCGCCCAGGATGTGCCGGAGAAACAGCGGATCGGCGTAATCCACCGAATTGTGGCCGCCAGCCGTATAGAATGACCGTCCCCCCTCAAATTCGTGGTACCAGGCAAACGGATAATCCGCCGGGTGCCGGTCGCTTTGGTAGGTGCTGGAATCCAGCGTGGCCAGCATTTTGATAGCCGGATTCATATCCCGGAAGAGATACCATTCATCGTAACGTTGCCAGCGTTTGGGCAAACCTTGGGTGGCCGGGTGGTTGGCCTCCTGAATATCAATCGTGGCCTTTTGCTGGGGGGTATGCCAGAGAAAATGCCCGCCAATGAGTTGCCCGAACCATTTCCAGTCCCGTTCCACGCCAGTGGCCGCGTGAATGCCCACAAACCCGCCACCCGCCCAGATGTACCGTTGCAGGGCCGCTTCCTGTTCCGCATTGAAAACATCCTGGTTGGTACTCAGGAAGATCAGGGCGCTGTACCCCTTTAGTTGGCTGTCGGTAAAGAAGTCCGAGTTTTCGGTGGTATCGACGAGAATGCCGTTTTCCCGTCCCAGTTTCAGCACCGCGGGTATGCCAGCCGCAATGGACTCATGGCGGTAGCTGCCGGGAGCCGTTTTAGTAAACAGCAATACTCTTTTTTCGGGTCGTACTTTAGTTTTGGCCGTAGAGGATGGTTTGCTACCCTGGCAGGCCATCAACAGCAAGAGGCAGAGGCTTAAGAGAAAATAGGAGATAGTTTTTAGAGGCATTTTTGGGAGGAAGTGGTTTAAAAGGATGTATGGTTGTAATACCAGTTGCTTTGTAGGGCCCTATTAAACCCTGCCCTACAAAGCAACTGGTCTACCTCGATCCGGTCAAACTAGCCATTTTGATCTGATAAGGGGCCCGCATCGGCCGGGAAAGCAGGCGGTTGGCTTCTTCGTCGTTTTTGAACCGTTCCGTTTTGGGATCCCAGTAGACTTTGCGTTTCAGCTTTATGGCGATATGGTGCACCAGACAGGCCGAGCAGGAACGGTGGCCTACTTCTACCGGGGCAATGGGGGCTTTGCGGCTTTTCACCGAATCCAGCCAATTGCCATGATGATCATTGCTTTCGTAGAGGTGCACTTCGTTAGGCCCAATCACCGAAGTAATAATGGTGGGGTCGCTGGCTTCCAGGGCTTTGACATCGCCCTGTTTAGCGGTGGGGTCGCTGGCCGTTACCGAGTAGTTACCGCGGGTTACGAAAATCCAGCCTTTGGTGCCCTCAAACTTAATTCCATTGGGCAGATCATTGCTCACAATCATTTTTACCCCATTTTCATACAGGGCTTCCGTCTGAAATTGGCCGTGAACGTCCCAGAGTCCTTTGGCGGGAAAGTCTGCCCAGCCGGACACTTCAACCGGGCCGGAATATTCGGTATTCATGGCCCAGTGGGAGCAGTCGATGTGGTGCGAACCCCAACCGGTAATCATTCCGGCCCCAAACTGTTCGCAGCGCAGCCAGCCCGGACGACTGTAATCGTGCTGCGGATGCACTCTTTTTTCGGTATAATAGACGTAGGGCGTAGAGCCCAGCCACATATCATAATTCAGATTTCTGGGAATAGGCATTTCTGCCTCTTCTTCCCCGGAAGGGTCACCGGGCAAGCCTACGTATACCGTTTTCAGTTGTCCGATCCGGCCGTTGCGGACCAGCTCAGCAGCGTAGCGGAACTGCGGCGAGGACCGTTGCTGGCTGCCAATCTGCAAAATGCGTTTGGTGCGTTGTACAGTATCGCTCAGGGCCCGGCCTTCGGTAATGGTTAAGGAGGTCGGTTTCTGCAAATACACGTCTTTGCCGGCTTCGGCAGCATGGATACCGATCAAGGCGTGCCAGTGATCCGGCGTACTCACCAACACTGCGTCAATGTCTTTGTTCTGCAACAGCTTCCGGTAGTCCTGATAGGGTTGAACGCCGTCATAGGACTTGCCGGTTTTTTGGGCATAGTATTCATTGACCAGCCTTTTGGCATCCTCTACCCGTTTAGTATCCAAATCGCAAACAGCCATGATCCGGGCTTGATCAAATTTCCAGACGCCGGGCATGTCGTGTTCCCGGGAAATCCGGCCGGTGCCAATGGCGCCGACGTTGATCCGGTTGCTGGGCGCATTGGGTCCGAAAACGGAGGCTGGGACAATGGTGGGAACAAAAATAGTGGAGGCCGCTGCTGCTGTGGCCTTTTTCAAAAAATTCCTCCGGCCAGGGGAAGGTTGTTTTTGGTTCGTTTCCATGAGTTAGTTTCTGGTTTTTAGTTTCCAGGTTCTGGTTAATGGCCCCCAGCCCCTGAAGGGGGAGCTCTTTGCTCCTTCCCCCTCGGGGAGGGCAGGGGTGGGGCTTTTACGTCTTCTTCACTTTCTCTACCACTACCTGGGGTGGGTTGCCGAAATCCTGCCAGGTGCGTTCGGCGGTGTTGGCGTCGATGTTTCCATCATACATAAGCACGCGGTAACGGAGTACGTAGGTTTGGCCGGGCTCCAGTTTCCAGTCTTTGTTTTTGGTCGGGCAGAAATTGAAAAAAACGTTGCTCTTGCCATTGTACATGTCCGGCAGCCACACCCGCAGCGGTTCGGGGAAATTGTAGTTCTGCGGATGGCCCATAAACAGCAGACCGGCTTGTCCTCTGGTTGTCTGGCCTGAAACGCTGCACCACTTGCCCCTTGACCCATCACTATCATTGCGGGTTTTGCCTTCGGAGGTTAATACCTGGCTGTTTTCGGTGCCCCACTGCTGGGTAGCCCGGAAGCCGAAGCCACCGTAGCGGTATTCCTTCAATAGCATGGGACTGGCCGAAGCACATTGCAGGGTGGAGGTGAAATCCCAGAGCCAGGGGCCTTTTCCGTCCTGGCCGGTATTATACACCCGTACGTCCCAGATTTCATTTAAAGCCACTTTTTCGCCGCCAGGAGCTCTCAAATCGATGTGATTTTGCCAGGCTTGAAAGCCGCCATACACCTCGCCGCCAAACAAGGCGTCAAATTTATCGAACCGGACCGTGCCCAGGCTGTCTTTCAGGTTCCAAAAATCCACCTTACGTCCCTCAAACTCAGTCAGGGTCCAGGGATTCCAGATGCCCAGGTGATGCAAATGGTCTTTGGGATGAATGGTGGTGAGTTCCTCCCCGGCGGGTGACCAGACCGGGTGAATAAAACCACTCCGTTCGTACGCTTTTGAAGCCCCTCCCGGCGGCGCAATCATACCGTAGTTGTATTGCAGCACGTTTTTATTACTCACCGAGAATCGGACCGCTTGATCATCCCGTTGCATCTGTACTTTGGGCGGGGATGCCGAACCGGCCGGACCGATTGATACTTCGTATTTGCGGTCTTTGCCGGCTTTTAGCGTGTCAGTCAGCAGCCACCAAATTCTTGCCGGCTTACCAGCTTCCGTTTGGGCTGGAACCGTAATCCGTTTGCTGCCCTTTATTTCTTCCAGTACCAGGGTTTCACCGGCTTTAACAGTAATACCTTCCAGCGAACAAAAAACCGGCGTATTATAGCGGTCAGCTGCACCCGCTTTCACGGTGACCCGGGCCAGCTTGATGGTCTTAGGCGGCTTGGCTGGTACCCCGGAAGCCATACTTAGTAGTCCAATTAGCAGTAAGTGGAAGTAGCGCATGAATTCTTCAATTAATCCAACGGGATAAAAGTAAAAGTTAATTTTCAGCAATGCAATCGGTTGCATTCATTTATTTATGAATCCTTTGCTTATTTTGTGCCCAATCCAATGGGAATGAAAAAACGAGAAGTAACCATTTACGATATTGCCCAGGCGCTGAATGTTTCTCCGGCCACGGTATCCAGAGCCCTGAAAAATCACACTGGGATCGGGAAAGAGACGATCAAACAAGTACAGGACCTGGCCGAGCAACTAGGCTATCAGCCCAATATCATCGCTTCCAGCCTCCGCAATAGCCGGACTAACACCATTGGGATTCTGGTGCCTTTGATTAATCGTCCGTTTGTGTCGGCGGTGCTAAGTGGTATTGAGCCCATTGCTAACGAAGCCGGTTACCAGATCCTGATTGCCCAGACGCATGATTCAACCCAAATGGAAGCCGCGCAGGCCCGGACCATGTTCGCTAGCCGGGTCGAGGGGCTGCTGGTATCGCTGGCGATGGAAACCACCGATTACCGGCACTTTGATTCTTTCCGCAAAAAAGGCATTCCGCTGATTTTCTTTGACCGGGGCTGCCCGGAACAGGAAAGCAGTAAAATCATCATTGACGACTTCAAAGCCGCTTTTGAAGCTACCGAACACCTGATCTTGCAGGGCTGCCGCCGGATCGCCCACCTGGCCGGTTCCCAAAACCGCGAAAATTACCGCAACCGATTGCAAGGTTATTTGGCCGCTTTGCAAAAGTATAATTTACCGCAAGCCGAAGACTTGATTCTGTACAGTTACCTGAGCCGGGAAGCGGGCTGGGAAGCAGCTAAACTGCTGCTGAACCTGCCACAACCGCCGGACGGCATTTTTTCGGCCAATGACACGGCCGCCGTCAGCGTAATCCAGGTTCTCAAGGAACGTGGCATCCGGATACCCGGTGAAATAGCCGTAGTTGGGTTTAACGACGATCCCCTTGCCACGATTATTGAACCTGCCCTCACTACCGTGGTGTACCCCGCCCAGGAGATGGGCAAACTGGCGATTAGTCAATTCCTAAAGCTGAAGGAACACCCCGAGAACGCCCTGCAGGATGAAACCATCCTGCTCAAAACCAGCCTTGTGGTCCGGGCCTCTTCCCTGAGAAAACAGTAGGAATTGGTGATGTTCGATGTTGTAGAGACGTTGTAATGCAACGTCTCTACATCCTGCTCCGAGTGACAATTACCAGCAGGCCTCACCTCGTATGCCGTCGGAACTAAGTTCTCCAAGTTAAAAGACAGGGTTTTAACCCTGCCTTATTGGGTTTTCCTGCTGCCGCTGCTACTGCTGCTTTTTCCTCTCCCCTTCTTACCTGCCGGGGCCGCCGGTTGGGTTTCCAGGGAAGGCAGGGCGGGGGCATTGGTCAGTTCGGTGACAATCCGGTCGGCTTTGTAGACGTATCGCAGGGCAGCGACCATTCCTCCGGCATGCACCGAAACCGTGCGGTTTTTGGTGGGTTCAAAAATAAAAGCTCCCGGCAGGCTCTCCATATTTCCGTCGAAAATAAGGCCCACCGCTTCGGCCTTTTGATTGATCATCGGGCTGCCCGAATTGCCCCCGATAATGTCATTGGTAGAGACAAAATCGAAGGGGGTTTTGAGCAGTTCCATTGGCGGATTGAGCCAGCGGTCAGGCAGGTTCCAGGGGTATTCCCCATTAAAGGAGTAATACCGGTCATACAATCCAAAGAAGGTTGTTTTGTACGGGGCCATGGTGCCATTGTACTCATAGCCTTTCACTACTCCATCACTGATCCGGAGGGAAAAGGTGGCATCCGGGGGAATACTGGTACCATAAATATCAAACAACAAACGGCCCAACCGGGCCCGCAGCGGCGTTAGCTTCGTACTCAGCTCCGACATCCGGGCGGTAGCCGCCTGAAAACGGGGTGTAGCCAGGGCAGCTAGTTTCATCATCGGGTCATCGGATGAGCCAATAGCCGCGGCGCCCTTTTCCAGCAGGTTTTTCCGGAAATCCTGGTTATAGATTTTAGTATTTTTAACAATAGCCGAAACCGCGGCTTCCGGGGTGCGTCCTTGTAGGGCAGCCTTTACGTAGGGGTCGTCGGGTCCTAGCAAAGCCAGCGCCGTTTTCAGGTGGGCTGTTAGCATATTTTCTTCCAGGTGCATTGATTCCGGAGTGGTTGCCGAGAGAATGGTCTGCCGGAACTGCTCCCGTTTAGCATCAGCTTCCCCGGATTGGGCTCCCGAACCTCCGGCCTGACTGGCGTATATATTCATTCCCTGCGCCAAGGCATATCCTTCGGGTATAAAATTGGGCTGGAAAACCAGATTTTCGGTGATGTATTTGCGCCGGTCCTGGTTCAGTCGGTTGATTTCCTCCCAGATACTTTCATCGCTTCTGGTTTTAGGGTTGTTGCGGACGGCCGTGCGAAAATCCTTTTCAAATGCCGACCGGCGGGCCATCAGGTAAGGATCACGTAAACCAGCCAAACGTCCATCGTAGGCTTTATACGAATTTTCGAGGCCGAAAATATCATTCAGAATGCTGTCATTTTTAGCAGTCTTGTTATAGGCTTGCAGTGCCAGCGACTTACTGCGCAGCAGCCGGAGCAGCACCGGAATCTGAGCATCCCGCTGGTACTCAAGATCCGAAACGGTAAACTGACGCTGCGTACTGCCCGGATTGCCGACTACAAACACGGGTTCGCCCTCGGCAGCTCCCTGCGGGTTGAATTTAAAATAATACTGCGGTTTCAGTGGCTGACCATCCTCGCCGTACACCCGGAAAAAGGAGCAATCCAGGGCGTAGCGGGGATAAGTGAAATTATCGGGGTCGCCGCCGAAGAAACCCAGCTGGAGTTCAGGCATGAAAACCAGCCGGACATCGTTGTATCGCTTAAAGCCGTAGAGTGAATATTTTCCTCCATTGTAAAAAGTAATGGTCTGCAATTGCAGTCCTTTCCAACCTTCCTGCTGCCCGAATTCACTTTTCACCTGGGAAAAAGCCTGGTCTCTCAGGGCCACCTGCTCCGATTCCGTTTGACCGGCCGCCATTGCCTTTTGCACTCTTTCCGTGATGTCCGTTAGTTGCACTAACTGGTCCACGTACAAGCCGGGCACCTTCCGTTCTTCGGCAACCGTTGCAGCATAAAACCCAGTAGCATTCAGGTCCTCACCGGGCTTTTGCACTCCCGTTCCCGATTCCCGGGCGCAATGGTGATTGGTCATCACCAGTCCGTCCGGCGATACAAAGGAGGCGGAACAATAACTGGCGAAACGGAGGGCCGACTTTTGTACCCTTTCATACCACGCCTCCGAAGGACGGAAATGGTAGGTGTTGACAAGGTGTTCCGTAGGCGGATTATCGAAAGTCCACATTTTGCCATTGTCATATTTTCCGGCCTTTACTGTATCGAGGTTAAGGGTAACGGTAGTTTGCTGGGCGTATAGCGTTAGGCTGCTGCAAAAAGCAATTAAGCAGAAGCTGCTTTTCAATATAGCCTGCCTTAAGCCGGTAAGTAAGTATTCAGCTTTCATTGAGATTTAGACTTTAAGAAGTAGTTAGACGGTAAGCTACGAAGGTTAGCGAAGGTTTTCCAAGTGAATGAAGAAAATTTGGTTAATGAACGTAAGCGGGTTACTCATTCTCCACGAAGAGGGAAGTACCTGCTATCACGCCTTTTCGGAAAAATGGGCTGTATGACGGAAGGTAGCAAGCTCACGAGAAAGGAAAATGCTATTCAGGTTATATCCCCCATTTTGGGGGATAGAGAGATAAGCAGAGTCTGGGTGTGCTTACGAACTATGACAACCAGGCAATACCTATCTCAATTCAGAAGGTTGAAATAGAAAACCAATCAGCACTTCTTCACCGGAAATATCCTGGTCAAAAGAGTAAATGATCCGGGTAGCTTTTGCTAGGTGATAAATAGGGACCGATCTGGTTTTGGGGTCAATCAGCCAGGCAAGCCGGCAACCGTTCTTCATCCATTCCAGCATTTTCTGGTCCATTTCCTTCGCTGAATCAGATTCGGAAAGCAACTCAATGACGAAGTCGGGACATAGTGGCGGAAATTGCTTCTGTTACTTCTCCGTAAGTGTT
>QQTW01002510.1_pt1 | contig 13365 bp, 3 predicted proteins | sample 1904831 | NCBI WGS metagenome assembly QQTW01 (sample SAMN09435610, study PRJNA476489) | Subsurface metagenome, whole genome shotgun sequencing project. | reverse complement strand
AGAATTGTACACTATCTCAGCTATTTTCTTACAAAACTTTACTATTGGTATAGTAGATGTACTGTATTACTCAAGCTTTTTTGACTTATAACTCTCCTTGATTTTGTGGCTAATGAACTAAGCATTCATACTTTACTCAGCTTTAGGGTTTGAGTTTTACGCAAAACCAGCTATTTGTTTACAAAACTTTACTGCAATTCCAAATAATCCCTATTAAGGATATTAGTAGCATCGGAACTAAAAACCGGGTTAAGGCATGTTACAGAAATGCTACAGAAGTTTTCAGGGGCTGAAATTCTTGATTTATCGTTAAGAGGTTACTCGGCAATTTCAACAGTCAGCTACTACAACCCTCAGTAAGAGCTTTATGTAATAAGACTTTTAAGCTTAACCAGGTTTTCTGTTCCAATGATACTTGTACCCCTTATTCATAAGCTCTTTGCTCGCTTCACACTTCGTTACATAGGTTTATTTTTTAACATGTATTATTCATGTAACACGGCTTAACCCGGTTTTCTGTTCCGATGCTGCTGATATCGGCACCTTAGAGTTACAGGTTCAAGTAGCATAACAAACTCCTTAACTTTCCCTAACTTATAACCATTGATTGCATTGAGTTTGATTAATAAAGTGAAAGAGCATTGAGAAAATCTAATTAACCCCTCCCCTACCCTGCCCGCAGCGGGGGAGAGGTTAATTATACGATTACTCGATTAGATCGCACACTAAAACCTAATTGATATATGAACCTTAAAGATAATATTGAAAACATTTACCCTCTTACCCCTCTACAAAAAGGTTTACTTTTCCATTCGCTTTACAACCCAGAATCTGCGGTTTATTTTGAACAGTTAAATTGCCGTTTAGAAGGAAATGTTTCCGTAGCAGCCGTTAACCAAGCATGGCAAACTTTAATTGACCGTCATTCGATATTACGCACCGCCATTATTACTAAAGGACAAACCGAACCAGTACAAGTTGTCTTTCGTAAAATAGTTTTTCACGTTACCGAACAAGATTGGCGCGGTTTAAGCACATTAGCCCAAGAAACTCGTCTCCAGCAATTTCTGACAGAAGACCGACACCAAGGATTTGTCTTAAATCGTCCCCCTTTAATGCGGGTAACTTTGATTCGCTTGAGCGAACAATCCTGGCAAATGATATGGAGTCATCATCATTTGCTACTTGATGGTTGGTCAATGCAATTGTTGATGCGTGAGTTCTTTTTATTACATCAAGCTGCTAGTCAAGGGACAGAAGTATCGTTGCCATCAGTTCGCCCTTACGGCGACTTTCTGAACTGGTTAAAACAAAAAAATCCTCACGCCGGAGAATCCTTTTGGCGTGAATATCTACGGGGTTTCAACAGTCACACTCCGCTATCAATGATACCAGCTAAAAAGCAAAATAACATAGCTAAAAGCGTAGAAATTAGACTACAACTTAACCCAGAAGAAACTGCTCAATTACAAAAATTAGCACGTAATTGTAGCGTTACGCTCAACACAATTATTCAGGGAGCTTGGGCAATTCTGCTCAATCGTTACAGCCGCTCCGAGGATATTGTCTACGGAATAACAGTTGCGGGACGACCTCCGGAACTATCGGGAGTGGAAGGAATGATTGGACCGTTTATCAATACCTTGCCATTGCGTGTTTCTGTATCCGGTCAAACCCTTGATTCTTGGTTGCAGATGCTACAACAACAGCAGATTCAAATGCGTGAGTTTGAACATTCCAGCCTTTTAGATATTCAAGGATGGAGCGATGTCCCGCGAGGACAAACACTGTTTGAAAGTTTACTCGCCTTTGAGAATTTCCCCGTTGATAAATCCTTAAAAGCAGAAAATTTCGGGCTAAATATTACAGATGTATCTTTCTTTGAAGTAACGAATTATCTACTTACCCTTGTAGTAATTCCTGGTAATGAGCTTTTATTCAAATTAACTTATGACTCGCAGCGCTTTGATGAAGCTGGGATGCAATTCTTATTAGAACATTTGCACTATCTTTTGAATAATATGGCACGCGATGCCAAAACTTCTTTAAGTGAGTTATCTCTTTTACCACCTTACCCCATTACCTCTTCCCCGCAAACGCAAATAAACAAGGGTGACACTCTCGATGCCAATTTTGCTAAAACTGTCAGTCAGTATCCGGAGCGCGTAGCACTTACCTTTGGTCAAGAAAACGTTACATATAAGGAATTAGACCTTCGTTCTAACAAAATTGCCAGATTTTTGCAAAAACAGGGAATTGAACCCGAAAAGCGCGTCGTTATTTGCTTAGAACGCTCTATAGATTTAATTATCGCCATGTTGGGTGTCGTTAAAGCTGGAGCTATTTATGTTCCTGTTGACCCTAATTATCCACGAGAAAGAATTGAGTTTACTGTTACCGACTGTGAAGCAGAACTTATTTTAACGACAACTTCGCTGGCTTCGCTTCTGCCAACATCGGTTCCAACTTTATGTCTTGATGCTGAGGATGCACCACATCTCACTGAAAGTGATGCACCAGTATCAAATAATCTCAAACCTGAAGATGGTGCATATGTAATTTACACTTCGGGTTCTACAGGTAAACCCAAGGGAGTACTTGTCACCCAAAATAATGTCACTCGTTTGTTTAACAGCACAAACCATTGGTTTGGATTTAATGAAAACGATGTTTGGACATTCTTTCATTCTTTCGCTTTTGATTTTTCGGTTTGGGAAATTTGGGGAGCATTGCTTTTTGGCGGGCGTCTGGTTATTGTTCCTCACGCTATATCGCGTAATCCTCAAAAATTTCTCCAATTACTTCAGCAGCAAAACGTCACTGTCCTTAACCAAACACCTTCCGCATTTACTCAGTTACTCGCAGCAGAAAATACTTCATCACCATTAACTCAATTACGCTTCATTATATTTGGCGGAGAAGCACTAAACTTACAAAGTTTGCGTCCCTGGTTTGACCGTCATGGGGAAGAAACGCAACTAACTAATATGTATGGCATTACCGAGACAACAGTTCACGTCACCTATCGACCAATTAAGCGTCAAGATTTAGTAGAAGCATCCGCTAGTTTAATTGGGATGCCAATACCCGATTTAGATATTCATCTGCTCGACTCGGATCAAAACCTCCTTCCCCCAGGAGTGACAGGTGAAATTTATGTAGGGGGAGCGGGAGTCGCTCGTGGCTATCTAAACCGACCAGAAATAAATCGAGAGCGCTTTATTCCCAATCCTTTCTCTCAGGATTCCACAGCGCGTCTTTATCGTAGTGGCGATTTAGGACGCTTTCTTCCCAACGGTGACTTAGAATATTTAGGGCGTATAGACAATCAAGTAAAAATTCGCGGTTTTCGGATCGAAATTGGCGAAATCGAAGCGGCTCTTTCCCAGTTTCCTCAAGTGGTGGAAAATATTGTTGTCGTTCACTCCCATGATGGTAATGAGAAATTAGTTGCTTATTTAGTTTGTGCGGACACCCAACCAAGCATCGAAGCATTACGAAAGCATCTGCAAAAAAGTTTACCAGATTACATGGTACCTTCGCAGTTTATCTACCTCGATAAATTTCCCCTTACACCTAACGGTAAAATTGACCGCAAAGCGCTTCCTACACCTGAATTTACAAGAGAAAATCTGGAAGTTAGTTTCGTAGCTCCCGAAACCGAATCTGAACAAATCCTTGCAAAAATTTGGCAACAAGTTCTTGGTGTAAATCGTGTCGGACGCTTTGATAATTACTTTTCTTTAGGCGGTGATTCCATTCGCAGCATCCGTGTTTGCTCGCTAGCTTTATCAGCAGGACTAACGCTAAAACTGGAACAAGTTTTCTCGCATCCCATACTATCAGAACTTGCCGCCTTATCGGAGTCAAAAAAACCGAGTGTCTCTACTAGTGATAATGATAATAATGAAGCATTTGGGCTAATTACATCCACAGACCGCGAGAAACTTCAGCAACTAGGTGTAGATGCGGTGGATGCTTACCCACTAGCTCAACTGCAAGCAGGAATGCTATTTCATAGTGATTATTTTGAAGGTGCAACGGCTTATAATGACGTTTTTAGTTTCCGTATTCGGATGCCTTTTGACCTTAAAATTTGGCAACAAGCTTATGCACAAATGTTTGTCAGACATCAGGTACTACGGACGGCATTTTATTTAGGAGAATATTCTCAACCTCTACAGGTAATACTCAAACAAGTCAATACAGAAATTCAATTTACAGATTTAACTTCTTTATCTGAATCAGAACAAGAAGCCGATCTAAAATTATTCATTGAAAAACAACGGGAAAATGGATTTGATTGGTCAAAGCCACCGCTTGTAAGATTTTATCTTCACCATCTTGACGAAAATATAGTACAAGCAACTTTTGCTCTACATCATGCCATTATGGATGGCTGGAGTTTCGCTCAATTTATTGCCGAACTCATGAGCTTATATCTCCATCTTCTCGATCGTAAAGTACCATCACTACCGGCACCTCCCACTCTGCAATATTCTCGGTTTGTAGCATTAGAACAACAGGCATTAGCTGACTTGAATCAAAAATCATTTTGGCAAAAGCAACTTGCAGGCATTCCTTTTACTCAACTGCCTCGATACAAAAGTACTATTAACTCATTACCCGGGCAGATGGCTAAAGTTGATATAGCGCTGCCACAACAGCTTTCGCAACAGATAAAAGCCTTATCAAATCAGTTGGGTGTTTCTCTAAGAACAGTTTTGTTAGCTGTGCATATGCGTTTGTTAGCTTTTTACTCTGGGGAGGAGGAAGTTGTTACCGGACTGGTTTGCAATGGACGACCTGAACAAAAAGATGGAGAAAGAGTTTTAGGACTTTTCCTCAATACTGTACCATTTCGCCTCCAGCTTTCAGGCACTTCGTGGATTGATTTAATCAATCAAACTTTCCGCGCTGAACAACTGATTATGCCTAACCGTCGTTTTCCCCTTGCTGAAATTCAACGGATGCACGGAAATCAACCACTTTACGAAAGTTCATTTAACTTCGTCCACTTTCATGTTTACAAGGGACTTTTGGAACTGCGGGACATTGAGTTAATTGGTTCACAATCTGTTGATGAAACAAACATTCCCTTTAGCGTTAGCTGGAGTGAAGAAGTTGATTCCGGAAACCTGCTATTTAACATTACATATAATAGTAATGAGTTTGATGACCGTCAAGTAGCTGCAATTGCCAATTCCTGTGAGAGGATGTGTGCATCGCTAGTTAGCAATCCAGAGGCAAATTATGAAGCGTTAGTAGAGGAATTTTCTCTTACCGACTCAACAACTAAATTTCAAAATCTGACTTCTCAGTGGGTACATCAAATTTTTGAACAACGGGCTGTTGATTCGCCATTATCTACTGTCACCTGCGACGGAAAAACCTGGACATATAGTGAATTAAATCAAAAGGCAAATCAATTAGCGCGGTTTCTACGTGGATGCGGAATTAGTGCTGACAAACCAGTAGGAATTTGTCTCGAACGCTCTCTGGATATGGTTTGCGCGATATTAGCAGTCAGTAAGGCGGGTGGTTGCTATGTACCTATAGACCCGCATTACCCAACTGTCCGCATTGAATCGATGCTCCAAGATGCACAAGTTAGTATTGCGATCGCTCGCTCAGATTTGGAATCAGCGTTAAATAAAACGTTAGGTCAAACATTATTCTTGGATATTAACTCAGAAATAGCTCACCTAGCTTCTGAAAATTTAGATATCCCAGTTTTGGGCGAACAAATAGCATATATCATTTTTACATCCGGCTCAACTGGACGAGCCAAAGGTATTGCTATTTCTCATCAAGCTTTAGCAAACCATATGGCTTGGTTTTTAGATACTTTTACTGTCAACCAATCCGACGTAGTTTTACAAAAAACGCCATTCAGTTTTGATGCTTCGGTATGGGAATTTTGGGCTGCTTTAATGACAGGTGCCAAACTTGTCATGGCAAAACCGGGAGGACATCAAGATACTAATTACCTTGTAGAGACAATTAAGAACAACAATGTGACTTTGTTGCAGGTAGTACCGACTCTTTTAGAAATTATTCTCAAGGAACCAGGATTTTCTTCCTGTTCCAGCCTGCGTTTAGTATTTAGCGGTGGTGAAGCACTCAAGAAACGGGTATGGGATGATTTCCGGGAAACTTTTAGTATACCTCTGATCAACCTTTATGGCCCTGCTGAAACCACTATTGATGTAGCTTTTCACTCATGTCGATACAGTGAAAATACTCCGACTATTCCCATTGGTGAGTCAGTACCTGACACTTGTTTATATATATTCGATCGCAATTTGCAACCAGTACCCATTGGCACACCGGGCGAGTTGTACGTTGCTGGAGGACAATTAGCACGCGGTTACTGGCAGGCGCCGGGATTAACTGCCGAACGCTTTCTACCAAATCCATTTTCTCATTCCGCCCGTATCTATCGTACTGGAGACAGAGCTAGATATTTGCATGATGGTACAATCGAGTTTCTCGGTCGAATTGACCACCAAGTAAAAATACGTGGTTTTCGCATTGAAACGAACGAAATTGTTACAGTTTTAGAACAGCAGCCTTGGGTAGTGCGTGCAGTCACCAAAGCTTGGTCTGTGGCAGATAATCCGGCTCGCTTAGTAGCTTATGTCGAATTAGAAGCACCTCCTAACAATTGGCAGGAAATATTGCGATCCTGTATTCGCAATGCTCTCCCCAGTTATATGATGCCATCACTGTTTGTAAGTTTAGATACTTGGGAATTACTCCCCAACGGCAAGATAAACCTGAATGCTTTACCCGAACCTGAAGAACAAACAGTAACTAATCAAGCCTACGTACCTCCTCGTAATGAAATTGAAAAAAATCTTACCAAAATCTGGGAGGAAGTATTACGAATTTCCCGTATCGGAATCGAGGATAACTTCTTTGAACTAGGAGGAGATTCCATCCTTTGTCTGCAAATGATTGCCAAAACTCGTACTTTGGGGATTTATTTTACCCCCCAAGATTTGTTTAGCTATCCGCAAATTGCCGCATTGGCACCTCACGTCAAAACATTAGCACCTAAAATTGTTTCTTTAATTCCTGTAGGCACTGAAATTCCTTTAACTCCCGTGCAACAATGGTTTTTCCAACAGTCATTTGCAAAACCGGAACATTGGAACCAAGCAGTGTTACTCGATTTAAAACAGGAATTTGAGATTGCAGAACTAAAAACAGCTTTAGTTCAAATAGCCCAAAACCACGAAGCTACAAAACTAAGGTTTCGTAATGCGAGCGGTTGGAAGCAGTATATCGGTGATGATGGTAATGTTTTAAGCTTCGATGTCGTTGATCTAACACAAATTTGCCAAGAAGAACTATCTCAAAATCTACAAGCTATTTCTACTCAGTTTCAAGCTCAACTTGATTTAGAACACGGTCCTCTTGCTCGAGCGGTTTATTTTCAAACAGAGCTTAATACACCAAATAAGCTTTTACTTATCATTCATCATTTAATAGTGGACGGTGTTTCTTGGCGAGTAATTTTGCAAGACTTAGCTATGGCACTGCAAAAAGAGATTTCGTTGTCTGCAAGCAACTTTGCAGAATGGGCAACCCAATTACATCTTCTGGGTAGTAATTCTCATGTAGAAAAAGATAATTTGGAGAAACTTGATTTTTGGAAAATGCAACAAGTCTCAAACCCTGCATTACCACTTGATTTTCCAGAACGTCTCGAAGATAACACAGAGGATTCCGCTGCACAAATTGAGTGTAATTTCAGCTTTCTTGAAACATCCAGTTTACTTTATGAACTACCACGTACCCGTAAAGCACGCATTCAGGAAGTACTGTTAACGGTTTTGCTAGAAGCGGTGACAGACTGGACTAAGCAATCTGAGCTAATTATTGCTTTAGAAAGTCACGGACGGGAAAGTGATTTTATCCAATTAGATGTCTCTGGGGCTGTCGGCTGGTTTACCTCGCTTTTCCCGTTGAAACTCGAAAGAAAAACGGATAGCTTGTTAAAAAATCTAGAAGTCTTGAAACAGTTAAAATTAGCGCATAATGGCATTTCTTACGGTTTACTTAGTTGCCGTCCAGAATTAGCCGATACCCTGCCAGCAATTCCTTCAGGAATTTTATTTAACTACTTGGGACAATTTGATGAAAATTTCGGAAGCAAAGCGCCATTTGTTCCGGCATTAGAAGACGCTGGAATTTCGAGGGCACCTCAAAATAGACGCCCCTTCCAATTGGAAGTAACTGGTTTAATTATCAACGGCAAATTGCAAATGCGGTTTGTATATAGCAAAGCGTTGCATCAAGAACAAACTATCCAGCATTTGGCACAAACATTTTATCAACGTTTCCTAACTCTTTTAGAAGAAAGTAACATTCAAGGCGAAAAGGCAGCTACAGATTTTCATGATGTAGGGTTAAACACAGAACAACTAGCTACTATAATCCCTGGAGTATCTGACGAAATTGAAGATATCTACCCACTTGCACCAGTTCAGGAGGGAATGCTTTTCCACACTAACTACGAATCAGATGGGGTTTACCTTCAGCAAGTAACGGGTGAAATGACGGGTATTTTAGATACTTTCGCTTTTCAACAAGCTTGGGAACGCACTATAGAAAGACACCCAAGTTTGCGTGCTACGTTTGTCCATCAAGATTTACCTCGACCATTGCAGCGAATTCATCGACGAGTAAACTTACCTTTCGTCTACGAAGATTGGTCTACAATGAATGCGGAAGAAGTAGATAGCAAGTGGAACGAACTTTTAAAAATAGACCGTCAGCTTTCGTTTTCTCTAGAAACTCCTCCCCTGATGCGTCTAACTTTATTAAAAACTGGGGAACAACAATGGCGATTTTTATGGACTCATCACCATCTTTTGCTTGACGGTTGGTCATTACCTTTGATTTTCCGCGATCTGATTGGCTTTTACCGTAACAACGAAATACCCGTAAAGCAGGCACCACCCCTTTACCGCGATTTTATCGCCTACTTAAATGCATCAGAATCAGCATCCGCAGAATCATTTTGGCGCCACTCATTGCGTAATTTATCTCAAGCAACCAGCTTCGGACTAAAATTTGCCGAACCTTCTGATTATCAAACCTTAGAAACAACTCTTAGTCATCATACTTACCAGCAATTAATTACAGTAGCACAAAAAAATCAGGTAACTCTTAATACCATAGTGCAAGCTGCCTGGAGTATGCTTTTAAGCCGATATAGCACCTCCAATGACGTTGTTTTTGGTGTCACCGTGTCGGGACGCCCACCCGAATTAACAGGGTCATCCGAAATGGTAGGTTTATTTATTAACACCCTGCCTTTACGTGTTAACTTAGATAACGCCACACCGTTAAAAGAGTGGTTACAACAACTACGCGATCGCACTTTACAAATCAATCAGTATTCCTCCAGCCGTCTAGTAGATATTCAAGGTTTTTGTGACGTTCCACGAGGACAACCATTATTTGAATCTATCGTTGTTTACGAAAATTATCCAGTAGATAACAGCCTGCGACAAGAGGAAAGCGAACTGTCTATAAGTTCTGTGCATTCTCTGGAAAAAACTCATTATCCTGTGACTTTGTATGCACTACCAGGAGAAGATTTAACCTTAAAAATTGCTTTCCAAAAGAATATTGGTAGTGCAGAACAGCGAGAACAACTGCTACATCATCTCGCTCAAATTCTCTATAGATTTACTGAAGAAGTTCAGTTTGTTGGTGATATTGGACTATTAAGCCAAGCTGAAGCAGAGAAATTCGTGCAAGTAGAGGGTAAAGACAAAACTTGTATACCTCAAACTACTCCTCAAACTACTGTACATAAGCTATTCAGTCAACAGGCATCTCTCACGCCCAATGCACCAGCAGTTCTCAACGGTACTGAGTGGCTTACCTACAGAGAATTAGAACAAAAATCTAATCAAGTTGCCCAAGCAATGCGACAACTCGCAGTTACCCAAGAAACATTAGTTGCAGTGTACTTAGAGCGAGGTGTCAATTTACTAGTTGCATATCTCGGCATTTTAAAAGCGGGAGGCGCCTTTGTTCCGCTTGACCCATCCTTCCCAAATGACCGTCTTGAATTCATGCTTGCGGATAGCGAAGCTAAAATCATTATTACAGAACAAAAAATAGCTTCTCAACTTCCCTCTTCATCTGCCACAATTGTGTTCCTTGATGAAACATTTCAACAGCCAGCGTCAACTTTACCCATCTTAAGTAATAACCATTTAGCTTACGTTATTTATACCTCCGGCTCCACTGGGCGTCCGAAAGGGGTGCAAATACCTCATAATGCCCTCGTCAACTTCCTTCTGAGCTTCCGCTCTCAACCAGGACTATCTGCGAATGATGTCTTTGTAGCAGTTACCACGACAAGCTTTGATATTTCTATCCTAGAGCTATTTTTACCCTTGATTACAGGAGCGCGGTTAGTTGTGGCAGAACATGAAACTGTCCGCGATGGCTTTAAACTGGCCCAATTGCTACACCAAACTCAGGCAACCGTAATGCAGGCAACCCCTGCAACATGGAGATTACTTTTAACCGCAGGTTGGCAACCCAACAGTTCTTTTCGCATTCTTTGCGGAGGGGAAGCGATGCCAGTTGATTTGGCAAAATCTTTACTTGTTTCTGAGGTAGAACTGTGGAATGTTTATGGTCCCACTGAAACAACGATTTGGTCTACTGTTAACCTGGTAAAACAACAAGAAGACGCACTTTCCATCGGTCGAGCGATCGCTAACACTTCGATTTATATTTTAGACAGCGCGGGGAACCCAGTTCCTGATGGAATTGTGGGAGAATTATATATTGGTGGTGTCGGTGTTGCACGGGGTTATCGAGGAAGACCCAACCTCACCGCCGAACGATTTGTCCCCAATCCTTTCTCAAAAGAACCAGGACGGATGTATTCTACAGGCGACTTAGCGCGGTTTCTACCCAATAAAGAGATTGAATTTATTGGTCGTTTAGATTACCAAGTTAAAATACGTGGCTTCCGGATTGAACTAGGAGAGATAGAAACAGTTCTAAATAATCACCCAGTAATAGCTCAAGCTGTAATACAAGCTGTAGAAGCTGTTGACGATACGAGTACAGACAAAAAACTTGTTGCTTATCTCGTCGTCAAACCCGATACAGAGAAACCTAATACCTCAGACCTCAGAGCATATCTGTTAGATAAATTACCTGAATACATGCTTCCGTCTGCTTGGGTATACTTAGACGCAATGCCTTTAACACCCAACAACAAAATAGATCGACGAGCTTTAAGCGCACCTGCTGTTATTTCGTCTCAATTAGATTTGAGATTGGAATATACAGCACCTAGAAACGACATCGAAACAGTACTGGCTTCCATTTGGCAATCAATAATGAATGTTGAGAAAGTATCTATCAAAGATAACTTCTTTGACCTGGGTGGACATTCTTTGATAGCAGCACAAATTCATGCTCGGATCAGAAAAATCTTCGCTATCGACCTTTCATTAAAAGAACTATTTGCAGCACTAACAATTGAGAAAACAGCCCAGCTTCTAGCAGCAAAAGAAACCCAACCAGGACGCACAGAGAAAATAGCAAAAGCATTTTTACGCATGAAGCAAATGACACCAGAAGAAAAAGCCAAACTACTACAATCAAAATCGTAACTCAATTTGTTTGGGTCTTGAGTTGGAAAAATAGGCTTGTTTGCGTATAGTTTGTAGTACCAGTAATACCATTTCACTTTATTGTTGATACAAATATGTCGGGTAGGGGCACTTTTCTGTGCCGTGCCCCGGAGACTATTCATATGTATCATAATTTTTGTGAATTGGTATAAGTTCCCCTTTGACCTCGTGGTTGATAGCGCGAAACACAACATCCTGGCGTTACGATGTTGGCTAGCCCAGGCACTTACCATATGCAGGGCTGATTTCTTCTGTTCTCTGTCGATTTACTGTACTTTTCGAGGCTTTATTGACGAGAAAACGAGACTAAGGGCGCAAATTCATTTAAAATTGTATAAATTACTTAAAAAAAATAGGTTGAGTTTCACTTGGATTTACTCAACCTACATAAATTTCTTAATCATCGCCACAGGATAATTTGGATGTTCGGGATTTGGAATCAATCGTTGATTTTTGCAATCTACGAGTAAATCTAGCTTCTCCAAAATAACTTGACCAATTAAAACTTCATTACCTACAATTAGCGCTTCATCAATGGTCTTGCGTCCCAAACACTCGATAATTAAAGGTCCAGTAAACCCAATAACTTCCTCACTTCCATTGGCATATTGAGCCATTCGCTCTCCCATGATTCGTAAACCTAACTGCTCTGACATTGACGCTGGAATCACGAGCGAAACTGCACCCGTATCAACCAATCCATCAACTTCATACTCGCGTAGTAACGAAGGAGCAAGCAAACCTCGATTAATTAGCTCCTCATCAATGGCATTTGTTAACTTGACTTTAACCCGAACTGCTCCCATCATTTGGATTTAATATCAAATATTTTATTATTTAATATTGTAACTGTTTTTTGTTATATTTAAAGACAAGCAACTCAACAATATTTCTAGATAATGTCTGAAACTAAACCTGTGAATGTCTGGGATTATAAACCTTGGTGGTGTCAACCTTGGTCTATTTTGCTGACTGGTGTAACGCTAATCAGTGGAAGCTGGTTAATACTCAAAATTATTTGGTTGACGATTATCATTGCTATTCCCGTGTTAGCGTGGATGATATTTTTCTTATTAATTTATCCTCGGCTTGTGGCTCAAAGTGGATTTACCGAGGATAATTAACTCGCATTTAAATAAATCCACAAGCCTCTGAATGCGTAAAATATCACCTCTAATTATTGCGTCCAAATATATGATTAGTCTGGATAGTATTGAAAATTGTGAGAACAATTGCACTTGAAACTGTGACAGTAAGTAAGGCAAGATTGTTTGATTGTTTAATTGCGATCGCACTCAATGCCCAGACGATTACCCATGTAAAAGAAGTATCACCGTATTTATTGGTGATGAAGAATGCGATCGCGCTGGCAATAATCACCATTAAAATCGTCCAGGTTGTTGCGGAGATACCCCAACCATTCCACCCAAGTGCATACAAAGCGCAAGCTACATTAACTATAGTAGCAACGCTAATCCAACTCAAATAAATACTGATTGGAAAACGAACGCACCATTTTTGGATGCGCGATGTCATTATTGAGTGATGTACTAATTGCCAATAGATAGCAATCAGCGATAACAAAATTCCCAGCATTGCGACAACTGAAAGTACAAACATCCGCAATGTAAAAAGATATACCCAAGCTATTTGAGATAAGCAAGCGATTACAAGTAAATAA
>QQTW01002509.1_pt1 | contig 13369 bp, 6 predicted proteins | sample 1904831 | NCBI WGS metagenome assembly QQTW01 (sample SAMN09435610, study PRJNA476489) | Subsurface metagenome, whole genome shotgun sequencing project. | reverse complement strand
ATCGAACGGCGAAAATAAGGAAGGAGAGAAGCAAAAGGCTAGAAAGAAAGGCCCGCCTCCGATTGAGTTGAAGATCGTTGACTTCGCCAACTGTGTGACAGGTGAGGATGGGTTACCAGCAGGTGTTGCTTGTCCACCACAGCACCCAAACGATATTGATCGAGGATATCTAAGAGGTCTGAGGACACTAAGAATGTACTTCGAGAGAATCCTTCGTGACATCAACCAAGAAGAATACGTTGAGCGGGCTTTTTGTGGTGATAGATCAAAGGCGGCCCAAAGACTTCCCTGAGCACTTGTTCTCGAAGCTTACTGTTAACAGTCGTGGTGCCCCAGCTTGTAGACACGGGTAAAGGAGGACGATTTGGAGAAAGGTGATTGCTACCGACCTCAGAGACTGAGTCATTGCTTGTACGTGCCTCAGGTGAAACAGGAGACATGCTACCTTTGATGTGAGGATGATGAGGATCGGCGCTGCGTGGCCTCTCAGGAGAACCGAAGAGACTAAAAGGGACGATATGTCGGTTCTGGTCTAAGATGACTCGGGGCACTTCACCAATTTGCTGTGACTGACTGACAATTCTTAGTGGTTCGGCTCTTTCTGCTGGCTTCGAGTCAGGGAGCGCTTCATCATCCAACGGTACATTGGACCCGTTCGAGTGCCTCGTGCTTGAAGATGCCTGTGTTTGGCCGTTCTCAGCCTCCCTGTCCGCACTCGTCGTAGTCTGTGTTGGTGGCTTCGGACCTTTGGAGAAAGTAACGTTCAGGACGCCAATATATCTAGACGTAGTTTACCACCATCAGCATAGTCCAATTGCTCCTCTAGGCAAGGCCCTCTGAGTAAAATCCTTTGAACAAAAATAAAATACTAGTAACCAACCTTGGAAGAAACTGAAGCATATCTGGATGTCTCTGCTCGATCCGCTCATAAAACTCATTTTCTCTGTTGTTCAACTGCTTGCAGATAGCACGTCGGGAAAATCGGAACAATGTCGAGTGTCCACCAACCTGGTGACTGTAGGGCTCTAAAATCACCGCCCCCTTCGGGCCCGTGGTTGTTGCAGCATGCCTTCGTCGTTGGAAAGGGCTTTGAGGTATGGGAGTGGATGTAGGAGTGATTTCACCTTCTTCGGTTTGACTAGTATCACTGGGCTCCTCCCCCGAGCTGACCTCAGGATCAGAAGCACGAGGAGCACCATCGGTCAGTCTTGCTTTTGTGGACGCAGGAATTTGAGTTTCCACAGCCTCATTGATAGGCTCTTCGCTTCGTCGGTAGTCTCCGTGAAAGACGCTTTTCTCATGTTTAGATTTCACAGAGATATCGATATGCTCAGATTGAGTCTCTCCACCAAGACTCCGCTTCAGCTCTGCTTTGGAAGTGGGACTGGCCGACATTAGTGAAGCTGGAAACCCGTCCTCCTTTTGTTCTTCGTCAGGGGAAGTAAATTGTTCAATATCTTCATCCGCAGGTCCGGGATGAGGAAAATACACAGCAGACGATATGTGCTCTTCGTCCTCGTCCTTTTGATCTTCACCGTTCTCTCGTTGTCGACCTTTTGTGCGTGTTAAATGATCCGACTCATGCACTTCAACCATAGATGGTGCTGCGTGAGAAACAAATTTATCAAGATTACCGGCTGGTCTTAGACTGCGATGTTTGCGAATATCCTCAAGAAGCTTGGCTGGTAACACTGGTACTTTACCACTTTCTGAGTGCTTTGCTTCGTCGTATTTCCTGAAGTAAGGATCATGCCCTATGTTGGACGGCAATATTGGCATAGAAGGCGAGCTGTCTGGAGATTTCAACAATTTTACTGAGTTGCCTGCTGCGACATCAATAGACAGAGCATGATTCCGTGTCTTTATCGGGCGATGTGAAGTTCTGTTGTCTGTCGCATTGGTGGTGATGGCCGCTAAATCTGTCCGGGCAGAGGTGATGGAAAGTGCAGTTTGCGAACGTGATTGCGCAATGCCTTTGTCGTCCTGGGGCAAAATACCTTTTGACCCTCCTTCGTGCTTAAATTTGGCAGATCCAAACTGGGCATCGTGCATTCTAGGTTCAGATGATGCCGTTTCCTTGAATATGCCCATCAGATGGCTGGATTTTCTGGTACGGACGTTCTTAGCCACATCATAGTTTGGTAGGGTTGCTTCAATGCTCTTTTCCACATGAGACCGGCCACGGCTTGAACTCCTCTCCTTGCTACCTGGTTGTCGGATGGTTTCCCTCACAGCAGACCCATGGGTGGACCCTTTTTGACCGACTTCAGGGATAGAATCAGATGACTCCTCCGCATCATCACAAATTCTACCTATTTGTTCCCTGCAGATGATAGCACTTGTTTCCTCCGTTGAATATGGGTGGGTCTTGTCTGCGAATCTGAGTTGAAGAGTCTGCTTTCCGGACTCACTCTCCGAAGCCATAGGGCGCGTGGTGTGTACTGTCCCTCCAGACTCCGCCACGCACCTGCTGCTGGGAATGGACAATTCCAAATGCTTCTTTTGTTCAACGCTGTTGACAATCCATGCTGATCTTGACTTTTTCGGCGACAGCAGGGCCGTGAGAGATGAAGCGTAATGCGGAGGTGAGGTAGGTCGGGCAATCTCCATGACTGGAGTTATATCTTGAGGAAGGTCTGCAACATCATTCGCTCCTTCTGCGGTGGGCAGTCGGGGCGTCTGGTCGTTGCCATCAGATGGCAGGTAATGTGTGGCAAAGATGCTTTCTCTTTCCGTGAGTAGCGGACTGTTTGCACCGAAGCTGGCTGCTCTTCTCACATTTTGAATCGGAGTCGTGGTCTCTGGTCTCTTTTCGAAAGCAGAGCTCACTCCGGAGGTTATCGGCTTTGGGCGCGTCTGAGATGAGGGCAGAGATGATTCAGGATCATAATGGAGATTGAGACATTTTACTGTGGTCGAGGTATTTGTTTGTGAAGGGTTAAGGGGGTTTGACATGGATAGCACATTGGTCAAATGGGTTGCAGGAATTGAGGGGCGTGGGCGAGGGTTGAGTACGGTTGGTGGAATGATATCGTCACCGCCACGGAAGCGGAGGAGGGAGTTTGATACGTTGGCACCTTTTGGCCTGTCACAAATGCTTGCAACGTGCTTGTTCAACGTCAATTCAGTATTCACATGATCTCGTGCAACTGGTTCCTGGAGCTAGATGGCGTAATTACTAGCAAGAAGCAAGTTTGAATAATCAAGTACCATGACTATCTGTGTCATCCGAACATTGGCTCCAACCCTGCTACCTTTAAAACCATCCGAGGATACGGCCAAGGCGGGGCGTCAAAATGCACCCATCTTAGCGTCTTTCAGGGCTAAGTCTTCCGGGTAAGAATTCAGAGTCGACATTGATATTTGAAGAGTCGTTGGCATCAGTCTGCCATCCCGGCTTGGGACTGGTAGGCAAAGTTACTACGGTACACTGTACGTAGTGGTATTGCCATCTCACTGACGTGCTCAGGGTTCCAGGCGGTTTTACTGGTGATATCCGTCCTACGTCATTACTACTGAGTACTATGAGTAAGTAGTTCGTTATTTATGCTGGCTGCCGGGGGCCTGGAGGCAAGCGCCTCTAGACAGACGCCGGAATGTCTATGCCCCTGATCGCGGTTGTTCATACTGCCGGTTATAATAATAGACGCTGGATTACGGGTATATACCGTTTGTAAATTACTCACCTCTTTATCTCCTTTTCAGCAGGATAATCTCCACCTTCAGAAACATACCCACACGTAGCAGTCTTCGAGGAACATCAAACTAGGGTCTTGTGGAGGAGAGCTAGCTTTCTCACTTCGACCACTTATCTTCAAAGGACTTTGAAGCTTATCTCAAGCAGCACATGCATTTCACTCAACAAAAAGACACCGCCCAATGCTGCTGATGGAGGCGTAATCATCAGATGTGATGCCGGAATATTGTTGAGAAAGTCTTCCTAGCCCCAGCTGCCAATCCCAGAATCTATCTCTTGCCCGCCAAAGCTAAGCCTGGCATCTTTGTGGTATACCGATGCAGAAGTAGGTGGGATGGATACTGGGTGCTGTATGTTTTGTGCATGATTGGCAACAGATGTATCTGCTTTCCATCCATACGGATTTTAGAAGATGGTGTGAGTGAACTCGTTGCGTGTCCGCGCCTTCGAACAAGATGCCTACGAGATTGAATGTCTAAGGCAGTGCGAAGTCCCACCGGATAGCTCCACCACTCCAGTTCTACCTTCGAGACCTTGTCTTGGGAACTGGCTCAAATGCGTCCTCATCGTCGTCATCTTCAATATCGTCGTTGACACTCTGACTTCTCCTGCCACCTTTACCAAGCACACTCGCTTGCGAAGCAGAAAAGCCGATCTTTGATTGCCTAGTGCCTGTAGCTGCTGACCTTGGTGGCGCCTTCTTGACTGAGGATGCAGCCTTCTTGCCTCGAGTTGAGGCAGCGGGTGCCTTTCGCCCCCTCGTCGACTTTTCCTTGAAGAACATGGTCTGTGAATCTTCTTCTGCTTCTTCCTCAGCACCAAACGTGGCTGAATCGCTGTCTCCATCTTCGTCCTCATCAACAACCTTCCGTTTGCCTCTACTAGAAGCGGTTGTCTTGGAAGCCGCAGGAGCAGCTTTCCTTGTAGTGGTTGAATTTCCTCCGCGTGCCCCCTTCCCCCGGCCTCGTCCTGTACCGCGTGTAGCTGCAGGTCTGGGCGTCATCTCCTCCTCTTCGTTCTCTTCTTCAGCACCATTACTCCCCTCCACCTCGTCTGGTCGCAGCAATGCGCCGGGCTGATCTTCCCATGCTCCGTCGAACTCGCTGTCCCAGCCATCCGGTCTTGGCTTGAATCTGTTATTGCCTCCCTTGGATCTCTTTATCTGACCTTTGGCGAACATTTCTTCCAGCTGGCTACGGTATTTTTCCATCGCGTCTGCCAGATGCTCCTCCTCGGCTTGCTCCTCGTCCTCATCGTCACGATCGAGCTCAAGCAAATGTTTAATCTGGTTTGCAAGCGATTCATTGACAAACATCTCCATGGCATGTTTATCATCTTTATCGATGTACTGACTGACAGCGTCGCCAAAGTAGTTCTGTGGAAGGATCGTCAAAGATTGAGCGGCGAGGTATTCACGGACCAATTTCTCAACTGCAACAGTATCGAGCCCCTGCAAGTGCGACATGACTGCCTCGTCCGCAACATCATCTCGAGTCCGCCGCGCCGAGGTGTTCTTTTTCTTACGGTGAAACTGCACGACATCATTGATATTGGCCACTTTGCCAACGAAACGGTTGGAGAAGCGCTGAGGGTTTTCGCAATCGAAGTTCCCTCCATCAGGAGCCGATACCTCGACTCGCAGCCTGATAAGAGGAAGTGGCACCTCTGGGACCTCATCTCCATCCTCGTGACTCCCTTCTTGCGCCTCAAGCCACTCCGCTTTCGCTTGCTCTATGAGCCCCTCGACAATTTTGACAAGGAAGCGAGTCAGCTCTGTGCGGTTATTGTCCTTTTTGGCAAATCTCTGTGCCTCTTTCTCCTCGTTCAGCACGATTTCTTTCATCACGAACGGCCTGACTGTCTTTAGGCGAATGTTCTCCGTGATAAATTCTCGCCCAGTCACACTCACTATAGCTACATGCTTAGGCACAGCTTCACCAGGGGCGAGCGAAGTCGCTACAGAAGATCCTGGTTGCATGACCTTAAAGTTCATCTCCGGATTGGTACGGGGATCAATAATGCACTCGTGCTCGTGCCCCCAAATGACCAAGTCGAGGAATTCCGGAAGAAAATGCTCTGGAAGATGGCTTGTCTCTGTGTAAGCATGATGGTTCTGGTGAACACTCATGATATTGAACCAATCATCCTTTTGTGTGTTAGGCTGAAAGAATTTGACTTTGCTATCCCTGAATGTGCGAAACAGGCGCTCATCTCTGACGTTACTTAAGCCATACAATGCCAATTTGGTATGACCTTTCTGTAGAAGCACTGGTTTAATCTGTATATTGTCAGACTCGGGCGTTCGACCATAATAGTTGAGTAGACCAGACATCTGGAGCAGGTCAAGTGCTGCCAAGTGACCTTCACCAGATGGATCGTCATGGTTGCCATGGATAGAGAATACTGGAATAGCGACATTGATGTCCATGTCTTCATAATTGACGTGGTTGAATGCGCCCTGGAAGGTTTCGCTGGCATCACTCAGCATCTCCAATTCACATGGCTTGTCCCCGTAGCAGTTCATTCGCAGAGATCTCATGACCTGGTACATTGACTTCCTGGACGGTTTGTTCTCGTGGAAGAGGTCCCCGGCAAGGAGAACCATGTCAACATCTCGTTCCTTCGCGAGACACATTACCTCGTGAAAAGTCCTCCAGCTGTCGTCACCTCGCACCGGATCGCGCTCGTTGTAGCCGACATGGTTGTCCGTGGCGACGAGGATGCGAATAGTGTCAGCTGCCATGAGCCCAGGCATTGTTGCGTGGGAACGACCGAGTGTGCTGCTAATCAATGATTTACATCACGGTGGAACTTCAGCAGAATCATCGATCGTCTTCCGTGGAGGATTGTTCGAGAAGAATTGTTGCCTAAATTAATTACAAGAATAGAAACGCGTCAAACATGGGTTTCTGGTGAATCCGCAATCAAGGAACAAAACATCATAGGTACTGGCAATCATTACCTGCTAGAAGACAGACTTGAAAGCGAAATTGCGTGTTGGCCGTTGGCATTATGGTCATAACATACGTTATTTAGTGCACCTTTTTCTTTGGTAGGGGAAATCCATAAATACAGTGGTTAGTCAATGTCGATTGCCTCAATATTTGTAATATGAGTCTACACATATCATGGCTTCCTAAAATATCACCCTAGGCATATTTTCTCTCGCCAGCGGCAGCTTCATCAACGTGTCACAGGTGTTTTTAATGGTGCAGAAAACCCGAGGAGCACAGACAAATACGATTCACGAACTAGAATGATCGAGTTGAAAGGTGCCGTGAGTTATAATAGCATGACATGAGACCGTCTCAATTATCATGTACAAATTCCCGAGAAGTCCTTTCGAGAGTTCTTCCAGTATGTTATTTGACGGAGCCTGATTGTTCGTCTTTATTTTGGTGCAGAAGTCTTTGATAATTATGTCTCCCGGTCTCCGCAATGAAAACTCATTTCTTGGTGGTAAAAAGTATCATGTTATGATCGACCCTTTCATATCTCAAGTTGTTATTTGTATTTCAGCAGATGATGGCCTGACACTCCGGTTGCGCCGTCTTTCGCATCATTGATGGCATTCACTTCTCCGAAAGTAATCCAACACAGGCAAATGAAATCAATCCTGTTCTCACAACATTGACCAAACTGGCTTCAGCTCCGCAGCCAATCTTAGTCCTCAAGGTACTCGTGACAGCAGCGAAAGCAGCTAGTTCTTTCGGTACGAACTCCCACTTCCGAACCAGTTGCACATTGAAGACCATTCTGACCTTAGCAAAGAAGATTTTACTGAAGCAGATATGGCATGGGCTGTCACATGGTGAAGAGAAGACCAGACTGACCAGGGTATAGGTCTACTGCAACGGGTGTTCAAGGGAATGGCATGTTACGTACGCAAACAATATTGTCTAAGCATGAAGAGCTGAACAGCAAATGAAAGAGTGTACTTCGCATAGACCTCAAGGAATACAGACCAACTCACATGCATTCAAGCTTTGAACATTTCCGCCGTTCACAGTAACCTATTCATCTATCGAAGTTAGCAAGTCAGACCCAATGTATTGATTGTACATTACTGTCTAGCTCGACAATCGGCGAGATGATCGTATTGCTCGAAAACAAGTTCGAAGTACAATACAGCTAAAGAAGCTGAAAGCAAAAAGCTAAAGTTGTCTGATGTATAGTCAAGGCTAAATGGCTTGGATGTCTATGGACAGCCCAGATAGCTCCCTACCATCTTATCGAACGCCATAGTCTCGTTCAAGAGAGGGGAGCACTCTACCCCATAGAGGACGGAAGTTGCTCAAGAGAGACGGAGTATGGGTGAGGGAAACGTCGGAGAAAGAGGATGGCATATGCGTATGGTAATGAATGATACTCGTATAGAAACAAGTAGTTATGAAATGGCTTCCAACAAGCACCAGAAGTGCTTACCGTAGCCTATTACGCACAACGAAGTTGGGTTGAAGTGTAATCGTCTCGGTTCTAACAACTTTGGAAAGCTGGAAGAATAGCTGATAATTATTAATTAGGCCCTCTCAGACAAATGATCCCCAGCTAGCGGATGTAGCGCCGACTGCCCATGGGCCCCTGGCAGCGCCTTCGGGCTCAAGATTAATTACCATCCGCCAGAAATTTACCCTGAGCCACCCCTAACTTACTTAGCGGGATTCAATCCATAATACTCTTTACCAGCCCACCCTTCCCCCTGAGCAAACCTTTTCATCAAAACTTGCGAGATACAGAAGCCGCAAAGCCTACTACTGTCCGACTGAACCGTTTAAAGGCTCAGTCCATCTTTTTTCTTCTATTTGTGCTCCCAGCTTTATATGCAATCACAGCCTAACGATACTCAACCAAACGAAACAGATAATCTTTCTCTCACATCCGACCCTTCCGCACAACATGGACTCTGGGATGATCTCGAGCCGTCCTCAAACCCTCTTCCCACAAAGCGGGTCGACGGGGACACTTTCCAGCAATGTAAAGATGCCGACACGTTGTCTCTCTCCTCTGACGGATCTGGTCGCGGTCGGAAGCCTAATGTCAGGGGGGTGAAGAGCTATGACAGATCCTCTCACGGGTCTTCGCCAGTAAATCGCATTGAAGAATATGAAAGATCCAATCTCCCGTCTAATGAGGAAGATGGTACATACTTTCAGGTCATATCCTCTGTCGCAGGTGTCAAACCCCGCATCTCTGTGGAGCAGTTCCCGAACGGCAAGTAACTCGTGGCATGGCGAGACAATCTTTCTTACAGTATCTAGAGGTCATCACTCATATCCTATCGCATCTGCCGCCATCAACGTTGTCTGCAATGAGTTTGGTATCGAGACGCTTCCACAACATGGTAACAACACCCCATACTTGGAGGATAGGATTTTCTCGATATTTTCCAGGCCAAGACGCAATTGGATGCGCCAGCACTGACTGGAGGCTTGACGTTGGTGGTCAGCAAATCATGCGTTCAGAGAGACGTTCCTTCTCGCGCCTGAGTGCTTTAGCATCATGGAGGAGCGAGTACATCCTGCGGACTCGCCTACTGCGGTCACTTGCTCGTGGAAAACCAGCTTTGTTCCACACTATTACTCGATCTGGCGCATCGCGTTACAACAGTGGAGGGCAAGCTGCTGCTGTAGTTACCTACAGCTCCAACCTTGTGTATCCTGTTAGCCACATCCATGCTACATTTGGTTCTGGACTGAACAAGAAGAACCCTTTCTCCATGCACGCCGCAAGCGAGTATGGAGTTGTAACAGTCAGCGACCCCAGTGTCGGGACAGTCACAGAAACATGGGGCGGCAACACCGACTACTCGGCGTTCCATTACTTTGAGGACAGTGCTTATTCTGGGGAAGCCATGTGGGGCCTTGGTGCGGGTGACTTGGTGGGCGTTCCAAATTCGTTGGACTTGAGCCATGGCTATGGGAGGATCTATGCAGAAGGCCTACCAGGTGGCCGCGTCTTCTATACACCCATTTCTGATCGACGTGGCATCTTTCTTAAGGTAGACTCGGCGCCTGACCATGACCTTGGCATCCCAGATGTCAATACATTTCGGCGGTCTGTTTGCAGCACTTGGATTGTCAAATCTGAGCGCGTCTTGAAAACGTGCCGTGGTCTGTTTGGACTACTGGCCGGATATTCCAATGGCGTTTTAGCCGCATTTTCTATCGGAGCCAATTCTGCATACGACTATCGCTTTGAGAAGGGCGAGCCTACTGCCAAGTGGGTGCTTAGCCCAGGGGTGCCAATCATTGCAATCCAAGTCGACGAAAACATTTCGTCGCGCAGGCAGGGTCAGCATAAGATTTGGGCTATAGCGCTAAATGCCCTTGGAGAAGTATTCATCCTTACTGAATTACCCATCCGACCAGAAACCAAAGGCAAACTCAGTGACGATGAAATCCATCAGATCGCCTGGCAAACAGGAGGAACCGTGCAGTGGACGCTCATCGAAGAAACCCGGCGAATCTCGAAGCCAGACCCCTTCAATACAGCTACAATTGATGGGAGCTACTCACCGCGATCATCTTTTGGAGCAGCCGGTCTGAGCAAGGAGCAATTGAACGCCGAGACCAGGGAGATCGAGACATTCTTGTCTTACAGACCCAAGCATTTTCGCAAGATATGCGAAGGTTGGGACATGCGCCGCCGGCTACTCATAGATTTTGCTAGTGGTGATCACATTGGTGCAGGGGAATCAATTTTTGTTATTACTTCTGGTTTTGATGAGGATCGGCCTGCAGCAATTCGTCGTCTTATGAAGCACAAGATCAAGCTCCTTCAGAACCACGACTTCGAGAAGCGTCCGATCGTTCAACCTGGCACTATTAGACAATCCACATTTAACAGTGGTGCGGCTCCTATTAATTCGCCATCTTACAGCGCCCCAAGATCTCGCACGTCGAGTAATGACAGCGAGATCGACACAGCATTTCGCGTCGAATGGCGACTATCGGAGTTCACTCTGGGTGGGTTGAAAGGAGCACGGATCTCCGCAACTGCAACAGATGATTCACATTTCGCAATTATCACTGCGTGGGAAGATCCCCTTCTCGGCATGTCAGGAGGCTCGAACACCTCTTCACCATTAGCCTCGCCACTTGGACAAATGCCGCAGCCCTCGAGCGCATCGGAGATACCTGGGCAGCGTGCTCGCTTTATGGCTGTTGGCACAGCCTCGGGCGTAGTGGTTGTGTGGAATATGCGAGCGGCATCTTCGCCTGAAACTAACGTGATCAACTCAATTGAGCCGATTCGCATGATCTATACTGAATCTCCTCAAATATCGTGTCTTGCATTGACGTCCCTATATCTTGTGCATGGCGGGAATGATGGCCTTGTCCAAGCTTGGGACCCTCTTGCTTCAACCACAGAACCTATCAGGACCCTGAACTCTCGCTTCTCCAGCCGTGCACGTCGTCGGCTCATCCAAGCACAATCATCTCTCCAAGGTGTTGGGAATAACTACTATGCTGCTGGTGCCGTCGTCCTGGATCCAGATCCGACTGTACTCCGCGGCATAGTCTCCCTTGGAACACATTTGCGATACTGGTCATATAGTTCCAGCGCGGCAGACCAATACAAAAGCAGCAAGCGCAAACTTAGGCGCAGGTCGGAGCGTGGAAGCAACGCTGCCTCCACTGAACAGCGTTTTTCTCCTTCGGGACGAGGGGTGCTGAAAGATTACATTGCGAATGAAAAACAGGAGCTTGATTGGGAGAAGATAGCCAGACGGAAAGAGCACGAGCGCATAAGTGGGCGATTTGGCACTGATCTGCTTGGACCCGGGGCTAGCGAGGAAGAGATGTTGGCATATGCTACAATGCTGAGTGAAGAGTCTTACACCAGCGACGAAGTAAAGAGGAGAGACAGTGGCGCAAGCAACACGGCCCTGTCGTCTGCTAGCAGCGGTACTGCTCACGAAGGTGGTGTTCCCATTTGTATAGAGGCAGCCACTCCTTCACTCTCCGCTCCAGCGGAGTCCGAGAATCTGGACCCGGATATCGCAGAAGCAATCCGACTGAGCCTCCTGGAGCAAGAGGGAAAGCAGGCGCCGCCGCCCACTAGGATTCAGATTCGCTACGGTAAAAGAATATCGTCACCATCTCCCTCAGCACCGAACGCTGGTGGCAGCCATCGCAGCAGCCCGGCTACCGTTGTGGAAGCAGACGATCTCGATTTTGCGCTGCAGATCAGCCTGGCAGAGGAACAGAGTCGTCAAGCCGACGTACCGAACCTGGAAGATGAATTCCCGGCTCTGGCATCACCTGCTACGCCCTCGTCATCTGATCCTGCGGGCAATAAGGGGAAAGGGAAGCTGTGAAGAAGTCGTTCCGTGCCAGATGTCTCTTTAGTTCTCGATTTGATTGCATCATCTCCTTGTGTTTGGTTGTGAGCTACGATGAGCGGTAATGTGCAGGGTTTCATATCGTCTAGATTAGAGAGTTTCGCTTCTTTAGAATTGATCTGGCGCGCAGGCAATTCATGTCATTTGCATTGGGGATCTATCGGTTTCAGCTCTCTCTCTCTCTCTGCATGCTCGTAGTGTACAAATGAGTCCTCCGTGAATACTTTCGAAGAGACGCCCCCGAACTGCTGCTTCATTGAAGTCTAGCCTCCCCGTCCTCCACAAGCAATGTTCTTCTGAGGCTCTATCTATGTATGCCATGCTCAAAAATGCTCAGCTGGCGTTTTCGACTCGGCTCATCTTTCATGTGCGTCGTGTCATGAATGCTCCGTAGAATACAAGTAAGTCAGACCTGCCACGCTATCTGCCCAGCAATTCTGGCGGCATGAGTGTGCGGATCATGCTTTCAGCCCAGAATTCCGGCCCCTTTTCGCCGCCGCCAGCAGAAACTATGTGCTTGGGAACCCCGGGGTATGTCGTCCGCTAGCCCGGTCATCACAGGAAATACTCATTCCTCCCCGGCCTGCTAGCTGGCACACACCTCAATTCGTCCTTGACGGCGCTGAACAGCTTGAAATTTGGCTTCATATCCTCGCCCACCTCGCACACACTGGCCATGTTGCCGCATCGATAACAGTAATTCGGCGCTGACCACACCGTCACCACGTCTTTATTCTGGAAATGGTATTTGTATCCCTCGTTCACGAGCTGATGCGCCCTGGCGATCAATGACAGATTATTGACGTGGCAGAACTCGGTCGCGACTTTATCGCCGAAGAGCCAGCCTGCGCCTCGGGGACTAACCGCCCATGTCTCGACATCTTCGGGATCTGACCACACGAGATCGCAGAAGGCGCCTTCGTGAGGGATTTCCTGCGCGCGGGCCACAACGCGAACTTGGTCTAGTGTTCTTATCTCCGGGCTTAATCCGCCATGGACGCAGAGGACTTTGCCGTCAACGATGGCGCCCAGAGTCATGAAGTCGAAGACTTGACAGCAGGCTTTCCAGACTGAAGTATTTCCGTATTTTTGGACACATTCCTCGTAGAAGCCGTAGACTTGGGTGATTTGGCGGGATTCGTGGTTGCCCCTGACAAGGGTGACGCGGTCGGGATATTTTGCTTTGAGGCAGAGGAGGAGAGTTAGGGTCTCGAGGGAGAAGTAGCCGCGGTCGACGTAGTCGCCTAGGAAAATGAAATTGCCGTTTCGGGGACGGATTTCGGTGTCTTCGTTATTTGAATCTTCGATTCGGTCGAGGTCTGAGACTA
>QQTW01002508.1_pt1 | contig 13370 bp, 7 predicted proteins | sample 1904831 | NCBI WGS metagenome assembly QQTW01 (sample SAMN09435610, study PRJNA476489) | Subsurface metagenome, whole genome shotgun sequencing project. | reverse complement strand
GCTAAATGGGTTTCTTCCTACTTATCGGATTTTAAAGCGACTATTACAAGATGACCTGGAAACTAATCCAGTCCGTCGTAGTTGTGAAGAATTGCAAATATGTATATTTATAGTTTGTTATTTACTCCACGACTATGAAAAATTCCCTGATTACCTAGAATGGTTAATTGCTAATGATAAAGATAATCACTTTAGTGATAGAGATTGGGAGTTGGAACCACCAAAGAAAGAAAAAAATGCTTTTAATTTAGGACGTGACTATGTAGCCAAAAAAATTTTAGATTTTGGTTTGCAGCATCTACTTGATGACGATTGGCGGCTGTTAATAGATGATATTGTTTTCATTAGCAGTAATTCTGGTGTTAAGAGTGACTCTGATTTAGGTCTTGTGACTCGCGGATTAAAGCTTTTAGAGGATGAACGACTCGATGACAGGATTCGGCAAAATTTAATTGACCTTGTTTCACTCGCTGACCTTTTTGCATCTGTTATCAAGCACCCTAGAGACATAGAAAGCGGACGGCTGCCGCTTTTACTTGGTCGATTGAGCAATCATCAGCTAAAATTTACATATCATTCGCTGTCAGAAAATCGCGGTGTTTTAACAAATATTCTCAATAATGCTTTAATTGAAGCGCATCCGGAACCATATACACCCCTACTTTATTTACCCGATGGTGTTGTTTACTTGGCAACTTCTAATGCACCGGAGGTTGAGACAAAAGACATACCTGAAAGAGTTGTAAGTAAAATCAAAAGTCTTTGTGCAGAGAAGCTTCGACAAAGACAAACAGGTTTTAACCGCGATGGCAAAGGGTTGAAGTTTGCTGATTACTACTGGTTATTTTTTGATGTAGTCGGATTGATGGAAGTTAGTGTTGATGCAGCTTGTAGATTGCTTCCTGATTCTAAAACTGCTTCGAGTGGTAAACGTAGTGATAGCTTGAAGAATTATCAAGCACAAGGTGAATTACCTGCTAACTTGAATTTAGAATTGAAGAATGAAATTCGTGCTGACCGTTTAGCAGAGTTTGGAGACATTATTTGTCGAGGGATATGGGATGATTGGTGCCAGAGAGTCGCACAATCGCAAAAGCAACTTCCAAAAGCACAGCGAAAGAACCTTCCAAATTTAGATTTAACCGAAAAACTAGCAGAATTTTTAGGGTTAGCAGCAGAAATACCAACTATCAAACAAATTCAATCGCTAAAGAAAACGGGTGGTGTTCCTTTAGATTGGTATTATCTAGCAGCAGTATATTTCCGTAATTATCCTGGTAAGGATTTTGCTCAAGTTCTCGAAGTTATGAAAGACATGGTTAATCATGCTGCCAGTTTGATTCAACCAATACTATTACAGTTCCAAGATATACCTGATGGCTGGAATGATTTACGCATTTATGTTAATCGCGTCATTATTTTACCAACGGGTGCAGTAGTACCACCAGAAACCGAACCATTTGTATTAGAGTTACAGCGTTATAATTCTGCCAAAGTAACAGGCAGAGGTCGAGAAAATGTCTGCGCGATGTCGAGTTCTAGTTACACTGTAACGGAACAGATGGAATCAGCCACATTATTTGCACCTCAAGTTTACAGCAACCGACAGATTTTATTTAATGCCCAAGCTGCAAAGCGTCAAATCTGTGCTATTTGGTCGATTGAAATTATGTTGCGGCAGATTTTGATGAACCAAACTAATGCTGTGGGTGGAGATTTTGAAAGTCGTAAATATCGCTATCTATATCTTTATCCTGCTTATTTCTTTACACCAGAAACTAATAAGTTTTTACAGCTTGTTTACAATCAGTTTGCCAGAACCCGATTTGACGCAGAACTCCGCAAGCACTTTATTACCGAAAATCAAGTTGCCGATTTGAGTATTCGGAACTATCAACAAGTCGATAGTTTATTAATTAAGGAAGATTTACAACCCGATGAAGACCGCACTTTTAAAATTAGCTTTCCTGAAAAAGAAACGTTGACATTTTTCTTTTTGGGTTTACCCCCAGGACGCGAACCAACGGATACCGAATCTTGGGTAGCACCTGCATGGTTAGCTTTTGCCTTACCCTTAATTATGGATGTCAAAGTAGTTGCTTCCGAATCACCTGTACCACCTTTTCTTAGCGGTGCCGATTTTGAAGAAACTGTATTATTGGATGGCGAACATCAAGCAATTCGGTCTTTGATTAAGAAAGATAACTATCGCTTGGATAGTATTCTACCTTACTCATCGACAAAACGCGATTTTTCACCGTTAAATGCACTAACAGCAGCATATGCAATACATCTGGAAGCTAATCGTAAAAAAGATGGAGACCCCGACTGGGGAAAACTAGCGGATTTTGCTAGAGATTTAGAAACGAGTCCTTTATATGTTTTCCACTACTTGAACAAATGGCTAAGAAAGCAAAAGCAAATCGAATCTGTTCCAACTGCCAAGATTCGTCTTTACGAAAGTTTATACTATTACTTTGAACCAGGAGGAGAACGCATGAGCCAACTACGACAATTAACCGAATTATATCGACGCTTTTACCGTGCCAAGAGTTCTTATGCAAAAGCTAACGCAATTCTCAAACCAATCGACGAAGCTGCTGATGTAATTTTAAAAGTTGATAAAGCGATCGCTAATGATGCTGAAAGTTTAATAGATGTGGTAGCTGCACGTTTATCAAAATTGATGAGCAATGTCCGTCGCAGAGCAGCGGAAGGGAAACCCAGATTAATTGTAGTCGATGGGAAGTGGAAACCCGCATTAACTTCAGAAGAGGAACGACAAGCAGTATATGAATTTGCTAAATACTTTGTCAAAGAAATATTTGAAGCGAGTTTTAAGTGCGATCGCGCGCGTTTAGCAGGTACACAACTTAACCTGATCCGTGACACTTGCGAATATCTTTACCGTCTCGCAGAAGATGAAGAACGTAAAAATCGTTTGCAAGAAGAACCTGATGAGATAGCAATTGAAGTTGCTGACGCTGCTTAAGCTTTCGTAGTTTCGTAGGTTGGGTGAAACGCAGTGGAACCCAACATTATTGTCTGGTTAATGTTGGGTTACGCTGTCGCTACACCCAACCTACAACTACAACTACAACTACAACAAATTTTTTACATATACAGGAGTCATACCACAATGCAATTTCTCAAAACACTAGATGCTAAATTCTTCCATAGCGAAATCCCTGCAAAACCAATGGGTAAATATGCTCACTTTATTACAATCCGCATCACCGAATCTTACCCATTATTCCAAACCGACGGTGAACTAAATAAAGCCAAAGTGCGTGCAGGTATACAGCATCAAGAAGCAATTAGTCGCTTGGCAATGTTTAAACGCAAACAATCCACACCCGAACGTTTAACTGGACGCGAACTACTGCGTAACTATCAAATTGGTGAATGGGATAAATGCGACTATAACGTGGAATTTAGCAAAACAACACCCGATTGTATTCTTTACGGTTTTGCAATTGGTGATTCTGGCTCCGAGAAATCTAAAGTAGTTGTCGATACGGCTTACTCAATTACTCCTTTTGAAGACTCACATCTCAATTTTACCCTCAATGCACCTTTTGAAAATGGGACAATGAGCCGTAAGGGTGAGGTAACAAGTAGAATTAATAGCCAAGACCATATTCTACCTCAAACCTTTTTTCCCAGCATTATCACGTTAAAAGACCCAACAGAAGCAGGTTTTCTGTATGTTTTTAATAATATCTTGAGAACTCGCCACTATGGAGCGCAAACAACAAGAACTGGACGTGTTCGGAATGAATTAATCGGGGTTATCTTCGGTGACGGTGAAATTGTTAGCAACCTCCGCTGGACGCAAAAAATATATGATTTATTGAGTTTCGACGGCAAAATTAATCCACCAGACCCATTGAACGAAGACGACGTTCGTGACGCTGCCAGCAAAGCTATTACAGAACTGATGACACAAGAGTTTATTTTCCACACCGATTTTATTGCCGATGCTTTTGAGTCTTTATTAACAGAAGTAAAATCGATTACCAGCAATGAAACTAGATTAAAAGAAATGCTAACGCTTGCAAATACTGAATCTAGTGCTTATGCTAATAAATATGTACTCAAAAAATCATCGGACAAAGACAATAAAGATAAGAAGAGTAAAAAAACGTCAGCAGTAGCGGAGTAAAAGCATGTTTATCTATCACTGCCAGCTAGAGTTGCATGATAGTGTATATTTTGCCACTCGTGAAATCGGGCGCTTATATGAAACTGAACCAGTAATTCATAATTATGCACTCTGTTACGCTTTAAACTTAGTTGATAGTGAGGTATATTCAACTACTGTTGGAGAACAACATTCCTATCGCTATTTTTGTTCCGAACAAGTACCATCGTATGACTCGCACTTAACACCTCTGAATCAGCAAGGTATTTATGTAACTCCCGCGCGTGCTGTTAATTACACTTCGATTCTCAATACATGGAAGTATGCAAATAATAACTACCATGTGGAGATGGAGAAGACTCAAAAGAATATTCCTAGTTTTGGTAGAACAAAAGAGATTGCCGCAGAAAGTAAGTTTGAATTTTTCATTATTTCTAAGCAAACTCTTACAGAAAAGCCGAAAAAATTACCAAAATGGATTCGTTTGGGCAAATGGATGAGTAAAGCCGAGTTGACAGTCGAGGAACTACCATCACCTAAAATAGCTGAAGGTGTTTTTATTTGTACTTATCCGCTAAATCCTTTAGATGTCATGTTCACAAATCAAGTCATGAGTTACGATGTTGTGAATATGCCACCTGTTAGTTTAATTCAAAATGTGCAAATGCGCGGGAGGTACTATAGATTTGAAGGTACGAAGGATCGGAAAATTCCAAACTGGCTTAAACAGTTAAATATTCCTGTCCATATGGAGTATCGCTTCCAAGGATAATGTAGGTTGGGTGGAGCGAAGCGTAACCCAACATCCTTATTATTAATGTTCACTTCCACTGGACAATAGGAATACCAATGCGCGTAGAGCCTTAATGTTGGGTGGAACGCAGTGGAACCCAACCTACAGTCACTACAGTCACCAATAATTTTTTAACCACAGAGACACAGAGTACACAGAGAAGGTATTTAATTAATCCAAAATCCAAAATGCCCCACAGCTTAGTTCTCAACCTACTCCCCCAGTCAACTATCTATCCAAATTTCTTAACTGGCAGACACTATCACGCTTTATTCCTCAACCTAATTAGTTCTGTCGATAAAAGTTTAGGAGACCATCTACACGAGTCGAATGCAGAAAAAGCTTTTACCATATCTCCTCTGCAAGTGTGTCAGCAACAGCAAAATAACTGTACACTCCAATCATCACAGCAAAAACCTATTCCCCCAGGTACTCCTTGCTGGTGGCGGCTCTCTCTACTCGATGATGTGCTATTTGGTAAACTTACTTCCCTGTGGTTAAACCTTAACCCAGAACATCCTTGGCACTTAGGTTCGGCTAACTTATTTATTACTAGTATTCTAGGTACACCGCAATCAATGCAACCGTGGGCGAACGCTTGTAGCTATGCACAATTGTACGAACAAGCCAGCGAAACCAACCGCACGGTTAATTTCAATTTTGCCACACCTGTAGCATTTCGTCAGGGGGGATACGATACCGTTCTCCCAGTCAAAGAATGTGTTTTTAATAGCTTACTCGCACGCTGGAATAAATACAGTGGAATCGAAATTACGGACATTCCGATGGAGTCGATTTACCCCAGCTTTTTTAACATCAAAACTGAAGTAATAAATAACTATGACAGCAAATTTATAGGTTGCATTGGTGAAATTAGCTATCGTCTTCTCGGCGACATCGAAGCAATAAAAATCAAACAAATCAACGCCCTAGCCGATTTTGCATTATACGCCGGAGTCGGGCGGAAAACGACAATGGGTATGGGGATGACTAGGAGAGTTAAGAGTTAGGAATGTAGAGACGCGAAATTTCGCGTCTGTTAAGATTTAGGAGTTAACAGTTATGGATGAATATATACCGATTGCGGCGTTAAACCAGTACGCCTATTGTCCGCATCGCTGCTGGCGCATGTTTTGTGCAGGAGAATTTATCGATAATCAATACACCATCGAAGGTACAGCTTTACACGAACGCGCACACACAATCAGCGAAGAATACCGCGATGAAATTCGTCAAATTCGGGCAATCTGGTTGAAATCAGATAAATATAAACTGATTGGTAAATCCGATCTAATCGAATTACAAGACAGTGAATGGTATCCAGTCGAATATAAGCGTGGGCATCGAGCTGAATGGGACAACGACGAACTGCAAGTCTGCGCCCAGGCATTATGTCTAGAAGAGATGACAGAAAAATCAATTACCACTGGTTATATTTACTACTGTCATTCTCATCAGCGCCAGCTAGTAGAAATAACCGAAGAATTGCGGCAAAGCGTCGTTAATACTATTAATGCTGTACAAATACTGATGCTTACAGGTGTCATACCAAAAGCTGTGAAAACAAAGAAATGTGATAAATGTAGCTTGTATTCGCAGTGTTTGCCGCAGGCAAATGAGAAAGTCGGACGATATCAAGAAGAATTTTAAAGGTTTTTACTAACTTAGAAAGTATTTATGGGCACACTTTATATTACTCAAGAAGACTCATTTATCGGTAAAGTTGATGAGCGTCTCACAGTCAAACTGGACAAAAAAATAATCCAGGACATACCGCTAATCAAAATCGACGGGATTGTAATTTTAGGACGTGCAACTATTTCACCTGCCACCATTTCAGAACTTCTCGAACGTCACATCCCGCTAACTTTTCTCACTGAAAATGGTCGCTATTTAGGACGTTTAGAACCAGAAGTTACCAAAAACATCTTTGTTCGCAAAGCGCAATGGCAAGCAGCAGGTGAATCTCCTCAAGCTATCCACATAGTTCAAGGATTCGTGCGCGGTAAACTTAAAAACTATCGTAATGTTATGTTTCGGCGTCAGCGTGAATCCACAAGCTTAGATTTATCTAATAATATCGAGCGTTTAGAACAAGTAATTGCATCAATCGATACAACTCACAATATTAATTCTTTACGAGGTTTAGAGGGTGCTGGTAGTGCAGTTTACTTCGGCTGTTTTAATCAGTTGATTCGCAACACAGAATTTCAATTTAACCACCGTAATAAGCGACCACCAAAAGACGCTGTTAACTCTTTACTTAGTTTTGGGTATTCTTTACTACGGCATGATATTCAAGGTGCCATTAACATAGCAGGTTTCGATCCATATTTAGGGTATTTACACTTCGAGCGTTACGGTAGAGCATCATTGGCTTTTGATCTAATGGAAGAATTTCGCCCTTTAATTGTCGATGCATTAGTGTTAAGCACCATAAATAAATCTTACTTGACACCTAGTGATTTTATCACCGAACCACTCAGCGGTGCCGTCTATCTAACTCCCGAAGGGCGAAAAACATATTTGAGATTATACAGCCAAAAAAAACAATCAGAATTTAAACACCCAGTCATGGCACGTAAATGCACCTACCAAGAAGCATTTGAACTGCAAGCGCGGTTATTAGCAAAATATCTCATGGGTGAAACAGACAAATATCCACCACTGATTGTTAAATAGCCATTAATAAACGGGGTTTCTCCACGACTGATATCAAAAGAAACCCTATTTCTTACTTCCTTGCAACTAGTCACATTTAACAAATGAAAATCACTAAGAGTGTAATTGTATCATATGATATTTCTGAAGATAACCGCCGCACTAAAATCCATAAAATCCTTAAATCATACGGGCAGTGGGTACAATACAGCGTTTTCGAGTGTCAGCTTACCGATACCCAATACGCAAAACTACGCACACGGTTGAACAAATTAATTCAACCGGAAACCGACAGCATCCGTTTTTACTTCCTGTGTGCCTGCTGTTTTGCGAAAGTAGAACGAATTGGGGGTGAACCTGTCCGCGACGATTCAATTTTCTTTGCCTAACCAACCGATCTAGCTTCACATATATAATTACTGATAGGGACATTGGTTTTACCGTGTCCCTACCTACGTATGTTTAGTCTTCTACTTGGTATAAAGCGCGGAAGGGTAGGTGTAGAAAAAGAGGTATTGACAAAAATAGCTGAATTCTAGTCCCCACAAGCTTTTGAAGAGTCAGGAAGTAAAAATCATCCGCGCACCTTGCCCAGACCGGATTTCAGCGATTTGAAGCCTACACAACTAAAATTTTTCATGCTAAAATTAATCCATCCGCGCAACCGCACCTTGAAAACTAAATATAGAGCCACTTTTAGACACCCGCCGTTGAAATTTCTCTTACTCCCTAATAGGGATTGAAACGGCTCTCCCACTAACCGCAAGCTCAAAGCCGAGCCACCGTTGAAATTTCTCTTACTCCCTAATAGGGATTGAAACAGCCAGAAAATTGTTGAGTTGGATGATATTGCGTGGGTTGAAATTTCTCTTACTCCCTAATAGGGATTGAAACTTTTTTAGTGTCGGAAAACAACACCCTTTTGCTGTTGAAATTTCTCTTACTCCCTAATAGGGATTGAAACTTTGTCGCAATCTACCTAATGGTCCTGGTGAAGAAGGTAGTTGAAATTTCTCTTACTCCCTAATAGGGATTGAAACAAGCGTTTGGCAAATGGTTTTACTGGTGTTTGAGTTGAAATTTCTCTTACTCCCTAATAGGGATTGAAACGTCTTGCTGCTTCAAGTTGGGCACGAGCCATTGCTTGTTGAAATTTCTCTTACTCCCTAATAGGGATTGAAACATTTATGTCAGGCATTCAAGGCAAACAAGCACCAATAGTTGAAATTTCTCTTACTCCCTAATAGGGATTGAAACACCAAGGCTGCTTTGGAAAGCTTGAAACTCAAAGTTGAAATTTCTCTTACTCCCTAATAGGGATTGAAACAGTTAGTTAGATATAAAAACATGCTAAAAATAAAGGCAGTTGAAATTTCTCTTACTCCCTAATAGGGATTGAAACGATCGAGAATACCAGCGGACACCCATATATAGATAAGAGTTGAAATTTCTCTTACTCCCTAATAGGGATTGAAACCACAGCGTATTGCAAACTTACCCACCGAGCGAAAGAAGGTTGAAATTTCTCTTACTCCCTAATAGGGATTGAAACCTATTTCATGCCCAATTAGAAATTCTATCTCTTTTTGTTGAAATTTCTCTTACTCCCTAATAGGGATTGAAACTTCCGGTCTACCATCAGGAAGCGATAATTTGCTGTGTTGAAATTTCTCTTACTCCCTAATAGGGATTGAAACAACTCGTTCAATATTCTTATGCAAGGGAACAACTCGTTGAAATTTCTCTTACTCCCTAATAGGGATTGAAACTAATTAAATCTCTTCCTAAACTTAATGCTGCATTGTTGAAATTTCTCTTACTCCCTAATAGGGATTGAAACGTATGGGATAGTTAGGCAGCGCATCAAATCATTAATTGTTGAAATTTCTCTTACTCCCTAATAGGGATTGAAACAAGAATTTCGCATAGCAGGAGCAGCTAGCAAAGACCCAGTTGAAATTTCTCTTACTCCCTAATAGGGATTGAAACAAGATGTATATACACTAACTCCACTTCCACTATTAGTTGAAATTTCTCTTACTCCCTAATAGGGATTGAAACTCGTAAAGAACATCCAAGAAATTATAGTTATCAAGTTGAAATTTCTCTTACTCCCTAATAGGGATTGAAACTTCAATCTTTTGAAGCCATAAATCAAATTGATTTAAGTTGAAATTTCTCTTACTCCCTAATAGGGATTGAAACACGCGGAGGTTTATAAAAAGTTGCCGCAAGGGGTGTTGAAATTTCTCTTACTCCCTAATAGGGATTGAAACATAAGTTTTCGCATTCTCAGGTTTACCGTTCCCGTTCGTTGAAATTTCTCTTACTCCCTAATAGGGATTGAAACAAGTCCCTTTTGCATCTCTCTATAGGAGAGATTTTTTAAGGTTGAAATTTCTCTTACTCCCTAATAGGGATTGAAACTGAAAGTGAAAATATCGAGAAGCATGAAACCTTGAGTTGAAATTTCTCTTACTCCCTAATAGGGATTGAAACAGCGATTGATTCCTTAACAACTTTAGGGCTTGGAGTTGAAATTTCTCTTACTCCCTAATAGGGATTGAAACTGTATTTATTTCTGAGAATGAAGACAACGGAGTAGTGGGTTGAAATTTCTCTTACTCCCTAATAGGGATTGAAACTAATATAAATACACCAAATACCATTATTAACGAAGTTGAAATTTCTCTTACTCCCTAATAGGGATTGAAACTGATTTTTCAATGTATGGCGCGGATGGAGTGTACGTTGAAATTTCTCTTACTCCCTAATAGGGATTGAAACTTAGGCAAGTCCCACCAGAGTGTTACGCCAATGCTTTGTTGAAATTTCTCTTACTCCCTAATAGGGATTGAAACACGAGCGGGGAATTTACTCGAAACTTTGGACAATGTTGAAATTTCTCTTACTCCCTAATAGGGATTGAAACTTCTATAAATTTTCCGACTAACGCACCCGCTAAAGTTGAAATTTCTCTTACTCCCTAATAGGGATTGAAACAATTTGTGGCATGTCTAGCCCCTACGAACGTAAGGTTGAAATTTCTCTTACTCCCTAATAGGGATTGAAACCTTAACTTTTTTCTTAGTAACCCCATCAGACAAAGTTGAAATTTCTCTTACTCCCTAATAGGGATTGAAACAAACTCTAGATTCCATCTCAAAGCTATCTGTAAGGGTTGAAATTTCTCTTACTCCCTAATAGGGATTGAAACTTTTGGACAGGCAAGAAGGGCAGTGGGAGACAAGTTGAAATTTCTCTTACTCCCTAATAGGGATTGAAACCTCTCGTAAAAACCCTTCCAATGGGTGTATTTGAGGTTGAAATTTCTCTTACTCCCTAATAGGGATTGAAACGCGTCTTCTAGAGTAATCCAGCCAAACTTACCATCAGTTGAAATTTCTCTTACTCCCTAATAGGGATTGAAACACTATAAATCTATCGACTCACAGAATGACTAAGGAGTTGAAATTTCTCTTACTCCCTAATAGGGATTGAAACAAATTACCCGATTACTCGAAGCTTGTGTGGATCGGTTGAAATTTCTCTTACTGCCTAATAGGGATTGAAACTCGTCGAACCCTTGAAAGAGTTAGAAGGCTAAGTAGAGTTGAAATTTCTCTTACTCCCTAATAGGGATTGAAACGTCAAAATCGGCGATGTTTACCACCTGTGCAACAACAGCGGTTGAAATTTCTCTTACTCCCTAATAGGGATTGAAACTTTACTCGTTTGCAGTATAATATGTACTTCCCCACACACCCGCATCATGGTGACTAACTTAGCTGACGCACAAAACCTACTTTCAGACCTCATCACCCGCTATTCCTCCCGTGTAGACTATCTCATGATTCGTCTCGAATCAGCCGAAGGAACCGATATCTTATTACGCGGTGACAAAGTAGAAACCCTCAGCGAAGGTATTTCCATCGGCGGACATGTGCGTGCTTGTTATAAAGGTGGCTGGGGAGTCAGTAGTTTCAACCAGCTAGCGACAATTACAGACCGCATTGAAGAAGCTATCGATGCCGCACGCATGGTCGGGGATGAAGAAACGATACTTGCGCCGATTGACCCAGTGCAAGCGGTATGTAGCTTACCGTTAACCGGAACCGACCCGCGTCAGATATCCTTGGTGAAGAAAAAAGAGTTGTGCGATCGCTATACTCATCTTCTCAAAAATGTAGATAACCGCATCACTACAACCTCAGTACGCTACGCCGATACCGCCCAAAAAGTAATTATTGCCACCAGTGAAGGAACTCTAATCGAACAGTCTTGGTCGGATATGGAAATGCGTTTTGCAGCTACTGCGAGAAACGGCGAAACCGTCCAAACTGGTCGAGAAACCACAGGTTCGCGGTTGGGTTTTGAAGATTTAACCGGGTTAGATGAGCAAGTTGAAAGCGCTGCACAACGGGCAATTTCAGCATTATCTCTACCATCCGTTACTGGTAATATTTATACAGTTGTCATCGACCCGATACTGACCGGGTTATTCGTTCACGAAGCCTTCGGACACCTAAGCGAAGCTGATATGGCGTATGAAAACCCCGATTTACTCGAAGTTATGACTATCGGTCGGCGCTTCGGTCATGAGGAATTGCAAATTTTCGATGGTGCTGCACCAATTGGTCATCGCGGTAGTTATTTTTACGATGATGAAGGCGTACCCGCGACGACTACGCAGTTAATAAAAGATGGCGTTTTAGCGGGAAGGCTACATTCGCGGGAGACTGCGGGGAAGTTAGATGAAGCACCTACAGGAAACGCTCGATGTCTCAATTATCACTTTGTGCCCATTGTCCGGATGACAAATACTTGGATTGAACGCGGAAAAACTCCCGTTGAGGACTTATTTACCGACATTAAAGAAGGAGTATACGCCCGGAATTGGTTGGGTGGCATGACCAACGGAGAAATGTTTACCTTTAGTGCTGGGGAAGCATGGATGATTCGTAACGGTAAAATTGCCGAACCTGTTAAAGATGTGACGCTATCGGGGAATGTGTTTCAGACATTAGAGGATATTGAAGCGATTGGTGATGATTTTTACTGGGATGAATCAGGGGGTTGCGGCAAGGGTGGACAAAATGGTTTACCCGTCGGTTGCGGTGGTCCGAGTTTGCGGATACGCGACGTTGTAGTTGGGGGTGAAACAGCATAATATTCGTAGGGGCGGGGTCTCCCCGCCCTTAATCTACGTTAATAAGCGACAAAACCTTTGAATTACAAATAAAATTCTTTTGGGCTAGTGGTCTGTTTCATTAATTATGACAAGTTGTGAGGGTTAGATCCCCGACTTCTTAAAAAGATACCGCTGGCTTTGGAGAGGGCGAGACCCCTCGATGGCTTACAAGACCGCCCCAGGCTTGAAGCAGTCAGTGCTAATCAGAACAAAGCCTGCTTTCAGCAGGCTTCGTTTCGATTAGCCCTACCATAGAATGGTAGGGCGGTCTAACAGGGCATTCGATAAAGCCATATGTTACCAACGCTAAGGGGTCTTACCCCTGATTCGCCAGCAGCATCCTTAAAAGTTGTCGGGGATCTGGTTCTCTCGAAAAGGTCAAATTAATGAAACGAACTACTAGCTTATGGGAGTAACCTGTGCAATTAAAATCAAGGAAGCAGGCTTTTGAGTCATTGGATTTATTGGTTCTCGACATTCAAGTATATTAAAGCCGCTGGAAAGTAGTAGATTTACCCAACTCTCAAGCGTGCGGAAGTACCAGGGAGAAGGTTCTACGAACTGCGACCCAAACCCATCCC
>QQTW01002507.1_pt1 | contig 13372 bp, 12 predicted proteins | sample 1904831 | NCBI WGS metagenome assembly QQTW01 (sample SAMN09435610, study PRJNA476489) | Subsurface metagenome, whole genome shotgun sequencing project. | reverse complement strand
TGGCAAAGCGACGTTTGGGCGCGACTGGTATTGGAACGGGTGTGCCAATCGGGTAGAGCCAGGGTTAGAGGTCTCGCTTCTTGGCGTGGTCGATGTCGAAACGCAAATGGGATACGCACTATCAGCGCAGCAGACCTTCGCCCAAGCCGACTTGCCAGATCTTACACGCATGGATCAGTATCTCTATCACCTCGATACAATCCGCTGCGAGTTGCCGCCTAGCGTCAAGTACTTGGCCGTCGATGGGGCGTATGCCAAGGAAAACTTTGTTAGCGGAGCCGTGCATCTCCAGTTGCAAGTGATCAGCAAGTTGCGCTGTGATGCCAATTTACGCTGGCTCTACACAGGTGAGCAAAAACCGCGTGGCAGAAGACGCAAGTACGACGGTAAGGTCGAGTTGTCTGCTCAAGAACGGTTGACGTTTGTGGAGCACGTCCAACCCGATGTCGAGTTGTACACCGCTGTGGTGTTTCATGTTTCGCTCAAGCGCACGATTCGACTGGCCTATCTACTCAACCGCAGCAATCCGAAAAAGCCCCGGTTTGTCGTGTTGTTCTCGACCGATGTGGAGCAAGCCCCGACCGACATCTACAGGCTGTACACCCTGCGCTTTCAGATTGAATTTCTGTTTCGAGACGCCAAGCAGTTTACCGGGCTGGCGGATTGTCAAGCGCGCGATGGCCTCAAGTTGGAGTTTCACTTCAATGCCAGTTTCACCGCGCTCAATCTTGCCAAAGCGGAACTCCTGCAACAGCATCAGGAGGGTAGGCCGTTGACTTTCTCGATGGCAAGTGTGAAGCGACGTGCCCTCAATGACCATCTGCTGAATCGATTTATTTCCAACTTAGACCTCTCACCCAGCGTGATTAAATCCCATCCCAACTATGAAAAGCTTAGGAATTACGGCATCATTGCCGCCTGAATCCTGTCCGGAGTGTTGATGGTTTTATATATTAAAATTGTAGCAGGAGGAAGAAAATACATGTTGTTATCCATCAAGACAAAACTTAAATTAACCACCGTCCAAAAAACAGTAATGGCTAAACACGCTGGAATAGCGCGGTTTACTTATAATTGGGGTTTGGCAACGTGGCAAGATTTGTACAAAGATGGATTAAAGCCCAACAAATACCTACTCAAAAAATTATTCAATAACCACGTTAAGCCTGAGTATGCCTGGATTAAAGAAACAGGCATATGTCAAAAAATAACTCAATACGCCTTTGCTCAATTAGGTAATGCTTTTGATAGGTTCTTTAGATGTCAAGCCAAATACCCCAAATTCAAGAAGAAAGGGCGGTTAGACTCCTTTACCATTGATGCCGGTGGAAAACCAATCCCTGTAGGTGGAACCTCTATCAAGCTACCTACAGTAGGGTGGGTGAAGACGTTTGAAGGTCTGCCCCATACAACCACAACTAAACTGACTATTTCAAGAATTACTGATGATTGGTATATAGCTTTTGCCTATGAACAGCAACAGCAAATTACTGAAAAGTCTATTGATGTTGTAGGTGTGGATTTGGGCATCAAGGCTTTGGTAACGCTATCCACAGGCGTAGTATTCTCTAATCCTAAGCATTACAAACAAGCTTTTGCTAAGCTCCAACGGTTATCTAAAAGTCTTTCTAGAAAGCAGTTAGGTAGTAATAGAAGGAACAAAGCTAAGACCAAAGTAGCAAAATATCATTGTACAGTAGCTAATACCAGAAAAGATACTCTTCACAAAATCACTACTTACTTGAGCAAGAAACACGCAAAGATAGTATTATAAGATTTAAACATTTCCGGTATGCTGTCAAATCACAAGTTAGCTCAATCAATTGCTGATTGTGGTTTGGATGAATTCAAACGTCAGCTAATATATAAAGCTGAAAAGTTTGGTAGTAAGATTATTCTGGCGGATAGATGGTTTCCATCATCTAAAACTTGCTCTAGTTGTGGGCATATACAGGATATGCCATTGTCTGAAAGGATATATAGCTGCGGTAGTTGTGGTCATTCAATAGACCGTGATTTAAATGCAGCTATAAATCTATCGCGGCAGGCTTTGCGCGTGAATGGTGAGTCGGGTGCGGTCTTGGGCTCTGCCCAAGTGAAGCAACCCGCGAACCCGAAGGGTCACGCTCGGGATAGCCGCTCCCATGCCCCCTGTGAAGTGATAAGTAAAATGTCGATATTTGTCTACATTTTATATAGCAGATTGCCTCCGCGCTGTACATCAGTGTGAAAACAGTCGAGACCCACCGGATGCAGTTGATGAAACGGCTGGACATTTATGATGTTGCCGGTTAGCGTGCGCTATGCAATTCGCATGGGGCTGGTGTTCCCGGATACCTGGTAGGGAGATTTCGACTAAAATGAGGTATCACACTCTGAGGGCTTGGCTATGGTTGCCGCTGTCCAAATTCAAAACTACACCGTAGAAGAGTTTCTCAACGTGGATCTGCCCGCAGGACAGGAATATGAGCTGATTAACGGAATTATCACGCCAATGTCCGAACCATCAGGCGAGCATGAAAACCTACGGTCTGAGTTGCTAGTAGAGCTGCGATTGGAAAGTAGACGCTGTAAGCTAGGGCTACTGGTTCATCCTAAGCCGGTGTTAGAATTGGGACCCAGGGATACTCGCAAGCCTGACTTAATTGCCATTGATCGGGATTCCTGGAATCGGCAAACTAAACCAGAGGCAGTGTTGAGAGAGCCAAACAGTGTAGTCATTGAAATTGTTAGCACCAACTGGGAAGAAGACTACCGCAATAAGCCTCTATGGTATGCCGCTTTTGGAGTAAGTGAGTTTTGGATTATTGACCCACTGTTTAGCATTACCAGGTATCCAAATCGTAAGAATCCCAAAATTAAAGAGCCAACCGTTTCAATTGGGCAGCTAGTTTCCTCTCAGAGTATTTTAGTTGAGCGAGAATATGAGTTTGAGAGCTTTACAGGGAGCGATCGCATCAAGTCCAAGTTCTTCCCGGACTTAGAACTAACAGTAGAGCAGATTATTGCCTTTGGCGCAGGGATTTAATTAATTTCCAAAAGAACCCCCACGCTTTACATAATGTGTGTGGCTGGACATTTATGATGTTGCCATCTCCCAGGCGCTTGCAGTACTGAGAAACACATCGTTATCAGGGTCGGCAATACAAGCTCTAGCGGCATCCAACAGTTGAAAAAACAGACTTCACGTCATAAAATTCAACAGTAAAGTCAATATGATCAACCCTCCTGAAATCCATATAAGTTGAGTAGTTCTGTTACTTTTAGCGAGAATTTCTGAGTAAGATAGTTCATGATTTTGAATCAGCAAGAAGGAATGGGGATTAAATAAGAAAGGAAATACACGACTCAAGAGAAAACGCAGAGAAAAGTTAAGTGTCCATAATCGTTTCTGTAAAGGGTCTTGATTATATTGCCAAGGATAACTAATTTGTACTAGGCGGATTAATGCCTGAATATCTGGTTGGCGCAAGCTTTCATAGCGAGGAAGTGCTTGAGAGAGATTATCTTGAGCCTCTGCCAAAATTTCATGTAAAAGATAGACATCTTCTAATGCAGAATTAACTCCTTGTCCGATATCAGGAGGAAAACAATGAACCGCATCTCCCAATAAAATTACGGCTGTTCCTTTGTTGTCTTGAGGTTGTCCCCAAATTTGATATAATTTTGAACAATATTGAGGAATGGGAAATGTGCCCCCATCGCTGGATGCAAATCTGGCTATTTCTTCAGGAGAAATAATTTGTTCGAGGGGGAGTTGAGGAAAAGCTCGTTTAAGGAAATGAGCAACTTCTTCTTCGGTTTTTAATTGCCAAATTTGATGATCTGGGTATGTAATGATATTCGCAGTTCTTGGTTCATCGGAATTTTTCAACGGTAATAACCCCAGAGAAATCGCTTCTTTACGTTCTTTTAAAGTGGATCTAATTGCATAAGCCATCGTAGATTCTGCTATATCTCCTTCTGTGTCTGATAGGGGAAATTGAGGAGGTAGAGTTAGCACTTTGTATTTTAAACCCGAGCTAGGAGAGGGAAATTGCTGCATTTCAAAGGAATGGGCTTGACCTTCCAGCTGATGAAGAGTTTGACGCACAATAGAGTTTAAGCCGTCACAACCCACTACCAAAGTAGGAATAAAGGTCAATTGGTTCTTGTCACTAAACTGAGCAATAATTTCTAAATACTCTCGATTTTGTTTAATTTCTACACGTTTAGTTTGAAATAAGACCTGAATTGAATCTTGCCAATGCTGATTAATTTCTTGGTAAAGTAACTGCACAAAAGATGCTCTTGGCAACCAATAGGCAGTTTTGCGGTTAGAATCGGCAATGGGTAGTTTAGTTGTTTTGCGCGTGCCATCTTTTTTTATCAAGGTCAAGTGAAAATCGGTACTAGGGACACTCAAATTAGCGAGGAGTGGAGTTAATTCTAATAAATCGGTTAATTTTTGCCCTCGACCGTCAATTTGATAGCTAAACGATTTATCTGGTTCGTAATAATCTGCTGATGGTCTTTTTTCTAGAACGGTAATATCTGTCCAACCTCTTTTGGCTAACATTAAAGCTGCTCCTAATCCCGCCGGTCCTCCCCCGATAATAACAACGTTTCTCATGTAATAATTATTCATGTTAATCTCAATGGTAGTGTTTTATATCTAGAGATAGCCTATAATCAGCAATAGAGTGTAGCCCTCGATTTTGCGTAACTTAGATCTTGCACCAGATATTCCCCTGATCCGGTGGTTTTGTCAACCCAAGTTGCAAGCTTTTGTTGAGCTGTTCTTGGGGTAGTGTCAGCGAGTTAGCGGTGCTAATAATTTGCCAATAACGTATGTATCCGGCTTGGAAGAGAAATCTGTCACCCTTATTTTCTACAATTTCTGCCCCAATTTTTTTGTAAAAGTCTATTCCCCTAACATTATTGGCACTCGCCACTGTCCTACTACCAGGTAGAGCATCACGCTCATGTTGACCGCGTTTGCCGTTATAGACCCGAATCACTTTACAGGGAGCGATCGCATCAAGTCCAAGTTCTTCCCGGACTTAGAACTAACAGTAGAGCAGATCATTGCCTTTGGCACAGGGATTTTGTTTTTGCAAAGGTAGTGGCCCCAAATTCCGTTGCGGAGCTGAACAGCAAGTTGAACGGGCGGCGATTGGCTGAACAGGAGGAGTCAAAGAGCCAGAAAATAGAGGACGAAGTTAAAAGTATGCTGAAGTCAACATATGATATAGAGACAAGCTTTAAGGGTGAGGAAACTTACCATAGCCACCCAATAAAACTAACCACACAATAACAGCCAGCCAGTGAATGATGACTGGAAGCCAAACAGAGCCAACTACTAAATAAGCGAGCGTACACATAGCTCCTAACAGAGCTGCCAGGATTAGAAAAGATGGCTCCATAAAAACTTCACGACCAGCAGGATTCCAGGTCAATCCCTGAAGCGGGTGGTAGATAATGAAGGCTGCCAAAGTAATAGCTCCCCAGAGAAGCTGTGTCTTAATTGAAGGATTTTCAGTAGGGTGAGGCAAAAATAGAACGCGAAAAACTGTTTCTTCAGTTAAAGCAGGTATTATAAAGGAGAGCACAACAATTCTTGTGATTTCTTGCCAGGATTTTTGTAATACATCTACTTCTAAGAAGCCCCATTTAAATCCTATCAATAACAACAGGATTGCTAACCCTATTATAGGTAGTCCTAACTGTAGCAAGTTGGCAGCAGTGGGAAATGTTGAAAATGCAGTTATCAACCGGTTTTCAATCAAGTGGAGCATACTATTTCAGTTGCATATTAACGCCATTACTCGCTTATATATTTTTTTTTACGTTTTCAAGAGCTTTATTCATTATCTGCACTTGGTCGGATATTGCCCTTTTATCTATTGACAGTTGTTGAGCTGGTTGCAAGCTTTACTCGAAACGAGCTAGTAGCGTTAATATTTTAATTATAAAATATGATGGGTATTGTTTAAGTTTGATTTACCCACCGGCTAAACTGCGCTCATCGAGGCTGCCAGCCAATTCAAGTCCGAGTGATTGAGTACACAATTAAACATCTGGAGCGGCTAGGTAAACAAGTGAGAATGCAAGGGGCAAAATGCCTAGCCGACAGGTTCGGGTTGATAGTTAGCGATCTCCTTTTTAACTCGGTGATGTGTACTTGCGAAAAGACTTGCTTGAGCTAATGAGTGGAACTTATTTCCTGCTACTAGGTTAAGACAATTGAGAATCCGAGTTTCCCATTTCGACGAGTTATTAATGTCACTGCCCCAAGCTTGCAATACTTCCTTTTTGGTTAGACCACCGATACGATGGAATAAGATATTGCGCTCATCCTTAGTATTTCTCCAGAATATTGCAAAATCTCGACTGTTGCGAGTTTCAGAAATGTCTGCTTCCAGTAACCGCTGCATTGTCCATAGATTCAATTCAATTTCATCCCGTCTACCGTTTTGCTGGAATAATTCCTCTAGTGTACGATGTTTTTGGACGATGGAGCGGTTTATAATTGCAAATCTGTTTTCTCTTTCATTTACTTGTTCCTTAAAAGTAGCGATCGCCCACTTATACGTTAGTCCTTCCACAGCCCGAAAACTGTGAAACATTGCTTCAGTGGTATTATTCTGTTCAAGTCTAATTACAGCTAAATATGCTTCTTCATAGGCTTGCCACCAAAATGACTCTGTTTGTTGTTTCTGTTGTAATTTCAACGATGGTTCGGCTATTTCAAAGAAAGTTTTAAATTTCCCCTGATTCCAACTTAAGCCTGCTTTTACCAGATTGGCAATAAAACCCAAGTTTGAAGGCTCAAGGACATCTGTCCTTTGGTTCCGATTGCTCAGGCAGATCCAAACTCATGCTGGTATCGCAGCACAACATGGATTTGAAATTATCCTCAAACCTCTATTCCACACAGCTTATCGAGAATGCTGCAAGATCTGAGATAATTCCAATCAGCCAAGACCTGAATAGTTAATTAGAACCCACATTCGACAATGAAATTGTATTACATTCCCACCACCCGTGCAGTATGCAAATATTCCATTTTACTGGGTGGGGTGAGTATGAAGAAGTGGAGCGTAGTGGATTTTTCCCAAATTTGGACAAAGCTCTATTGCTGCGTCATATCGGACATCCCGATCAGTACAATGCTGTGAATGAATTCGTGCAGGTTATCCGCAACTGACAAAAAGTTAAGGGTGCGGAATGTATAATATTATTGAAGCCTGCTTGAGGAAACAAACATGTCTGAAGGACTAGGGGAAAAAGGTATCTCTTATGACCAAAAACTTCTCGGCGGTAAGCCTGTTATCACTGGAACTCGAATCTCTGTGGAGTTGATTTTGTCAAAGCTAGCCGCTGGTCGATCCCCAGAGGAAATTATATACAGTCATTCCCTGTCGCCTGACGCGATCAAAGTTGCCATCCGCTACACAGAGAGCCTGCCAGTAAAGCATCCTCTAGCTCAACTGCTGCAAGAGTATCGTGCAGTTCGTCGCTGATGAAAACATTGAACGCGAGGTGGTCGAACGCCTACGGCGAGATGGACACTTTGTCTGGTTCATTCTGGAAATGTCAAGAGGAATTAGAAATGGAGCTGTACTGGCATTTGCTAACCAACAGCAGGCATTATTGATAACTGCTGATAAGGATTTTGGTGAGCTGATATTCCGCGAGCAACTTCCTGCGGTGGGAGTTTTGCTGTTGCGCTTTTCACCAGCGATGAGCCCAGACGAAAAGGCAGAGTTAGTTGCTAAGTTGGTTGCCGAGTACGGAGAGCGACTACTCGGAAAAATATCTGTACTGAGACAGCAAGACGTCAGAATTCGTCCACTTCTATAAAAGCCGCGCGATTTAGGACAGGACTTACGCATTGACAACTATACTACTACGCGATCGCTCCTCGAATTTAAGAAGCAGTTGAGTCTATACGTAGTACATCAAGCCCCCATTCGTAAAGCGATCGCAGTAATGGTTTCTCTGGAATTTGCCAGCTACCCTCGCAAACCTTGCCTAATACTTCCAGCATCAGGTTTGATATTTCTCTATGGTCGTTTGTCATCTTTACGGGAAACAGCCCATTATCTGTCCATATAGAGCGAATTTGACTTAAAGTGGCAGCTTCTGCTTCGTGAACTATTTTATTGCGCTTCATACGAATTCTGTGAAGGAGTTTAAACCATTTATTATTCTCATCAAACTTTTTTATCTGACACCAGGCATCAATTAGTTCCTTAAAGTCTGGCTGGCTACCGTCTCCTAAAATTGTGCTTTTGCCTTTTTTAAATTTAAATTTAATATAAATTAATCGCTCTAAAGTTAAAGAAAACTGGAAAAACGCGCTAGTATAGTTGCCCGTGCTTAATAGTAAATCGATTAAAAACCAATATTCCCAAATTATTGCAAAGTCTCTTTTTTGATGGTGTTCGTTACTTTGCAGAAACAGTATGGTTTCTTTCCATTTATTAATCTGTTCCGAGTCAGCAATGGTAGCCAAATCGCGTTCTGTTAACCACTTTTGTAACTTTTGGAAAAAGTCAAGTAGTTGCCCGTTAGTAGATATAGCTAAATACCCTGCCAATTGATGTAATAAACGGTAGCGGTTTTCATGGGGCTTCAGCCAAATCTGAGCTTCTCTAAAATCTCCTCGCTTCCAGGCAGAAATCACTCGCTCTCGCTCTAAAGGCCAGAAATGTTCACCCATTGGCACAAGTTTATATTTTTGTGATGGGCAAGCAGATTGAAAACCGTTTGGCTGTAGTTCAAAAAAAGAGTCAGGTTCTTCTGGGCTGACGTTGAACACTTGGCATTGCCGCACTAATGCCGCTGCACAAATTTCTACGCCTTGGGCGATAGCAGGCACACACCCCTTATTCTGAATCCAGAGAACAAATTGCTCATCTCCAGTTTTGGAGAAAACATTGAGTACATCGCCTAAAATTAAAATTTCCAGCTCTTGACGAATTGCTTCACTGTTATTAGCCGCTATGACTGGAGTGTGAGTGTCAATTTTTACTCCAGGACATAAAGCTTTAATTTTGCCCTCCATCAGTTTGGCTAACCAGAGGGTATCGAGTCGCCGATAAGACCAGGAAACGTTTTCTGGTTGATCTGTTCCCCACAATATGATGTGTTTGAGACCTCGTTGGATACCTGCTTCAATAATTTTGAAATCCAATAAAAGTTCAACTGAGCTAAAGTCTCCACCGAGCCAATCGACGCAGTGATCGTAATACCGTTTACCAAGATCCCGTGCGCTCCAAGGATGAGTTTTATCTTTATCTCGGTAATTGCCTCGCTCAATTTTTAGCTCTCGATAAAGTTCATCCACATGAGGTGGGTAGCCGATGTTTCCATCGGCACCAAAACTACGAATAATACCATCACAACAGCGCCACCCCACTTGGCGAGTGCCTACGGTGACGATCAGGGTATCTGCACGAGTGATTGGTTGGGTACTTCTCATAGTGACCAATTTTGGCGTTTGTGGGGCAGGCAACACGAGCTGCCATTGCTCTAGGGCGGACAAGATGCCGGACAGACAACAGGTGGTCTCAGACTAGCTTTTAGGCGGTGGCTGTACGCCAAACAAATGCACAGCACCACTGCAATTAGATAAATCTTTGAGAAAGCGCGATCGCACATGCTTTGATTGGGGCGTTTTTCCTCCCATGAACAGGCAAACAATCTCTTGGCAGTCTGTTTCTTCCTGTTGGTGGCGAATATTGACCCGCCTGATACTCACCCAGGAGCAGTGAGCATTACCACCACCAGCAGCATTACCGCCCAAATCAGGATTGCGTTTATAGTTTCGTGGGTCTGTCTCCTGATAAATTAGATACATACCATCGCCGCGCGTCTCCTCAGCATCCGTTTGACTCCAACGGATCTGTTCAATCGGATCTTCATTGGGTCCAGGGACAGCATAGACGGCACAAGTGGATGGGGAAAACACCTCTGCTGCTAGTTGCTCATTAGCACCTTGGTGTATGCGGTTAGGCCACTTGGTTTGAACGGCAGTCAGCCAATTTTCATAAGTCCTAGTCCAAAGAGGAGTTTGATTCAGAGCTAGTCTGTAGGGTTTGCTTTCAGCATCACCTGTACTTCTATTCCGCACTCGGTGAGTTATCAGCAAGTGGCTTCCTCTTGCTGCTGCCTTGCCATTACCCATGTGAAAGATGTGCAATGGTCTGCGCCAGCCTCTGCCGACACCACCCACGCTCACTGCAAATTGAATAATCGGCAGAATGATTTCGTTGAGCGTATCACTGGGGGCGCTAATAAGCAGTTTGCCTTTCCAAGCGTAAAAGCCAGGCTGATTGGTGGAGCGATCGCCCCAAGTCTGCCCCTGGAGCATTTGCAGACGCACACACCCTTTGCGGCTATCTGGCTCCAATATTCCTAGAAGTTCACCCAAGGTTTTCTCTGCATCATCCTTGGACATCACCCCCAGCAGGAAACGCAACACCCAAGAGCGTAACCAGCCCCGCCAGTGGGAAGGTCGCAACTCAATTGTTCCTGTATTGGGCCCAGCACTACCTTGGCTTTTAAGGTTAAAGTCAAATTGTTTAACTGAGTAGTTGGGGTCAGGAGCAGGCTGCAAGGAGCCAGCCGGTTTGAGGGTGCCATAACCAGAAGCCGTGCGACTGCCAACGCCATACAAACTGAGCGCCTGTTGCACCCAGCCCCACACTTCCTCAACTTCCAACTCGGTAGCTCGACTAGGAATACCGCGAATACCTACTGTTAAGGAGATAAGCTCTGCACCATTGCCCAAGGTATAAAAAGACAGGGGAGTGCTTTGCCCTTGATGGTAAACCTGGAAATTCTGCTGAGGATTGACAATATCCAGCGTCAGCTTCGCTGGTTGTTCAGGCCAAGCATCGAGAAATTCAATTTTGCCAGCAGTGATAGTGTCATCTTCCTGATAACCTAGCAATTGATACATTCTGGGCTTAATCTCTGGTCGTTTCTTAGCCCAAGCTCTAACTAGCCCTCGAATCGCCGAGCCAGGAATGTAGCCATTCAGGGGTAGCTCTGGCAATTGGTTCCAGTTTTCGCCTACGTTTCGCTTATCTTCTGGGCGTCCGTTGCTGGGCTTCCAAGCGCCACAGGGTTCTCCGGCGGAGACCAAAGTTTCTATATCTGGGTGGGGAAATGAGCCAACTTTCGCTCGCCACTGGAGCGTAAACGTGCCTTTTTTGAATAATCCAGATTGCGATCGCGCTTCGTGTTGCTTCTCCAGCAGTGAAATCAATCGAGGTCCCGTGTACATCAGTCCTCCTGATAGGCTCTTGCCCAGAAATTCCAGCAATTTGCTAAGCTCAGGGAGCTACGCCAAGTTGCCATGTACTGAGATGGTTCATTTCTAGCCATCTGGGCGACTATTTCCATCAACTGTCTGCCTGTGGGCGGATTGTCTTTATCAAGCAACTGCCCCACCAACGATTGCCAAACCGGAACCGTTCGCTCCCGCACTTTCCCCTCTTGGGCATTGGATTGATTCACATAGCCAACAGCAGAGAGTAGACCAAATACTCTTAGATGCTGAGATAGGCGCAAAACAGCTGTTAAGTCCTCTTTGTCTAGTTTGGCTTTATTAAAAGATTTCAGGTACTTTTGGATGTGTCCGTAAGCATCCAGGCTCATCTGTTCTGGCTGCACCCTACGGGATTCAGAGCCGGAATGGATAGGGTTTGGCGAAATTGGTATGGCTTCAGCCTTTAATGAGTTACTTTGAGCGACTGAACCAGGATTAGAGTAAGTTGTAGACCGAGGAGACTGAGATGATTTGTTCTTTTTGTTACTAGCCATTGCTAAACTCCTATAGCTGTAGATGTTTGTTGGGATTGAGCAGATGCAAAGGTGTTATTAGTAACCCAACCTTGTACCCAGCCCCGTCCTACATTGGCTTGCCCACCCACTTGGAGCAAACCTTGAAGAATGCTTACTAATAAGTCATGCTTGTCAAGAGTGACAGGATTCTCTTTCAAGAGGCTGTAACCCCAAGTGAAATACAGGATAGTGTCTCTGGGAATGCAAACATCTGTCCAGAAGACTTCAGCTGAACCGGCTTGGTTGGCTCCATCTGTTTCATCCTGAATTTTGTTGCGAACTTGTGTCCAAAGCGAGTGTTCCATTAAGACTTGAAAATCTGCATCTGGTAGGACAATGTGATTCTTTTCCCAGGCAGGTTTAACAGAATCTTTTAGTGAATCTGGCCATGTACCAGCCAGTGCGATCGCGTTTTTTTGTGCATCAGACATAGCGATGGCTTTAATTTGGGCATCTGCTACTACATAAGTCCCAGCGCGGGTGCCCACCGGCTGATCGGGAAAAGTGACAAATGGCTGACGCGTTACTAAAGCATGATCGCGAATTAGGGAATGACAACTAACCCAAGTGAAAATATCTGCCCCACCCTTCATCGACATGGTTCGCATCGGAATCCAGAGCAAACGGGCATCGCCAAACCAGACTTGATGAACTCCCATCTGACCGTTATTGCTCAATTCTTTGCCAAAAAGCGTATCCACAGCATTCGGGTTGAGCAATTTAACTTCATTTCTTAAGCAGCCTCGCAGGGAGGAACCTGGTACATAGGGGAAATTGGTATGTACTTCGCGGGCAATCTCTAAAATGTTACCCAAATCACCTTCGCCACCGCAGTGAATGGGAGCAAGGCTGTAAAGATACCCAATCCGAAAATCAGTCATTTTGAGTCCTTATAAGAAATCCACAGTAATTTTGAATAACCCAATTGCCGCCAAATATTAGTCTTATTGGGCAAACCATCTTTCTTGGTCGAATCGTCCTGAAACAACCGTTGGGGTTCATTCAGGTAATACACACTTCCCGGAGGCGCAGCAAACACTTGAGGCGCGGGAATGCTATTGGATTGGTTATCACGGAAGCGGCAGCTGATGGGCATCGGCTTATCTGTTGCTACACTCACCAGCTGTCCAGGTGTTTGATTGCCGTTGACAGTATGGGCTAATTTCCACTCCCAAGGCCAAGCCTGACACATCGACTTACCTTCATCATGTTTACGCTCGAAGACTCCGGGCGTGAGCAAGTAACCTAGCGATCGCTGTTTTTGACTAAAATTTGCTTGAGACAGATTCTGGAGACTATCCCACTGTTTAGCCAGTTGATCGCATCGGTGCAAAATGGCGCGGTGTCCTTCTCCCCCTAGTCGCAGTGGTACTGGTGTGGTGATTTCTTGGTTAATGCCAATCGCTAAACTCCAACCAGGATGCAGTCGAACCGCATTTTCGACAAAGTAACCATCGGCATCTTTGACTTGGCGTGTACCTGGCTCGATGGCATTGTGAGAACGAGTTTCGGCTGTCCAGGGCTTGATTTCGCT
>QQTW01002506.1_pt1 | contig 13373 bp, 12 predicted proteins | sample 1904831 | NCBI WGS metagenome assembly QQTW01 (sample SAMN09435610, study PRJNA476489) | Subsurface metagenome, whole genome shotgun sequencing project. | reverse complement strand
TCCATAGCAAGTCGACGGTGGTGAACCCGAAAATTGCCGATGCCGACGTATTCTCCATCGCGTCCGACGAAACGGCCGCTTACGTCAACTTCATGAAGGTTGTCAACGGCACCATTGTTCAGGCGCATACGGTCGAGATCAAGAAAAAGTTGGAGGAAACCGACCCGGATTTGCTGGCCATGATGATCGTTGAGTTTCGCGAGCAGTATGGGAGCAACGCAAAAGAAATTATTACCAATATTCCGTTAGACGTTGATCTACAGGCCGAAGTGACCGTTCCGCAAATTGGCGACAAGAAAAAACTGCTGGATATGTCGCTGAAAAACGTGCTGTATTTCCGGCGCGAACGGCAGGAACGGGCCGCTGCCGAAGCCACAGCCAATGCCAGCCGCAATGACCGGGTGCTGATCCAGCTGAAGCAGGATTTGCAGTTGAAAACGCTCCCGGTTCGCATTGAGTGCTTTGACAACTCGAATATTCAGGGCACGAATCCCGTGTCGGCGATGGTGTGTTTCGTGGGCGGCAAACCAGCCAATAAAGAGTACCGGCATTATTCGATCAAAACGGTGGTGGGACCAAATGACTTCGCCAGCATGTATGAGGTGGTCACGCGTCGCTACAGCCGGGTGCTGGAAGAGGAAACCGGCCTTCCTGACCTGATTGTGATCGACGGGGGAAAGGGCCAACTCAGTGCCGCCTGCGACGCACTAAAAGCGCTCGACTTATACGGTAAAGTGCCGATTATTGGTATTGCTAAACGACTGGAAGAAATCTATTTCCCAGAGGATAATCTACCGCTGTACATCGACAAAAAATCGGAATCACTCAAACTGATTCAGCGCATCCGCGACGAAGCACACCGGTTTGCCATCACTTACCACCGCGACAAACGCAGCCGCAATAGTCTGATTAGCGAATTGGAAAGCGTGGAAGGCGTTGGCAAGAAAACGGCCGAGAAATTGCTGAAGCACTTCAAAGGCGTTAGCAAAATTCGGGAAGCCTCCATCGATGCCGTAGCCGAAATCGTTGGCAAGGATCGGGCGACTAAGCTCAAACAGTATTTTGAAACGATGGAGCAGTGATGGTATCACGGACTTCAGTCCGTTTTTGAAGAACAGAAACGGACTGAAGTCCGTGATACTAAATCAACAAAAAAGGAGCCACGTGGCTCCTTTTTTGTTGTCTTTAATTATGCTTAGTACTCCCAGAGACTATGCTCAGTTTCCATCAGTTCATACTCCGTCTGGTACGACTTCATCAGACCTTCTTTGTCGCCGTACATACCAACCAGATCCGTATCGCCGGGGTTGGCTACTTTCGTAATCCGACCATAGAACAGCCGCAGGTCAAAGGCATCGGCTAAATTTTTGTGCTGAGCCTGATTTTGCGGGTTATACCAGATAAACTTCTTCGGATCGCTACGGAACAACCGATCAAGGTCTTTGTACCTGAACGTAGCTAAAGGCGTTTCGACTCCGGCTGTATTTTTATCGGAAGGCAGATAAACCGTGACGGTTTGAATGTCATAATACAAACGCGAACGCTTGCGGTCAAATATCCAGTCTTCCTTGATCTCCATAATGTTGAAATCCTTGGCGAAGTATTCATCACCCTGAATAGTCGGCGCGGCTGCTACAGCAACGGTATCTTTAGGCGCTTCTACAACGGGCGTTTTAGCACCCTTTTTACCCTTTGTGGTTTTGGCAGTAGCCTTTTTCTTAGGCGAGGGTCCCCAGCCATCATCAACGGGTTGAGCAGCGGCTTTCTTTGGCGTACCCCATCCATCATCAGCCGGTTTAGCGGCTGTCTTCTTAGGGTCTTTCTTCGCATCGCCCCAGCCGTCGTTAGCACCACCGGCAGCACCTTCGGTTCCAAAACCAGCAGCAATCTCTTCGGCCGACAGTTGCGGTGCCGAGTTTGGCATAATGAGCCTCTGTTGCATTTTTTCCGGCGTCAGCTTAGTCTTCACCGAATCATTCTCATACCCGTCGATCAAACCCGCTTTCATGGCTTCGATCAGGTACTTCGTGATTTCGTTATTCTTCGAGAACATCGACTGATTCTGTTTCTCCTTCAGGTCGATCCGACGCCAAAGGGTTTTCTTCATCATGATATCGTTCTCGTTGATTCCCCGAACCGACAGCGAGTCGGTGCTGGTACGTGGCCTCTCCTGCGCCATTGCGCCCGCACCGGCTACTGCCAGCATCGTGGCGACTACTGCCTTTGTTTTGATGTTTTTCATCTTCAGGTCTTATTTTACTTTACCCTTGTGCGACTAAATAACGAACCGCGAATTGCTTTAGTACGCTTAATAGAGAGGAACTGTCTGCTGAGGATTCATCGGCACATCACTGATGTCCCCCCGGAAATTCCGGCGTTGCACTCCATCAACCTGGATCGAATACCGGTCACCCGGTTGCGCTTCGGCAGCCAGATTCCCCAATGAACCACCACCCGCGCCTAAATTAACCTGGCCAACTTTACGGGTTCCACGGGCCAGAATTACCGTAATGCCCGTTACCCGGAAGTTAGCATCGTCCGGCGAGTAGTTACGGAAACTCTCGTCGGCCACCGCTGTAACACGGATGCTGCGGGCTGACCCAACAGGTACACCACGCGGATCGCCTACCTTAGTACCACCAACATAATATTCAATGGTTGGGCGTGGTACTTTGTTCACGCGGAAATCATTTTTGCCCAATAAACTGCCCGCATTGCTTACGTTCAGCGTAACGCGGGCCGAATTTGGAATAATCGTGATTTTTCCTTTCTCGCCAGAACTGATTACGGAACCGCCATCAGCCGAAAAGCTTGGGTTCCACAACGCACCCAACTGCGGGCTTTGAACGCTTAATTTATTGGCGCAACCTAAGTACAACGGTGGGAACGAACCCGACTCGATCTCGTACGATGGTTTCGCCACAAAATATTCCTGATTGAAGCTAACCGTTTTATTCTCACCGTTCGGTTGCTGATACGAAATAGAGCCGTTCAGCGTCCGGCGAGCCAGTCCATTTTTGTCATAAGCCCCGCCCTGTGCCGTAAATTCGATGATTCCCTGACCATCCTGAATCCGCACTGGTCCACCATTCAGACTCATGCGCGGTTGAATACCCGACGACGAAGCGGCCAAAAACATTTGCCCTTTGAATTTCGTACCGGCAACCACCACCTTCGACTCCATGCTTAACATCGCCAGAATCTTGTCGAACTTCACGTCCTGCGCGCCTACTTTACTGGCCAGCAAGTTCAGCACTTCACCCTCAATCCGGCGAACATCAGACTGACGCTGGGTTAGCACAGCCAACGCAGCGGGAACCGGTGTTTGCGCAAAGTTGAGTTCGCCAAAATCCTTCGTCCGCTGATCCGGAGAGCGGCTCATAACGGGGTCATCCTTACCGTCCAGCGCCAAAGAGATATATTTGGCTGGTGAGTATTTCGACAAACCAGTGATGTAGTTGTCTAATTTGCTTTTTAGTGAATAAGCCTGCCCGTTGCGAGCACTGCCAATCATAATTTGAGCGACTTTTTCTTCTTCGCTCAGGTTGCGAATAGCCCCTGCCTCATCAAGACCGCCCCCCGCTTCGGTAATGATCCGTTGCTTAAGCCCATCTATTTCCGCAATGATGTCGGCGGTTTGTTTGCGCACATCATCGGCTTGTTTCACAATAGCCAGGTCGTTTGCCCGGTTACCCGACTTCTGCACCGTTGCCCGGATGTTGTCGAGCGTCGCTTGGTTTACCCGATTAGCCGATCCCGTGGATTGCTCTAAGCTATTGTTTAACAGAACGAACTTCTCCAGAATGGCCGATGTGACCTGAAGGGCCAACAGTGCGGTCAATACCAGATACATCATCCCGATCATCTTCTGACGGGGTGTTTCTTTTGTGCCTGCCATGAAATTTTACTGAGTTGTAGAGTTATGCAGTTGTAAAGTTGTAAAGTCGCGAGGCTATATCCAGGTACAATCCTGAACGTTACAACTACGTAACTCTACAACTCTATAACTATTTTTAGTTGCCACGCATAGCGGTCAACATGCTGCCGTAAACGCCATTGAGCGACGCCAGATTGCCAGTCAACTTGGCCATCTCACTCTTGAATTGCTGCGTGTCGCGGGTGGCGTCGGCCATGTTCTCCATCGCCGATGTCAGGCTGCCATAGAACGCGTTCATGGCCTTCAAGTGCTTGTTGGTGTCCTGCAATTCCAGTTCATAGACGGCGTTCAGAGCACCCATATTCTTGGTCACCCGTTGCGTCTGATCGCGCAGTTCCTTCGTATCGTTCGTTGCTTCAGCCATTGAGCTAACGGCCGTAATCGCCGTATTATACGACTTGTTCATCTCGGTGAGCGAGTTAGAAGCCGTTTTTACGTTACGGGCGTAATCATTCGTAGCCTCCGTGGCATCGGTCAAGTCGGTCAGTTTCGATACGGTGTCGTTCAGGTTGCGGAAACCGGAGCCGAGCCGTTCAAACACGTCCGGCGTCACTTTTGCCTGCGCCAGCATCTGATCCATGTTACCGGTCAAGCCATTGGCCTGCGGAGTTGGTTTGCGGGCTTCGCCTTTATAATCGTCCGCCAGTTCGGGATACACTTTCTCCCAGGCATAGTCCGTCCCGTTGGGATTAGGTTGGGTAAAACTCTGAATGGCGTACAGGGCAAAAATTACCACCTCTGTCAGCAGACCAAGCGTCAGCATCCAGCCAAACTGCTCGTTGTGCGTGATTTTGGCCCAGGCTCCGAAAATAACGACGGCGGCCCCGGCACTATAAATAGTTGGTACTAAACGATCCCAAAAGAAATTCGTGGATTTTACGGTTGCCATAATAGCGGTTATTGATTGATTGGGTAACTGACTTTGTGTGTTGATTAGGCTTTGTCCGTTTTAGCTGATTTTTTGCTGGCCTTGGGTGCTTTGCTTTTGCTACTGCCACCAACCCGACCACCACGGGCCGAGGCCGTGCGCCCTTCGAGGTTGTCCATCACGCAACGGAATCCGATAAACGACCGCTTTTGGTCTTCCATTTCGTAATAGCGCGTTCCCGTTTCGAGGTAATAGGCAATGTCTTTCCATGACCCACCCCGGACCACTTTGCGCGGTTCGTCGGGATTTTGGTTATCGGGGTTCATGTCCCAGACAATGGCGTTGGAGTTGTCGGCGTAGGCATCACGGCACCATTCAGCGACGTTGCCCGACATGTTATACAGATTGTAATCGTTCGGAGCGTAGGCCGTAGCAGGCGCGGTGTACGGGTAACCATCCGCGTCGAAATTACCACGCTGCGGCTTGAAGTTGGCTAGGTAGCACCCTTTGCCATTGGCCACATATGGGTTACCCCAGGGGTACTTGGCCCCCTGCTTACCACCTCGAGCGGCCCACTCCCACTCAGCTTCGGACGGAAGCCGGAACCGGGGTGAGTTAAACTGCCCTTCTTTTGAGCGGTAATCATTGTACGTATTGGTGCGCCACTGACTGAAATGTTGAGCGGCTTTCCAGCTTACCCCCACAACTGGATAGGTATCGAACGCCGGGTGCGCGAAGTAGTACTCCAGCATCGGGTCGCCGTTGTGATAGGTAAAATCGTTTTTCCAGACGGTAGTGTCCGGGTAGAAATTGGCGATTATTTCTTCTTCGCCCAACACCGAGACCGAGTCAGCTAAGAGCGCATTCACGTACTGGCGGTATTCGTGGTTGGAGATTTCAGCATCGTCCATGTAGAACGAACTGATGGTTACCTGCCGGTTCATGTTAATTTGGGTAGCCGCCACATCTTCGTCGGCCTGACCCATAATAAATGAACCTGATGGTACCAGCACCATGCCGTAGGGCGTCGTTTGTTTATATCCCTTACGTCCGGTAGCCGTAATTTCCCCGTTCGTAACACCTACGTCGCCCCCTTTGCCTCCATTTCCGCCAAACTTCGATTTCACAAACCCGCAACCCTGCATCAGCAGAATCACCGTCGCGACCATCATTACTCGGGTAGCGTTGACTGTAAACCAGTTGTATTTCATCATTGTAAACTATTTTGCCTTCTTGTGCGAGACCAGACTAAAAACGAAAATCTGTTTGGTTATTGTATGTAACGAATCGTTCGACCTGAAATTCTTTATCAGCCGTCCCGGACCAACCAATCTGACAGCATCAGGCCGTCAACAGGACTGTTGTATGCACGAAGAGCACTCCATACGAGTGGTTCAACAAGAATGCTGCCAATATGTTGAGCAACCCCACTAACATCGCTAAAGCGTACAATCTTACACCACTTCAGTACCGGAACCGGGGCGTCCGGATGATTGGCTTCTTGCGGGCGTCGGGTGCGGGCAGGGCATAGGCCAGTAAGATTTCGACTGACGTTGGGCTTTTGGCACTGATTCCTCCGGTAATGATGTCAATCGAACCGCCAACCCGTAGCGCGTTATTGCGCATTAGGTTAATGCCCGCCGTAGCCATAACCGCATCGCCCAGCCGATAGCCAATGCCCCCCCATAATCGGTTGGCGTAGGTACCCGTTAAGTTGGCCGTGATCGTAGAGACTCCGACCCCTCCTGCCGTGCTGTACTGCACCAAAATCGAAGGTTGCACGTCAATGTCGTACGTGACCCCCAGCCGGTAACCCGCCGTCAGGTAAACGTTCCGGTCGAGGGCATCGGTCGACCGGTCGGTAATTAATGTATACGTAGCTGCGTTCAGGTGAGTCACACTCACGCCGAGCCAGTAATCAGTAGTGTTATAGTAAACGCCCGCCGACAAATCGGGCTTTGCCTGACTAACCTGACCGGTGGGTATGCTTGTGTCGTTAGGGTCGCGTGCCCGGAATAATTCACCGTAGTTGATGCCTTTGTTGACCATCCCCGCCTGAACACCCAGCGCCAGCGTTCCGCTTTTCAGTGCCATCCGGTACGCATAAGACAACTGCACGGCCTGGTTGATGTTAGCACCTAACTTATCATTAACGGCGTAAATGCCAATGCCACTTTTGATTTTGGCTAATGGCATATTAAACGACAGCAGTTGAGTGCTCTGTGCCCCCCCGTCGCTGGCAATCGTTGGCTGATAGCCGAGGTACTGCGTCCGATGCGTGATCTGCAACCGGGATACTCCTTCCGAGCCAGCAGCCGCCGGGTTGTAGTACAACGGATTGTACATGTACATACTAAACTGAGGGTCCTGCTGTGCCACGGCAGTTGGTGCCATCCAGCTCAGTACCACCGCAAACAGCAACAGCGTTGAGGCAAAAAAGTAGACAGTGCGAATCATACAACCTGAACAAAAAATAAGAACGACCAACGACTGAATCCTGCTGAACGGTAAGGTACGAAACGACTTGATCCAACGTCTCTACCTTAAACGCCTGTGTGCCTAAAATATTGAAGTAAAAAAACGAAGGTTGAACGCCGACAATTGGGCATGTGTACCCGATTGTCGGCGTTCAACCTTCGTGCAACAGCGTCTGCTTATTGATTGTTGGCTTTTCTGATGTAAAGTTCAAGCGCTCCGGTCATCGAGGGCGCGTTGGGTAAGGGTGCTTCGATGTCGAGCATCAGGCCCGCTTCGGCAACGGCTTTTGCCGTAGTGGGGCCAAACGCAGCCATGCGCGTACCATTTTGTTTGAAGTCCGGGAAGTTGCTCATCAGCGAGTTCACCCCCGACGGGCTGAAAAACGCAATGATGTCGTAGCTTTCGATGGCCAGATCAGACAGGTCCGTCGGCACGGTTTCGTACATGACGGCCTCCGTAAAATGAAGGCTGCTGGTGTCCATGAACTCCGGAATGTCGTTGCCCCGGATGTTAGAACACGGGAACAGAAACTTTTCCGTCTTGTGCTTTTTGATCAGCTCAAACAGCTCCGTTGCGGTCTTGGTCCCGTTGAAGATCTTGCGCTTCCGAATGACAATGTACTTCTGGAGGTAATTGGCCGTCTGCTCCGATATGCAGAAGTACTTCATGTCGGCGGGCACCTCAATACGGCCTTCCTGACAAATCCGAAAGAAATGGTCAATGGCGTTTCGACTCGTGAAGATGATAGCCGTGTGCGCCAGAATGGTTATCTTCTGACGGCGAAAATCCCGGAAGGCTACGCCGTCGATCTGAATAAACGGCCGGAAGTCGATCTGAAGGTTGTACTTGGCCACTAAATCGAAGTAGGGAGACTTTTCGTCGGCGGGGCGGGATTGGGTTATGAGCAGTCGGTTGACCTTTGTCAGCCGGTTCTCGGCCGACTGTATGCTTGTGTCGTTCATTGAATCTATACTCGTTTCAATGGTCAGTTTGTTGACAGTGCGTTCCATTGCATTTCAGCAGCAAAACGGGCGGAATCTCATCTAAAGGCAACTTTTCAGAAGATCGCTCGTCAAAGTGCAAAGCGCAGACCGATGACAAGCGGAATCAATTCAACGATACAAAGGTACGAAAATAAATAAAGATTCTTGATAGGCTCCATGCTTCGGATAACCAAGTAGAGTAAGGCTAAGCGGGCTGTGTAGAACGCAATTAACGGGATCAGCAGGGCACTCTGCGACCATGTCAACGCCGACGTGTTGTAGGCAATAATGGTCAGCAGCAGGGTCATGCCAACGAAGAAAAGCAGCGACGACTGGAGCAATTTGAAAAAGTGAACGTTGATGCTCTCCTGCAGTTTGTACAACCCGCCCAGCACTTCCAGCATCAGGTACTTGCCAATCAGTGCCAGAAAAGCCAGTCCGCTCAGTACTAAAAACTCACCCACTAATGCCCCAAACGTCTGCCCACCCAGCAACAGCGACCGCGAAGCAAATAGGTCGACGTTGCGGCTCTGCACAAACAGAATGAGATAGGCCAGCACGAAGCTCAAATTGATGGTGAACAGAATATTTGTACTGCTCAGCGGCCGGTTGATAAGAAATGACTCCTCCTGCGCCCGCAACGACAGTAAGTCGCGCAGGCTGTAAAATCGCAGAAAGGCCCGATGATACACACTGAATAAAAACGCGTGCGTTGCCAGCAGAAACAAGAGTCCAGCCCCCAGAAAACTGTCGTATATCGAAACGGAACGCGGGCGGAGACTCAGGTTGTCGTCGCGGAGCACAACGGTTTTTTGGGTGGCTGATTTGGGGTAACCAATAAAAAGTTGCCGGTCATCGAGGCCGGGAGCGCCGTAAATCGTCAGAAAAAGCTCGGGTTGCCGGTAAACACGGTGCAGACTATCGATGCTCAGCACCTGCCACGTACCCGCCCGGAGCTTGCGCTTCAGAGCCGCATTGATAAACAAATACCCGTCCTGCCGAGTCGAAATCAGCAGCCGATAGTGGCGGTTACTTTCCACGTCGACGTAAGCACTAAGCGCCGTTTTGTTGGCGTGTTGTTCCACAATGTAAGGAACGTAGGCATTAACGGTCTCGTCATGCACCAGAAAATCATCACGAAAATCATGGACGGGATAGTACTGATTGTCGGGGCCGATTCCGGTTGTGCGGGGCTGGGCGAGGGAAATAAGGGAAAGAGCGAAAGAGTAAAAGAGTGAAAGAGCGAAAGCCATCCGGTGTGAAACTATCTGGCTCTTTCGCTCTTTCACTCTTTTACTCTTTCGCTCTTTCAACATCCGTTGCGGCACTCGTTACTTGCCCAGCGCCTTGAGCATGGTGTCGCCGATGAGCGCGGGCGACTCGACAACGTGAATGCCGCACTCGCGCATAATGGCCATTTTGGCGGCTGCCGTGTCGTCGGCCCCGCCCACAATAGCTCCAGCGTGGCCCATCCGGCGACCTTTGGGGGCGGTCTGACCGGCAATGAAGCCCACCACGGGTTTGCGATTTCCATCGGCTTTGATCCAGTGGGCGGCTTCGGCTTCCATCCCCCCACCAATTTCGCCAATCATGACAATGGCTTCGGTATCGGGGTCGTTCATGAGCAATTCAACGGCCTGCTTCGTGGTCGTACCAATGATTGGGTCGCCCCCAATGCCAATGGCGGTACTCTGCCCCAGTCCGGCTTTTGTAAGCTGGTCAACGGCTTCGTAGGTCAGTGTGCCTGATTTCGACACGATGCCGATGGTGCCTTTTTTGAAAATAAAGCCGGGCATGATGCCCACTTTACACTCCTCAGCTGTCATCACGCCGGGGCAGTTGGGACCAATCAGGCGCACGTCTTTGTCGCTGAGGTAATGTTTGACCGCAATCATGTCGCCGGTCGGGATGCCTTCAGTAATGCAGATAATGACGGCAATACCGGCTTCGGCGGCTTCCATAATGGCATCGGCGGCAAAAGCGGGCGGCACGAAAATAATGGATACGTTGGCTCCGGCCTTGTCAACGGCCTCCTGAACGGTATTGAACACGGGCCGGTCGAGGTGGGTTTGCCCGCCTTTTCCGGGGGTTACGCCCCCAACGACGCTGGTGCCGTATTCGATCATCTGCTGGGCGTGGAAACTGCCCTCCGAGCCAGTAAAGCCCTGGACGATAACTTTGGAGTCTTTGTTGACTAAAACAGACATGTCAGTTGGTAAATCGTTGGCAATGCGGTTAGTTTTTGGGGACCCAATCCGTCGAACAGAAGACGATGAATGGTTGTTGAACTAAGACCAGATGCGGCTGCGTGATCCGGCGTCTTTCACCAAACGTCCCACGCCTTTGGGTGGCAAAAGTAGCCGAATCTTCGTAAATTACGTGATGATTTTTTCGCACATTCTGTCGGGTTCTATTCTGGCCGGAGCGGGCATCGGGGTGTTCTGGCATTATTTCGGCCGTATTTCTTTGTTCAACCGGTTGCTCTGGGGCTTCTTTCTGCTCATCACCTCACTGGCCGCGTTGATTGGCGTCATTCAACACGCGGGCAACGAGTCGCTCGAGCCACTGCGCCAGTCGATGATCGTTTTGTCCAATAGCCTGGGCGTCGTCTGCGTGGTAACGGCAGTGTATGCGCTGCTCAACCAACGGACACTTTCGGTGCTGACCTTCGTGTCAACGGTTATTTTCGGGCTGTTTCTGTTCATCAGTCTCTTGCCACCCGACGTTCGCGTTTTCACCCCGATTGTTCAGTCCTTGGGAATTCTCACGCTGATGCTACTGGCAGTTTTTTCCCTGCTTCAACGGGATAAACGCGGCCTTTGGGTGGTGCTGGCGGCTATGACGATGGGCGTTGCCACCAAAGCCGACGCTTTCGACGGATTCATTCACCCGACCGATTTTTACCACTATACCAGTGCGCTGGCGTTGTGGTTTTTCGGCAAAGCGGTCCAGCGCGATAACCAACGGGCTGCACGACGCGTTTGATGATTCAAACTCAACCAAGGTGGATTTATTAGCATTAGCCCACGATCCGGTGCAAACGGCAAAAGCGGCCAAACTGCGCTACATGACCGATACCATGCCCGGCATCAGCCGACAGCAAACGGGCGGTCAGTTTACGTATGTTGATCCGCAGGGGAACCCAATCAACGACGACGATACGTTGTCCCGAATTCGCAGCATGGCGCTGCCTCCGGCCTGGCAGAAAGTCTGGATCAGCCCCGCCCACAATGGGCATTTGCAGGCAACGGGCATCGACACCAAAAATCGCAAGCAATATCGGTACCACGCAAACTGGAACGCCATCAGGAGCGAGACCAAGTTTTTTCGCATGGTGGCCTTTGGCGAGAGCCTTCCGCGGCTGCGGGCGCGGTTGGATAAGGACCTAAAGCACCCGCAACTAACCCGGGAGAAGGTTATCGCTATTGCCCTGAGCGTGATGGAGCAAACGCTGATTCGGGTGGGCAACGCAGCCTACGAGAAAGAGTACGGTTCCTACGGATTGACGACCCTGAAAGATCGGCACGTGAAGGCCGAAGGGGGTGAACTGCGGTTTAGCTTCAAGGGAAAAAAAGGCATATTCCACGACGTTACGCTGCACGACCGGCGGTTAGCCAAGTTAGTCAAGGCCTGCCGCGATATTCCTGGTAAGGAACTGTTTCAGTACTTCGACGAGAACGGCAACCGAAGCTCAATTGACTCCGGTATGGTGAATGACTACCTGAAAGAAACCATGGGCGACGACTTCTCGGCCAAGGATTTCCGCACCTGGGCCGGGACCGTTAATGCCCTGCGGCTACTGGTGGAGTTGGAGCCGTGCGAAACGGAGAGAGAACTCAAGAAAAATGTGAATACAGTACTGGATGAGGTGTCGCACACGCTGGGTAATACCCGTACGGTTTGCCGCAAACACTATGTTCATCCGCAAATTCTGGAGGCCTACGAGTGCCAGGACCTGAATCCGTACATCAAACAGAAAGCCCGCTTTCGGCAAACAAGTCCGCACGGCTTGGATGGGGTCGAAAAATTACTGCTGAAGTTCCTCAGCGATCAGGTTAGGAAAGTAGTGAAAAGTCCGTCGGTACGGAAGGAATTAGCGTGACAGGCTGGTTACTGAGTTGCTTTCACCCAAACCGACTGGTCGCAGCGGGGGCATTTTGGCTGATTGGCGGGTGCCTTAAACGGCTGCACACCACCGCAGCTACAGCAGGCGTAATGCCCCGGACCATGAATGTGGTCGGTACGGCGGTCGAACTCCTTCGGCAGGATGGGTAGCCCTTCCCGCACGTCGTCCGGAGAAAACTTAAAAACGCTCAACTGCCCGTTTGGCTCCACAATGGCCAACCGTACCTGCCCCAACTGCTCAATGCCGGACGCCCGCAGATCGGAGAATAGCTCGCCCAACTCAATGTCTTCCTGACTGAAGTTTTCGATTAGCACACAGCCGCTTTCAATAACGTAAACGGGTTTACCCTCGAGCGTTTCCCGCACCAACTGATTGCGGTCGCTGATGTAGGTCGCCAGTTTATAGCAACTCATCATCACCACAAACACCACCACCGCCGAACTCAGCGGCACGTCGTGGTAAAACATCGGATCGCCCGCGGCTGACCCCAGGCCAATCAGCAGTACCAGCTCATAGATCGACAACTGCCGCACCTCGCGCTTGCCCGACACCGCCAGGGCCGTCAGCAGCACCAAAAACATGAATACCGTCCGAAAAGCCACTTCGCCGAGGTACGTCCACGGGAATTGGTCAATGAGCATTCGTTCCCAGTCGAAGGGCTGAACGGGGTCGGACATCGTGCGGGTGCCTCCTTTATCTTTTGTTCTCCGGCGCGTTGTCTTTACGCACTTTTATGCTTCGCTTCAGCGCCCATTCCTCGGCTTTAGCCGTCGCAATGGCAATGGCTTTTGACTCATCATTGCCATCAGCCAGCAGCGCGTTGGCAATCTCGATAGCCTTGTTACGCACCGGTGCCATAAAATTCTTCAGCGAGTCGGGGTAGTCTTTCTTTGTGTAAGGCATAGCGGTCGATCTAATGGTTACTGCACGAGTTCCTGAGTGACGGTGCTACTGAGCCGGAGCAGTTCAATTTCAGCGGCT
>QQTW01002505.1_pt1 | contig 13375 bp, 17 predicted proteins | sample 1904831 | NCBI WGS metagenome assembly QQTW01 (sample SAMN09435610, study PRJNA476489) | Subsurface metagenome, whole genome shotgun sequencing project. | reverse complement strand
GTCACCTTTCACAGCCTTCTCTGGCAGCAACCCCCAAGCCAGCACCCAAAGGACACAATCCCCTCACAGGCAAGACGGTCATGCGAGTTCCATACCGCCGCGCGCAGAGCGACGCAGTCGTGCCCCGGGCAGGCACTGGCGCGTCGGCCGGATAGACGCCGTCGGGGATCAAGGTGGTATAGCTCGATTCGACGGCGTGCGAGGAGGGTGTCGTGTAGGCGGAGGGGTAGGTCGTTGACTGCTCGAGGAGCGAGTCGGTCGTTCGCTCGTTCAGGAATGAACGCTGGTAGCGGAGAGTGCAAAGCGGGAAGGCGGAAGGCGGAAAGTGAAGAGCGGAGAGCGGAGAGAGAGGAGAACACAGGGCGCGCGCGGAAGGGTTTGGGAGAAGGGATGACGGCGGGAGGACAGGATGCGTGTGTCTCTTGTCTCCCCTTCCGGCGCTCACGGAGCTCTCGGCGGCACTCGACTCATCGTCTTGTACCTGCCTTCATGCCATCCTGTGATCTTGATCTTCCGCCGTGCTTTCTTTCCTGAATTGCTTTGGAACGTGCTTTCGATCTGGGGTATTCTCTTGAACCAGAGCGCAAGCGCAAGGTTCTGGGAGGGACGATCGGAGAGCTTGTCAATGATCGTTGGTTGCTGCGAGCTTTTTCTATTCATGAAGATCAAGGGAAGACTGACCGATCTCCGTCGGTGCATATCTGCTCGGACAGCTCCTTAATGACCCGCTTTTGGAGGCAGCCTGTCGGTGCGCTTCGGGAAGATATCGTGTGTTATTGCTGGGAGGTTGTGTTCTTTGAGGTGTGTATTGGAGGCGAACACGTTGTCTGAGGAATATGGACGAAGTAGTGGAGCTGAAAAGAGGAAGGGGTTGAGAGGTTTGTATATCGAGGAGCTCCAACTTGCCCAACTGCTGTGGATGCATTGTATAACCATTGTAAAAACAATTGTCGTGTCTTTGCAAAGCTTATTGTGTAGATCTGTGTGGACTCCATTATAGATTGCAGCATGGGAGGTGTCATAGACTCTAGTATGGAGCGATGAATATAGACTGCACGACTTATGGGCAAAAGGCTGCCGTGTAAAAGAGCAGTCAGTCAGACAACACTACCCAGAGCGTCACAGAGCGAGCGCTAATCATTGGCGCCATTGAAAACCTTCTACACTTACTAAAGCAGGATATATTGCGCGAGGAAACCGTCCGACGTATCAAACGGGACTGAGAACACATCTGAAATGTGCGTAGGTATATAGATGGAGAAGATCTTACATACACGCTAGCGCTTGGTTCTCCTCCTTACGCGCTCTCTAGTTGTAACAGCTATACTCGCGTCGCTCTCTTCCTCGTCGTCATGGTCGTCACTATGATGAAAGTAGTGGCTGTATGTAGCCGTCTCGCTCTTCCGTGCCGATCGACGTTTTGGTACGCCCCGCTGCGAATTGGGAGGAGGAGAAGTTGAGAGTTTGTCCCTTGTCGGACTGGGCGCTGGTCGCTTTGCTCGTTTGACTTGTTTCTGCTTGATCGTTCGTGACTGTACCGTCGTCGAGACGTCCGAGTCCTCATCGCGTGGCTTCGATGTTGCTGGGAGACGCTCGTGGTGCGCCTTTTTGCCGTTAGATACTGGGCGCTTGGGCTTCAGATGCTCGTCTTGTCTATCTTTGTTGGACTCGCTCAATCCCAATGGACGTTCATCTTCCGTAGCATCCTGGCCTGACCCGAGCGATATTGGAGTCCTAGGATAGCTGCTCGCAATGACAGCCTTGCTGTCTGGAATCTCACAATGGTCTGACTCCAGGGTGACAGATAGGTCGTGCGGAGGTTCTGGCTCGACCGAATCATCGCGAAGGAAGCCTCCAGCAAAATCGGCTCCGTCATGGCTTTGATCGATGTTTGAAACACCTTCCGGTTCAGTCTCATGAGGTGGCTCTTTCGCGGGGTGATTTTTCTTCCCGGCATCTGGCTGCTTGTTCTTCTTGCTCGTGAACGGATTCAGCTGGTCTGGTAGATGTGCGCTTTCATCTCCTCCATATTCATGTCTCATCCTCCGTAGAATCCTCAAACCGGTCAAGAACTTCTTCCAGGTGTTGAGCGCTTCCTGCACCTTCTTATCCTCTGCCTTCACCTGCCGGTTCGCCTCCTCAGTGTTCCAAGCGTCGATGAGCGCCTCTCTGTTCTCCACCGCCACGATCACGCCTGTGATGATGGGAATAGCCCTCTGGCGAGAAAATTCGAACCCCGTGCACGCATCGGCATAGTCTATTCCCAGCTTCTTGCAGATGCGCCCGCACCCGTTCAAGCGAACATGCGCCGCGCCTTTCGGAATCATGCTTGGCACGAATACGTCCATGTTATTGTGCACGTTTCGCGGGATCTTGCCATCCTTTATTGGCGGCGGCACGATCCACTCGGTCTGCTTCGCAGAATAAAGACCCTGCAGGACCTTCTCGCCGGTATGCCGTTCGGTCTCCTGGACCTCCCGCTTGCGCAGCAAAGTGACAGCCCGCATCGGCACGTACTTGAGGGGCTGCTCGCCAACCTTGACCGCCTTTCCCTCCTTGTGCCAGCTCTCCACGGTCTTACAGGCCACGACGTCCTTTCGACGGAAAACCGGCGCGGGCTTTGCTTTCTCCCCTTTGCCGATCGTGAAGGTCTTGACCGGCTTGGCGTGAGGAAGGATGGCCTCTTCGCGCCGCAGATGACGTTCCAAGACAAACTCGGCGGAGTTCTTGTAGCCCTGCAATGTCTCCGTTTGAGTCTTTGGTTTCTGAGCTGGCTTGCGGGGCAGAAGATCGGTAGAGTCTTCGATATCATCTGCGGCACTTCTGTTTCTTGCTCGACGCTCGTAACCGCTGATGACGGTCTTGAACCAGTCGTACTCCTCATATCTCTTGACCTTTCCGCGCTTGTTGTAGACCGGTATCTTCTCGATTGACATCCGCATGCCTTTCGTCTTGCCCGGCCACATGTGCCCCTTCAAGTAGCGGACGGTGACGTCTTTGGCGCTGCCATCTGCGGAATAAGCAATCACATAAGCCATGGTCTGTCTCGTCGTGTCGGCTTCCTTTCCCCGAGGCTCAAAAGCCGAAAGAAGATCAGGACTGTTTCCAATCGTACGCAGCACCAGAGCATCGACCGGAATGTAAGTGTTGGTGGCAGGCGACAAGACCTCGGTCCAGTAAATCGGAAAACGTAAATCTCGGTCGAACTGCTTTAATGCCCGTTTAGAGCCAATGTGTCTGCTCGTCTCGATCACTGAGACCTCATCGTCGCTAGATGAGTCGCTGCCGCTTTCACTGCCAGATTCGTCGAGAGTAATGGGCTCATGCTTGCCACCTCGACTCACATGCTTCGACTTCCGCCCTTTCCCACCCTTCTTGGTCCGCCGGTCCTCCTTTTTGGTAGGGGTATCCGAGCCAAGCTCATGCGATTGCTGTTCCTGCACTCGTTTGCGATCTTCCTTTGGTGGCGCGTCTTCTATTGAGCTCCAACCAAAGCCGCTTGGCTGTAAGCTCGCGACCAGTCTGATCGTCAACCCTAGACCACGCAGTAGAGCGACAAAGAGCTGTGCGCCGACGTCTCTAGAGCCCTCGCATCTTCTAGCCAGTTCTCGAAATTCGTCCAAGTCCCTTATCCTCTCGCCATGCGCTTCGGGCTCGTGTTCGTCCTTCTGGAACGACTTGACCTTCTCCTCAAGAACTCTGAGGGGCTTGTAGCCTTGTCTCCGTAGCCCCGGTGCGGTGACCCTGAACTTCTTCTTCCAGTAAGCCGCAAGATACTTCAGAAGCCGTATGAGCGGGTCCGCCCGATTGGACTCCAGCGGCGCCGCCTCGTCGCCCCAATCTCTCTGTTCTCGCTTCCTCTCATCGACCTTGCGCCCATTCCGCCTATTCTTAGTCGCCGCGTTGCCACTTTGACCTTTCCCATGTGTTTTCAGCGCCGTCGGTCCCGCAGCTGCTCTCCACTTCTGCACCTCCTTCTCCATCTGACCCGTCAATCCATCCACGAGAATCTTCTGCACCTGCCCATCGCACGTCCAAGCATTCCGGAGCGCGTTGTGCCACAGAAGGAATTGCACGTGCATGCAGTGCGTATAGGTTCGTATCTGCCGCTCAATCTTCGTCGGCCCTTTCTTTGACGATCGTGCGGCGTCGGTCCAGCCGGGTGTCGCTCCGCCGTCCAGCGTGATTTCGAGATCGCCTTGCGGAGTCGGCGCATGGACGGTGGTGGAGGCCTTTTCTGGTAAGGCATCTTCCCAATCCATGTCCTCAGCTTCCTCGCTACCGCTCTGGCTTCCATCTGGGACGTCCCGTATCGAGGTTGCACCCGCCAAAGGCACATCTTCGAAGTCGCTGCTACTAACGTCGCTCAAAGATGAGTCGCTGTCTCCCTCGCCGCTGAGAGGGTCAAGAGCGTATTTGTTGTCTTTGGAAGCCGGAGGTGCTCTGAGGGGTGCGTCAAAAGCATCAAAGACCGTTTGCTTCGGCCGTTTCGGTGGCGGTGCATACGCGGCAGGGGTGGAAGACCGCTGCCGTTTGCGAGGAACAAAGGGCGGCATAGTCGCACGAGTGAGCTGATAAGGACTGTGTTGACCAGCTTCTCCTGCTATTTGCTGGTCCGGGTAGGCCATAAGCCATTGAAACAGCAAACATGGATTTTTAAGAGCGTGCTACTGTACAATCATGGAGGCAAAGTGTGGGCATTCAGGTTGGAGTCCGATTTGGTGATGCATGATGCCAAGAAGTACCTATGTACCTCCCATCTACAGATCTACGCCACTGGATCGATCTCGGAGCACTTGGGAATCTACATCTGTAAAGTATTTTTCTTCTTCGACCTGTATGTCTGTCTTTCTATTGTATTCCCTACATGCTTTTTAGAGTGCGGGCCAATTCCCTGATCCTGATTCCACAATGAGAGCTTCAAAGCTCTGAAACAGCCTAGCGGCATGGTGCCTGACTTTTGAACATCCTAGTTCAGTTGATTTGAGATACCTGCAGATGTCCATGCGTGAGACCCCAACTTAAGAAGGCGTACATCAAGGGGAGCGCGCTCAAGGTGTCTCGTCCGTCTTTCGTCCTCAAATTGTTTGATTCCTACTATGAGAACCTGCAATCTGGTCGGGATCGTCTATTATCTCGCTGTACTTTTCCAGTCGACTTTGCAGAATAAAACCGCGGGCACATCAACATGCCACTTCGCGTCTAACCCATGGACGAAGAATCTCTGGTTTATTGAGTACAACCTGGCCAAAGATGACGGGTTTGAGGGTATATGTAATCGGAAATTCGTGGACGATTACATAACATGGCACAGCGAGTTTGCCACAACCACCGTAACGTTCAACGAGGAATCTAGCAGCGACTTGGACACCGAACCTCCTCCGGACGAGTGCAATCTTTCATTCGACACAGCACAGCCTTGCTTCATGGTGGATGCACTACGAGCACTGAGACCAGAGGGGACTCTGTCGAACGGTTGCTCATTTGTGGGTTGACTAATGCCATTCTCCACGCTCTCTGTAATGACAGAGGCTAACTCTTCTGTCAGATTTCACAGACAACCCCAGAATGGGATGCTATGGTTGGGCGACGATATTTTCCAACAATGTAGAGTGTGTCCGACAACGGGCAAATGGGACTTGTATTCCTGACCTTTTATGATGGCTTGTCCGACCAGGTTACCATTCGGGGTGGCTTTACAGAACCATCAGATTGAAAACAAGGCTGAGATCTCAGAAGCGAAGTCGCGCCAGTGCTCTAGCAGCGATGGCGTAGCGGCCGCGCTCTCAGACCGGCGAGATTCATTCTGGTCGAAATTGCGATATACCGTCAACGGCCCAAGCAAATGGGCACGTAGAGAAAACACTCATCTCGATCTGGACCAGCGAACGGGGAGCACATGCGCCCACAAAAGCATGACTACCCGCTGGTGCTTAGGTCCGAGATGATTGCCCTTACTAAAGCATATAAAGCAGAAGCAATTGCTCTGTTGACAGCTTTTGACTTCGCCGCAGAGATAGACCTGATGCCGATCAAATCACATTACTCAGGCGAACCCCTACAGTACGAAGCTTGAGAAGCTTGAATCCCATATTTATCAGGCATCTATTGGGAGGAAATAATGCTCAAAGTACAATATCACCAGGGCCTTGGACGGTTGATTTCATCGCTTTGGGGTCATGCTTACATAGTACTGGCACTGTGTATAGTTGTGGGTCCACTCATTGTCGTTATACTTACGAAGCTGCTCCGATATCGAGCTGCTGGCATTTACTCGGTGTGTACCCGTCTGGCTGGCCATCGTATATAGCGGAGTCGAAGTCTCGCGACAATGTGATATTTGCAATAGGGGGACATATCATTTTCGCTATATTGAAGATAAAAAAAAGCTGACTGGGACCATGGAGAGATTCGGGTAAGCGTGGAAGCCGGTCCGATTGAAACTGAAGTAAAAATAGGAGAAGACGAGTGTCTCCCATACTTCAAGCGGGATTCGCTCGCGTTTCGCTGCCCCTCTGGAGTTCAGAGGCGGCGATGGGTGTTGGCGGTGGCGGCGGTATCGATATTCACGAAGAAAACATCGATGTGAAACAGTCCAAGTCTGTGGTAAGAGATATACTCACTTCTCATTCTCGACAGAAAGGGCGCGTTTATGCTGAAGCGAGGCTTGACCCGCGCCAGAATTAATTTGACTTGTCGCTGTGCCTCTTTATTATAGTCTGTGGTTCAGGCAACGGTCAAGGACCGTTGCAATTCGCACACTTGTTCACGCTGCCTCGAGTCAGCTTAGCTATCTTCATCATGGTCGTCGAATGGAAAGTGCTGTGTCACTGCGATGCGTTCGATGTCGGATGTTGACTGCTCCAGAAAGCTAGCCTTCATGTCCTGTGCCAATTGTTTCGACTTCTTCAAATGCTCCACGTCTGGTACCCAACCAAGAGCGTCCACGTTCAAGTACTCCCTCATCTCATTCCAGCTCCTGTAGCTTCTCACTTTCTTGTGCATGTGAATTAAGGCATTCCTTAATCTCATCCTCTGTATATCTTACCGGCAGCGGCAAATTCCTAAAGCCAGACTCCTTCGGACCTGCGTCGGAAGGTTCTGCGGCGAGTGATAGCGGCCACCTGCTCAGCACTTGTATGATAGTGTGCTTCAGTGAAATGGTATCACCTTCCCAAGGCGCTCCTGTACGGTCGAACAACTTAGCGCGGAACATTGAACTCTCATTCCGAAGGGCGTCAAAGTGGTCGGGACTCTCTCGCATGGTCATCGCGGCATAGTAAAAGTGAATTAGCCGTTTTCTCAAGGTATTCCGCACAGCATCCTGTTCTGCTATCTCCAAGTCATCGAAGCCGTCCGGGAGCCTTGTCTCCGGTTTTACAAGCCCTTCAGACAGCGGATCTCCCCAATTCTGAAAGTGATGCGGATTCCCGGCACACAAACAAAGTGGAAGCACAACGGCATGCTGCCAGTCGATGATTCCGATAATCTCATTCGAGTCTGACAGCAGGATATTGCTGGGCGAAAAGTCTGGATGGCGTAAAACGGGGCGGCTAAATGGATGCTCTGGGCCAATTGCTAGATGCGGCGAGAGCTTAAGAAAATCACGGAGGACCTCAGCATGAACCATTGGTGACATCTGCCGGAACTCATGGACTTCGCGCAAGTAGCGCTCGAAGTGTTGTCGAGGCTTGCCAAATTGCTCGCAAAACTTTATTTCCCTTTTGGCTGGGGCTTCGAAACAGGCACGAAAATCCGTCCCTAGCACCGAGATTAAAGTATTAGAAGACAGGGGATGACAGCCCTAGAATACCATTTTCAAACTTCCAAGGACCGCGGTCAACTTTCAGCGCTGCACGCTCTTTATATCCCCACTTATACTGAGCAGTTGGACCAATCAACAAATCATCGTCACTCTGCGCTGCTTCGAGAACCAAAACCGAAGATGACGACATGGTAACATCTCGGCGGTGGTATAAACTCCCATATGCCGGTAGTTGGATGCTCAGGAACTACCGCTCTAGTCTGACGACCTGTCTCATAATCTTAACGAGTGATGGCATGTCCATATCGTACCACCGCTCAGCCAGGGGAGTTCCGTTTAATTTCTCCAGAATCAGATACTCTGCGCCAACCGGATTCATCTTTGAAGCCGAGTACCCGAAGACTTTCGCGACCGGGGCCCCGTGTCGCAGCAAGAAGGTGAGCGTGGCAGCTTCACTGGCAACGGCATGTTGACGTTGTGATTCCAATTTGAAGGGTAGCCGAGCCAGAACCGTGTAGCCATCATTGAAGGTTGCTTGTAGAACACGATTGAGGCCGCCTTCTGCGAGTTTCGTTATCGATGCTAGGTCTGCAACCGGTCTTCCCACAGAGGAGCTGATGACAGCAGCGAGAGCATCGACATCGAATTTGAGATGACGCTCAGCGCGCCGGCGATCCTCGTTGAAACTAGTGGAACAACAGAAGTTGATTCGTCAGCCTTGCATCAATTGAGCTTAACGCATTCAACCATCCCTGTAGCGGCACGACTTACAGAAACCTTCCACCGGAGTACTCGAACAGGTCCTTGGTCCAGCTATAATTTCTGCTGAGCTGCAAGAGTTGGCGAGAAGCTGAACATTGGTGCACCCAGCGGTGAGCAGTCCGTAACATTGATTGAGTCAAGAGAGGCACATCAGAAATAACGACTGAATTAATTACTCTGAACCCTGACTCTAGCAATGTAAGATATCATGGTTACTGACTTGTCCCCACTCTTACTTTGGGCGAGTTGCCAGTTTGGGATTCAAAGGTGGAGAACTGGCGCCTTTTCATTCCCACATGTGCAGCTGCTCTTGCATCCAGCTGGAGCTTCAGTTCTGATACTACGTTCATTAGCGGCGTCTTAGGACTTTCGCTGCTACGAAACTGTACATGGTCCAGCTTTGCTATGTGATAAGTTTCATTAACATACATAGCCTTGCCCTCAAGCGCGGCTACAGAAGATTACTATTCGCACAAAAATCTCCGCTATATGCTGACTGACTCCAGCTTTGCCAGTGTCATTTCCCTCCCATCCTGTATCCGTCTAACCAAGCCGGGCCTCAACGGCCCTCGGAAACAACAAGGGACCTGGAGAAATATTACAGATTAAAGTGCACCCTCGTTACCATACCTCACCACAACCTTTGTGACGCGAACATGCCGGCGGGTATATCATTCTCCAGATCGGATTCGGAACCCTGCAGAGCATAGACACCAGGTGCGCCCACCCGCTTGCTATGCGGTCGTCGTAAAAAATTCGTAAAATTAGAGTAGTGTTGTGACATATCGAGACAGATCGCGAAGCTCGTCAAGAACCCTCATTCCCCGGCCGTCTTTGGCACGTCGTCTTCCAATCCGATGATGCCAATCGCCCAATGCAGCCGCGTGCCCTTGCTGACTTGGACGAACCTGCGATCGCTAGGATCCCTTGGCGGCTCGCTGCTGGCCTCGGTCGAGATGCCGCTGATCCTCTCGTCGGTGCTGGACCTGTCCCTCACACGCTCGTACGGCGGACCCCTGCCGGCATCAGCCGCCTTGACCCAGGCGGTCTCGCACCCGCTCGCGATGAGGCCGACGCTCGCCCAGCCGGTGCGGGCTTCGATGTCTCTGACGCGGGACACGAGCCACGCGCGCTGGCTCGGGTCGATGTACTGGATGCCGGCGAAGAAGAGGGCCATGGTCGATTCGATCAGCGCGGCGCCGAGGGAAGGGTTGAGCGGGACGTGAGCCGGTGTCGGGACGATGCCCGCTGCGATGCGGCCGATGAGGTTGGCGATGGGAGCAGTCTGACATGCGGCTACGCCGGCAGCCATCATCGCCGCGGGAGGCATGGCTGGATGGGACCTGATGGTGATGATGTGGGCCATGTGGTAGAGCGTCCACAGGACGCCGATGTCGTAGCTGCGATACTGCAGGGCGTCGCCGAAGGGTGTGGGTATGGGCTGGTGGTATTCTGCGGATAGGGGCTGGAAAGAAGGGCCGAGGTTCGACCCGAAAACGTTCAGAGCGGCCCGGATCTGGGACCACTCATCCAACGCGGCTTCCATGGCAGCTGCGGGGTCAAAGTGGCCTTTCGGCGAACGCGAGGCCCGAGGATGCGCGTCCGCTACTCCATAAGAGGACGGCATGCGCTGCGGCGGGAGCGGAGCCATGCCGTAGAATGGTATGTGAGGTGTCGGAGGCTGAGCTGGGGATGTTTGCGGCGGAAATCCGGTTTGCGTGACAGGTGTCCGGGGCGGGAGCATGTCGGAATGGATGCTGGGTCTTGCCGGCGAAAACGGTGGGGGACCGGCAGGTGTTGGTGCGGAGGATTGGTGGGCGTTTAGACCGACGAACTGCATGTTTGGAGGAGGCCTCCACACGCCCCCTGAAGCTTGAACTGCTTTGACCTTTCTCTTGCGATCGCGGGCAGCAAAGTCTGCGATGCGCGCCAAGAGCAGCGAGAGGTGATCGAACGTGCCATACGTATCGTCGCCCCTGCCAATGGGGCATCTCGGCGGGCAATCCGACCATCTGTCAAAGTCCATGCTGCTAAAATCAGTTTCGCAGTCCACGCTGTTCGAACATTGTGCACTTACAGCAGAGAATCCCCGCCGAGAAGGCTCTGGTACATGTCCTGCTTGCAGTAGAACCAGTACAGATCTTGCAGGACCTCGAACTTTGCAGCGTCAAACGTCTCCAGCTTCGGATTATACGCTCGTTTGGTACTGGCCGAATCGTCCATCACCCGCCCAAACTCATCGTACCGTACTTTCCTGCCGACAAGGGTGCTGACAAGAACTTCATCGACCGATGCGCTGTTGACTGCAGGCGGTTTCTCCGCCATGACGAACGGGTTGTTGGAGATGCCTATGACTTCCGAGCCGGAGATCTGCTCGTAAGCCGCCCTTTCAGCTGCGGCCAGCTGAGCCTGTTCTGCCGCCTTGGCCCGCTTGTACTCTTTCGCCATGCCTGCGAAGTCAATCTCGACGATGAGCTGCTTGGCGCCGAGCAAATGGCTACTCCATTTCAGCTGGTCTCCGGTAATCACTTCGTAATACCCGAGCAGAAGAGACGCCGCAACGGTGGAAACGAGGTGCCGCTTGTGCGGATGACCGACGCAGTGATGAATCCGCTTCAAGGCGTAAGCGTAATGCTTGAAGGACGGAGTCACGGAACCGCCCTGGAGTCGGGCGATGTGCAGGCTGGCGAGCGCCAGCATGGCGTGAAGCAACCCCTGGTGATGCAGTGCCATCATCGGCAGAGTGTAGGTCCACAAGCTCTGCTGTGAGCTCGGAACGGGTGTCTCACTGAAAAGGGCCGAAGTGTTTCTCGGATTCCTCTCGAATATCGAAAGACTGGGTCCTGTCGCATGAATGAAGTGGGCAAATACCCGCGCCGTCTTGGGGTTCTTGAGCGGGCTCGCAACCCTCTCGGGGCGATAGAAGTCAAGAATGCCTTCATAGAGGAATGCATCGTACCTCCTCACGCTCATGTCGTCGGTGTTTGCCCGGTGCAGAGCGAGCATCGTGCCGAACTCGCGCTGGCTGTCAGAGCCTGGTGCTAAGGCCTGATTGACGTCGACATCCATGTCTTCGGTCACGTCCACATCGAAGTAATCATCATCCTCGACTTCGACGGCCGCTTCCTCAAGCAGCTGCGTGGCGGTGACCTGTTCAGGTGCGAAAGCTCTGGTCAAAACGTGACCATCAAACTTCCGTCGGTCCAATGAGCCGTGGAATACATTTTGCTCTGCCAAAAGTTCCCTTGTGAGCATGCATTCCCGTAATGAGGTAAACCGATAAGACAGGAGCAAAGCTCCGAAAGGCTCACTCGGAGCGGGATTCGAAAACTCACAGGGGAAAAGAACGGAAAATGCATACCGGTGCTTGGATGGTATCCAACGTTCTTGACGTCGGGCCCTTCCAACGACCGCGGATCTGATCCACGACCCTGACTGAGAGCAGGCGATGGTAGAGGACCCTGACCGTAATCCGACCGCCAACCGTCTGCGGTGACTCCAAACTGCTGGGTCGACCGCCGAGAATGGTCGTGAAGAGGCGGGCTGATCCGATGCTCGCCGAGCAACGGGGGTTTGTTGTCGAGGATAGGCCGGGTGATCTGCGTCTGGAACGGAGGCTGCGAGTAGTGGACGGAGGTCGCACCGTCGTAACCAGGTGGCATCGTAGAAATGGCCGGCTCAGGAAGAGAACCGGGTTGAAGCTGAATTTGCAGATCCAGTCCCATTCCGTTCATCACCGTCGGTGATGACTGGTGCGGGTACGCGGGGGTCGGTAGGCCATGCGATTGGTGTGATAAATCGTGCTGATGATTGCCGGGATGGTTTGGAGAATAGAATGAATGAGGTGGTTGGAAGGGCGACTCAGGTACGGTAATGTTGAGAAACTGTTCGCGATACTGCGCCGACGCCGACTCGTGGCCGCCACCGCTCAACGGCTCCATGGGCATTCCCGAACCTGGTTCAAGTTGGGAAAAGTCAAAATCGGACGTCGGTCTGGGCCGAATGTGGGCCAGAGTAACGTTCGGACCCATCATTGCCGGCTGAATGGTGTGGTGCCCGGGTGGACGTCCTGGTATGATACCAGAATGGTATGGGATCATGTCGGCGGCACCTGGTTGCGCGGTTCGCCAGTCCATCGTGGGAGGCTTGAAGACAACGCGCTGGTTGTAACCTTCGCAATGGCGTTTGGATTTGATGCAGTTGTTGCATATCGGCCGCTCCTCGCCGCACTTGATCCTCCTCTTTCTGCAAGTCAGGCATCCGGTCTTGGTCCGCTTACGAGACATCTTTGAGTTCGATGACGCCACGCCCGAGGCAGACCCGTTAGCATCCACCGCAACCTCAAGATCACGGCGTGCCTCGTCCGCGCCTGAGGCGCCGCCAGAGGTAGACATGGTGACGCTCGAGTGTCTGACGCGCCACCGCGACGCACCCAAAAGATAGCTAGCCGGCACCACTGAACCTTGAACGAGACGTTGGATTAGACCCTAGTTGACCCCACGTCGCTCCCAAGACAGTCTGCGAAGGTCCAAGATCCTAATTCCGATAACTCGGTCTTGTACTCCGGCCAGAAGAACCCACACATATACGCAAATCCTCGACACGAGCAAGACCAGCTTCAAGCACGAACGAGGAAATGACGGCGGGCAAAGGCAGTAGCGCGACAGGTACAACAGACTCCGGTCGTGGGGGAGGAAGGGGAGGAACCCATAGATTAAGAGACGCGCAAATTAGTGGGGAGCAGAGGAAGACGGGCGTATGCGCGGATAGAGCAGCAGTTTATCATCAAAGAAACCCGCCGATAGAGGAAGCGGAGACGAGGTTAGAAATGGGGAAAGGCCAAGCACC
>QQTW01002504.1_pt1 | contig 13383 bp, 15 predicted proteins | sample 1904831 | NCBI WGS metagenome assembly QQTW01 (sample SAMN09435610, study PRJNA476489) | Subsurface metagenome, whole genome shotgun sequencing project. | reverse complement strand
TACCTTTTCCTCTCCGTCGCTCTCCGCTTCCTTCTTCCGCTTTTTGGACTTCGGCTTGGCCACCTCCTCCTCTTCGTCTACGTCCATTTCGTCCGCATCATCCGCAGGCGTGGCAGAAGCGTCAACGCTCTTCCTCTTGGCTTTCGTAGACTTTTTAGCATCCCGCTCCGCTTGCGCCTCCTGTTCTTCTTTAACGGCCTTTTGGTGATCTGCAAGCATGTCCTTGAAATGCTGCAAATCGTTCTCCTCAGAGGCTTTTGCATAAGCTGCGGCCAAGGGTTTGGATTTACCCTTTGTATCGGCGGGGTCGATAGCCGCTGTGTCCAAAAAGCGGAAGAAGGAAGCGGAGAGCGACGGAGAGGAAAAGGTAATTGTCCTCGGATTGGCTCAAGTAATGATCTAATTTGATGCTGCAGCCCGCGAAGACCCCGAAGACGGCTACGAAACTCAAGTTGTCCACGCCTAAGACTCCCGTTGAGACTTCGAGCAAGAAAAAGGCTGCAAAACCAAAATCATCCAGCAAGAAGGCCCCGAAAGAGAGCGACGACGAGGCCGTGGAAACCCCGAAAGTTGAAGAGAAACGTATGACCGCAGAGGAGGCGCGAATTGGGAAGGAAAAGAAAGGTATGTAATATTGCTCATCTAATATGTCTCTCCGCTGATGGTTTAGTTCTCTGGTTTCGGCACAAGCTCCAGCGAGGTTTCCTATCTCGAGATGTCCCGCCCAAGGAAGACGAGATGAAACAGATGTCGGACTACCTGGGCGAATTAGAGACTTATCTCGACCTCGAACCCAGCATCATTCGTTCTACCAAAATCAATAAGGTGCTCAAAGCAATGATCAAAATCCCGTCCATCCCGCAAGACGAGATCCACCAATTCAAAGACCGCTCTCTCAAACTTCTAGGAGAATGGAATAAGACGCTTTCGAACGAGCCGGGGGCTGACGCCCAAGGTGACAAAGAAGACGACGGCAAGGAGGCTGCTGCTCCTACGACGAACGGCGCAGCAAAGGATACCGAAGACCAAGCGGCGAAAGCCGAGGCCGGTGAAGCAGCGGCACCCGAAGAGGAGAAAAACGAGGCTCTCGAGAGAAAAATCGGCACAACGATTGAGGGTGAGAAAGAAGCCGAGACGAGCGAGGGACAACCGGCAGAGGAGCCAGAAAAAGTATCCGGCAACAAGGGAGACGAACCGGATGTGGAGAGTGCGCCAGCAAAAGAATACCACCCTCCAGCGGTTGAGGCCACTTAAATCTGCAAGGCTACGCCCCAGAAAATGTTGTTTGTTCTGCCGTTGAAATCGAATGATGTATTCTATGGGTTTTCGGAAGATGGAGGGTTAGTCAACCGGTGAAGACATTGCCCAGTTGGCGAGGCCTCAGCAATAATGTTGCCCATTCTTATTAAGGAAACATGTGTGGAATGATTGAGAACTGAGCGGACGTGATTATCTATGTACATAATCTGCGGCTTTTGGAGGAAGAAAGACGACGGCCGTCGGACAAGGAGGCATCTGATCTTCTGATGTAAGGAAAAAGTGACAGATACCAACGACAGTGCGAGTTGGCCCGGTCTGCATACACTCAACATGGGATAGCCTCCCTTCCTGAGTTTCTGTTCTCTCGCATCCTGACGAGACCGACTTCTTGGTATATGATGAGGACACACAACTACTAGCCCTGAAAGGATCTGTCTTGGCACGACCAGCTGAGTACTACTAGGTACAGGTACAGTAGATGTTTGAACCTCGTCGTCGCATCGAATGCTGCCCCTTGAGAAACTTGGATCCCTTCATTCTTGATGCTTGATACTGCTAGATATCGAAATGGCGCAAATATTCATGGATCTTCTCTCCAGCCTCACCAATTGCCTTTTCTGCTTCCCCGGATCACCGCAACTCAAAGTAAATAACCGCAGTTTCAAGCTCTTAAGATTACTAGGCGAAGTCCGTCACCTTCTTCTCCCATGGTTATGAACGCTTCAGTACAAGTTAATAATACTATTTGCAGGGCGGCTTCTCGTACGTTTACCTTGTCCAGGATACGTCCAACTCCCAACTCTACGCTCTTAAGAAAATCCGGTGCCCCTTCGGCCAAGAATCTGTCTCTCTCGCTCTCAAGGAAGCAGAAGCTTACGCTCTCTTCTCTCCCCACCCGAATATCATCCACGCCGTCGATCATGCTGTCACGTCAGCCAACGACAAGTCGGATCCCGGCAGCAAGACGGTCTACATATTGCTCCCTTACTACAAGCGAGGGAATCTCCAGGACGCCATCAATGCGAATCTGGTCAATCACACTCAGTTCCCGGAACGGAGGTTGATGGTGTTGTTTCTGGGTGTCGCGAAAGCACTCAAGGCCATGCATCAATATCGAGTCAAAGGTGCACCGGGCGGGCCACAATCACGGCAAAATGCAAAGCACATAAGGCAGGAAGCGGAAGAAGCGGACAAGGACGCAGCGCGAAAAGCGAGGACCAGAAGGAAAGATGCGGATATCGATGAGGAAGATATCGAGCAGGAACCATTGATGAATGGAGAGGTGACTCGTAGTCAGGAGGGCGTTGAGGATGGCGAGATTCGTGCCTATGCTCATAGAGATGTCAAACCTGGTACGTTTTGCACGGGACATGGAAGGGGGGTTCCATTCTTCTTCCTCCCCGCGCGCATCGATGTTGAACTGACAAACGCTGGCTGTCAAGGCAACATCATGATATCCGATTCGGGAACTTCCCCTATCCTAATGGATCTCGGTTCTCTGGCTCCTTCTCCTTTACACATCACCTCCCGCGCTCTTGCGCTCCAAATACAAGATCTCGCCGCCGAACACTCCACCCTCCCTTACCGCGCCCCTGAACTCTTCGACACCAAAACCGGCACCGTCGTTGATACGAAAACGGATATCTGGAGTTTCGGATGTACGTTGTATGCGTGTCTGGTCGGGAAAAGTCCGTTTGAGATGCGGAGTGAGGAGACGGGGGGCAGTTTGAGTATTTGTGTGCTGGGCGGTGATTGGCGGTTTCCGGATGAAGAGAGTATGGCGAATGGGGGAGGGAGGAGGAAGAAAAAAGACGCGAAGGGGAAGGGGAAAGAAGGGGATCAGAGAGAGGAGGGTGGCATTAGTGAAGGGGTGAGGGAGGTGGTGAGGAGGTGTTTGAGGGTTGAGAGCAGTGAGAGACCGGATGTGGATGAGGTGATTGAGATGATTGAGAAGGTGGTGGAGGAGTTGCCCCCGGATGATGGAGACGTGGATGGTGTTGACGGTAGGGAGGGAGAGAGTTCATGAGTACAGGGGGATATGAGTCCTATTGCGGACATGTACAGTATCTGTTCTTCAAAAGGGACCAGGGTTGCCGCGGCGTTTGGAGGTGAGTGATATCTGATACCCGAATTTCTTATATAACGACGTATGAAATTTCACAATGAATATCACCTTACCTGCAATGAACCCTTGTGACATCGTCTGGCTAAAAGATCAATTGAGAGTGTAGATCCAATTATTCGTATTGCGAAGCCGTCCTATAGCATTAAGGTAGGTAGGTAGGTAATATATATCTGATCCCCCCAAAGCTCGTATCCAGAGCCCACCACCACGCTCGCTACCCCATGAAGCAAAAACAACCCCAACTCCTCGCCTATGTACATACAGTTCGCTATTAAACCGTTCTTTAGCTCCAGACGACGACGGGGGTTCAGTAATTATCATCAAACGGACAATCCACACTCTCATGTCCATCTCTCTCACACAGGGCACACCACCTGGACGTATCCACCACGCCGCTCGCCTTGCCCGGTACCATTTCCTGATCCAACGGATTCGGCATCGGCGCCCTCGGCGTCACAGCCGCACTTTTGGGGTTGGGAGAGGGACTCAGGGGCGCGGGTCGATCGTTGTTGGGATAAGAGGAGATGGCCAGGCCTTTTAGGCCTTCCTTGACGGCATCTCTGCCCGTTCGCTGGGAACTGGGGCTCGGATCGGTGTTGGTGTCGCCATTGCCGTTGTGGTTGCTATTGCCGAACATGCTGGTGCACGTGAGGATATCATGGCCGCTGGTCTCGCAAATCTCGCACCAGAGGTTGCTCGCGTCCGTGGCGGTGGAGTGGGAATCTGTGGGGTCAGGGCCTTGCATGTGCGTTGGATCGTCCTGATGTTCATGATGCTGATGCCATTTGGCCATGGCTTCTTCGCCGATGCGGCTCGAGGCATGGGTAGTGATTTGCGGAGACTTGTGACCGTTGCTTATTGACGGGGGTTGCTGTGTTTGGGCGGCTCTCAGGCGTTCAATCTCGTGTTCCAGTTCTTCTTCGCGGTAGGTTTTGCGATCGACGAGACCTTCCAGCTCCTTGACTTCTCGTTCCAGCCGTTCGCGTTGCTTCCGCTCCTCCGCTAGCTGATCGTCGTTGGCTCCATCGTTCTGGTTCAAAGCACTGTTTCTTTGCCTCGAGACTCGTCGACTCCCCAATTTGGGGCTGCCGGAATCGGGAGCATCCCTACTGAGTGAGTGTATAATTGCTTTTAGACCCCTGATCTCATCGTCTCGTTGTTCCACCTCTCGAGAATGACTGCCGTTCTCGGCAGCAGCTCCGCTCCCCTTCAGAGCCGCAGCTGCTTTGTCACGTTCTCGCTTTAGTTCCGATCTACCTCGTTCTACTTCGCCTCGAAGAAATTCAACCTCTCCTCTCGCTTCAGCTTCGCCTCTTCGAGCATCTTCCAACCCCTCCTCGAGCTCTTGCACTAGGTCTTCAAGCTGCTTTAGTTGTTGGGCTACACTCTCCATATCCTCTCCTCGGTCTTGCAACTCTCTTATATCTTGCGTTAACTCCTCCACTTTTCGCTCGTACACCCTTTCCGTCTCGGTACTTGCGAGCTCCAAAGTATCAATTGTACTCCGGAAATCTGCTCGGTGGGCATCGAAGTCGGCTGTTAGCATGGCAATCTTGTCATTCTTTTCCCGCACAAGAGCACGCAGGTGCGCTATGTCTGCATCTTCGCCTGCTGCCGCTCTCGAATTCCGAGTTACCAGATCAGGTCTTTGATGGGGCATACTGGTTTGCAGTTGCGCCACGCTCTTCTCCATTTCCGCCAAGCTTGTTGATTGCTCCTCCAGCTGCTTATCTCTTTCTGCCAGCTGGGATTTCAAAGTGTTGATATCATCTTCTTGACCAGATACTGGGCGTGATCTGGGTTGTAGTCGTGCAGCACCATTCAGGGGCCTGGCTACGTCAACAGAAGCCGGGTCGACATCTTCGTCGAACATGGCCTCTGGGCCCAATCGAGATTGGGTCCGGGAATCCGGTCTACCTGTCCTTGGGGCTCTGACACTTGCAGATCCATAAGTGGCGGAATGAAGTTTTGGTCTCTTGCCTGGGTCACCAGTGATGCCCCGTACGCTCCCACCAAGTTTGCCAGGGCTCGGGCTCGGTGCATATCGGGGCGTGGCCACGGTGGATTTGGAGAACTTAGGGGCACCGATCGAAGGTCGTCCTGATGGGGTTGATAAGACATTTTGAGCTTTGCGCAGAGGAGATTCGGGACGAGGAAGTGAAGGGCGCGATCTCGCTTTGAAGGCGGGACTCGCTACTCGTCCCGGCGCGATAGATTTACTAAACTTAGCTGGTAGTGGTGTAGGAGGTGTATGAGAGTTGGCCTCAACCTGATTCGACGGGTTGAAGGTCACGACTGAGGGAGTGGTCGGGGTGGGAGGAAAGGAGTCGGATGAGTTTGTTGGCGAAGCACGCTTGTAGGCTTTGTCCGAAGGCAGAAAGATGCCTGCTCCGGGTATGGACGTTGTGAAGTAGCGTGTACTATTTTTGCCCTTCCGGATCAGCGCTGTTTGAAGGTGGTGCGAGATGTTCATCTCACCCCTCGACGTCGCCGTTGTTCTTGCCCCGTGCTGCCCATTCCCTGCTGAGCTCGACGCCTGCGAAGACACCTTTCTTGCCTTTGACTTCGCCGATAAACTTGACAGTTCCGTACATGCCCCCAGGCACATCCACTAGGTCGCCGACGATCAAACTATCAGCGTTGAGGCCTTTATGACTGGTTATAATCGGTGCCATTCTGCGCTGAATTGCCAAAGGACTTGATCCGATGCTATGGGCTTGCTTTAGAGCTGGTCGTGGAGGGCCATCGAAGCTGGCGGGTGAGCGGGCAGGGTTCGGTTGGACGAGGGAAGATTTAACTGCGACTGGGCTGATGGAAGCTGCAGAAGGGTTGGAGAGAGAAGGGCGCTTGAGGGAAGGGCGAGAGCGACGATGAGGTGTTGATTCCGACATCAACAGGCGTTGCCTAGGTGCTAGCGGGGACCATCAAAGAACCTTTCGTTTTTGCCTCACCTCCTTACTTCTGTACTTGGCTCTGGACGTTGACAGCAACCTTCTCCGGTAAGACAGTGCCCAGTACGCGCCCGATATTAAGCTGTGGATGCGCTGAAAGCCGTCAAGAGACTAGAAGCGAGGTAGTGGTGATATAGCATATTGCTCAACAAGGTCGATTCTGTACTTAGTGGCGATATCCTAGCTTGCACAATGATTCAGACAGAGTACGTGAAACAATGTTTATTCACGTTATGATGGCGGAAGCATATGAGGATCTTCTATGTATAAGGGCAGGTGGGCAGGGGTGCGTCTGAACGGCATGGTTCAGGCAGGCATGCATGAACAGCGTTTCCATCCTCACAGATCGCATTAATCATAACTTGATATCATTGACATGAAACCTCCGATTTGACAAAGAACGAAAACTCCAAGAAAGCTGGCCATGCACCCATCTTATCCGAACAGAAAGAACCCATCATCGAACATCAACTTGTTATGACCCAATCCAACATGGTGTTAGAGGTCCTATTCCTGCAATGGACGCTCGGCACCGCTGATCTCAAATAATTCGAATCTCGTTGTATCGGTACGCCGTATTCCTAAGTCATGAATCGTGGCGTCGTCGGAAAGTGTCTGTGAGGGTCAATGACTGGGAAACAGTGGGATTGGTAAGAGCTAACCATTATCATAGGTTTGATTCCTCAACAAGGGAGGAACAGCACCCTGGTGTAAAATATCTTCCAGCGGCGCCGTAGACGTGCTCTGAGCTCCCGCCGTTTCTCCTTCTCCCTTTGTGCCCTTTCGGCCTCCGCCCTCAGCCAAGCGATATGCTCCTCGTAGGTCACCTGGCCGTGCGTTGATAGGAGGTACTCGCTCAGATATGAGCGGGCAGACTCTTTCTTCAAACAAGCATAATCCGGGTAAGCCTCTTCTGCATCCAGGCGGGCAAAGTTTGCCGCAACTGATCCGATGGACTCAAGCCCTGAATGGCCAGGCATGATAGGGGCCATGATGAGTTCGGTGCAAGACATATTGGCACTCAAATGTTGTGATTGAGTGTAGAGTGGAAGCTGCAACCGAGAGCCTGTATAGCAAAGAAGGACGATGATTGTTGTACAAGGATGAGACCAAAGATGATACTAGCGGGATGGCAATAACTGTTTGAAGATTGAAACAGTGGAGAGTAGCGGGATGTGAGAAAAGTTGAATGAAGCCGAGATAAGATGCAAGAAGAAACTGGAGGTACGTATTTATTATATAGTATTACAGTCTCTTTGCCGGACATGTGAAATGGGTATGAAAATCGGGACTGTTACAATGGTCTGCCCGAAGTGACCTAGCTATAGACCTGCTGATCCGAAAAAGGTGCTCGAAAGGAGTTATCCCATAAAAGCCGAATGCCAGCATATGATAGAATATGTGGTTTTGAGCAAATAAACAAGCCAATGACATAAACCGAATTTTTCAAGAATATACTACCCGAAAGGGTAAAGCATTGGATGTGAACATGGGAGGAGCGCTAGAGCACATGTGAACGACACTCAGACCAGGGGATAAATCGGAAATCGACTTCGGATCAAGTGCAATGCAGTTACAGAGCGGTATTCAGAATAGAATAGAAACATGCAAAGTCTTAAACAAAGAGGTCACATAAGAGGTTTGCAAATGCAAGGAAGAATAATATCTGGAAAGGCAAGCAAGCAGCACGAAAGGCCTCATTGAGCCACAAAAAGAAAGATTCTGGAAGTGCCAGAATTATCCAGTAGCAAGATGCGGTCCCCATTAAGCGTCATGCTATCTTGCGACCAACATTTCCAACGCCTTTGCCAACAACGCTTACCACGATGTCATCGTCATGTCCGGTCGTGGTTTCTCTGAATCCCCAGGAACTTAGCCCCAAGGCCTTCATGTCCCTGCCGAGGTCTATGATGTGGTCCGCGCTCAGGACATCCTTTCCAAGTTGGATCCTCCCAACATCTTCTGAGCTCATTGACATGAGTGTGAGTACGGTTGGCGCAGCTACGAGGGAGACGGTGCCACCTGCGGCCACAGACTCAAGTAGTTGATGTGCACATTGTTGGCCAATATCTTCAGGAGGAGCACCTCCAGAGGGTGGCGAGGCAACATCCGCAGAATATAGGCATCCAGTAGATGATTCTGCTACCAGGGACAAACCATATCCAATACCAGTTTTAGTTTTTCCACTTGGATTGGCCTTGTCGACTAATGGTATATACGGTGCGGAGGATACGTCGGAGAACACATAGGTATCTGCACCCATAGGATTTAGAATACCTCTGGCGGCTTCGATCATCCGAGCGTTGTTGTTTGCTGGAACACCAGTGCAGTAGGCAACGCCGCGGATCCTTTTTATTCGTCCGGGGTTCAGAAGATGAAGCGTCTTTGGAAGTCGTACCTGATGTCCGAAGATGAGCTGTACCTCACCTGCTCCGCCTTTCCCGCGGGGCCCAGGATTCGATCGTCGCAGAATGCGCAGCTCGATGTCCTTTAATATACCGAATTTTGCATACAATGGCAGAATGCAAGTTCGAACGCTGTCAACTGAGATATCGCCCGCAGCTGTTGCGGAGGTAATGACGCCAGCTCCGCTAAAGAGAACATTTACCGGGGCCTTGGAGAAGGGTGCCAGCAGGCACAGTGGGATTAGTAGATAGCTTACACCGCGAGTGCATGTCGCCGGTACCTCGTGTCGTATGACACCTCCATTGGCGCCCTGCCCAGGTACGCTGCCAGTTATCAAGCCCGGGCGGTAGTTTAACATTGTCCCTGTCATTGAAACCTCGATCTTCGAGCCATTCGTGACAGCTTCCAGAAGGCGAAGCAAGGAGATTTCATGATGTGCAATTCCTGGGTTGACAGGTGAAGACGGACGGATCTGAGATATCCGGATTGGGCGTCCAGTGAGTGTTGCGAGAGTCAAGCGTGAAGCGAACGCCCTTTGTGTGGTGAACAGCACGGGCTTCTGTGAAGGATCTGACATTTCGAACGTCGATAGTTCGCAGAGATTTTGTTATTGATGGAGTGTACTACCTAGGCCCGCTTCTGACTAGCAGTGTATACTAATGGTAAGATATGACGTCATGGTAATCGCAAATGCAGGACGAGGCTGATGTGGAAGGTGGAACACACCGGACCGCACTTGCTTGTGCTTATATCTGTGAATCGAACTGGTCGAGACAGCAAGTGCAGGAGGTCTGGTTAAAGGTCCGAGAGAGAGAGAGAGAGAGAGCCATCATTGGTGTCGTGGTGATGAGTGGTAATTCCAGCTAACCCATTCCTTGCAGCTTATGCCGGCCTGATGCCTTTGTCGCTCTTTCCTGTCTCATTCAGCTAGTTTGTGCATCTAGGTTTACTTCCATTTCCCTATCTGTTGCTTCATTTCCAAGCTAGGACCTTTGACGGATGGCGTCAGATGCCCTTTACGAACCATGCTTGCCCATATTGGAAGATTCCGCTCTAGACGGAGAGGAGAAGACCGAGAAGCTCGAGGAGCTCCTTGCTGACAAACACGCACTCACTGGACAAGCTCTAGAAGATGCCGTTCTCAATGTACTTTGGCGCTTTCGAGATGCGTCAGATCCCTCAACCTCGTCACCCCCTGTGCGCCATACCATCATTCGGAAATCGTCACCCGCACCCTGGCAGCTTCCACGCCCATCTAGCGGCCTCGCCTCACCTTCATTGAGTGCAGTCGTGCCGGCTTCCTCGCGTTCGAGTCGCCCTGGCTTCAACCGAGCTAGATCATATGGTGCAAGTCCTTTTGGTTCGCCTCGTCCGTCGCCTAGGCTGGCATTTGCCAGTCCTGTTCCCCACAGTCCCCAGCTGGAGTCGTATCAATTCAGCGAGCCTGGTGATGTCCAAACCGATTATGGCGACATCGGAAGCGACAGCGTCGAATGGCTTCTCAACGACGAAATACGGAGCCGACCATCATCCTCAGGTACAGGAGCTGGGAGCATTCATGAGGGCTCATCATGGAATGAGTCGCAGCAGAATGACATGTCGCCGTACGACATGTTACGATCAGTCCTTGGAGACCGTCGGACAGATGAAGAGATTGAGGTTGCGCTTGCTGCCAACGGATACGATCTCAGCTTGACCCTCATGAGCTTGATGGGATCTCAGACCTCCTATCAGCAGGAATCAGAATATGCACCACAACAGGGTGGTGAAGTGCTCATAGGTAAATCAATGATAACCGAACGACCTGTCACTGCCGATCAACCCTCACGTAGTCGAAACCCCATCGTCTGCAAGTATTTTCTTTCTGGAGGCCGGTGCATGAGGGCCGATTGTCGTTTCAGCCATGATTTGAGTGGTCACATTTGCAAGTAAGTTCGCGACCACCTACAGAGTCTGGCCTTCTCAAGCTAAGAAACCAGGTACTGGATGATGGGCAATTGTCTGGCCGGGAACTCATGCATCTTTTCCCACGACCCTGCCCTTCTTGTCAGCAGTCTCAATATCAATGGCGGCAACGGCCTTCCACAGGCTCCGAGCTTCCAAGTTCAGGATTATGACGCTTTCCCATCTTTACAAAACAGCAGTCAATACGCCCAGAACCCGTCTTCCCCTTACCAGATAAGTCCGTACCAGTATTCTGGTTCACCTTTAGGCAACAATTATATGGGTAGCCCCCGTCGTAATTTGGAACAAAGGTCGACTTCAGCCAACGGGCTTTCGTCATCACCAGGGTCCTACAGTTCGCGGCCCATTAGCCGTCATCGATCACGAGAACCTTCGCCTTATATCCCATTTGAAGACAATGAGGCTTTCCCTACATTGGGATCAGTGGTGAAACAAAATAGCAGAAAGCACCATGGAAAACGGGGAGGCCATGGGCACGGGAACAAAGAAAACGCTAGCCCGGGTTCATTGGCCGACGTTGTCCGAATGTCACCTTCTCCAGCACCTGCCTCACTTAGAAAGGGGCTCGTCAAAGGCAGAAGCCATATTGGCTCACGCGACATGAGCGCGGCAGCAGCAGCAATACCTGCGCCTCAGCATGTTCCGTGGCTAGAGACGGGGGAAAAGACGAATCATGCCTATCTGAAAGCCAGACAAGAGGCTTTTAGGCATGCAGCAGCACGAAATCGCTTTCTTCAAAGGTATGTTGCTGTACCGATTGGAAGTCAACGGCGAAACTCACATTGACGCCAGCGCCGCACAAGCGTGGAATCGTAACGATGCCAGGGCAGCCAAGGCATTGAGTCTGCGTGGACAGTCCGAGAACGACCTCATGCGGAAAGCGCATCGCGAGGCAGCTCAGCTACTCTATGATGAGCGGAATAAAGATAGTTCGTTGTCAAAAGAGATTTACATCGATCTCCACGGTCTGCACCCAGAAGAGGCGGTAGAATATCTCGAGCAAGTCTTGTTAGAGCACCAGAAGTCATCGAGGCCGGTATATGCCATTACAGGTACAGGGCATCACAGCAAGAGTGGGAAGGACAAGGTTGGAAAAGCGGTACGAGGGTGGCTGAATGAGTGGAAGTACGCATCTGCGGAATTTAGTGTTCCAGGAGACAGTCTTGGCGGAATTCTTGGGATTGATCCATCGAGTTTCGACAAGGGTCTGCTCAACAAGGAGACAACGGCTGAGCCTGCAAGCGAGAGTGTAGGCGGTAAGATCAGGCTGGTAAAGGAGATGCCTGCTACTGAATAAGGCCTAAAGGACCCGGCGAAACCCGGCCATAGTGTCTCCAATTGATGTAAAGTAACGAATATCTGGATGTTTCGAACAATGCTTTGTGCCAGTGACGCCAATCAGTCGACCGATTATCGTAAGTCGAGATCATTGCACCATAAAGGAGGTTATGGTGTCTGAACCCACCATAGTGACTGGGACGAAACATTATTGGCTAATTGGCTAGCGGAGTAGTGCTATCTCAATGATGCGGAGATATCCCATAGTATGGTCATGGGTTTATTAAGTAGCACACTCTACCTTTTAGATTACATGAAATGGATTAAAAAGCTGGAATATGGATACCCAATTTGGTGTTGAATCTACAAAGTAAGATGACTCCCCAGAAAAAAATAACCCAATCATATACAGACGACGAAGAAATACCTTTCAAGCAAAGCGCGAGTCTAGTTCTTGGAATAGCTTCGGGGTGATCTCATCGCTGCTATTCCCCTTAACCGTCCACAGTACGCGCTTCCGGTCATAGTGTTCCAGTAAGGGCCGGCTTGTCTCGTCAAACTTCTTCAGTCTTTGCTTCCATGTGTCCTCGTCGTCGTCTGCTCGTTTCGTTAACGGCTCCCCCGTGAGGTCATCTCTGCCTGAGACCTTGGGTGCGTTGAAGTCAGTGTTGTAGACCCTTCCACTCGGCGGGTGTACCCATCGGGACGCTATCCGCGAGAGAATAATGTTTACAGGTGTGATGAGGGATACAACGAGATTTACGGGAATTAGATTGTCAAGCCGTGATGCCTGAGTAGCTGTGCGAGGAAAACCGTCGAGAATAAACGAAGCGGAGGGATTCTTTGATGGTTGTGCAGGACTGGAGTCTGTGACGGAGGATTGAGTAGATACCCAGCGATTGGACTTCAATTTGTCGAGGATGAGTTTCAGGATCATCTCATCTGGAACGAGGTTGCCGGCTTTGATGAAGGCTTCCGCTTCGAGGCCTACGTACCACAGAGTAACATAATGAGCGCGAGGCATGACTATGATATGGATGCAGAGAGGAAGCTACTTTTCATAAAGCGGAGAAAGGTCTGTACCTAATGAAGTTCTGTTTCGGACACCTTCCCGCAGCAGATCGCCAGAGCTCACGGCGGAGAGTTGCGGATATCGCTGCATGAGACGCTCTGCTTGTGTTCCTTTGCCAACACCTGGAGCGCCAACGAGTATGATTCGTGCAGCCCTCTTGAACTCCTTGGTCGACATGATTTACTCGAGCGCCTTGTGAAATGGTCGTCTTCGGTGAGAATATGAGAGGATCGGGACGAAAGGTGGATAAGGAAGAGGAAAGGGGCGCCTGTCCGCCCTGACAGGGCCTGAAGCTCGAGGCTTCGAGAAACGTTACTAGGAATACA
>QQTW01002503.1_pt1 | contig 13384 bp, 13 predicted proteins | sample 1904831 | NCBI WGS metagenome assembly QQTW01 (sample SAMN09435610, study PRJNA476489) | Subsurface metagenome, whole genome shotgun sequencing project. | reverse complement strand
GCCGTCAAGAAATGGGAATGGCTTGGGCGCGTTGATGTTGTTATTACGACTAAGATACTCGCCGGCATGGTATGCCTCGACACATTTGCTACAACATACAGACCCAGAAATTCCGTCTATATTGGGAGCGTCATCAGGAAACTGTCCGACGTTATTGGATCGTACAGGCGTTACAATTTCCGTCCTGCACTATTGTGCGTCCATCCAATCCTGGTAGCAGCGCCGACAGATGCCAGACGATTCATTGCGGGAACATTCGACAATTGTTTCAGGGCGAGTATAACCGGCCATGCTGAAAGACTTTCTGAAGCAGTAAAGAGAGGGAAGCGACGCAATGGTCGCCTGAGATGAGAGTATCCATGGGTCTCGTACCCTTCGGGTCGACGAAGAATGCTTTGGTTACCTTACCACATAGACGACTAGTGTGTCACGGTAGCAGAGAGTGTCTGACAACGACAGCTGATGATCCATTGAAGCAAAATACTCGGTTCCCGCCCGTATAGTGAGAGCTGAGACAAGACGAATACTGTCACAGAGTACTTACCAGAATCAGTGCTGTTCCAGGCAGGAGCACTCTAATATCATCATACGGGATCAGTCGAGGTTCAGCATTGATAGGAGGAGTAACTTAAACATCGGTTTGTGTTACCTGTCAGAAATGGCCTGGCTCGCGTGCGTACAGATTATGCAGTATTCAAGCACTTTAGATAGACGCTGAATGATCTTAGGTCCTCGGGGGAATTGAAGTCGAAGGAAAGTAAAGCCGGTAGGGACAAACTGCGTCAGAGCTTCCTTTCGCCCACCGTGGCCAAGAGCAGTTTATGCACGCTGAGCCAATCCGCAAAGTTGGCTGCACTCCACACGCTGCCCAATCCTCCGTAGCGACCCAAAAAGTCAAGCTTGCGACACCACCTTCACAACTCTCTTACTGCACCCTCACCTACGCTCCAGACCTCGAGCTTCCGTCGCCATAAGACTCCCTACCTATCCCCTCCCTCTCCTCCTCCAACAATGTGAAAAGCAACGCAATACTCGCTAATGACCTCCGCCCTCCCTTCTTCAATTCCCGACTCCCAACTCGGCCTCTCACACTCGGAGATCCAAATCCTTCGCCAGCATCAGCAGGTTGCATTACAGAATCAAGCTTACGCCCATTCTACATCTACGCGCGGGCGCGGACATGCTCGGACTTCAGCTTCCACGTCGCGCGCTGCCAGTGCTGCCTCCTCGGGTCATGGCAGGCTTTTGCTGGACCCAGGGAGCCTCGCAGTCCTGGGACAGCACTTTGAGCGCTTGATGGGAGCTATTCAGAATCGTGTCGAGCAGGTATGTCGAGCACACGTCCACCACGAGAGCATTTATCAACCCTCACCTGAAACCCCCTAAACCCATCATAGCGGACACTACTTCGCAACTCGTACACGACCTACGCTAATCCTCCGACGTGTGCAGCTTACGGCTCAGACCCAAATATCGACCATCAATCAATCCTCTCGCGCTGGCGCTGCGATGGCTGCTGCCGACGCCGAGATCGCTCGCTTCCGAGACATCATCCGACAAATCGATGAGCTCGAGACTGAATTCGATAAAGTCAGACATATCCGCGACATTGTTAAAGGCTTCAGAGCACGGGTCGAAGGCCTCGAAAGAAAAATGGACGCCCGAGGTTCGCGGCGATGACACGATCACCCTCGAGAGATGGTCAAGGCCAGGAAGAGTAGGAGACACTGACTATAGAGGTAACGGATTGGTTGAAAGTTGTGGTGGAAAATTACTTACGCGTTCGACGAGCTTAATCCCCATCCTAGACAGAAGGCGCAAGCCCGGCAGCGATGGTATACCCCCTTTCAACTTGTCATATGTTTGCGTCACACTCATCTATAGCTTGCGGACTTCTAGCTATTTTGCATGTACTCGACACCACACGGATGAAGCTGTTCGCATCTTGCGTGCATTGTAAGATCTTTGATGCTTCTCTCCGTTCTGCTGCTCAAAGTCCTCCTTCTTAGGACGAAGGCATTTCATGGCTTATGGGTGTTCACCGAATGTTATGCAACATAAGATGAAGAGCTTGCGACAAGAGCAATCAACCATAGCGGTACGGTGCGGAGGGAGAATTGGTGCGAGAAAATCGGACACTTCCAGTCGCCATTGCCGAGAGCGCCTTATTGTGACTTAGTGAAACCGGCCAGAAGTGTTTCGGTCAGATATCTGTTGTTTTCCGTGCTGCTTCGATAGTCGTGAAATCTGTAGTTGATCCATTAGAGTACTGCCTCTGAACACGATGAGCATAGGCATGGGATAGGGGCTGAATAGGGCTCCAACCCTCAGTTGCTGAGTCATCCAACCATAATCGAATGATTCCTCGAGGATTCGCACTCCATGTCAAAACACATCTCTTCATCAAGCCACTCTTCACCCCCCGGTACGTCTCTCATATCGCTCTCTGCTTGGACTCGAACCTGTAATCAAGCGTCGTCGAGACAATTTCCAAAGAAGCTCGACTAATCGTCAAACTCGCCACTACAGACTATTCAAAACCGGAAAACAATTGTCCCCACAGCAAGGAGTGTAGCAGTCAATAGCAATTATGGGGAAAGTCCAGTAAGCATCAACCCGCAGCCTGCGATACCACTGCGATTATTAATCCGGACACAGCGGCTCCCTCGCACGCGCTGGTAAAGTCAAGTCGCAGACACCAAAGGTACGCCGCCACGAGCCCTGATCGGCCATCGGCCTCCAAGAACGACCAGCATATCCTGTCCTCCTCAACTTACCCCGGTTTTACCTACGTGCTAGTGGACTTTCAGGCTGATGGTTCGGGATTGATGTCCGCACAGGTTGAGCCGCAGGAGAAGAAGAAGACACCCAAGGGCCGGGCGAAAAAGAGAATCACATACACGCGACGGTTCGTGAATGTTACGATGACGGGCGGGAAGAGGAAGGTATGTGGATCCAACACTCTGCACGAAGCGTTTGGTAGAGACTGGATGTTTACTGAACTGTCTCTGCGCGATAGATGAACCCCAATCCGACTACTTGAGTTGATGTGGTGGTTTGGGTGGTAAGGTGACGACGCTCGAGGAAGAGAGCATAGTAGGCAGAATGGAAGAGGCGGGGCGGTAGTGCAGGGAGAGGGATGTTGGTCAGCTTTTACATCCAAAGAAAGATCACACTGTGATACACCAACGAAGGTTCGAGATCGCATCATTCTTCCTTGACACGATTTGGGCTCTTCCATCCCTATCTTGCTTCATCACATACGAGTATCCCAATGGCTGCTCAAAGTTAATAACTCCCTTTGCTTCCACTTTTCTGCTCACTTCCGATTCCATATCCTCCTTTCTCGTAAACAAATTGCTCTCGCGACCCCCGACCTTACCTCATGCGCCATACCGCATCTCGTTGCGTTGTGCTCTATCTACCTCCTTCCCAGACCTAACCGAGATTCTGACTTCCCGATGAAGCTTAACATGATAGAGAGTAGGTTTGCTCCCCTCTCCCTTGGTTCCCACCCATTCCATCCTCATCCACGCTTGAATCGACGCAACCTTGCACGTCACGAGACGTATACCGTGGCACCACCGTTTTTCATTAGTGTGCAGACATCTTGTCTCCCACAAATCAGCTCAGATTTGAAACCCCCGGCACCCCACAACACCCTTCCATATCTTCTATTCACCCCAAAGGAGGTATGGCCGCAAACAAATCAACCCGCGCCAACCGGAGCCCGTTCTGAAGAATACTTTGATCGGTCTTGCTGGTCGGTTGATGATGCTCCTCAGACTTGCTCGCATGTATCTGAGAGGGCATCGTTTGTGACTAAGCAAGTCAAAGATACGTCCTTGGGGTTGCTATCATCTTCTATGGCTTGCCTAGGTACTAAGCTGGAGCTGTTGATCAGGCCACATAGTCCTTGAAAGCAGACGACAAATGCTGGACGGCGTTTTATGGATTTTGAATGGTGATCTTCAAGATGTTCTTGCTTCGGAGTATGTGCTCTTTGGGGACGGATCTGGCAATGATCACATAGGACGCTTGAGACCACGACTAGAGTATGCGTCAGCGACCTGCTTCTTGTTGGCATGGTCAGCTCACATCGTTGAGTAAGAAGGAAAGTTGGGGCTGACTGTGTCCATATGAGAGAACCTGGAATAAAGGAGAAGAATGTTAGGATTGATGGCATCCAACAGGAGACCTAGAAAGATCGCCTCACTTAGTAGGACTTAAGACAGTCTGTTGATGATATCATCCTTTTGGAGAGTTTCGCCTTCGCTAGTGAGCAGCAAGGACAGTAGTTGAAAGAGAAACGGTGAGTCGTGATTAATTGCGAATTCCCGTGTGCCCCACTGCAGGAGCTCCTGAAGAGGAGGCTTGCATGACAGCTGCCATTGAAAGAAGTCGGTCGACAAGGTTCGCCGTGCAGAGAGGGAAAGTAACTGATTGGAAGAAGCCAGAGAGAATCCCCTGATTTGGACTAGAGCTGTTGGACAGGATGAGCTGCTGGTGCGTAGCATCAAGTAGAACCTAGAATGCCGAGGGAAGAAGCGAGGCAGGTATAAACAGTACGGGGAATGGTAAGACTTTAAAATCGCCGTAGGCTCTCCAACGGTGTAGTGAGGTAAGCCTGACCTTTCTTAGTACCCGACGTCTGCACATGTTAAGTCCGGAATTACACCATGGACTTCTGCGGATTCGATAGATTCGCCGGTAATTCTTCATGACCCACCCCGTTCTTCGATGACGGCCCTTCTCGGGAAACCTCCAAACAGCATTCATAGGGCAAGTGATGGGTTCAAGATATATTACGCCTTGGACTGATGCCATCACGCTTTCGCCATGAACAAATCCAACCTCTTGCCAAATACATTGTCGCATCCCTGTTAATCCATCCCTAAAAGGCGATAGGATTGGAGAATCGAAGACCTTACCAACGCCAGGAACTAGTCCGATCGGGGTATATGTCCTGCCCACAGTATGCTTGTGGACTTGTTATACGCCGGAAACATCGCTCGTAATGACAACTTTGGCGTTCGAGTGTATGCTGTAAAAGGAAGCAAGTAATTGCTGCTGGCCCTCAGATCTCTCCAGGGCTTGAGCCGCCATGGCACCCTCGTTCATGCCGCTTCATGTTACTTCTTACGCTGAAAGCTTTGCCACATCCTGGATGCGGACACTTGAATGGCTTCTCTCCCGTGTGAGAATGACTGTGGATTCGCAAACTCGATGGCCGCGAGAAGGCTTTGTTGCACGTCTGGCAGACATAGCGATCCTGCGGCTGGCCAGATAGCGCTGCCGCGGATGATGGGGAGATGTAATGATGATGCTGATGTTGGTGTTGCCAAGGAGTACCCTGGTCCACAGGTGAAGGCTGTTGCTGTTGTGTGTTTGGGATGGTCGGATCCATGGGTATCGATGGTGGTGGAGGCGGAGGTGGAGGGAAATTGGTAGGTAAAGGCCGCTGGTAGTACATAGGTGATGGTGCAGTAACCGGTTGAGAGGGATTAGGGTAAGAGTAGGCTACGGAGTTGGTCGGCTGTGGTGGGTAGGATGAGTTTTGGTACGGGGACTCTGACGCTGGAGGCATGGAGCTATGTCCAGAATGAGTTGCTGATGGCGGGGGATGTCGCTCCAATTGAGGGTCGACGTTGCTACCGTGTTGCGTTGAACCATAATATGGCCCAGCGGGAGCAGCGGAGGAATGAGAAGAAGTGGCCGAAGGAGACTGGCGGGAAGCATCAGAAAACGCATCAGGCTTGATTGAGGAATTTGGCTTGTGCGCTCTGGGAGTGCTCACAGGAGGTTGACCGTAGGTCTGAAAATGGGCTTCTTGGGGCGCGTTGGACGGGACCAGTGCTGGTGGCGGTGGTAGAGATGACGGCTGCTCCGCCTTCACTACAGCTCGAGTAAGTGTGAGTGTGACATTGTGGGAATGGCTCGGCTGGCTTACCGACACCCTGTGAGCCACCATCTGGTTGAGGGCTTCCGGGCATTACGCCGATGAGGCTTTGGATCGAGGGCAGGGTACGTTTGCTGTGATAGTCTTCGATCGGTGGTGATGGTGGATGATGAGGGTTCTGGGCGAAGAGAGGTTGTTGATCTGTATATAGATTTGCCGTGAGGGCAGATGCCATATCTCGATCCCGCGGATAGCTGGCAGTGTGTGAGGAAGTCGCTCGATGTTGATCGAAGTAGGAGCGACCTGTCTGTGTTCTCGGGTGCGAGGTGGATAACGAGTGGGCAGTGTTTGTGGGGTGTATGATGTGTGAACTGTGCTGGTGTAGCAAGTTGGAAAGATTCATATCTTCGCCGCCACCACATCCGTCAGCCAAAAGGTCTGCGCAGTGCGAGCTCAAATTCAGGTTCGGACACAAAAACAACGACGCCAGAAGAGGCAGAACAGGCCAGCTGCTGCAATCGTGCACACATGCCTCTTGTCATGTAACGAAAGTAAACTACTACACATAGAGTACCATGGGGAGGGGAAACCTGATGGCCAGCGAACACGGACCCCAGAGCACACAGGGGATGCATGCTTACAAGGCCTGGGCAGAACGACATCGGTGCTAAAGCAGTAATCACGGACGTCGCTATTATTACTGAGGACAACTGGACAAGGGGTCCCTTCCCCAAGGCCTTGGGCACAGGTCGCTCTCGATAGTCTCGAAGGAGAAGGAGATAAGCAGGGTGGTCAAAGTAAGCTGTTGACGATCAGGCACATGGCAGTAGCGGTGCGGATCCCCATCTGCTGGCTGGTGGCTCGTGGCCCTGCTGCTCGAGCTTCGTGCCTCCTGCTCCTGGTGCCTCTGACTACTGGTGGTTATCGCTGATCCTTTTAGGGACTTTACTCTAGGGTAGGGAACCCCCGTTCACCAAGGATCCCGCGGCTGTCGTCAGGTTCACCTTCTCAGTTTGTGCTGCTCGCAACTAGTGATGCTTCCTTACTGGTCCAGGCGGCGGAGCTGTCGAAGAACCGGGTACGGATAGGAGCAACTGGTGCGACGGCGAAGCTTTTGCTGGGCTGGCCCAGTAGACGTTCAACTTTAAAGCCAAGCTAGACGACCCAGAAGCACGTCTTCGTCTTCGGACACCCGTCCCGGCCAGGATCTCGGTTACACGACCACGCTACACTCGCGATGTTAGACTCCCCGACAGACGGCTCCTGTAAAGCGAGTGTGTGTGCCTGGCTCGTCACTCATCACCCCATCACCCGCCTCTCATCAGTCATCACGCAGAACCAAGCGCCACTTGGGATGGATGGAGGGAGGTGACGGCACCTACCAACCTCAACGCCCCATATCATTAGTTTCCTACCAGCTTCCATCCCAGCCCACCATACACCTTACCGTATCGCGCTAGTTTGCTTGTCCTGTGCGAGCGGTCACCGCTAGGAATGCAATTTCCATTTTCCAGAGCCTAGAGAAGCCATCCAGCGCAGCAGCGCTTGGGTCAGGGGGAGCAATTCACAGCAACGGCGCCTCCCTACTACGCCGTCTTGCCGTGCTTCTACTGTTTTATGGTCCCGGGATTTCGAAAACAACCGTGCCCTCGACGGGATCTCGCCACTCGAATCCTGAGTGAGTTCGCGGTCACGTGGAAAACCTTGGCACGAAGGAGGAGTTTCCTAGTCCCAATTTGTGAGACCCTCGCGCATAAGACCATGGCAGGTGGCAGACCAACAGATCATCTCCTAGTCTTAGGATAATAGCACAGGTTATGATTGTTGGATCTTCGCGTGAGTGCTTCTCAGAAGACGGCTATCTGGTACAAGTCAACCGTCTGCGGCCTAGGGCGACTGGCTTGCCGGCTGATCGACGGCGCAGACTCACCACTGGGACATGATCAGCAACGGAGAGATGGGGTGACGAAGGATCGACGGTACCGGACTAAAACGCATGTCTATGCATTCCACTGCTGTATTATTGCTACGAAATACGGAGTCGGCCCCTCTGCATCTCCCTAATAATGCGCGAAGCTTTATAGGGGAAGAAGCTCTGGTGGGAAAGTGGCGTTGGTGGCTTACAGCTCCATGCCTCCCCATACGTCAGGCATCCTCCTGAAGCGGACCCTGTGTAATTGTTGATAGCCTCGAACCTGCCAGGATCTACAACGTGGCTAACTGTTGTTTAGATACGGGTACTTCATTTGTCCACGAAGTTGTCATGAGGAAGTGAAGAGGATTAGGAGTGTCAATAAATGACCCCAAGGCTGATCACCCGACAAACGAGAAGCATGGTGGACATACCAGCATTGCCTATTGTCAGCCCTCGCACCACATATGTGTTCAATATGGATCACCAAGTCGGACTCCGCTAGACGTGGAGACTGCAATGCGAGCGCTTGGCCGCATAGGGAGAAAGGAAAAATATCCCGGTAAGCGTGTGTTAGGCTTTCAGCCTACCCAATCATGACCACGGTGGGGCAAAAGGCACCAAGCTCTGCGTCAACGGCCATACTACTCCCTACAAGCCGGAGGCTATTGCCAGTAGGTACAAAGCAGCTGGAAGGGAAGTTTTGCCCTCGACATCGATGAACCAAGGGAGCTGCAAGATTCGATCGCAGGGATATGTCATCCAGAATCAAATGCCTGTGGAATCCTACCAATTCGGAGGCAACCACTTACAGTAGAAGGTCAGGCAATTAGAAGTGCACACAAGGCGGTTCACACTCACGAGACGAGCTCGCACCGCATCGGCTCGACTCGACGAGGCAAGTGGAGTTCCCCTTGTACGAATGCCGGTGTGTGTGTGGGATGACGATCACTCATGCAGCTAGATTTTCTTCCAGCATCAGCACACCACCAGCCGAGGATGCAATCCGATCTAGCATAGGACCATGCACGCGGATCTCTTTCAACGGCTTGTCTTCCAAAGCCTCCACTGATCGCCTTTAAGCTTGCGCCACACGGAGAGTGGCAGAGCTTCGAAACCGGCGCATGATCGACAGGAGTGAAGGGAGAAACAATTGATCTCATTATTATTGCTACACGCTCTTGGATCTATCGTGAAGCACCAACACCACGGTCGAGGAAGGGACTGGACAGCAGTGCCTGTGCCCATGTAATGCAGGCAGGGTATTCGTGTGATCAGTCGCTGGCATTCTGGTAGCTTGGTGAGCCACAGTCTATCATACTGCCTGCTTCCGATGCCAAGTGTCGGAAAAGGTCGTTCCGCCGTAGGTTCTGCCTGAGCAAATGTTGGGTTCTGGGCATTTCGTCTGTCGGCTATTCGTAGAAATACACAGTAGTTCTGCTTCGGCCGGAAACGGTAAGATATACACGCACCCACCTCGTTCCGTCGACGCCAAAGAGTGACAATGGGCATGCAGAGTGTCATCTTAACGCCCGCGGTTTCCCGGTTGCCAGCAGTGGGTTTGCCAGGCGTTGCGACGGCCCGTACAAATATCTCATCTAGACACCTTTACTGGCACCTGACCCCTCCGATGTCTTTCATTCTCGCGCTCTGTACATACTGGAAATTGAGACGGCGGGCAGGCGGACAGTGAGTCTCGGACCCAATACTCCACAATTCACCCGATTGGGGCTGAGAATGATCATGCACGATGGCACATGTACGATCTTTTTACCTCTTGGATCTTGTCGTGGATCCACCTGCTCGGGAGTCTACTTTTGAGTGACAAAGACGATATGCAGCGATAATTGGCTTGTACCTGGGGGTGAGGTGGTGGTACCTGTCAAGATCCGATGCGGTTCTAGGCTGAACTCTATGCAGCAGCTGCCGAGCAGGGAGTGAGTAGCTTAAAGTATGATTGAGTCCATTCTCTCGGACCGTAAACAAGGCCCTTCTACGTACGACGTCTGAGCCGACTAAAGAAAGGTAGGGAGTGTATGGATCTGCCAGCAGTATGTCAACATCTGACGATAATACACCTGGTCGAATTCAGTCAGAGCGGATTGCAAGCCTCCTCCATTCGTTCCGCAGCAGAGCAGGCATAGGTGCGCTACTAAGGTATGCTCTGCTACCGCAGCTGGAGAAAAGCACCGAGTCTCTTTCCAGTAACGCAGCCCTTTGCTCACTTATCCTTATTCCCTTTGCATTACCTCGCAAGGCGGAACCACCAGAACACAGTAGTGCAGCGTCTCCGGCACACCCTTCTTGTACGTCGTCAAGCCTTTTCTGGGGCATACCATTCCTGCCGGAATCGGCCTCGAAGCGCTGGCTTGTCATTTACCATTCGCCGTGTTGGTCACGATGCACCTCCGGCGTGACGGGTTAACGGGATGCAGCCCTGACAGCTATATGTACTACGATAAGCCGTCCACAATCAATCTGTCAATTCCAACCCCCGAAGCAAGCGACAGGCAGGGAAAAGGGCCGAGTGTGCCACTCTCTTCCTCCTACGTTCTGGTGGATCAGTCAGCAAATGCTGATGCCTGCAGTTGCTACTGCGCGCCTTGCAGCTGCTTTCCATCCCGGCTCCCATGCACGAGCCTAATCAAGACACGGGGTAGATTGTCTATCTCATGGCTCTATGGCTGTATTGGCACCTCGACAGTGTTCTCTCTCAACCCATACCGTACCGGGAGCGTACCGGGATCAAAGCTTCCTCACGGGTGCAATTCTCGATGAGAGTATTGCGCAGATGCTTCGAAGGAGCGACCATGATTCCCTTGCGGCCGAGGCAGGTACCTCCTACTCTTCTGTTTCTTTGTTCGCGGTAGGCCATCTCCGACATGGCCAAGCGCTTGGTCCCCGTTTGAGTTTCCTCGAGGTCCGCGCATGATGCGACGCGATGCGATGCGCGCTTGGACCCGAACCGAACACTCCACGCTTGAACCTCCATCTTGTGGCCATCCTCCGGCCTACATACATGTCTTAAGCTGATGTCATCAATGCTGTTCACGACTTGCCCCCGCTCTCAGTGCACGTTCCTCGGCATGACTTTCATCTCGGCTGCGTCGGGTCGCCTGAGGTAGGGAAGGTCCACTGTTCCGACGTATCCATCGATATGGACTGCTGAGAGGCCTTGATACTCATCGATCATACGTGCCTTTAACTGGAGAGCGTCATTTCCCAATTAGTCCGAGGAAGCAAGATCAGCATGTGTCTCCTGCACCGGGCGCATATACCAAGCCCAACCGACCGTGTCATAGCAATTCAAAAGTAAGATTCGTGAATCTGCCTGCCTTGCTTGACTGGAGTATACGGGCTTGGATCCATCTCAAGACGCTTTCAACCTGCCGCTGCCGCTTCTAGGCAGAGAATATATCGCTTTTGGCTGCCGTTCGGCTTCTGTGCCCTAGTCAACGTCCTACTAAATTCTTTGGCTTTTCCCTAGGCAGCACACTGCGCTGCTTCTGCTTCATCTCCTCGTGGAGCGCTCCTATTAATGTATTTTCCCTGAAAGCTTCGGCGTTGACAATATATGTCGACACCGCTGAAGATGGTGATGAAGCACGTCATGGCTCTGCAACAGGAACGTCAGGACGGCGCTGACCGGATCTAAGCCTTTTGAATGAGTAGAGTCTACAAAATATTCATCAGTAGATGACAAGCTCTGATAGCATCACGCTCTTCTATTCTCGTGCCCGCTTGTATCATGTATTAAGCGGTGGGCCGCATGCTCCCACCGTCCCTCGTCAACTCTCCCTTTGGAAAGAAGAGGCAAACATGTGACAGCTCATTTCCCTCTTCCGAACAGTCTTCCCTCCCCCTTCATTGCCTTCCTTTCCTCCAACTAACTCCGCTTATCCACCTTTCGCCGCCTACGGCTTTCGAGCCCCGTCCCTCTGTTCGCCCCCTTCATCCTCACGATGCCGAAGCGAACAGCTTCTTCAGAACGAACCCCAGCCGAGTGTTGAAGGTGTTAAAGAAGAACTACCTAGGCAAGTCTTTGCTTTGACGGTGGCAAAACTGGCTTAGCCCGGCTGACTTGTTCTTACTCGGCGCCTGTCCAACGACTAAGCTCTTCAGTGTCGTCCAGCAGGGAGCGGACAATAGTTGACGTGAACCATAGCTTCAGGTTTGCGTTTCCCCAACTGCAATTGAGACTTACTCAGCTCCTGGTAGCACAGAGCGGACTGCGCCATACGAAGGTAAGTTCACCGTGATGGCATGTTCCTGCTTCCCCCGCCTGCGCTCATCCTCACAATCAGCGCATGCCTCAATCGTGGTGTGCTGGGTTCGAAGAGCGAGGTTCGGTGGGAGGGGAGAAGGTGTCCGCGTGGAAGAAGTCCTTGGGATTAGTCTGGCGTCGGAGGCGGTTGAGGTCGTCATATCCGTATGAACGGCAGCAGCAGGAGAATTGCCGCAGCGGGGAGATACATTGACGAAGTCATCGAGGTATCGAGTTCGTGGTGTAGGGTGGTAAATGGGATTAGATTTCAGCCATGGCGTGGAGGAGGAAGGAGTCTCACTTCATCGTTGGCCTCGTGGCAAGTTGATTCTACTCTACGCATCCAGTTTCAAGCGGTCTAACAGATCGTCAATCTTCCCCAGCAGAATCTGGTAATTGATAGCGTCGCCCGCGAACTCATCCCCAGCAATCTGGCCATCGAGAGTTCTGATGGCGCCGCTCATCTGTGCTACATCACCTTTGTCCTCGCCCTCGCCCTTGCTGTTGTCGACCGTCGGCCCGTCGAGCCGCAACTCTCTGAGACCATGCTCCAACAACCCTTCCATCCCCTGCTGACCCCCGGCACCTTCATCCTCCCCACCCTCTTCATCCATCATCTCCTCCATCCCCATCTCCTCGAACCTCAGCCGGAACCGCTCGCTCAGGTAATACCGTATATCGTCCAATAACTCAATACTATCCGTTTCGTGCCTGCCCCTGATCCGGCCCGCGCTTTCGCGGATCAGGTCCGCGAAGTCTTCGTCGTCGATGTAGTGCTCCAGTCTGTAGGCGAAGTAGCGCGCCGCGAACTCTTCGAGGCGCGGGACGCGGGTGAGCCAGCCAGCGCGCACGACGTCGAAGATGTTGATAGCCTCGTCTTGCTCCTGGTCCGCTTGGCGGTGGTTCGTGGAGCCGACTACATCGGTCTCAGAGCTTGGAGGCATCGTCCCGTTGCCCAGTGTGCTGATGAGAACGGCTGCCTTCTGCTTCAGGCGGTCGATGAGGAGGAGATCGGCGGCGAAAAGGACGTCGATGGCCAGGTCGAGAGAAAAGTCTGCTTTTTCAGTGTAGAGGAAGGTGAGGACCACCTCGAGGACGACGGGGGAGCAGTCGATGGGAATGATCTGGAGGTGGGGGGTGGCTTGTGCTTCGCGGAAGCCGGAGGAGAACATTGTCAGAAAGAATTCAGAGCGGAGGAGCATGGCGCGATGGCACGGAAAGAGGATGGATTTACAAGGGGGCCGGGTGTGCGACGGTGAGCGAGAAGGGAGGGACGCTGGGCCGATTGGGATGCCGTTGGCAGGCATCC
>QQTW01002502.1_pt1 | contig 13384 bp, 12 predicted proteins | sample 1904831 | NCBI WGS metagenome assembly QQTW01 (sample SAMN09435610, study PRJNA476489) | Subsurface metagenome, whole genome shotgun sequencing project. | reverse complement strand
ACATCTGGAAGGTGCGCCAAACTGAGGCTTAAAGCTGGTGAATCTTCCAGTTCTTGCATCTGTCCTCGCTGAGTCATACCAATGATCCCACCACCACTACAGCCGATTAGCACCGTCGTTTCTGGCAGGCGTTCTTGAAGCAAGGGCAGTAACCGAGGATACTCACTCGTAAAAGCAGACGAAATGAATACTAGCCCCAAATCTGCTGGTGCTTGTAACGATGAGGAAGCGCTACGGGATTTGATTAATAGTCTTAGTGATGCAGATCGCCAGTTGGCGGAACATTCTTTATTTATCGGTGTGGTCCGAAATGAATTTAAGCAGAGTTTAGAGCAAGGAGACTTTTTAATCCGCAACCTACTAGGGGTAGATCCCAAAGTAGGAGCGATCGCACTTGGCGATCGCATCCGCCCTGGACAACGCATTCAGTTCCACCTCAGAGATGCCCAAACATCGGCAGAAGACCTAGAATGGCTGCTGGAACGTTATCAAAAGCAAACTCAGTCCCATCCTCCTGCTGCTGGTGCGTTGATGTTCTCCTGTGTAGGGCGAGGAGAAGGACTGTATGGACAACCAAATTTTGATTCTGGACTATTTGGCCGCTACCTAAACGATATTCCCTTGGGGGGCTTCTTCTGCGGTGGTGAAATTGGCCCTGTTGGTGGTAGCACTTTTGTACACGGCTATACATCTGTTTTTGGCATCTGTCGTCAGCCATAAAAATAGGAATTAATATTTATGCAGCCTTTACGTTACCTAAAATCGTTTTCGCCTTTACGCTCATTCGCTGGAATAGTTGTATTTGTTGGTATGACTGCCACAATAATCAGCTGTACTCCACAGTCGAATAGTCCTCCTACCGCGCAGAATCCCCCACAGGCGACACCCCCTGAAGTTACTCCACCTGTAACAAAAGCACCAACCCAAACGCAAGCAAAAGAAACACAGACTGGATCTGCTGCCTTTATTAGTGAAGAACTTGAAGGACAGAAAACGGCAAACGGTGAAACTTATGATCAAACCAAGTTAGTGGCAGCCCACGCTTCGTATCCAATGGGTACAGTTGTGCGCGTTACTAATCCTGAGAATCAGCGTACAGTTGAGGTACGCATTATTGACCGAATTGCACCACCACAAAGTTCAGATCAGCCGATTATTGACTTGTCACGTGCCGCAGCTCAACAGTTAGGATTTACTGAAAAAGGGATAACCAAGGTACAAACTGAGGTAGTTACAAAAGCTAATGAATCTAGTAGCCAGTAGGTGGCATCGTCCTTTATTTTGATGCTTGTAATTAGAGCAAAAGTGTTGTGTTATTGTCAATCAAGGCAGGGTTGCCACTAGCCGCGATCGCACCGTATTTTTCAAAATAGCGACGGGCGCGGTGCGGAAAGTCGGGAAAGTCAAATAAAGCGTCACCATTGGCAATATCAGCCCAGAAGTTGCGTAAACTAGGCGCTAGCTTCTCTGCTTCATTTTGGGGTAGGTTTAAGGGTGGCTGCGTCAGGAGTTTGAGCATAAAGGGGACACTGCGATCGCCCATCCACTGCCGTGATGTCTGCTGGAGTGTCGGCCAGTCAGGTACTGATTGAACGCGATGAGACTCAATCTGTAACCACTTCCTACCATGCTGATCTTGGTGAAACTGCAATACTCGATAAGGATGAGGATAGCTGACTAAAGAACCAGTGGTGATATCGTAAACGGAATCGCAGTAAGCAATGTCCTGAACGTGCAAATGCCCTGTGAATACTAGCTGTACTCCAAATTCACGCAGCAGATGTAATAGATCCGGTGCATTCTCTAACATATACCGCCGCCCCAGGACATGGCGCGATTGATTAGGTAGATGTTCCACAACATTGTGATGCACCATGACCAAGACTAAATCATCTGTCGTTGCCAGAACTCCTCTCAGCCACTCTAGCTGAGTATCATCCAAACGTCCTATCTGTTGCCCTTGTTGATCAAAAGCGTTGGAATTCAGCCCGATTATTCGCACTCCAGGCAATACTTCACAAGTGTAATAAAGTTGTGGCTCGTCATAGCCAAATTTGCCATAGTAGTTTGGGAAATCTGCTAAAGCGATCGATTGTCCATCAGATAACAAGTTAGGCACATCATGATTACCAGGAATAACGTAAGCTGGGAAAGGTAGCTTTTGTAAGCGTTCTTGCAACCAGGCATGGTTATCTGGTTCTCCGTGCTGCGTTAAGTCTCCTGGGAGCAGCAGAAAATCAAGCTTCAGTTGTGCTAAATGTTCTAAAACAATTTCTAGCGCCGGAATACTAACTTCTACTAAATGAAACCGAGTTGGATGATTCCAAATTGTGTGGGGAAGCGCAATGTGTAAGTCACTCACAATGGCAAAGCGAAAATTTAGACTCATGTCGCTAATTAAATTAATTTCGGATATGTGATTGTGATCCCCAAAGTAGTATAACTCCGGTTTAGGATTGCTACTTTAATCAGCCACCAGTTGCAGCGCTAATTGTTAAAAAAGGAGATAATTTTGGCAGTTGTCCGAGTCCGCAACCACGTTAACCCACTTAGTAAGAAGTATCAGACACCAGCAAATCCGCTTAACTGGGAGAAAATTTATGCTGCGCCGACACAGCCTCTACATTTAGATATTGGCTGCGGTAAAGGGCGATTTTTGTTGAATCTAGCCACTTTAGAACCAAATTGGAATTTTTTAGGGTTGGAAATTCGGGAACCTTTAGTGGAGGAAGCGAATACTTGGCAGAATCAGTTAGGACTCACAAATCTGCACTATCTGTTTTGCAATGTAAATAATTCGTTGAACTCTCTACTTAGTTCGCTTCCTGTAGGAACGTTACAGCGTGTAACAATTCAGTTTCCCGATCCTTGGTTCAAAACTCGCCACGCGAAACGGCGGCTAGTACAGCCTCAATTAGTAGCAGAATTAGCAAGTTATTTGACTGTTGGCGGCGTTGTGTTTATCCAGTCGGATATTGAGGCGCTGGCTGTGGAAATGTGCGATCGCTTCAACTCTAATCCAGCCTTTGAAAGACAGGGTAAAGAGTGGTTAACAGAAAATCCGTTACCAGTTCCTACTGAACGAGAGACATCTACCCTCTCACGCGGAGAACCCGTATATCGTGCTTTGTTTGTGCGCCGTTAGTGCCTGTGTAAAATGCAGCATATATCAGTAACCATTAGCTTTCCCTGCAAGCTTGCGACTATCATTAGCACCATAAATCAACTTAGTTTTAGGGTTCACCAAAATAGACTTAGCTGCACCCCAAGTCAAGAATGGAGTAACCTTCTTTGTTGCGATCCCTGTTCTATGGCAACGGATCAAAGAAATGAAAGGCTGATGATTAAACAATGAAGACCACTCGTTACTTTGAATCAGTCGTTCGGGTAAATCACCCAGAGGTTCAAATGGAGTGGATTGAGCAAGTCTTGGCAAATCCAGTTAAAACGGAAGTACAGGGCAACGGACGCATCAAATATTTGGGAAACATCTCAGAATACGGTGGACGGGCGCTCAGGGTCATTACCGAAAGTGATGGCGAAACAGTTCACAACGCCTTCTTTGATCGCAATTTCTTCAAAAGACAACAAAGGGGAGAAGAACCAATATGAAACTCCAATACTTTTCTGATACGGATACGCTTTACATCAATTTATCGAATGCCAAGCCAGTAAATACAGATGCGATTACGGACAACCTGATCGTTGATTTTGATGCTGATGAGCAAGTTATCGGTATCACCATTGAGCAAGCGTCCAGAGTTACAGACTTGGCTGCTATTGAAGCAATCGACCTGCCAAAGGCAGTCGCTCCCGCTAGTTAACTTATGTGTCGAAACACACTGGCTCTAAATAAAATATGCAGTGTGTCACTGGAAACTGCTTCCTTCCAGTCTGAAGAGACAGAGCAATTAAAAGCGATCGCTTCAACTCTAATCCAGCTTTCCCAAGACAGGGTAAAGAGTGGTTAACAGAAAATCCGCTACCAGTTCCTACAGAACGGGAGATATCCACCCTGTCGAGGGGAGAGCCTGTTTATCGCGCTTTATTTGTGCGGGGTTAAAGCTATCTATTAAATAGCAACATTATAGTTAATGTGTTCAGTAAGTTCTTAAGCGTATATACCAGTAGCGATCAGTGCACTTGATTCGCGGCTCTTTTGAACTAGCTATTCCGGCTATTTATTTTAAGTAATAGTTTTCGTGCTTCAATTGCTAGTTGCTCTAATTACCTCAGATAAAAATTTTTTACCTTAGTCTAAGTTTCCGTAATTAACTTGGAAAGGCTTAAAGGAGTGGTAGTCAGTTTTCTAAGTTTGTTTTGGTAGGTGGTGTAGGACTTCCAACTTCTCCGCCAACTGCTTCGGCAAATTCCAAAGCCCTGTTGTAGTTAGTGAAACTTGCTACTTGCACTGTTGGCTTTCCAGTCTTACGTCTAAATGTGCTGAAAGCATCGTTACACAATTTGCTACGAATATAATCTAAATTTCCACCATCAACAAAAACAGGATACCAAATTTCAGTAGAATTATCAGACCGTTCCCCGCATGAAGCTTTAGGAAAGCTAGGTTTAGAGTTTGCAGACAGCATTGAAGATGGTGACGTTAGTAAAGTCTGCTCAGGAGTATTATTTAAACCTCCTATTATGCTTCCAAGACAAAAGAGTCCAACGATACCCATACCCCATCTATAAATATTCTTCTGTTTTTCAGCCTCTGCTTGACGAAGTCTTTCTGCTTCAGCTTGACGCAGCTTTTCAGCCTCTGCTTGGCGAAGTCTTTCTGCTTCAGCTTGGCGGCGAAGTCTTTCTGCTTCAGCATGATTAAGCTTTTCAACCTCTGCTTGGCGAAGTCTTAGTCTTACTTCCTGTTCATCAATGCTCTTTCCTTCTTTCTGATAGAAGTATGCAGATTGTTCAAAATCTGCGATTGCATATTTAAAGTCGCCAAGTCGGAGATAAGCTAATCCTCGGTACTGATACGCTTCGGCAAGATTGGAATTGAGGTTTAGTGCTTGGCTAAAGTCTACAATCGCACCTTTGTAGTTTCCTCTCTCACCTTTCTTTCGCCCTTGCTTACAATAGACTTCAGCTTCCTCAATTTGATTAGCCGTCTCAATTTGATGAGGCTCTAGTTTTGTCAGAGACAAAATCCACTTTACATCTTCAGCACCCAGTTCAAACCATTCTCCATTCTTCCGAAACTTTGCAAAATGTTGGTGGAGATATGTTTCTGCCCAAACCATATCGCTTGTTTCAATTGAGAAAATACGTTCAACAGGGAAAGGTAGCTGTAGCTTGATATCCTTCATTCTTCGATCGAGGCAATTAGTTCTACCAATCTTGTAGTATTTATCAGCTCGTAGTAGATATACGTAGCCTTTTCTCTCGCTCATATTTCACTTTTACTATCGCCTCTATTTAATTTTCCTCAGAGTTTGCAGCCGATACCTTAAAAAAACTAAAGCTCGTCAAATCTTCATTTAGTTCTATTAAAAATGAAGATTTTAATCGTTGATTACTTACTAGGCTTCTGAAAAACGGCAGACTCTGTACTAAGTTATTGCCACCCCAACTTAGTACCATCTCGCCTAAATCCAAGAGGGAAACCACATCCGTAGTCGGTAACTTTCAGGAGATAGTGGCAGTCCTAAATAGATAGGCATCCAGAAGACAAATGCTAGCAAAATTGCAAAGATAACGGTAACACCTAGCGCCCGAAATTCGCGGCGGTAACTGTGCAGACATTGATCGACTATAAATGCGATCGCTAACCCTGAAAATACCGAAGCACCCATGTAGTGGTACATAAATGTACAGCGAGTTACTCTCACCCAAGGCAGTAAGTTAGCCAGCCAGTTAAGAACTAGGTAAAGGATAATCCAAGTATCAGTAGAAAGAGGCGAATGAGAACGCTTTTGTGGATTTGCGATCGCCCAATTAATCAATTTTTGAGCTAATATCCACAATAAAAACAAAATCGCAGCAGTTGACAGCCACCACAGAATTGGATTACCCATTGCATGAATATCATAAATCACCCGCCCGTTAGCAGTAGGTAAGGGTGGCCCCATAACTGGTAATGGTTCACTAACACTTTGCGCTGTTTGGTAATAGTATGCTACTGGTCGAATCATTAACAACCATGTATACCAATTTGAACAATAACGATGCACACTAGCACCATTACCAATTCTTTCGTGATACTCCAAAATTTGTTTCTGGACCTCCCAAAATCCAAATGTTGGATTAAGTTGGATGTGAGGAATCCATTGAATTCTATAGACTAAGGCAGGAATTATCGCTAAATAAAATAGAATGTGCCAAATTTTCAGCTGATTTAAATTCTGCAAAGAAGTTTGAATTCCACTTAATTTATGTGGAGCAAAATCTGAGTTTCGCCATGAAGATATCCACTTAATTACCCATGCTGCACTCCAAATAAAATACGCACCCAATAGAAACCATAAGCCATTCCACTTAATCGAAGCTGAAGCACCAAATCCAACGCCTGCAAGGATTACCCAGAAACTGCGTTGTCTATCCTGGCGTTCTAATCCTTTTAATAAAAACCATTGTCCTAGTAATCCAAAAATAACTAGATATACATTATTCAAGGCGTAGCGAGACTCTACCAGAAATAAGCCATCAGCTGCTGCAAATAAAGCAGCAATCAAGGCATAGCTACGACGGTGACTTAGTTGATAGGCAATACCAGCTACGACTAAGGGAATGAAAGAACCAGTCAAGGCATTCAACCAACGATAACTCCAAGGCGATCGCAATGAACCTGTAAGACTATTCACCGTTTCATGCCCAAAAGGAACATGACTGCCAATCCACATTCCAATTGCAATTATGTATTTACTCAGTGGTGGATGACCATCAAAAAACTGTGTATTAGTTAGATAATTGTTAGCAAATATGGCGTAGTAAACTTCATCAAATACTAAAGTATTAAACCGATTTAGCCCCCAAAATCTTAGGCTAACTGAAAGTAAAAATACTCCAGCTATCCCAATCCAGAACCACGCTGAATTCTGGTTAAACTTTTTGAATAAGGACATAAAACCCCGTCTCTTAGCTTAAAATGTCTTGTTTGCATTCTGCCATTATTGATATGAGTTACACACTTTGACAGAATTACTAGACCTTAGCTTAAATAAAATCTCCTTAATTTAAGGAACTAAAGTAGTTTTTATTCAACTTTTAAGCTGGTCGCAAGCTACCTAATAAAAGCAATAATTTACTACAAACATGATTCTATTTGTCATGTTTCGATAACTATTTTTTCATATAGCGTTAGAAATTTGGAATGAGGCGATGCTTTTTTAACGCTAAAGTGTTATACTTTTATAATAGAAATCTGTGTGTTTTCAAAATTATTGTTTACATTTCCATTATAAAATATATATTACAACAAAACTTGTTGCTTTGCAAGTAATTCTTTTCTTCATTCACCAATGCCGCGTTTTCTCCATACACCCCAATAGGAGGAACTGCAATATTATCTACTAGGTCAATAGTAGCAACGCATATAAGAACAATAATTAGATTAACGGTAACGAGTGAAGGTGCAGCAGTAATTTTCTAGTTTCAAGTGCCTGTAAAACTTATTGCTACACACGCTGATAGCTCAAAATACACCTATCTTGGCTGTTAAATTGTCAAACAACCTAATTTTTAGAAGTTCGGTGCGCTACCAGTTATTCCCATGAACGTTTACTCAGCCAAAAGTCAAGAAGCTTCTAGTCGCGCTAACACGGCGGGAAGAAAAGGCTGCTAGAGGCTGAAGCTAAGGCTAAAGAGGGCAAAATTAGGTTAACCGCGATCGCGATAAAGTTGCTGGTAACCGTTAACTAAACTTAGCAGCTAGGGTAGTCTGCTAAGTTTAATTATGCTTAAGTATTAGATTCAGACGGATTTAAGGCAAGTCCTGGATTTAATGACAGCATTACTCGTGAAATACCAGTAAACAAAACGCTGACACCAACTAAAGTTCCAATCAGCCAAGGAGCATTAAAGGGCCATTGGAACCAAATCATGCCGCCTAGCAGTAAAGTAATGATGCCGTCAACCAGTACCCATGTCCAGTTTTGCTGCCCACGCAACCGAAATGCCAAGATCAAATTGAACACACCCTCGGTTAGCAAAAAACTACCAAGCAACAGCGTAAGCGTGAGTATACCTTTTAAGGGGGAAACAAACAGCATCACGCCAATTGCAATATAGAGAATGCTTAATAACAACTTCCAGACAAAGCCGCCAGAGTTACGAGTTTGAAACGCATAAGTCAGCTTGGCTGCTCCTGCTGAAACCAGGATTAATGCAAACCAAGTCTCAGCAAAAATCGTTGATACTGCTGGTTGAGCGATCGCTACAAGTCCTAAAACAATTAGCAGAACGCCCATCAAAAGCGACCCATTCATGCCCTTCTTGCTCTCAGTAGAGAGGTTAGTTGCCATATAAAAAATTTTACCTACTTTCAAGTGATCTCTAAGATCAGGCTAGAAAATTTTTTAACTCCTGGGTATCACCTTAAGGTAGACAATAGTTTGAGTTTTGATTGAATTTAGAATACTACAGAGCCTTTGATTTTTCCTAGCAGGGTATCTAATCAGACTCTTGCCTAAGTTTTTCTGTCCTGCCAAATTTTTTGGCAACACAAACTTTTATTAAAGGAAATTTAATAATACCTTGACCAGTAGTTAATGCTCTGTTGGTACGGTTGTTTTGTAAAGAGCGGAACCTTACAGAAGAGTAGATATAACTGATAGTTACCGTTGGTTTAAAGGAAAAACAAATAACATAAGGGTTAGCATTGCGTTGGCTAAACGAAGCTATTTCCTCACCCTTGAGACAAGTAAATTATCTGGTTAAACCAATTTCGGTTGTTATCTACCCTACCTTAAGTTCCCTATGCAACAGTAAAAACGTCTAGGGGTTATGTATGGAGCGCTTCCATTTCGAGCAATTGCTATCAAAGCGATTTCAGCGACGAGGCTTTCTGCTCGGTGCTGGGGCATTGACTGGCTTGGTAATTAGTAGCCAGTGGTCGCAGCGAGTGGTCGCAGCGCCGAAGTTCTCTGGTTATCCATTTAGTCTTGGTATTGCTTCGGGAGATCCATTTCCTCAAAGTGTAGTGCTGTGGACACGCCTAGCTCCCGAACCATTTAGTAGCGACGGCGGGATGCCGCAACAAAATGTCCCCGTACAGTGGCAGGTTGCTACTAATGAGCGTATGAGCCATATCGTCAGAAGCGGTACAGCGATCGCTACCCCGGAACTGGCGCATTCTGTACATATTGAAGTACGAGGGTTGGAGCCTAACCGTTGGTATTGGTATCAATTCAAAGTAGGCAATGAAATTAGCCCTCTTGGTCGTACTCGGACTGCTCCCGCTTTCGGTGAGCCTCTCGATCAGCTTAATTTCGCGTTCGTCTCTTGTCAGAAGTGGGATGACGGGTATTACTCCGCCTATAGACGCATGGCAGAAGAGGATCTAGATTTGGTCTTTCATTTAGGCGACTACATCTACGAATACGGGATTGACTCTAAGGGTGGTGTACGTAACTTGTCGATACCTGAGCAGTTTCGCTCCGAGACAGTAACGCTCGATCGCTACCGCCTTCAGTACGCTTTGTACAAAACCGATCCAGATTTGCAAAGGGTTCATGCCTTGTTTCCCTTTGTAGTAACTTGGGACGATCACGAAGTCGATAATGACTACACCGATGCGATTTCACAAGACAAAGATCCAGTCAAAAAATTTCTTGGTCGCAGAGCAGCTGCTTACCAAGCCTATTATGAACACCAACCACTGCGTCGTTACTCTTTGCCGCAGGGGTCAGATATGCGCCTCTACCATCGGCTAATCTTTGGCGATCTGGTTCAGTTTTATGTACTCGACACGCGCCAGTACCGCAGCAATCAGCCGTGTGGCGATGGTGAAACGCCCCGTTGTGAGGCAGCGCTAGACCCGTCGAAGACAATGACTGGCATTGAGCAGGAGCGCTGGTTGTTGGATAGGCTTGATAGCTCTCAGTTGCGCTGGAACGTAATTGCTCAACAAGTGCTGATGGCGGAACTGGAACACAAGCTTGGCTCAGGCGAGATATTTTGGAATGATTCTTGGGACGGTTATCCGCTTGCACGTCAACGTATCCTGAACCACATTGTAAATCGCAGAATTTCTAACCCAGTCGTCATTACTGGTGACTGGCACTCTACATTTGTCAACGATCTTAAGCTGGACTTCAAAAAGCTTAACTCGCCGACGGTGGCAACAGAGTTTGTTGTCACAGCAATCAGTACGGGCGGCGACAATAACGGATACGATGACTACTACGGCCCTAAAATCCCAGAAAACCCGCACATCAAGTTCTTCGATGGCGATCGCCGAGGCTACTTCCGGGTCAACCTCAACCACGAGCGCTGGCAAACCGACCTCCGCATTGTTACAACAGTAAGTCGCTCAGATGCACCCGTATTTACCTTTGCCTCATTTATCGTCGAGAACGGTCGCCCAGGCGCTCAACGTATCTGATGTTGAGTTATGCGATCAGCAGTAAGTATAAAGGTTATTTTGCTTAGACCAAATCAGTTGCAACACAAATTACCTTATCTATAACCCTAGCTGCTTTTGCTTTCAACTGCTGCCTTAATTCCCCGTTCCAAGTGTTCTTTGTTTAACTTACATCTTGCACCACGTCCGCCAAGGAATAAATTCCTACAGCTAATAGCTAAAGTCGACTAAACTCGACTAGCTCAAAAAGTGTATCTTATATAGTCCGTTTTAACTCACTTGAGTTATTAGCCTGGGATTTGAATCCCAGGCGGGTGAGTGGGTAGGTGCAAGATATGAGTTTAACAAACCCAATACACAATGCGTTCACTGATAATAAATATCAGCACTGAGTTGATGCCGATTTCTTCACGAGCGTGTGCTAATGCCTACTGATAAACTATTTTATACCTTTGCGTTTCCAAGGATTCTTTAAACTTTTTTTCATCTAACCTGATTCCAGCCAACTTCGTTAAAACGCCTATATTGGCAATGTCTTGATCTTCTTTGTGAGTGCGTACACTTATTATCGAAGTCAGTCTTAATGAAAATAGTAACAATACGGATGCTCTCACTATGCTAACTGGTGTGAAAGCTGCAATATCGTAAAAATGTAAGAGTTAATTTATCTATCTCGATAGGCTTACCCAACCAATGCTATTAAGTCCACCATAAAATTAACCATACTCGTTGTTGCGCCAAAACCTTAAACTCAAAGTTATACCTTAATTGAGCGCTAGGTTCCCTAGAACAGATAATGACGCTAACATCCATCAACGATAGTCAGCGACTGCAACTTCCGCCCTTGGAAATACCAACCCGCCTACTACTTGGGCCAGGGCCTTCAAATGTGCATCCCACAGTCCTCCAGGCAATGAATACACCACTGGTAGGACATCTTGATCCGGCTTTTCTCAAGCTCATGGATGAGATTCAGTCGCTGCTGCGCTACGTCTGGCAGACAGAAAATTCGCTAACTATTGCTGTCAGTGGTACAGGTACAGCAGCAATGGAAGCCGCGATCGCAAATATAACTGAACCTGGCGATGTCGTTTTAGTTGGTGTGAATGGGTATTTCGGCCATCGTCTCGTCGATATGAGTAAACGATATGGTGCTGACGTGCCAACCATTACAAAACCCTGGGGACAAACCTTCACCCTAGACGAAATCAGAACCGCTTTAGAAACTTATCGCCCAGTAATTCTGGCTTTGGTTCATGCTGAAACATCTACGGGGGCGCGTCAACCATTAGACGGTGTCGGTGAACTGTGTCGGGAATTCGACTGCTTGCTGCTGCTTGATACAGTCACAAGTATGGGTGCAGTTCCCTTATTTTTAGATGCTTGGGGAGTTGATTTGGCATATAGTTGTAGCCAAAAAGGGTTGGGTTGCCCGCCTGGTGCTTCCCCATTAACTGTCAGTGCGCGTGCAATGGAGAAATTCCACCAGCGCTCAACTCAAGTAGCTAATTGGTATCTCGATATATCTTTGCTAAGTAAGTATTGGGGCAAAGAGCGCACTTATCACCACACAGCTCCGATCAACTTGTACTATGCTCTGCGCGAGGCACTACGATTGATTACAGAAGAAGGACTGGCAAATTGCTGGCAACGTCATCAAAGGAATGCCGAGTATCTCTGGGATGGGTTAGAAAATTTAGGATTAACCTTGCACGTTGAACGAGAGTTAAGACTACCTACTCTTACTACTGTCTGTATTCCAGATGGTGTAGATGGTAAAGCGATCGCGCGACAGTTACTCCAAGAATATGGTATTGAAATTGGTAATGGGCTTGGTGAACTAGCTGGTCAAGTTTGGCGTGTTGGTCTAATGGGCTTTAATAGTGACAAAGAAAATGTCGAGCGACTCCTAGAAGCACTGCGGCAAGTTTTACCCAATTAGTATAGGTTGCAAGCTGCAATTGTGTATGGAGAGTATTTTAAATTACAGCTTACTTCCTGGCTCCTACCATTATTTTTTGGATGATATTGTCAACTTGAGTAAACGTTGTAGCTAAGAACCTTGTCCTTCTCCTGAATCACCAAACCATTCGGTCACTTTCTGTTTCGCTGCTGCTTTAACCTCGGAGTTAATATACAAAGCGATCGTACTCAAAGCTGCTGCAACTGTCCCCAAATCATCTACATAACCTGTGACAGGAATAATGTCAGGAATTACGTCTGCTGGCAAAATTAGATAAGCCAAGGCTCCGTAGATTACGGTTTTTGCCCACAGTGGGGTTTCGGGTCGTTGAGCTGCATAGAAAAGAAGTAGGATCTTTTCGACTGCTTCTTTTCCTACTTGAGTTGCCAAGGTTGGGATTTTATCCCAAAAGCTTTGTTCTGAATAGTTTTGCGGGGAACCTTGCATATAAAATATTCTCCAACTTTTAAGACTAAATTCCACTTTAATGCTAGCTTTTACTTTCTAGCTCTGACACATTGAATCTCTTAGATGAATCAAGCTAATAGGGTTAGCTTAAAGTTAACGAGCGCAGTAATCAAATTTCTTTTGAGTCCGAACCACTTGTGTCAATTGCAATAATGCTCTGCCAAAATCCGAATTACCTCAAAGATAAATCTATCCCTCATCTGGTTAAATTATTTCTTAGTTCAGTAACGCCCCCTTGAGAGTAGCGATGGTACGTCTGCAATTTAGTTACTAAGAGTTGATATGCCATAACCTAAAGTTATAATTTTTTATTCTACCTTTGCTGCTATAAATTTCAACAAATAATCACCAATAATTATTTTTATGTTCCTTAAATGTAATATTTAAATACATCTAATTAGTACTATTTTCTACTTGCTAAATTTATTTAT
>QQTW01002501.1_pt1 | contig 13384 bp, 5 predicted proteins | sample 1904831 | NCBI WGS metagenome assembly QQTW01 (sample SAMN09435610, study PRJNA476489) | Subsurface metagenome, whole genome shotgun sequencing project. | reverse complement strand
AGCTGAGAGGACCGTCGGCACGCCCTGTTCGCCCCGCTGCACGCGCAATACCAGATTGACGGCCCTCTGGCACGCGTCGCCGGCCGCCCAAGATTTGCGAGACATGGTGTTCGGCGCATGGCGATACGTCCGTAGACTCTGTCCGTCGACCCACGCCTGACTAACTGCGTCGGCGGTCTGCAGCTCGGACAGCCCGAGCATCTCAGACACCACGGCCGTCGTGGCCACTTTCACCAGCACAACGTGGTCGAGTCCGACTTTGTTGAAGGAGTTCTCTAGCGCAAGACACCCTTGAATCTCATGCGCTTTGATCATCGCTCGTAGGACGTCCTTGATTGTGAAGATGGAGGCCTTGCCGAGCTTCTTGCTGCCTTCAGCGCGATTCGTGCGCGAGACCCAATCGGCCACCGCCAGGATCCCGCCCAGATTATCAGACGGATGACCCCATTCGGCTGCAAGCCAACAGTCGTTGTAGTCTAGCCAGCGGATCATGGCGCCGATATTGAAGGCCCCGTTGACTGGGTCCAGTTGGTAGGATGTACCGGGGACTCGTGTCCCGTGTGGAACAACAGTACCCTCGACGATAGGCCCTAGCAGTTTGCTGCATTCTGGGAATCGCAGCGCTTCGAGACCGCAGCCGAGCGTGTCGAGAAAGACAAAGCGGGCAGTGTCAAACTGGCCGAGTTATCAATTGATGAACGCAGATGTGAGCTCTAACGTGCCAAGTGAGGAGATACTAAACATACAGCGAGGTCCGAATCGATTTGGTAGCCATGCACATATGCTGCGATATCTCTGATTTCGAGATCATGCTCTTTTCGGGAGGGGGAAGGAGTTTGCAGGGCAGGCATGGCGGAGAAGGTCCTCGACCGAAGTAGTCTTGGAGCGAAACGGGCAGAGTACGAGATGCCAATTTGCTTCAATACACACGGCGAGGAAGCGTAGTAACTTCCCAATCTACGATGGGCTCTCAATGACACGCGCGCAATGTTGCAAGCCATGCTCGCATGTCTCATGCTTCGACGTGGGCTTCCATAGAGTGGAGTCCGGATCGGGACGTTGAGGGCTCGGCTATCGTCGGCGATTGGGACGGAGATTAGATAAGCCGAGTCGAGCTCTATTCCAACGACATGGCTACATCTAACAGCCCTACCGGCACCTACCGCCTCCTGTTTGCTCGTCAAGCAGACCTTGGCCTACCAATTGCTCAAGTTACCCGCGGGTGACTTGAATAGCTTCGAAACAATCACCCCGCATTACATCTTCTTTAGGCTTCTATGACGGATCCAACGGTTAACTTCGCCAACGGTTAACTCCTCCAGGATATAGAACAAAGCCACCGAGTTACCCACCATGGACTATAAAGAAAAACCGTTCATGTCAATGGACTTGGCAGACTCCGGATTCTATTGTTCCCAGAGCAATAGCTTCTCTCTATTGTCCACCCTGGCCATCGTTACCCGTCTTTGTTCCTCAAAGACCCCATCTTGGAAGCTTTCCTCTTCCTTTTCCTTTCTCTCCTTCTTTCTTCCCCAGAACGCACCACTTTTTCTACCACAGCTAGTCCAAGACCAGCTACTTCGTTTCATCCAGCACCAGCATCCATCTCTAATACTCTTCTGCATCTACGTCTTATCAATCCTCTTCCGGCAATTCCTCTCCCAAGAACAAGGCGACTCCTCTCGATCAGTTTCCTACATCGCGTCCTATCAATCCCACTCCGGCATTTCCTCTCTCACGGACAAGGCGACTCCTTTGTGCCCGACAAAAATCACTCAAAACAGCCAAGATGCCTCCCGCGGCTAAGAAGTGCCTTGCTCGTTCGCCCGTGGTCAGCCGGGCGAAGTATCCAATGACGAGGGCCCATCGTGCCCGCAACCCAGTCGGAACCATTGATGGCATGAAAGAGCTTCGTCGCGCCGAGGGCAACAAAGAAATCCGCCGTGAGCAGAAAATGCTTGCCCGCCGCCGTACTGCCCAAGCCGGCCTCGCTCCATCTTCCTTGGTCTCATCTACATCTTCCTTCTCTTCGAACGACTCGTCGCCGTTCATCACCGCCGCCTCTCATCAAGCAACAGCTAGTATGAACTCGGCTCCATCGGAGTCCGACGTTGCCAATTCGATCATCTCCGTCTCCATGGCCGACGCAAGCTCAATTAACGAGGGCGCCGTCTCCGAAGAGGAGGTCTACGAATTCCGAGCCCGCTTGGTTGGGGCAATTTTCCCGGAACTTGAAAAAGCATCGCTGTACAGCATTTGGTCGCGATCCCTAGACCCCCAGGGCCGCTTGGGACCTTGCCGGAATCCCAAGGCTGCGAAGAGCCAGCCCCTGCACGGCCACACGCTCTTGCAAGCACAACTCCAATATCTCAATCGGCAGCAACTAGGCGCCGTTGAGCAGGCAAAACTGGCGGTGTCAGGGGCGCAGCTGCTCCGTCTTTATTTCGCACAGCATACCGAGTGCGATGTCACGAGTCGGAAATTGCTCGATCGCTTAGCGACGGAGCTCCGACGAGATATTGGTCATTTTGCCGACCATGCGGACAGCCTCGACCGAGTAGCAGCGTACTCGCAATCCAATGTCAAAGAAATACAGCGATACCACGAGATTGCGCAGCAGTTTGGCTGGATGACACTGGCAATCCTGTCGCATTCAGCGACCATCCGCACCCACGCCTCCAACGCCACCGAGCGTACTTGGGATCTCGTCATGAATATCCTGCACGAGCTCCGGGGGTCAATCGAGATGTTCGCCAAAGCGCGCGGATTAGACTGGAAAACCATCTTGGACGCGGGCGTCCCCGGGGAGCCAGCTCTTGCCTCCCAAGAGATTGGCAGCCGATACAATACCACCATCTCCCACCCTCACGAATTCTATCTCGATCGAGAGGGGATTGCGCAACGTGCCACCGTCAATGGCGAAGACCAAACCAATACAACGGACAACGTCTACAACGAGGAGCGATACGGTTCAGGAAAACCACGCGGCTGGCCGCGTCTGGTCCCATTCCCGACAGATCCGACCGCCATCCACCTCTCGTCGATGCAAACATGCCACAAGTGCCACAAGCCGCACTGCCAGGACTGCACCGATCTCTTCACGAACCCGCTCCTCGAAATCTTCGAATCCAGCGACGATCGTGGTCGTGGTGTTCGTGCTCTGGAGTTCATTCCAGCCGGTGACGTCCTGGGAGAATATGTCGGGCAGATCGAGCCCAAGAGTGGTAATGCCGACATGGTCTACTCGATGATGATCAAGCCCTCGACGGTCGAATTAGGACTCATCTCCGCAGCCAAACTCGGCAACTGGACTCGGTTCATCAATCACGCCTGTGAGTCGAATACCCACTTCGCTACCTCGTGGAGCGGCGGACGGTATCGCACTCTGGTCATCTCGGACCGGGATATTCAGCCATTCGAGGAGGTCACCGTCGACTATGGGGCGGGCTACTGGGACGATGGCCGTCTTTGCCTTTGCGGCAGCGAGCGTTGCAAATATAATTCGAAGTACCGGATCAACAAGACTAAACGGGCGGAGAAGGCATTTGGGCGGAATCCCACGCCACGCAAGAGACGCAAAGTGGCACGGCGGTAAAGAGGGGAGTTAATTCGTTCCTGGGCAGCATGGTGGTGGTCTTTTTTCTCCTTTGTCGAGCATGTGGTGATGGTGAAGCTGGTCTTCATCGATCTCATCGTACTTTCCCCTTGTATTTTTTACCCCCAGTTGTTGTTTTATTCCCGTTTCCCTATGTTCCCCCCCATTATTCGTTCCCAGGTAATTAGTTTTTCGTAGTTTATTAATTCAAGCACGTTTTCATTAAGTTTGAATGATCATCGAACTGATGGCGATGGAATAGCTCTATCCATCGAACTGACGAAGGCAGCTTCGTTTTCCTGCGTTGAACAGACGATGACGAAGCCTTTTGTCATCAAGCTTACGATGAAGGCAGCTGTTTCTATCCGTCGAACTGACGATGAAGACTACTCCCGCTTGTTTCATCAAACTGGCAGCGATGGAAGTTCATCTCATCGAGCTTACGACGAAGGCAGCCAACTCAATTCATCGAACTGATGATGATGAGTTCAATGGCTAGTCGTGAGAATGACGGCGATGGGAACCTCTTTCCCATCAAACTTGTGACGAAGACATTACTTCTTCCGTCGAACTGATGGTGACGAATACTCTGCTTCCTTATCAAACTGACAACGATGGAAGTTCAGCCCATCAAGCTTATGACGAAGGCAATACTGTATAGTCTACCGGACTGATGGTGATGAATGCTCCCTTTCCTTATGAAACTTACGACGATGGAAGTTCAGCTCATCGAACTTACGACGAAGGCAACATTGTATAGTCTGTCGAACTGATGGCGATGAACAAGACTCTTCATCAAACTGACGGCGATGAAAGTTCGTCCAACTGAACTTATGACAAAGATGGAAGTTCAGCCCATGGAGCTTACGATGAAGGCAGCATTGTATACTCTATCAAACTGATGGTGACGGCAGCACTCTTCATGAGCACGACGACGATGGAAGGGACTGATCCCCATTGAACTTATGATGAAGAACCCGTTCTTTACTTCATTGAACTGACTATTATGGAGGGGAAGGCGTCACATCGAACTTATAACGAAGGCAGCATTGTATACTCCATCGAACTGATGATGACGACAATACTTTCCCCATCGAACTTACGAAGGCAGCATTTTTGTCCACCGTGAGATTGACGGCGACGAATGATCTTCCCATCGGATTTACGACGAGGGTAGCTGTTTGTATTCCATCGAACTGATGATGACGAGTACTCCGCTTCTTCATCAAATAGACGACGATAGAAGTTCGTCCCACCAAGCTTATAATGAAGACAGTCGTTTCTGTTTGTCGGACAGACGGTGACGAATCCTTTTGTCATCAAGCTTACGATGAAGACTGCTGTTTCGATCCGTCGAACAGACGATGACAACAACGCTCTCCTCATCGTACTTACGAAGGCAGCGATTTCATCCACCGTGGAAGTGACGGTGACGAATGATCTTCCCATCGAATTGGCGGCGACCAATAGATGCCATCCTTTTTCAGACTGACGGCGATGGAAGGAAGCTCAAGCTCTCTCTCTCTCTCGCCACCGAACATCAACGAAAGGGAAACGATAGCAGTCAGTCGTTGATTACATCTCCAGTCCCGTCAGATTGACGATCGATGTTCAACGTCTTGCTTCCCGCTCCCACATCATCAAACCGATGGCACTAGAAACTTTCGTCATCATACTGATGGTGCTTACTTACACACGTGGCTGCATTCAGAAAGAACATAGTATAGTATTCTATCTACCTACTTATCATAGATGGCTAAACTAACTGTTTGATTTCTGATTTTATGGTTCCAAGGGAATACCTTCGTATTCAGCATATCCCAATGCGAGGTTCATATTCTCTATTTTGGAGGATCAATCATTAGCTGGCATCCAACTTTCCTCTCTTTCGTTCTGTGTTCTCTGTTTTCGTAGGAATACCAGATAAAGAAAGTTGTAGAGATGATTCTTCTCCTTGTTCCTTCGTGAATGACGGGGACGAAAGGGGAAAATCGAGATAGACGTTGATACATTGAGATGAGATGGGATAAGTAGTATGAGTGGGATGGGACAGGATGGGACAGACTGAAGGGAAAAGAAACAAAGAAAAGAGGAATACGTACGAAGACATTGCGTCGCTGCGCCCTTCAACAAATTATCGATGGTGGCGCAAATAACGACGCGTTTGCCGGTGGAGTGAACTGCGAAACCACCGATTTCCTATCCATCCAATCATACCCATTAGCATTATGCTTGCTGCATTCAACATGAAACATATACTTGTGTAGATATGGGTTGGAAAGGCGAGATGAGATAATACGTACCACACCATGTTCACCCGAGATAGCCTTCACCGACGGCGCCTCGCCCGTGATCTTGACCAGTTTCTCACCCGCGTACCGATCTTGATATAGCGTTCTGATATCTCGCGAGGACATTTCTTTCTTGAGCGGGATGCTGATTGTATGCTACATTTTCTGCCATCAGCATCATCATCCACCTAGGGATGTCCACGCCGGGTCATTCTACTATATATATTACTCACATGAATCCCTTGAAACCACACCGCAACATGCGGCACGAACGCCACACTCACCCCCAACTGCTGACTGATCTCGCGTTCATGGATATGATCCGTCAAACTATACGGAATGAGGTTGTTTGTGAGATTCTCCACGTTATTTTTCATCGACGGCTTCGTTCCGGCGCCCGAGTACCCCGATACGCCAAACACCGTGGGCTCCGCTGCGAGATGGTCCACGAGAGGAGCAATGGCCAGCTGAGCGGCCGTGGCATAACATCCTGGATTGGAAATTCTTGTAGCTCGCGCGATGTCTGACCTCGACACCAACTCGGGCAGTCCATACGTCCAGCTCGGATCGAAGCGGTAGTCTGCACTCAAATCGATGATCACGCTGGGTCGTTTACCCTGTTGTTGACTCACCGCTTCCACCCACGGTCGACACACCCCGTTGGGCAGAGCCATCACCCAACAGTCGATTTCCGACTGGTCCGTCATCCGTCGGACGTCTTCCGGAGTGAGGTTCTCGTAGTGTACATCGCGTTTTTCGTAGCCTTGTAGCTTCTTCCCAGCTAGTTCCCGCGAGGACACGTGGCGGAGGTCCATGTGCGGGTGGGCATTTAATAGATTGACCAGCGCTTGGCCGGTGTAGCCTCGTGCGCCGACCAATGCGACTCGTGACGGCTGGGAGTTGGATGCGTTGCGCGTGCCAAGAGGAGGATTGGGGTTCGTGGTGGTGGAGGAGTGTCGTCGAAACTCATGCTGGACCTTCTTTTGGGTCGAGTGTTGTCGGAGAGACGGCACGCTGGAGAACGCCCTAACCTGCTGCTGCTGCTGCGGATGATGCGGATGATGCAGCAACGGTCGAGCAACTGTATTCAGATGTGCTGACGACTGCTGTGATTGTCGCGCCGCCTGGCTGAGTCGTGATTCCAGATTATGATGACCCAGCATCTCCCGTCCGTGTTTTCCAAACTCCATCATCAATTCCTTGACCTCATCCCCGCTGCTGATCCCATACCAAAACATCACCTCGCCCCGTCGCGACAGACTCCCCTCGGCCTTGTCAAAGAACCAGGTCAGATTTTCATCATCCTCTTTCACCGTCCACACCAACTTCGGATGGTTCTTGCGGATGCTGGCAAACACATTATCCGCCACGTTTGTCAACCAGCCTTCCTTGGTGATGGTAAATGTTGCCAGATGGGCCAGCGAAGACGACGAGTGCTCGGCGGGTGGGATCACGATGGCCAGCGCCTCCATGGGCTCGTCATGGTACGCCTGGAAACTCCGCGACTGCAGACCGGCCAGGTATCGTTCCACTGTCGCCCGCGCATCCAGCCCCTCCCGGTCTCGCACCAACACCTCCTTCAGCTTCTCCAGATCCTCAAACTCGGACAGCGACGTCCGGATGTGCACCTTGTTCCCTCGTCGGATGAGCGTGCCCGCTCCCGAATCCGTAAACAGCTCCTTCTGCAGATCGGCTGGGTGGATGATGGCGACGCTCGTCGTGCGCGGCAGATCCATCAATAGCTCTTTAATCTCCTTGATCTTCAATCGCGTCCCATGCCGCACCCACCACTGCGACATGAGATGGTCGTACTCCTCGTCCAGATTGATGGCCGAGATCTTCTCGTTCGTGTCGGCGTTGTAGAGACCGCCTTTTTCGGATAAATATACGATCTTGAGCGGCTGCAGGGCGCGTGCCAGTTCACCTGCCGCGACGTCCGCGTTGACGTTCAGCACCTGGCCGTCCTCGGTCTCGGCCATCGACGTCAGAATGGGAAGACATCCGGCTCGTACGGCGGCCTCAATCGGCTTCTTGTCGACTTTGTTTATCTTGCCCACGAGATCGTACTTGGCTTTGTCGAGGTAGTCGGCCGTAAAGACACCGGACGTGATGGGTCGCGCCCGCACGCCGAGATTTTCCAGCTCCTCCACCAGCTTGAGGTTTTCCTCGAGAAACAGTGAGCGAGCCAATGCTAGCGTCTTTCCGTCCGTGATCCGAATGCCATCCTCGAACTGCGGCTCGACCCCGGCCGCTTCCAACAGTCGATTCAATTGCGGTCCGGCGCCATGCACCACAACGGGAAACAGTCCAATGTGATTCAAGAATGCGAGGGCCGAGGAGAGCACCTGCAGATGCTCGGTAATGATCGCTCCGCCGACCTTGATGACGGCAAACTGCTGCGAGGAGACGGACGTGAAATGGGACAGGTATTGCTGCACCTCCCGTTTCGAGCCGATGTTGCTGAGCAATTGAATCACCGTCGATCGAGTGGATGGTTGTCCATTGCCATCCGTCGCCGTCGAGTATGTATGTTGCAAGGTCATCCATCGAGGGGGATGTTGACCGGCTGTCCGCCATGACCGTGATGATGGTGCAAGCACCGAGCTTCGCCCATACCCAAGGCTGCCCACCCGGCCTGCCGTGGCCGCCCGGCAGCAACGTAGCGGCCACATCGTGGCAATTGAGATGAACACCCCAATTACGCTGCGTGACAGCCGTGCAGTTCTACGTCATGTCAGTCCAGCTGTCGCTTCGCACATGTGGGATTTGAATCAGACCTATCCAGTCGGAATTCGAATGCTTCTCAAGATGTGCTGTGACTGTCCACACAATATACCCTAGATCTATCAAGGCACATGGCCTTCATGAGCGTATCCAAGATCGATGCTCTCTAGATTGGCTCAATTGGATTAGAGAACTGCATGCGAGGGTGGCGTGGAGATATTGAATTAGGAACCACCTGCACCGAAACATGTGGGGTGGGGTCGATAACGGCGGAGGTTGAGCCGCCATGGGTGTGATAAGCGGCTCAACGGCCTCCGGTAGGGCTACTGTAGCTGTTTCTCTAATAGACAGGACGAACATGAAGCTACCGTCCCGCGGCTACTATTATTCGATCTCTTGATCTACGGAGTATCATGTCATGTAAGATATTCTCTGAGGACATGTTCGAAAACTTTCCGCTCGAATGAAGGTCCAATTCATTGGATCTACAGACTGTTTCAATAGGGACCTTTGCCGTTCGTGCTTCTACCTCACCCCAGGAAGCCGCTAAAGCGTAGAATCATCATCCTTGAATATGTTGAATCTTGGAGCTTTTCCACCCTTCAGAGACTGTCTTGTTCAAAGCGCTCGAAGTCCCATCGTCCCCCGCTATTCGATAAGTCGATCAAGAATTTTCAGCCGTTATAGATGGTGTCCGCGAAGGTTCAACCTACAATGCAACAACTCTTTGGTCGAATCCTGACTCTATTTGACCCTTAAATCCAGCGTGACAAGGATTTTACATCCTCTGTATTAGAGTAAGGCCACAGTATCGCCGAACATGGTGAGCGCCGAAGGAATCGGCGAAATTCCTGGTGGGCATGATGTTGTTTGTTCTGTGGGGAGCTTTCGTACCTCCATTACCAGGAGCGTTCAGGGACCAGGCTCACGGAAAGATAGGAGTAGCATCAGCCGGGCATGTTGATGGACTTGAAGTTCATAAAAACTGCGGCCATGGACCCCCCATTGTCACCAACACTTCAATGACAGAGTTGGCGCCGAGAGAACATGATCGAGTTGGAATTAGGGTCTGAGTCGTCATTGGAATACCGGGAAACAACGCTGCATGATGGGCTGGGTGAACGGATATGTACAACGAGACGATAGACAAAAAAGAAGAAAGTGAAATCGAGACGTGCTAGGGGGATAACGAGCGGCACAAGGAGCATGCTAAGCCTTGCGAGCGAATGAATTGATGTGCAACTTTCAACCTGACCGGACTCCTCGAGGCCACCCACACCATTTACCCATCCTCCATGATCGACGCGGTTGGCTGTACGCTGTAAAGAAAGACTTGAGCCGCAAGAATGCCATTTGATTGTCGGTAAATCAAGACCTGACTGAGCTTCTAGTTGCGATTTTTGGTGACCACTGCCAATACGTCAATATATCAAAGTCAGATTCCACTATGACATCAAGAAAGATGCTCTGAATACTGACCGATGGGAACGATGATGATGACGAGCAGCAGGATGATGCCGATGATGATGCACATGCGCATCTTCATGTCCTTCCACCACATCTGCTTGCGCACCCGGTTGGCGCCTCGACGGAAGCCCTGCGCCGAGACGGCCAGGTTGTCCGTTTTGTCCTGCAACGAGTCCAGTCGCTCACCACGCTGCGAGACCTTGTTGATGTTCTCGCGCATGACGCCGACGGTATCGTCGATTTGCTATTGACGATCCAATATACGTCAGCGTGGGTTCTTTCATGTGACTTCCGGTTGGACCGGCTCCCGTTCGCCGATCGTGACCCAACGTCGCAAATGTTCAAACACCCGACGATCAAGCTTTTGCGATGTTCATAAGAGCTTTTCAAAGCCCTCGCTGAAGACGCAAGGTATTCTGATACATGCGAGCGATCATCCCAGTTGACGCGCAACAACACCCAATACTCTCTCTCCGCAGAAACCATCTCATGAGATCTATTCACATACCGCTTGCAGCGCGGCTGTTCGCTGATTGCCGCCATTCTGTCCGGCGCCCCCGGCGGCTGCGCCGTTGTTGCCCGAGGGAATATAGGGGTCGTACGGCTGCTCGCGATCGGCCATGGTGACGGAGGCAACGACGTCCGACCGGGCGCTGAAGTGGGTGCGTATGAAAATGTATCGACTCGATAGATGGTGAGCGCAAAGGTCCGCGAGACGTCAAATGAGGTGAGCGGTGATATTTCTGGTATGGCTGAGGAAGAGAGCAGAGGTGGTGTGTTGTTGGGAATGGAAAGATGGATGGATGCGCTGACGACAGACGGAAAGACGAGAACGCGACGAGAAAGGGAGAGATGGCCGAGTCGGCAAAAGGTCGCAAGCCAGCGGCGTGGCGCCCGGCCTTTCCAAGCTCCGTCAAGTCACGAGACGGCGCAGCAGACACAGCTCAAACTTCTCGGAGCAAGATGATATGATCGATGATATTCTGATCTTCAATAACAGCTCTTCCTGGCTTCTTCCGATGCACTTCACCTGGTATCTATTCATCTATTAATCTGTTCAGTTTTATTCTATGCTGAGTGGAGTTGCCCGGAGCAACCCTCGTTTACGTGGCATGACGGATTCGAGGGGATGACTAATCAATGCTATTCTCAGATGGTGGCTGAGGCGCTGTGGCGATTATCACGTGACATGGATGATGCCTCAGCCACTGTCTGCTTGAGCCTCCTCCAACAGCGATCTGGAATCTGTGATTCGACAGCTGCCGGAATCATCCGCAGGAATCGACATGATGCTTGCTGACTGGTTGGATCTGCATTGACGGACGGTGCTTTGCTTGTTGTGATGGTCAGCGCTTACTAGAACTGCATGGTCCCAGGAACGAAAGACTGAGGGAGTTCGCGACAAGAATGCGACTCGGCGGGTCTCACCACTCGCTCGACGTCAATGGGCTTCAACACCATTCAATTAAATCGCCCATTCAATAGAAATGCTTCTAGAAACCAACCTGGATTTTGCGTTGCTGATACTGCTGCTCTTGTAGCGTCGTATTTTATTTTTCAGCATTAATTTAATTTCGCATTTGATGGTGCGTGCCTGAATCGCCCTCGGCGTCGCCTTTCCCAATACGGCCCTCGGCTCCGCGTGGCTCAACTCTGCCCCCCCTGGAGAGAATAATCCCATGTTATAGGTTCACCGCAACGACGCAGCATCATCATCTCCCTGCACGACGACAGCAACACAGTCGTCAGCATCAGCCTCAACATTCATAGCGACATCGGGAGCGACGAGGAATTCCCATCGTCATCGACTCCTTGATCCCCTTCTTTTCTTCAGCTGTCACTCGTTTGTGGTCGCAAGGTGTGCTGTCCTTGAATATTTGCCGCGTCATCACAACCCCCCCGTCCGTCGACGCAACCGTAAATCCATCGTGCAAGCACCAGAGGGGCATCTTGGTATGCAGACGTCACATTCCTTCCCATGGGCATACCGAAGTGCTGATCGTCTGGTATCTAGATCTCATGAAGTGATCCCGCGCGTCGTAACACCGACACCTTGACGCCATCCCCTCCTTTTTAACGAACCTCATCCACCATCATGAGGCTCTTTGCTCGGTCGGCCGACCGACCATGGGCCTCGACGACGCGTGCCGGCCTGGTCGGCACGCTGCTGCTCGGCAGCCAGCTGGCCTCGGCCATCGAGCTCGACCTGGACAGCACCGGTAGAGATACCCTCATCCGGCCCCTCCCTAGAACTCTCACTGATATGCCATCCCCGACTGCAAGACTCCATCAAAGCGGCGGCTAAGACCTGCGCCGAGGGCATGGTCAAGTTCTATACGGGTTACCGCCCCGGTGACGTCCCGGGGAACCTGCCGGCACCGTACTACTGGTGGGAAGCGGGCGCCATGTTCGGCGGCCTGATCGATTATTGGTTTTATACGGGCGACAGCCAGTTCAACGAGATCGTGACCCAGGGAATGTTACATCAGGTCGGACCGGAGGATGACTACATGCCTCCGAATCAGACCAAGACTTTGGTACATATTTCACATACCACCGCTCATGCACGTGCGCCGTAACTGATCAACCCACCAGGGCAACGACGATCAAGCGTTCTGGGGTATGGCTGCCATGTCCGCCGCCGAGAACCGCTTCCCCGATCCACCGCCCGATAAACCGCAATGGTTGGCGCTGGCGCAGGCCGTGTTCAACGGTCAGGCCGGCCGCTGGGATGCCGCCACCTGCAACGGTGGTCTCCGCTGGCAGATCTTCACGTTCAACAACGGGTACAACTACAAAAACACCATCTCGAACGGATGTTTCTTTAACTTGGCTGCTCGTCTGGCCAAGTATACGGGAAATCAGACGTACTCGGACTGGGCCGACAAGATGTGGGACTGGACGGAGCGGATCGGATTGATGAGTCCCGAGTATCAATTCTTTGACGGCACCGATGCCAACAACAACTGCTCCGACCAAAATCACATCACGTGGAGCTACAACAATGGGGTGTATATGCTGGGTGTGGCCAACATGTACAATCTGGTATGTATCTCCAAATAAATTCCCCAGTGTGCCCCCATTATCTTCAAATGTTTAATCTAACATGACCCAGACGAATGGCGATGAAAAATGGAAAGTCCGTCTCGAAAAGATCCTGACGGCGAGCGACTACTTCTTCGCAAACGACATCATGTCCGAAACGGCGTGCGAGGGGCGTGACACAGGCAAGGTGACGTGCAACGTCGATCAACGATCCTTCAAGGCGTATCTGTCACGATGGATGGCGCAGACGACGAAGATGGCG
>QQTW01002500.1_pt1 | contig 13387 bp, 13 predicted proteins | sample 1904831 | NCBI WGS metagenome assembly QQTW01 (sample SAMN09435610, study PRJNA476489) | Subsurface metagenome, whole genome shotgun sequencing project. | reverse complement strand
ACACACACACACACACACACACACACAGACACACACACTATAATCGCATTGAATATCGATCTCTAAAAGCCACCGACAGGTCCATCAAGCTATTCGAAACCTCGTTGTCATTCAACGGCTCAACGAACGAACCTAGTGGGCCCCTCCAAACCCCAAATCCCACACCAGACGCCGCGCTATAGAACGCAAGAGTCAGGAAAGCTTCGCAATGCACAAAGGTCGTAGTAGTCCAGCTCAAACCAATCATCGCAGATAGTGTATCACAAGCCAGCAAAACCCCAGGAATACCACCACGCCAGTCCAGAAGATCCATTTATCCTGCTTGGCCCTTCTCTCCACCATTCGTATCGTATCCCCTGAAACTCCCAGCGTATTCGCTACGCTGTATAAGCGTCTTTGGGTCCCCTTCAGCATCTCACGCTGCTGGCCAAGATCACCAAGAACTGCGCGCCCTCGATCTAGAAATTCGTCGAGCTGGGCGTTGGTCTGGGACATGAAGGACTGCTCGCGGAGGGCATGTGTTTCACGGTCGTAGTCCTGCGGGGATGTACCGAAAGACAAGGATGCATTGGCTGGTTTGAATGGAGAGTTCTGAGCGAGGGAGGACTGCGCGTAGGGGTTTTCCGGGGTGGAGGTGTGGTGAGGCCGGCGGCCGAGCAGCTCGTTGCGGTTTTGAGACGTTTGCTATACAGTCGGCTTTCATTTAGCAGCGCCCAAATTGGCATAGCAAGAACCGAGAGGATGCCGTACGCTTTCCTCTCTCTCCTTTTTCAGCCTGTCAAAGTGTTGCCGGTACTCTAGCAGCTCGGACCTGAAAGTCTTCAGTCGCTCGTAGGCCTTTTCCTGTTTCGTGGGTATGAGCTCCCGCTTTGCCATTTGGGAGTAGTCATCGATGGTGCGTGAGAGAGAGGTAAGAGATGCCGAAATTTGACCTGGGACACGATTAGTTTTCGTCGGCGCAACCAGTATTTTGGTTCAGTTGTGCAAGGCGAGGCTGACCTTGTAAAGCAGGTGACGTGGTCAAGGGGGCTTCTGCAAAGGCGTCGAGGTCGCGTCGGACTGAGGAGGATTGCTTCAAAGCGGAGTTGAAGAGAGAGTTCTGTTCGACGAGGTCAGGGCTGTTGTGCTGATCGGATTCTGTAACATACCATAATGCCGGGGTCAATCAGCGGAGGTGCCCGCTGTTGTGGTACTCGGATGGTGTCAACGACTTGTTGCAGTCAAACAGTACAAGTAAAATATTGAATACTTTGCCCTAACGTTAATGTCTACTTGTTGCGAAATTTCCATACGTGGCTAGATCGATTCGCCTCGGTCTTCACCAATTGTGGCAGAGTCACTTCGCTGACTAAGTTGGACCCTGCGCAAGATCAACTCGCCGGACCTGACCTAAATCAAATTACGATCAAGCCATAACTTAGTCAAGGCTGAGCCCTAATACGAGGTAGAGCTCAAGATCCAAGGGTCAGCGGAGGACATATGTCAGCCAAACTGTTAGTTCCTGGAGGATGAACTGAGGGGCCCGCTTGGTTACTCCGAGTTGCGGGCTGCTCCGCCACGCGTAGCGGCAGAAGTGAACATTTCTATCAACCTCATCATGACGCTAGATAGTCGTGTATGGTCTCTGTCCTGTTCCACAACACTCCTCAGGCCAACTTAGATCTTTGGGTATGTCTTCCAGAACTGTCACTTCCCTTTACTAACACTCTGCTGACGTGCTGGAAGATATACATATTGTTGGTTTGTCGCCTGATGTTGCATTGCGGCAAGCGAATCGCATCCCAACACCGAAGGCATCCGGCTACACAATTCCCAACATCCTAGCTCAGTATCACCAAGAAAGGCGCATTGTATACGCAGGTACAGCAACAGATACCCCCGAAATCCGAATCCGCACGGTGAACGTCCACCACAGCCTTCTATTACTACCGTGCGGCTCGGGGTTATACCTTGCCCCTGTCACATGCAAAACAGACAAACACCAACAAATTGAACCGCCCAATGGTAAAATAGCAGATCATTACCCCTTCAATTCAAGGAACTCTTCGAGGCTCTTCTCGTCCCTCCAATTGTTTGAAGGCGACCGACCAGGACAGTCAAGATGCCAACTAATCTCACTACCACCTACCTCCTTCCGGCCATACTCCTCAACCCCGTTCTCTTCCTTCATTCTATAAACACCATTCTCTCACGCATTCTCCCACCAGTCCTGACAGCCGCAACACCACAACCGGTGCCATACTCGCGTTTAGGCCCATCGGCGACCTCGCCCCACCTGGACATGCATGTCAGCGACAACCTTTGCTGGAGTTATACCGTGTTCATGGTTCTCGCGCAGTTGTTAGCTTTTGGGAGAATATCACAGACTCGACAAGACGTGAGAGATAGGAAAGAGGCATTGAGGATACGGAAGGAGATGCAGGACGCAAAGGCTAGTCATGAGACGAACGGCGGCACAGAAGCGAACGGAGGGCATAAGCTAAAGGGGGGACCAAAAGCCAATGGCTCGGGGCATGTTAAGAAAAGTAAATCTGTCGAGCGCGTGGATAGTTACTTTGGGGAACAAGCCGTTGAGACGGACCAGACGGATGAGACGGAGGCAACGACCGATTCCGACGAGATGATGCTATGACCTGTTCGCGTTCTTTTCGGCCACGCCGGGAGGATGTTTTGTTTTCCGTAAGACATATTCATATCCACTTTAGACGAAAGATGGCTATAGATACGGCGTCGGTGTATGTACTCGTTTGGCGAAATCTCCGTCCCAAGTTCCTGGATTTCAATCTCAGGATGCAATTTGGTTCATGCTAGCCTTTGTATCCAGTTCAGTCTCTGTAACAGGTCAGATCTTGTGGCCTCAACGAATGTCTTTACCGCTTGTAGATGATGAGTACCAGGGCTTCCTTACATATGATACATTTCCGGGCGCTGAACGAGTCGCGAACTAACTGATATGTAAGTGCGGATAGCTACTGTATTAATGATGTATTGGAAATGGATGCGGACGGCCAAAATGTAAGGTATCTGGAGTGTTTGTGCAATTCAATAGAGCAGAAGGATAGGGAAGGGGACCGGGGTGCTGAATTGAATTATTAAGCTGGATTACCTTCGCCACAGTGTCTGTGGGCTGATCCAAGACAAGCTCGACATGGTGGAGATGAAGGGATTCAGACTATGTACTGTACTAATACCAACAGAGTAGTGACAAACCAGACCAGAGAAAATGAGGCGCGCAGTGCGTTACAGAGGAAGTGGTCGGGAGCAGGGAAGTAACCATTCCAGCCAGGCACACCGTTCCTTGCCCAGTAACCTCCTTCACTTCCGAGGATACTTGTTCTTGAACAGATATCTGGTACACATACGGTCAGTCAAGTTATCAGAAGATGGCCACCACGGGAGGACTCACTGGCTCAAGTAATAATCCCCAGCAGCAAACAGCCCCACCACACCTGCCCACGCCCCAGCAACCTTCCACGTCAACTCGCCCGCAGCATACTTCCTATACGCGCCCAATCCCAACGCCGCACTCAACGCCGCAATCACAACCGCATTTCCAACAACGACCGGATTGTCGCTGTTCTCACGCATCTCCTTCTCAGCCTCCTTAGCCTTGCTCTTAGCCTGCGCGCCCTTCTTGTTGGCTACCTTCTTGGCCTCCTTGTACTTCTCCTTCGCCTCCTGAGACAAATCGTCATACTTGTCCTTCGCTTCATGTGATGCCTCGTCATACTTATCCTTAGCCTCGTGTGAGACTTCGTTGTACTTCTGTTTGGTCTCGTTCGAGGTGCTGTCGTATTGTTTCTTTGCTTCGCGCGAGGTCTTGTCGTATTTGTCCTTCGCCTCGTGTGAGACTTCTTCGTACTCTTCGGACGCTTCGTCGGTGAGATCGCGGGCTTCGTCTTCGGCTTCGTGCTCGAGTCGCTGGGCTTGGGTTTCGGTTTTGACGGGTTGGGATTTGTAATCTGAGGGCACGGAAGCGACATGCGGCGAGTCGACGTCCACGAGTGAGGAGGTGGAGCTTTCACTGGGTTCGACTTGGGGTATTGCTGGAGCTCGACTGTGGGGTTTGTCAGTGTCATCGTTCATAAGTCTTAACTCGTATTTCGCCTCGGCTCTGAGGTAGTCCTTTTGCAGCCCTTTGAAGAGGGGTGAATAGGCCATAACATGGTAGGAGACTTTGAAGGTTCATGTGTTGTAGGGTAAGACACTTGAGCATTTGTGGTTGCGGCATTTAGCCTTGTAGCATTCCAGACAAAAGAACACCACCGGCGGGACTCAATGGAAGATTCACTCACGCCTAAACAGACTTTAGCAAAATACTGTACAGTTCAGGAGTGAAGCTATCAGGATGTATACCTCTTCAGGACTCTGTTTGGGTCCGCGCGCAGCAGCTTGAGCGTACGACATGTTGACTGATCTTCGTGAAGCACAACACTTCACCTCTCACAAGACCTCTTCTGTTCTCTGGAATCGACGGACAGTAGGCGCGTAATGTGTTATGGATTCCCAATGGAAAAGCAGGTGTGCAATGGTCTGAATACAGAAGTTCAGCAGTTCCAGTTTGAATCTGACAAACGATGCGCTTTGGTTGTGACCAAGAACTTGGAACATGTGACGACCTGCCTGTTACCCGGAACTTAACCGTGAAGGTGAGGGCGCACAGGCCATGGCGCGCTAACGCTAGCGCTTTCGACGTCACTGCCTGAGCACAAAAAGTCCAGCGTATGTCATGCATCATGCACCGATGGTCCTGAAGATTCCGTGTTGGATGGGCACTTGCCCGTAGAGATCTAGGTAGTTATCCTGTCAGACGGCGAGGTTGTTGGTATTAATCCAGGTGATCTACAAAGCGAATAGTGGGCGAACCGTGACTCTGACTTAACGGTAAAAGTACTCTTCTTTTTGTCTCCTATGTCTCGCCGTTCAGGCCCTAGGCTACGAGTTGTGTGCTCGACCAATAATGACTAGACCATTGACATACCCAGATGACTAGCATGAACGAACAGCTCTTCGTCTTGTGCTCTCGCTGGCGATGCCAATCGCCTTCCGAAGATCCAGCTCTCGAGCCCCCAAGCGTCCCCAGCAGGATACATGTAGTGAAAGGGGGGAAAGAAGCTGTACATTATCTATATATGACGCCGCCAATGCTGTAGAAGTACAGATCTGCATAGTACATCCAAGTTCTTTCAATAATACAGTTGTCACTTCCCATCATTGTTCGACGTCGTGCCGTCGTGCCATGCTTTTGGTACCAAATCTTCACTCTCACTCATCGGCTCATTTTGTTCATGCACCTGTTTGCTTGCACCTTTCGCCCTTGCAACCTGTCCAGCACGATCAGCACCCGCAGAACGTGTATTCGAATCCGCTGATCCTGCCGAAGCAGGCGTTTCTAGCGTCCGCTGTTTATCTGCTCCCGGAGTAGTTTCGTCTCGACTGTGCTCTCTGTCTGGACTTTCTTCATCGTCCTCCAGTTCAGAACCGTAGATCTCGGGATGTTCGTGGAAGCAATCCTGCATGCCTCTATACAGAAATTCAGCAAATTCCTCTTATGAAAAGGGGTACTGCTTTCACTGTGCCCGAGCTCTACATACTTGAACTTCTCGATACAGTCCATGCCCTTCGGCTCCTCCTTTGAATAGACGAAACAACTGAATGCCGCTTTGAACTGTTCCCCACATGGACCATGTGCCATGCCACCTAAGCAGGGGCAATCCCAGTTAATCTCGCCAGTCTCAGGATTGAACGCTCCTTGTTGATCCGCTTCATCCTCGTATTCTTGGGGAGTGCGCGGTGAGTCGGTGCCTGGGAGGCCCGAGTCTTCCGCTGCTACGGTTGTGGCGTTGGATAAGGAACTTGAAGTTGTATTGCTGGGTGCTAGGGAAGGTTGAAAGCGCTGTCGACGTTCTGCAGTGATAGCTTCGAGAGTAGGTAGTGAAGACAAGTCATCCTCGGGTTGGGAGGCTTTTGTTATTGAAACTGCAAACGGATCAGTAGGGTTCTGTAATGGTGGCTTCCTCACACTTACAGGCAGGTGTCTCGGCGAAGACACTACTTGTATTGTAGTAGTATAGTCCACCGATTGCGAGAGCCCATCGTGCAGCACTGCTCTTCCAGCTCCGAGATTTTTGTGAAGGCGGCGCTGTACTGAGCAGCTTTCTACAACTTGAAGCGCGGATAGGTCGGGTTGGTAATGACTGAAGAAGTGGTCTTGCAGCCGGCCTAAACATGACGAAGGTATTATGTACTGAAGTCTAAGGGAGAATTTGAGCAGAATATAAAGAACAAAAGAAATGATGCTCTGCTCACTAATTACTTCATTGCTCGGCTCATGTAAGCAACTTGGTGGTCCGACACTAACCCGATTTGTCGGTTTGCGCGCCGGCAGGCATCTTCAATCACCGCAACATGGAACAGTCATCAACATATTTCACCGGTGTTGCTTTCTGTAGGCATGGCTGGTACGGCAAAAGTATGGAGACCAGCTTGCTACATCTCGGATCAGCACCGCCAAGAAGAGGTCGCTAAAGGCTCTCCGGCGAACCCATATGCCCTATTGATCCTAAACCAGCCAATCAGCAATGGGACGATTTTCTCTCAGGTTTGCAAAGATGGTGAGGACTGCCTGTACCTGCTTGGGTAGAGAGACTAACCGCTTCATGATCAGCTCAATATATCGTATGCGCTGACGCGGGAGCCAACCGGCTTCACATCGTCAAGGAGGAAGTAGAGACCTGTGTATGTGAAGCTGTCGGATTATACTCTTGTTGCATTTGTTGATGAGTTACCAGATACCAAACGCTATTTGTGGAGATCTAGACTCAATATCTGACGCCGTGAGGAGCTACTACCAAAAGCAAGGCACTGCTATCATTAAGGACCCAGACCAGTATTCTACCGACTTTACAAAGTGTCTTAAACATATTACTACCAAGTCCAAGGAGATATTACTGGAGAACCAAGATTATTCAGAGAGTCAGGAATCAAAACATCAAGCCCTAGATGTCGCCGTTATTGGCGGTCTCGGTGGTAGAGCAGATCAGGCATTCTCGCAGCTTCACCATCTCTTCACTGCAACTAAGAATCCATCTTTGGCATGTGGTGACATCTATCTCATTACTCCAGAAAGCATCATCTTCGTACTTGAACACGGCTTGAACCGGGTGTACACGCCCATGTCCTCAGATCTGCTGGCGGAGAATGTGGGAATCATTCCCCTTGGAAGGCCTTCTATTATTACAACGCGAGGTCTTGAATGGGATGTGACAGATTGGCCTACTGAGTTCGGAGGCCAGGTGAGTACCAGCAATCACATCAGATCTGGAACGGTCGAAATTGAGACCAGCGAACGCATCATCTTCACCGTTGAACTCGCGGTGAAACCTCAAGGAACAGCGGCAGATTTCAGGATATGACATGAAGCTGAAGAAGAGCAAAGAGAATCCAGTACTTCGAACTATTTTTTTTTAATCTCCATTGGAAATGCTCCGGCACTGTGATTACGTCCGGATAAGGTAATCTGGGGCGGGAACCGGGTCGGCGAAAAGATGCCTCGGCATGTTCACGCCACTCATAACCATCACGCTCCCCACACTCCACTCCGTCCTTAAAGTATCTACAACGCAAATCACAAATCCCACATCCCTTCCAATTATACACTCCATTCTACAATTCAACTCGTTACCATCATGGCTACCGAGAGACTCAGCTCCATCCTCAACCACCTTAGCCCGAACAAAGGTGGCCTAGAAGCAATGTAAGATCTCGAAGCCCCGCCTCGTTAAGCTAGGCCGACCACTGACCGTGTTGTTCCTTGCAGCACTTCAAAAAATCCCGATGATGTTGTCATTACTCTCGCAATCCGGACACCTCTGACAAAAGCTGGTAGAGGTGGATTCAAGGATACAAATCTAGACTTCATTGTCTATTCGTTGTTGAAGAAGGTCGTGCAGAAGTCCAACATCGACCCTCAGATGGTGGAGGATATCTGTATCGGAAATGTTAGCCTCGAATGTTTGTATCTTGGATGACCACATTGATATTGATTTTGTATCTAGGTCAGTCATCCAAGAGCGGCCTACATCGTCCGCGCAGCATCGCTCGCTGCAGGCTTCCCAAACACCACCGGCGGCTCGTCTGTCAACCGCTTCTGCTCGTCCGGACTGAAGGCCGTTCAAGACATTGCCAACCAAATCAGGGAGGGCAGCATTGACATTGGTATCGCAGTCGGCGCCGAGTCCATGAGTAACTCCGGCGAGGGACGTGGAGCGGAACCCTTCCACCCGGAAATCCTAAAGAATCAAGAAGCGGCGGACTGCTTGCAACCGATGGGACAGACATCTGAGAACGTTGCCAGCGACTTTGAGATCTCTCGGGAAGCTCAGGACAGATACGCTGCGGAATCATATCAGCGTGCGGAGAGAGCGCAGAAGGCCGGATGGTTCGATGATGAGATCGTCCCAATTACCACAACGATCAAGGACCCGAAGACCGGCGAGGAGAAGGAGGTCACCCTCACAAAAGACGAAGGTCCAAGATGGGGCACCACCTTTGAAAGCCTCAGCAAAGTCCGCCCAGCCTTCCCGAAATACGGTGATAGGAGTACTGGAGGAAACTCCAGCCAAGTTACAGACGGAGGTTTGTCGTAATCTCGGTCTCTCCGCATAGATCTGGTAGCTAACGTTGTCATCAACAGCCGCTGCAGTCCTCCTCATGAAACGCTCCAAAGCGCAAGAAATGAATCAACCCATCCTCGCAAAATTCTGTGGGGCCACCGTCGCCGGTGTCGCTCCACGTATCATGGGCATTGGCCCCTCTCTCGCCATCCCGAAACTCCTCACCAAATACAATCTGTCCAAGGATGACATTGACATCATTGAGATTAACGAGGCCTTTGCCTCGATGGCTGTGTACTGCCTGAGCGTTCTGGGTCTCGATCACGCTAAGATGAACCCGCGTGGTGGGGCTATTGCATTGGGTCATCCGTTGGGCGCGACCGGCGCAAGGCAGATCTGTACGATCTTGAGCGAGGCTAAACGGCAGAAGAAGAAGATTTGTGTCACCAGCATGTGTATCGGGACCGGGCAGGGGATGGCGGGATTGTTTGTCAATGAGCAGCTCTAAGGTCTGGATAGTGATGTGAGGGGAAATTGTATGTACGTTATGGTGAATGCTAGATACGTCAGGCCTTGAGTCTTTGGATTGAAAGGAGATCTTGTCGATCGAAAAGTCTGTATCGCTATCGGTGTTCAATGAAACGGACACGAGTCTCACTTCAGTAGCGGCCTCTCTTCTGAAACCGAGCGTCTAAAATAATGTTAAGTTCTATATTTACCACAAAGGTTTTATGTTTCAGTTAACGCCTCTGCATGGAAATCTCGAACCTTGGTGGATCGCTGTTTGACGTCTATGAGATCCTATTGACCTATACCCTGTTTGAGCTACGTTGCCTTCCGAGATGCTGTGCCACATAACGCGTTACAAAGTACTAATATATGACCTACCTTGAACGTTTGTTGTTGATTCACTCCTGCCTGACCCCGCTAGAGGCATGCTGTTGCCTAGCAGTATCTGTCCAACATTAACAAAGCTCGACCCCCATACTTCTCTGATTACATCTCTCCTCATCCAAGCTCTCTTCTATTGATTTGCCGTCAGCTGAACAACTTATAATGGGGACTCGCGGCTACTGGGTCTACCGCTTTCGGGGTCGGTACTACATCTATTACAACCATTGGGATAGGTAATATGAGGTCCAGCAGTCATTGTTGTCGTCAAACTTGGATGTGCAAAGCTCAATGCTGACTCCGATTGAACTCAGCTATCCAGAACTTTTGGGAGAATGGCTTGCTAAGCAAATTCCTGCGGATAAAGAAGAATATCAAAGTACGTTATCTGCCATCTCTCGCCCAATTGAACGACCTCCGGCTCTCTGCTCTCTTACACCCTTTTACTGTCTCCTATTACTCGCATGCCTTTTGTGTCTCGGCCGGGTCTAGAGAGGCGTTTGCTGCTACTTGCTTCATCTTCCAAACCATTTGTATCTCTCATCCTCATGCAGTTTTGGTTGATCGGACTACCTCATCCTCACCTCACTTACATCAATTTATGCAGAATGGCTAGAGTCGCAACGAGCCCGCTACACGGAGGTCGAGTCAATCCTGGAGCGAGACGTTCTAACGGTGACGGACGAGGACTACGCCCCTGATGTGAATGATCTACAGGATCGTACGGCGAAGAGATGGGAAGCCCGTCTCGATGAGAGGTTGGAGTATCTACCTTCTGTGATCACGCTCCCAGAGAACGATCTTTGGATCGAATGGTATTACATCATTGATCTTGACCACGAGACTTTTGAGGTTGGATCTGGGGGGTACAATATCACGTATCGGCTGAGTGAGGTGCCAGAAATCGGAATAGAACAGTGGCATAAGGACTTGAAAGATGGAAGTGAAGAAGGGGCCGATGATGAAGGGGATGAGGAGAGTAAAGGGAAGGAAGAGAATGAGGTAACGAAAGAGGAGGTGATACAAGAGGAGGTGACGAGAGAGGAGGCGACAAAAGAGGAGGTGACAAAGGAGGAGGTGACAGAAGAGGAGGAAGGACATAAGGAGGTAATGGAAGGGGCGGAGAAAGCGGAAGCGCACAAAGGCGGTAACAACAGAAGGCTCCCAGACGAGGGGACACTCGATCACTCACTCCTGGCGGTGTACAAGGAATTGAAAAGAACCCAGGTGGCTGCAAAGCAAAACATTGATCTTGACTCTGCCTACAGTCATGACCATATTCTGCGCGCAATCCTATTCGCGGACTTCTGGAAATTTTACGACATCCGTCGCCTCGCTGAAGAGTTGAATTGGTGTACTTCGGACTTTGGCTTCCGCGAGGTAGCCTTCGTCATCATCTGTCTCGCATCAGGCACATTTGGTCTCCAAGCGCAGACCGACCTCGAGGGCCACCTCGACGAGGGCTATTGCTGGAAAGCCGAACCAAACAAAGGCCACCAAATACTTCCCGCTTTCGCCAAGGGATATCACGCACCTGGCGTAGAGCCAGGCTCTGCACCCAAAGACACGATTTATTGGTTCAAGAACGTCGTGATCTGTCTCGACGAGTCTTTGGATCCAGATGATGACTTTGATGTGGCTATCGCTCGGGCGGTTGGCTTCGGCCGAGACGCTGGCCGAGTTATGTTTGACGGCTTGATTGTCTCGCTGGCCAACGTCGTGCTCTTCAGATATGATTGGAAAGCAGGCGTGAAATTCTCGGCGCGAATCCCTTATGCGGCCAGTGAAGCACCCCAAACTCCACCTCCCGAGCCACCCAGCATAATCGTCCAGGCCCTATCCACGATCGGCAACGAAGGTAAACAGAAAAAGGACAAGGCCGAAGCACCCCTCACCAAGAAGCTCAACAGCGCCGGCTTCAACGCCATGATCCACCTTTTCGACGGCGCCGCTTTACAACAACTGAAGCCATCTCCTGTGAACACCGCAAAACTACCCCTAGAGGTCTGCCACATGATTCTCGAACTAGTTGACGACACAACCTACCACACCTGCTCCTACGTCTCGCGCAGCTTCCGGGCCTACACGCAGAAGAATCTCCGCCTAGGTGGCCACGTGATCCGCAAATACATCGCCCCCAGCACCTTCAAGATCTCCGACACCGTCACGGACACCGACATCAGCAGCACGCCCGAGACCGTCTGGTACCGTCACGACAGCGACCGCATGGCCAAAGTCTCCACACCAACCTGGTTCCCCATCCTTTCCGACACCTCTTCCGAATCCCAATCGCGCCTCACCATCCTCGAAAACAACGGTCTCCTCTTCCGCGGCCTCTCTCCGCCCCCGCTGCCCACCGCCCGCCGGCCACGAACACACCTCCTTCGCAACCGCGAGCTCACGGACCCCTACATGTTCGGCGACCCGGGCCACTCCCTCGGTCGCTTCACCACCGCTCGCCAGACGTGCGACGCGTGGGATCGCCTTCTCGGACGCATCTGCGGCTTCGGTCAGAACTGCCAGGTCAGGACCGAAGCCCATCTTTTCAAACTCCCGCCTAACACACACGTCATTTCCGTGCACAAGCTGGCCAGGGCAGCGTCTTCGTCGTCGAGATTCAATACGGCGGCTGTGCTGTGGGTGCGGAAACCGGCGGATTTGGAGGTGCAGGGGAAGTATGAGCTTGCGTTGAGGGATGCGAGGGAGCATCTGCAGAGGGAGTTTGCCGAGGATGAGATGTTGGTGGGTGTAGTGTTTGGACATTGGGTCCGATATTTTGATTGGGTGCTCGCGGAGGGGCAGGGCAAGTTGGTTGAGAGGGATGGCGGGAAGATGTACAAGGTTGCGGATGATGAGGAGAGGGAGCAGGCCTTGAAGGTTTTTCGGGATATCGCGGAGTCTGCTCAGAAATCGCGGGATCTGGCTTTGCTCGGAGATCGTGCCGTTCAGGACGGACTCGATCATTGAATTGCTCCGGTTAGTGTGTGTGCTACGTGGCTTATCGGCTAACTTTCATCGCAGGTGGTAGAAAGAGCGAGAGTTTTTCCCTTATAGCATTTAACGACGACATGTTCGGAGCATAGGACCCGTATCACGCTGTAGCTACATCCCGGTTAAACATGACTCTACAAGAATGTCACTGATGAACCCTTTTGCCTCGTGCATAACGTCCTAATATCTTTATGAAGTCATCATCATCGTCTTCGTATCCGTGCTATTCAACGTCCCGTGCCATGGCTGGCATGTCCCTCGTCTCGTTTCACAACACCACCACGTGAACCAAGCCCTAGAAAAGTCCCTAACCTTCCCCGTAGCACCATTCTGACTGAAACCTTCCCCTTACACCCCTTCCCAAGAACACAACCAACCAACCAACCAACAAAATGTCCGCCTCCAGCAAGGTCGAGTCAGGTCAGGTAAAGTCAATCTCCTAAGCCTAAGCCTAATCCCATCACCGCGCCCACCGCCGCACCACGAATTCGCGTACCATACCGTCCCGTACCATATCGCTCCGCGCCGCGCCGAAAAATAATTCCCGACACAGCCCCTCGCCCTTGCCCTTGCCCTCTATGCTCTATCCTCCCAGTCCATCCCATACCATCTCGTCCCATTTGTATCACGACAACACAAACCTAACCCAACCCAACCGGACAGGAGAGGGGTGGGCATCTAGATAAGTATTGGGAAGGGATGGGAACGGTGAAATTTGCCTCGGCCATCTCGGTAATTGGTCGATTGATGAATTGAACCGAATCGAATCGACCAAGAAGCTGAAGCCGAGGCCAGAGCCAGAGCCAAAGCCAAAGCCGATGATTGATTCATTCACTCATTGGAAAGGGAAAGCAAAGAAAGAAAAGTGGGCGGGATCGGGGGGGGGGGGG
>QQTW01002499.1_pt1 | contig 13389 bp, 11 predicted proteins | sample 1904831 | NCBI WGS metagenome assembly QQTW01 (sample SAMN09435610, study PRJNA476489) | Subsurface metagenome, whole genome shotgun sequencing project. | reverse complement strand
ATCGTCGTTGGATGACCTTTTGTTTTCTTTCTCTTTCAACGATGACTCGCTGTTGATGGATGTGTAGAACGAAACAGATCTCTGTATTATGCAAGAATGAGTGAAGTACATACTCGACAGCTATCGGATTGTTGAATGAATGCGCGCTGGTGTCGTATATACATTCAAAAAACGATAAATTTCATTCTTATACATACTAGAACAATCAAACTTTTTTCAATGCACCTGTTGCAATACTATCACGATTAGTGAGGTCAATTCAATGAAAGAGAAAGAAAACAAAAGGTCATCCAACGACGATATGGGATGAATGTTAATGACATAAGAACAAAATGTCACCATTTAGATTTCCATGGCACTAAACAATTCTTTTTCATTTGTTTTATTTAATAATTATCTGAACATACTTGATGTCATTCATCGAGGTATGAAGTTTTCTCGTCACTGTTCCAAGAACGATTAGGTTTTTGTTAAAAAAACTAGTTACGATAATTGTCGGTGTGTTCTATGAAATTCCGAAACGAAGAGAAGAATTTTTTTCTCCAACTGCAATCCAGTGTGTCGATAGAAAAAAATGATTTTATGCATCGATCGACACATAGTCATCATACCTTCATACTTATTTTCATCGCATATCTTTGGATTCATTGACACATAGAATAGATACAGTCTGTATGTGTCAAATTGATTTACCTAACGAGGAAGCGATGATTAGTTGTTATCATTGTCAACAGAAAGTATGCCACACCTGAAAGCAGGTGACATGCGTATCCCACTCGCCGTCTTGATTATTCCTTAACTGGAAATCGTAGTAGCTGATTAGTTGAGGTTTTCGCCAATATACGTTTTGAAAAAAATTCAGAATGATGACATTTATATACTGATATAAGTCCAGATATATGAGAGCGAAAAAAACGTCACACAACTTTTGGTCCACCCGGTAGTAGAGACAGAGTTCCTATGCAACTCTCGAACTACACATTAAACGATAAAAATTGACAAAAAAGAAAAGTGTCAGAAACCATTCTGTCCTGTTTTAGCGAAGAGTTCAAATAGTTAGAAGTCAAGCAGCGACACTAGAACCAATAGAGACAGTAGTGGCACTAGAGGCAGTTGAGGTAGTTGGGAAAGTAACGTTTGGTGCTAATTCATAATTGATGGCAACCAATCGAGCTAATCCACATCTGCCATATTGGGCCTGTAAGGCAGTTAATCCTTGTTGTCCATTGACGAGCCAAAGTCTTACTAAATTCGTTGTTGAATCGACACAACCGGCAGTATCATAGAACCAAAAACCACCTCGATAGAATTGCAGGTATCCTCTTACAAACGTCCAAAACATGATATTTGCACTGCATGGCATGTAACTATCTAAATTGGTTCGAACGCGGGAGTAGGTTTTCTCTTGAATATCATTGTAAGTGTGGAGATAACGCTGAGTCTGGGCATCTTGTATCAGAGCAGTGTAGGTTCGATTTTTCGCCGGTAAGTCTAAATCGATGAGTGAAAAATTCGAAGCAGTTGTTCCTGCCAGATATTGAGCCGAAAGATAGAGATTCTGATCATTGCCAATGATAACGACAATCGATTTATTCGATTTCAGGGCTAACTGAAAGATGACAACAGCTTGTGGAAAGAATATTGGCTGAGAAAGATTAATCAATGCGTCGGAACCAGAGGCATTTTGAGCAGTGGAAGGTGTTGATGCATCACTTGCTGTGGCGGTTGGTTGGGTTGATTGAACTGATTCGGCTGGTGCAGTTTGCGTGGTTGGTTCCCCTGAGACAGAACCTTGTCGTTTATGCTTGTGAAATTTCCGTTCGTCTGTAGGTTCATTGGGCAAAACTGCACTGATTTGATCTACAATAAAGAGATTTTGTCAATTCCACAATCCCTAATAGCTGCGCGAGAAAAAACAATAACAGATCCTCTCGTATTAGCATCGGTTTTTGTTTATGTAACCACTCCTTCTTCTCTGTAAGGGATGTCGAATGAAAATAAAGAGATACGGATTAGAGTATATCTTTTGAGTGACAGGAATCATGATTGCCTGATAGTCATTGCAACGACATCATGTCACGACAGTGAAACATAGAAAAATTCAGTACGTTTTTTGTTATTTTTTTATATGGATGTTTTGTTTATTTCTACTGTATACATCGCAGCGAGATCTACCGGTTGCGCCCCTATCAAATCCTACCAAACGAAAATAGTAGACTGCATAAAACTTAAGAGAACAACTGCTTTTCGTTGGACTCGATTTCAATGATCGAAAAGCGACAATCTCCAGAGAAGAACTGAAGTTGGAACGTTCCGTATTCGATAAGATACTACGGACATGAGTTCAACTTGTATATCTGTTTCATGTTATCCTAGATAAACTTCGTAAACCAACTATGATTCCTAAGAAATAGACAGTGTATCTGATCGGAGAGCTTCCTTTTAAACGTTTCTTGAAATATCGAACGACTTGGGAAGAGATAATTGGTAGTGATCACCTTCACCAATATGTCTTAGTAGCGAACATCCTCGTATGTATCAAGAAAAATAACTACCAGCAGCAAAAATATATTTAAAAAAAGTGAATGTATTCGGAAAGAGTGATAGGCATCATGCAATTTTTATATCTCTATGGTGTAATTACGTCAAATGACTAAATGATGAGTTTATCGTAGCTAGTCACTGCCGGTTTCTAATCAAGGTTTATCGATATCTTCTCACTAACTGTATTTTGAATAAATGATCGAAAGTTTTACCTCTGCTAATACGTTCAGTTGAAGAGCATGTCAGTTGAGCATTGATCATTTGACCACTAGTAAATGCTATTGTCAGTTCCATATTTTGATGTGTACTTGCCATAGTGTTGTTAACTTGAGAGAGGAAATGATTGATGCAAGTAGTGGAGATACAATTAGGTGGATTTTCAATTGAGAGTAATACGATCAATGTATCTCCTTTTGTTCTTTCATTTTTTTGGTATTGAGCATCGTTTGTTCTAAAGCAGACGTAACATGTTCATTTTCATTTGTTCGTTTTCACAAAATAAAAAAATGAGATAATCTCTTTCGATTTTCAAAACTAAATTACATGACAACTGACTGTTACGTTATACAGTCGATATTGTTCGAATTATAAACAAAAGGAAATCAGTATCTGAAGGATACCAGGTCCCATAGTTTCTCTCTCCTACCATATTGACACTAACGTCTTTATCTTTTCACTATATATTGCATCAATAAGTTGACTCCAGACTCTTTTATATTTAAGGCAAAGCCACTGTTGGGTGCTAACTCTTTTAGTTATTTCTATCCTGATTTCAAGAAAATATACATAAAGGAAAAGAATATTTCTTCGAGGACAGGTGTTGCAAGAGTATGCATGCTAGAACGAATCGTATTTTTTATCTATACATACTTTGTTAATAAACGCATGTTAATAGTGTTTTCTGGTGATGATGATGAGATAAATTGAGCACTATAAACGGTAATTCCAGTAATTTGCCATTGTTTCATCAACTAAAATGATATCAAGAAATAAGAAAATGGGAAAGAAAAGTATCCTACGTTGTCTCCTAATGTAGGTAAATCGACAACAGTTGAACGTCTTCCTTGCCCTACATCGGTTTCATATTTGAGCATAAAGAACGTCGAACCTGTGCAACAATGACCCAGTAGAAAATAGACATGTAGAAGGACAAAGTCAAACATACGTGCATCAAGGTGGAATCAAGCAAAACTACCAGAAAACATGATCTACTTTCTGAATTTTGTTAAAGCTTGATCAAATTAAGTGAAACTAAAAACCTTCGAAATTTGAAAAACAAATTGTTGATTACTTTGAAGATATACTCCACTAAAACTTCGACCATTACATATTATGTTCGATGGCGAATACTAGCGACATCCAGTGTTCTGCATATCTTCTTTTCGTAATGGATAATTATTCAGCTATTGTCGACGATGGCAACATATGAAATCAATTGCTTTTTTTGATATCATGAATTCACGTTCGAAAAACAGAGAGAAGTAACTCTCAATGTCTTCGATTGTATTATGTGGCATTCACGACAACCAAGTCTAATTTTGATCTATCTCTCTATATATTCATCTATATCTCAGCATCCACGTTACTTGAAACCGTTTGGTTCTTGTGGTCCTTTTGATCCAGTTGATGAGTGGACGGAGAATTTTTCAGATCACATCCTGAGCCAGTTCGTCAAGCTCTGATTGATGATCCTCATCTAATGTTGTGGAACACCGATGAACAGTTAAAAGAAATCTTTGTCAATAATAGTGAAACAGTTCATGAAAAAAGAAAATCGAAAACAAGATATTTTAAGTGTGACAATGACCGAAGTCTTAGAACGATATCATAAGGATAAATATTACCTCGCTGAGGAAGTACCAAATTTATTAAGGTAACATTTCATTGAAAAACGAACAACTATCAGTTTCATTGGTCTAGATGTTATGGTTTAGATACGAGAATCGAACGTGAAATATTTATTGATTTCGTTTGGTTCCCACGTTCTCAAGTTCAGGGAATACTTCCTCGGTGGTGCACACGGATGATTATGATATTATCAACTGTGTTCTACAAGGTGATAAAACACTCATTCTTATCGATCCTCATACCTATCGAAACGTTGCTTCGAATGTTGGTTATCCGAGATTCTAACTCGCCGACAAAGTTCTCTGATGTAGATTATTGGCAAGTATTCCAGTTCATCTTCCTCGACTGATGTCGATCGGTAAGGCTTGGCAACTCAATTTCTTAATCATCTTTTATTTCGCAGTGTTGGTTACAACGAATATCCTTCTCTTGATGATGATATTTATTGTTGTCAAGTGACTTGAACTAAAGGTGATTGTCGATACCTTCCTACCCTATGGATTGATCAAATTCGATTAATGCATCGTCATGTCGCTGTGAATTATTGGTTAAATCATGAACGTGCGAAGAAATCCATTGTGAATAACAATAGCTGTATTTGATCGAACAGGTCTGGTTTTCTGACACTGAAGACAATTCAATGGCCGAAAGAATCGTCAAATTTAGAACACTTAAAAACGTTTATGCTCGATCTGATTGATAAAGAGCGAAAAGTAAGGCAATCAAAAGCTTTCATTTCACTCTTAATGAACTGTTTTTAAAGATTGTCGTACCAGAAAAGCGAGATCAGCGTGAAACACCCGTGAATCCCGACCGGTACTTCTCCGTTTCGTTCTCTTCTTTTCTCCAAATCCTTTTTTTAGAGTTGATTTCCATCATTGGTCGACCTTGATTATTATTGAGCGAATTTTACCTTCGGTGATTGTCTATTTATTCCAAGTGGGTGGGTCTTTCAAGAACGTTCGTCAGAAAAAAACCGTAGCAGTGATTTACAACACCAAGCATTTTCAAAGGTAAGGCGAAATTTATATTTGCAATCATACTTTTCTCTTCCTAGCATTTACCCTATGATTTAGCATCCAGTCTAGATGAGTATATTTTTCTTGAGCATCAACATTATATTACAGATATTCTTTGTGAAATGACGAACATGATCAATACGAAGCGAAAAACAAGTACACCCAAACCCAGCGATATGGAAGATGAGCATTGGCAAAATAATAAAACAGATCTATCATTTGTCGTTTTTACTAACACTACGGACTACGAGTCTCATTCACTCGTGATTTTTTTTCCTTCGTTGACAGTTTTTCATTATATTTACATGTTTTTTTCACATTTTTGATCATGACCGATCGATATTTCCCGAATAACTACACCGATTACCAGGGAGAAACTTATCTTACTTCAAACAATCAAGTTGGTGACGTATTTATTGAAGTCACTATCTATTTTGATTGATTAGTTAATTCCGGAAGTACATTCAAATATTACTCGCTGGATTGAACATCAAACACATCAACTTGAACGACATCTCAATGGAACTGATCCATCCAATGCATCCGTTTACACTGGTAGTGCAGGTAAAGAGCATTTTCTTGCGTGAATAGTATGGTTTTATTCTTTATATGGACAGGTATTGCATTACTTTACTTGCGTTTGGCGATCCTTTTCCCTTCGGACAAGGGAAGTTATAAATCCAAGGCTAAATCAGTAATTGATTCGTCCTTAGAACATCTTTGGGGTAAAAAAATGAATGCTTTGATCTGGTCGTTAAATCAATAATTTAGGTAAACGAGTTTCGTTTTTGAACGGTGATCCGGGACCATTGGCCATAGCCGCAGTGATTTATAATGAGCTAGGTGATCAGAAAACGATGAATAACTGTGTTTATAAGTGCGAGGATTTGCATATGTGTTTCATTTCATCGTGTCGTGGATCTCTTTTAGAATTATCTCGATGAAAGAGGAGGCATTCGACAATTCAAACCCGGATGAATATCTTTATGGACGAGCTGGTTATCTCTACACCTTGATGTTTCTTCGGCGAGAAATCGGAAATGATATCATTGACACACAGCTCGTGACTGAGGTAAGTCAAAAACAATGAATCGATTTTTGTAATGATTGGTGTATATTTGGAGGTCTTCGAAGCGATGATTAAATCCGGTGAAAAGTACGCTAAAGAATCTGGTTCGAAATCTCCCTTGATGTACCAATGGCATGATAGTGAATACCTAGGTGCAGCACATGGTGTTTCCGGAATTATTTATCTCTTACTGAAAGTCTGATATGAAGGTTTCTTTTCTGATGGTAAAAGAAAGACTTGTGCCCTAGGTAGCACACGATGATTCATTGGCAAATCTTCGATCGTATATTGATTCCCATCTCATACCCACTGTGGAATTTTTGAAAACGAAACGATTACCAAGTGGAAATTATCTATCATCCAGTGATAGTAAATCGGATAAACTTGTACAATGGTGTCATGGTGCACCTGGTTTTGTTTATTTATTTGTTCAAGCCTACGAGGCAAGTCGACGAAATAAAGATTGATCAGTATGTCAACGAACGTATTCTAGGTGACTGGAAATGATTCATATTTGGAGCTCGCTAAATCGGCCGGCGATGCTGTCTGGGAACGAGGACTGTTGAAAAAAGGCTATGGACTTTGCCATGGCACCGCGGGTAATGGTTATGTTTTTCTTAATTTGTATCGTGCTACGAATGATACAAAATGGCTTCATCGAGCGATTAAAGTTAGTGCTCGAAGGAATAATGACATTCTTTTTCTGAACCGGTTTTTGTAGTTTGCTGAACATTGTTTGGATTATGGAAAACATGATTTGTCGCGAGCACCCGATCATCCCTATTCATTGTTCCAAGGTTTGCTTTCATCACTAATCGAAGAGATTCTGGTGAAAGGATGCTTTTCTTAGGTCTTGCTGGAACAATTTATTTTGCGGCTGATGTTCTTAATCCAAGCAATGCTCGATTTCCCGCATATCAATGAACGGCATGTGTATTTCAGGTGGCAGTCACACTGTAATTCTACTCTAGCTAATGTTTGTTTTTGTCTCGGTGTTGGAATATAAGAATACCATTTGATTCCTAATTCAGCATATCACCTTCCAAGTTCTTGACGTGTAATAAATTGTAGATATGTCATGCTTGTACTTGGCAATCGATTTGGATCATTAGATTCTACTTCGTGCTAACAACATTTCATACTATCAGTAAGAATGAGAATACATCCGAAGATCGGATCAAAGAGTTACAAAATGAAGTGAGTTCCTTAGGAAGGAAAATTCTGCGAATCCAGTCAGAAAGTGCTGATCAATGCCAGGAGCTAAGTGATTAGTTGAAACGGGTTCAACGTCAATTGAATGCAAAAAATGGTGGTACAGCACCTTTACAACGTATAATTATTCCGCTAGTACTTTCTTAAATATTTATTTCTTCGACTGTTAGATGAACTTGCATCAGCATACGAATAGTTATGACGAAGAATTGAGAGTGACGCACGTGAATTAGCGTATTTTATCACTGATCAGTTGAATAGAATCCCCGAAAAATGATCGATGCTGATAAACGAAAACGGACAAATATCACTCCACGATTTGCTAATCAAAGTCGAGTTCTTTTAGCTTCAACTCGAGATTGAACGGCTGTCAATGGTTATCAGTCCTGGCGTGATCATGCGCAATCCGCTCAACTAACTACTAGCTATGGCACACAATCTTTGAAAAGAGTTTTACTAGACGTACATTCTCTTTCTTTAACTGATTATCTCATTTGTACTCTCTTATCTGTCGCGTTGCATATGAAAAATGAAGAGATGATTTTAGTCATTGTTTTTTTATACATCGACTGTATAGTGAATCAATAAGAATGAAGGTGCAAATCAGTATTTTAGACAAAACATTCATTGTTCGTTAGTTTATTTTTATTGTTGCGCCAATCGATAAACTTCCATATCGTTTGTGCTGAAATTTTTGTTTCCAGTAAAGGTCATCGCTCCTCGTCTGCTTGTATCGTTGTATGAATGAGGGAAATTAAACGAACTGTTTTTATTGGACTGACTATGGCTACTAACGTACATATCATGTCCAGCACCAAAGGTTGGACCATAATTGCTGTGATCATAAATGGCATGACTACGAAGTTTGACAGTATATTTGGTGGGAGGAATGTCATGCGGATTCGTTAAGGTGAAGAGAAATGGACCATTGTCGTCTTGAACATAGTTTTGCCGTGAACCCCAAGAAACCGATGTATATCCGCCAAAGAGATAGCCACCATCGTTCGATCGAACGACAGTCAGGGTAGGACCTTGATTATTACAACATCGATGGAAATCAGCACTGGGAAAACCATCTCGAGTGGCTTTATAAATCAACGTCCAGGTTTGCCCTTGCTTACCATAGAATTCATTCAATTGCATCTGATGTTCAGGTGATAAGAGCGTCGTACCGCCTGTGAATAGTTCGCGATTGAAGAGTTTCGTTTCTAGATTGATGGCTTTGACGTCCAATTGAAAGTAATCCGCGATCTCCAATTGTTGGCATTGTTGTCGACATTCTTCAATACTTTTTCTGAGGTCGTCTATTTCCTTGAAAGAAGCATCACCGTCCGCAATCAATTCTTTGATATTTTCACTTAGTTGACGAAGAGTCTTCATGTGCTCACCGATCTTCTGATCAATTTCAGCCTTTAATTCTTGTTTTTTCTCATCACATAATCGATCGATATGTCGGTGACTTTGTTCTCGCCACTGTTCGAGTTGTTCGAAAACATAGCGAGTGAAATCCTGCTCTTGCATGGAATTAATAATCGAATTTAATTCATCCGACAACGAAGGAAGCTTCGCATTGACCAATTTGATATGTTCAATATAGTGTTTAGTGCATACTTGTGCTTGGCAATGATCGCACCTATTATCAGAGCTCCGTTTGCATTCCTCGACAGCACATTTCGCAGACGCCATCTCAATTTTAATAAAAGAAACTCTACTCAGAACAACAAAACGTCATTAAAGTTGTGCTTCTCTCCATTGATTCAAAAACAGGCCATTCATGAGCAAACTATCGTATTGATCGGAAGCGTCATCTACCTATATATGTCAAAGAAGAGTGTTCCTTTGCTAACAACACACTTCTCAGACATGATTGAATAGATGTGATTTGAAAGATAGTGTTAATGGGCACTAAAATCATTAACTAATTGCATTGAAAGTACATTAGAGATATCAACCCTAGATATCGTCGCCTATCGTTTGTCACTATCGAAAAAGCAGGTAGTGACGCACATACGACAAGTATTAATCACGTATAGGTTTGCATCAGTTAATGGATTCACTTCGTGTGATGATAATCTCGTCCAGATGAAAGGTAATTATTGAGTACGATTTGAAAAAGAAATCAACCCAGATTCATATCTTATTACGTCTTTTTGGATTTATTTTCAATCTATGTAATGTTTTTTTCTAAACAATGAATATGTGAAATGTGCACAAGGCGTTGATGATCTTGTCCATCACTCGTATCAAGAATCGTCGATACAGGACACGAAAATGACAAATACGATAAAATCCTCACGCAAAGTTGACATTTCATGTGTAGAAGAGAATTTGGAAAGAAAGACGAAGTAGAAGAAGAAGAAGAAAATGATCAATCGATCGCATGAGTAGATATTGATTGATTCCATACTCGCTCAAAGCACCGTTGAAGAGATTAAAGAAGAGAATAAATACAAAAATAAGACATCGACACGGATCATACAAGGATTGATCGAAAGAAAAGAAGAGAATGTTTCTGTTCCGAATGAGCAGTTGGATTATGATATGAGTGACGCCAGACCCAATTGTTTTAATGTTCTCTCTACTGTTGCTTGATCAGGAGCATTGCGTACTTGAACATTGGGTGGAGGAACAGGCATTGCTGGTAAAACTTTGGTTAAATGAGTTGTCTAAAAAGAAATTCATTGGCTACATTTTTCATCAGAGGAAAAATCGATTTACTGGAATTTGTTTTGGTCGTGGTGGTGGTGCTTCACGAATGACTAGGGGTGCCTGGTCGCGTGGTGGAGGCGGTTGAATACGAACAAAAAGCGGTGGTGGAGCGGGTGCTTGAGGAGGACGAACCTTGAAGTTTGTAAATATATATACGTCTCGGCAAGGATCTCTTTTTTCTCATTCTTACCTCTTTAATAATCACTGGACCGGGCGCTGGTGGAGCTGGTGGTTTATAGTAAGCTAAGTTGATTTTTTGTATGTAAGTAATAGGTTTAGATTTCTTTTGAATGATCACTGGATCGGGATCATGGAAGAATTTATCATTGCCTGGTGTTTTCAACGGACCAAACACTTGAACAAAGCCCCCACCTGGTGTTGTAAATTGCAACGAAGGATTATTGGCCAGACCAAATTGAGATGGTGAAATTTTTTGTGTAGCATCACCATTCATTACACTAGCAACGGGATCATTCAACATGGTGCTGGTATATTGAGTAGGAGTTTGTAATGGTGCTGGTTTTTGTGCCAGTTTAAGCATCTCTTGTAGATGCACTGAAGGATAAACATGTCCAACACGATCAATGGCAACCATGATTGAATGTAAAGAAGTAGAAAAAAAACAAGGGACTATAAACCGACCAGCTTCAAAAAAGAGCGTCTATAGAAGAATACACATCGCTTTTTATACTCCACCAGATAATCGAATAGTCTCTAGAGAAGAGAGAAGAAAAAAAGTCGCTGATGGTAATACTCTTTTTTTTCCTCTCTTCTCTCAAGGTTGTTCATATCGATAACTATCCTATTAATTGATCAATATCTATTCCTCATATGTATTCATTCACACAAAACCTCACCTTGCTCTTTTTTTTCTCTCTCTCTCTCTTTCTGAATCAGATGCATGCAGATATCCTTCACCTAAAGTATTATTCATTGCTACGATAAGTTAACCCGAGATTTATTCAACCAGAACTACCACAAAAAAAACTCGCCACAACATCGTTGGTTTTGAGGTAAAAAATCCGTCAATTGTCAATATGTTGTTATTTTCTTGTCATTCACTTTGTCTATTGTTTCAATGAGAGACATCCAAGGCTGTATCGAAAAAATACATTTATATCTCTGACGCAAATGATTTTCTTTGGACTATTTATAGATGTGTAAGATGAAGAAATTGGATTTATTTCTATCCCGAATCGATTGCGTCACAGTTCATTGCTTCTGACGAAAATGACGCCTGGTATTGCTAAAAGAAGAAAAACTCAATCCTCATCCAGAATCGAATGACGACGCAAAAAATAAAATTTGAGTAGAAGAGTATCTTTATCACAGGTTCGATGTGATGATAAATAAGCAAGTTTTGATCAGCAAGACAACGTTCAGATGTACTCTTCGACCATGATTTGTTTTGAGCGGAGGATCATTGGATTCGAAGATCAATGCTGTACGTTTCCAGCGAAATAAACGAGGAGGTTCCGACGAAGGAGAGGAAGCTCCTTGATTACATTGTAGCCACCATTCAGAGTTTGGACGAGGATAAGTTGGATAGGAATCATCGACCTTGGATTTTCAAGAAATAAACTTTCAATGAGAAGAAAAAAAAGACGGTGAATTTTACTTGATGCTTGATATGATCATAACGATAATAAGATTGATACGAGAAAAAATAAGTTCGACCATTGATCCATTGTAAAGCACTGGTAATTTTTTCTCCGATATGTAACCAACGGGAGACAAATTGAGGATAATCTACATCGATCGAACTGGCGAATTCGACATTTCGATTTAAACGCCAGACCATCGCATCTTTGATAAAATAGGTATGATTATCACCACTATAGACAAAAGCGGCATCGAGATGGCCAGTAAAGAAATGCTGATCATCGAGACCACGAAAACCATCACTGATTAAACGCGGATAGCCAGCTTGTAATTGAAAACGAATGGTTTTCCAATAATGTTTGCCCTAAAGAACGAGTCTCGATCGATTGAAATGAAAAGAAAAATTCTTTGTTTTCACTTTGAAAAAGAAGATTTGTTGGTTCGGCCAGGTTAAGGCCGTATCGATTTGATCGGGTAATGTTTGCCAGACACCACCTTCCCAACGACCGAAAACATCACGAATAGGTTTGGGATAATCACTATCCATCGATAATTCGAACATCGAAAATTGAAAAAACAAGAAGAATTAAAATCCAATCATTTAGATCGGAAAACTGATATTCGAATATCGTTTGAAATTGGTGATCATGGTGATACCGAACCATTTGATGGACCTGGAAATGTTCTTGGTCACGCATTTTTTCCTCAGTATGGTGGTGACGCGCATTTTGATAATGATGAATACTGGACTACCAAAAGTCATTGGAAATTTCTTCTTCAAATCCATCATAAACAATGACTCTTCTAGGTACCGATGGTGTCAATCTTTTTCAAGTTGCTGCTCATGAATTTGGACATTCATTAGGTTTGGAGCATTCGAACAAACCCGAAGCGATCATGGCTCCATGTATGTACAAGAGAAATCCTAACAAAAAAATGATTGGATATGATCCCATGTGGTTGCTTTTTAGTTTTCAAAGGTTATACACCCAATTTCACATTACAAGAAGATGATGTTCATCAAGAGTGAAACTAGTATGCAGTAGATGTTGAAGGAGAAAAAGCAGGTTGGACAAAACGACGAAACGCATGTCCTCTCACGGATGATGCTGCCATGAGCTACAACTGATCGAGGAGATGAAAATCAATGTGCGATTATTCAATCACACAAAAGTATGTTGATCTCGTTGAGGTTGTTGTCTAATTGAAATTCTCTCTGAGCAATGAGAGAATGTTATTTCATTTGATTGACTAGGATAAAGGATGGCGAGGAGGAATCTCTTATGCAACGAGTAATCCAGCTCGAGCGACGACGTTGTCTTCGATGAACGTGTGTAAGTTGGGAGGCAACATCCTTACTAGTTAATCCTCACTCGCCTTTTTTTC
>QQTW01002498.1_pt1 | contig 13390 bp, 9 predicted proteins | sample 1904831 | NCBI WGS metagenome assembly QQTW01 (sample SAMN09435610, study PRJNA476489) | Subsurface metagenome, whole genome shotgun sequencing project. | reverse complement strand
TGGGAAGCAGGGGTATCGAAGTCCATCTGAAGGCTTGGCAGATATGAGATCTTTGGATACCTACAGTAATGTACCCTTCCCCACCACAATCTTTCGCCGTGATCAACTTCAGTAGTTTCGCAGCAATCCTCACTTGCTAATAATCAATCTTTCCGCTCATCATCTCGCAAGTCTTTCAACCCGATGAGTCGTTTCTGATATTCGCCACATTAAGTACAATTCCGTACCGTTTGAACGCGATGGCCATGTTAGATATCTAAGATCACGTCCACCAATTTTACGAGAGTCGCTTTGGTATAACATGCCCATGTCTTTCTTCGGTTTTGAAACAACACTCCCGCGGGATCGTGGGCATCCTGCAAACGCTCCTGGCTTCACCGCAGTCTCAGATCCATTCGCCTCACTTTCCAAGAACCGTCCAGGAGAGGATGACGAGGACGATGCGTAGGTCTTGACAGTTCTCAATTATGGCTACTAATGCTAACATCGGCTGTAGGATAGACTTTGAAGACACTTACGACGGGCTCGGGGACGAATTAGAGGAGACAAACGACGATTTCAACGACGCTACCTTTGGTGGCGATAACGGCCGACCAGCAGTCAATATTTCTCAGAACATTGGTAGAGACTTCGACTACTTCGGCCAGACTGCGAGGGTTTCGGACGCCATTAATGAGGAACAGATGCGTTTCAGCCGCCAACAGCCTCCTACGAAACAGCCAAGTCCTCCAAGACAGACCTCGAGACCATACAAGACAGGCTATGAAGGTTACAAGAGGCCAGAATACCAAGCCAGTTTGCAAATCAACGCGAGCCTATGGGGCACAGCTACAGAGAAACCTGCAGGCGGCCCTGGAGCAACATCTCTCAACCAACCAAAGTCCAATGCCCCTCCCACCAAAAAGATGATGAGTCTTGAAGAGGTCGAAGCTACCATGCGCTCACAGGCGAAGAAGCCTAATCCAAGTATTGTTCCACAGCAGCAGTCACAGTTACCACCGTCATTACAAGCACAACAGCCACATTCACATTCCCATCAGCCTTCATCGAATGCACCAAGTGTACAAGCACGACCGTACGAACAAGCAACTAAACAGCCTCGAGCCCAACATGAGCAGGTACCTTCACAAGCATCACGGCCTGAAATGTTGGTACCAGGGACACAGCATATGGCCGCTCCTCAAGCCCTGCAGCGAGGACAGCCGTCAGCTCAGCCTTTGCCTGCTCGTACGTTGCCTCAGCCTCGTCAGATTCTGCAGAATCCCAACAGACAGCCGGCACAATTGGCTCCGCGACCACCAGAGTCTGCTCCGTCGACGCAGTCTCAGCCACGCGTTCCAGTCACTGGTCCCAGTGGCACCACCCATTCAATTCCCATCATTACCCATCCACAACAACTGATGCAGCTATCGGAAGAGGAACGTCAAGCTTTTCTTCACGAGGATGCGAAACGTGCAAAACGCAATCACAAGATCTATTTACTGTCGAAAGATAACGGGCTAATGACTCCACAAGACAAAAACTTCATTACACGCATCCAACTTCAACAGCTTATGACAGCTACTGGTAGCACCAGCGAAAATGATCCTGACGCTTCGATCTCTGAGGACTTCTACTACCAAGTGCACAACCAGATCCGAGGGGGTAGTAGGCAGAATCCACAACAGCCTCTAAGTAATTTCGCACAGACATATCTTTTTCAGACAGGTAGTCGTCACGGTGGCATGGCACGAAGACATGTCCGCGGAGGTGATAACCACATGCAGCGTATGGAACAACAGGTCCAGCGCGCCGTGGAGGCCGCCAAGCTAAAGCCGAAGAATAAGCAATTGATCATTGAAGGGAGTCTCGGCAAGATATCCTTCAGCAATGCCAAAACGCCAAAGCCATTGTTGAATATCAAGAAACAGGAAGGTGACGTGACGAACCGACCGTCGAGCGCAGGTCGGCAAGCAAGCAATAGGAAAATACCTCAGTCAGGCCTCAGTGTTAGCGATCGTAAGACGGTACTGAAGAATATCGAAAACGTATACACGACATTAATGAAGATGGAGGATCATGAACGACGCCAGCCACCACAAGTGGTTGACGCAAGCGACCAGGTTCTCGCGGAACGACACATCGAATGGCGAGAGGTTATGCAAGGTCTGAGACAGCAGCTTTGGAGCGATCTCAAGGTTCTCGAGCCTATTGTACCAGAGTCGCCTGTTCTTCATCCTTTCATTGCATTCTTGTCTTATCCGAAGGGGAAGAAAGCAATCCCCCGGATCTTCCGGCATATCGATCAAGAGCAACGGCTTACTATCTTGACCATGATTGTCGTACACCTCAACGTGATAGACGTCATTCGCCTCGTGCAACCTCAAGGCGGCAGCACTCAGCCATCGGCAAGCGTGCGTGAGGAAGTCGAGCTCTTTTGCCAGGCCGTGATGCCTAGTCTCTTTGGGTACATTAATGAGGCGCCCCTTCAAATCATCATGGGTTTGCTGGGTGTCATTCTGGATCGGTCAAACATGCAAGCAGTGGTGCGAAGCAAGGTTGGCCTTGATATCCTGACAACACTCATCAGCCGCGCCGAGCTGATCAGGCAGGCGGAGGAGGCGCCAGATGAGGAATGGGAGCAGTGGCTGATGATCTACAACCGCCTCTTTGATACTGTTGAACCGATGCTGGCCGATATATTCCCTGGTAGTGTCAATACCGCTCAAGACGTCTACGTTTGGCAATTTCTAGCCGCAACTGGTATCGGCGCAAGCCCCGACCAGCAGCAGCGGCTAGTTATCGCAGTCAAGTTAGTCCATATAGCACCCTGTCATGAGCAACCGCTAACGGTATATTCAACAGGGATCGTGTCATGGAAACGGTCGCACAGAGCAAGACACTTCCGACTGAGATGGCGACGCAGCGGTTGGGGAATGTCAACTTGTTGATGCGTGCAATTGGGCTTGATGTCGAACAGCTTGGTTAAGGTCGAATCTCACCAAGCACACGAAACACCCCATGCGAGCTCTCTCCGCCGCCAGCTGAGCATGGTCTCAGCGTCCAGCATTGTCACCCACTTGCAACGGTTGGAATGCCGTGCTTGTATAATCTGTATTATTTGGTGCGTTTGGGGGACCTGAGTCGCTGGACAACGAAAAGGACGGGAACGAGGTGTGGAAACTGGGCAAGAACGATAGTCGTTGGCAGGAGGATTGGTTTGGGACCGAGGCATGAATAAGGAGCTAGAGAATAAGGGATAGAGGTCTTGATCTGAAGGGTAGCTCAGAGCGAATATAGCTATTATCAAAAGAATAGACCTATTGCAGTCCATGCGAGTCTACTCCTTTCATGCGGAAAGCATTGGCCCTTGGCTCTGAAGAACTTATGCTGCGCCCATTCGGGTCACCGGGTGACCAATCAAACAGTCCTTTACTCTATTACACTTAAATGTAGCAGTGACGTAGTGTCTGTCTGGAGAATTTACCCGAGGTCAAAGTTTGTAGATCCCAACTCCTACATCCTCAGCCAATCTCAATCATCGTGCTCCCTCTTCAGAACTATGTCCTTCCTCGCAAGCAGAGCTCTGCGCTACTCACTTCCGCGCTCCTCACTCCCCAAACCGTCCATCATCGCCAGCACCCGCTGTTTCCACGCCAGTGCCCGGAGAGCAGCCCTCAGCGAATCAGATTACAGTGAGCCACAGCGTGAATCCCCGATCCCGCTTATAACACCCCATTGCGACTTCCTCTCCCTCCATTTAGGGTATTTAGATGAGGGAGTGGGATCAATGAGGCTGACGATGGAGCGAATCTGTTAATCAGACGATAATCACGATGACCGCAAAGCGAAGATCGACCACCATAAGGAAGATCAGTTGAATAAGCAGAAGGAGGGGAAGGGCCATTGGAAAAGGGAGTTGTCGAGTAACAGTGAGGCGGCGGTATGTTTCTTTCCGTTTTTCTTTCTGTCTGATTGGACTCGATTAAGGGGAAAGGAGCGGGGACTGTGAAGTTGTGGGAGAAGGCTAATGGATGTGATTCTGCGAACAGGTCAAGGCGGATAGGGGCGAGATAACTAATGCCGAAGAGGATATTGCTGCACTGCAGAAGGAGACCGAACAGGCGGCGAATAGTGATAAGAAATGAGTCCGGGAGGATGCTGGACGTGTAGAGTTGAAAAGAATCTTGGGGAAGCATGGATGAGCGCATTGTACGGGCTCATGCTTTTTAAAGTGCTTTGAGGGAATCCGGTTTCCTTTATGTTCATGTACAGTTATGATCACATGGGGTACGGCTCGTTTTTTCGACAACGGAAATATCTCCTCGTGAACAGATGCTCTCTTATATGCCTTCTATCAACGGTATGGAACCAACCTCAATAGCCCTTTAACGAGGAGAATGATAGATAACCCCCAAACGCCGGCCAGCCGTTCGCTTAGGATGACCTTCCCTCCTTGCCTTGTGGTCCCAAAACCCAGAGCCCTTTATCCCCTGCGCCCATATATTCAACCACTGTTTTCATTTCAGGATCAGGATCAAAATGATTAGAATCATGATCAGTATCAAGATAATCGTCAGCTGCTTGTTATCTTTCGCTTTTCTGGCGAAGTTGCCCAATCTCTTCCGGGCACCATCCAACGTGGTCTGATGCCGATCTATATGTCCTTCGACTTCATCAAGCATCTGTACATGCTCGTCCAATTCATCCCCGATCTGCATGCTCAATTCCCTCTGCCGCCCGATGCTGTCACCTAACCGATCTAGTTGCTCGTCCTGTTGCTGCATCACGTTCTTGTGGTATTCGTGGATCTGCTGGTTGTCCAGATGGCTTTGGTCAGGAGGTTCCGGTTCATCGCGGTATGGGAGCAATGCCGCTCGATTGGCGGCGTCGGCGGCGTCACCCTGAGCGGAGATGTTCGGTGAGTCGGTGAAGCGGACGGATTTCGAGGGGTTCGGTGATGTGCCGGTGGATCTTTTAAAGGATGAGGAGGAGGGGATGCGAGGACGCCGGTCTTTGGCCCGAGCGAAATCTGGTGTAAGGGCTGGATTGTTTGGCTGGTCTGTTGAAGAGGTGGTTTTGGAAGGGAAGCCGCGGAATTGCGAGGTTAGATCGTCGTATTGGCTTCGAAGACGTTGGATCTGCTCTTGCAGATCGTTGGAGGTACTACAGATGATTGTAAATAGGACGCATCTGACCTACTTATGGAGACAGCATACGATGAGTCGCTCCCTGCAAGCTGCCTCTGTTGTTGTTCTAAGCCTTCGATGCCTTCGCGGAATGAGTCGAGTGACCTCGAGATATGCCCATCTTGAGAATTTGGTTCGAGATTCAGCGATATCGCTCGCTGTCGTTCGAGAAGTGATAATTTGATGTGATCGGCGAGAAGATAGAGCTGCGTGGCACTCGCCATATTGCTACGGGAATCGAGGAACGAGAGTATTGATAACCTATGAGAGCCGACAGACTGGCAGAATGACGGTCGCCCTACACTGCCACGGGCTTGGCAGTGGCCCGCAGGCCCTTTAATGCCACGTCATATCAAGCGATTTCTGGGCCAAGAGTTCTCACCAAGAGGAGAACATACTGTTCATTCGATGAACGGTGCATCGAATCTGAACGTTTATGCTTTTCCGAATTCATTGGATCGCCTATTCGTAATTTGGCCGATAGTTGATGGTGAATCGACATGTAAATTGTTTGTGAACCGCGGCTGCGCTTGCCTGAACTCGTACCAAAGCGCTTCCGGAGACATCATGCTTCAAGTTAATCATAATGGATTGGGCCAGTATTATCTGATCGGATCCAAGGCTACAAGCTCATGGTAGGCTTGTAAAAAGCCTTGCTATTTCGAAGGGTATGAGTGGCTACACATATAAATCTTGAGGACAAGCGTCCCTACTGTGACCCCAACTCATTCCACACAACCCCAAGATTACCAAAGTCCAATATCAGAGCTTCTATGGAGAGACCGTCATCTACCAGGCTTGAGTCAAGAGCTCTGTCTTCCCTTAAAGTGGCCACTATGATCGATATCAAAGCTTTGGAATACGCTGAACCGATCGATGCTAATCTCGTCTGCCCTATCTGCCAGTGCCCCTTTTTCTTACCAGTCAGCCTTTATTGCGATCACATATTCTGTTCAGGGTGCCTTGAACAGTCTATCCGGGCTAAGGATCAGCTTATCAGCACCTGTCCGACGTGCAGGGGACCTTTCAGTTCGACAAGCACCGGTACGTTTCAGCCTGCTCCCAGGGTCATCAACCAGATAGTGGAAAACCTGCGTGTCAAATGTCCGTCGTTCGACAAGGGATGTTTCGAAGAAGTGCCGCGAGGGACTATCCAGGACCACGTGGTGAAATACTGTCCTTACACAGACGTTCAGTGTCCAGATGACGATTGCGGATTTCCGATCACTCGCAAAAACTTCGCTAAAGGACGTTGCCTCCATTCCCAAGCCGCCTGTCAGGATTGCTCACAACCGTTCCCGGAATGGGATCTAGAGGATCATCGCACGAATCGTTGCAGCTTTGTGACCTTAACGTGTCCCCATTGTGATTCAGGCTTCTTGAAACATCAGCTCGAAAGGCATGTCAAAGCATGTCCCCAAGCTGTCTTGAGCTGCGAGGCTGCTCCTTATGGGTGCGATTTTCAGGCCAAGGCCCTAGCGATGGAGGACCATTCCAACACCTGTCCTTTGGCTAAATTGGTACCCTTCCTCAAAGCACAGAACAATCGCCTGGAGACGCACACAAAAGCTCTTGACGCCCTCAAGGCAAAGCATTGCAGCTTGGAGACGGTGCTGTCTTGCATCAGGGAAACCCTAGAAACGTTCGAAACACGGCAGCGGGCAAGCGAGTTTGAAGATTCCGGTCCGGTAACACACACCCCAGAGGCATATGACGCCACCACTCATCATCTGCTTTGCGGTCAGGAGTCTCTACAAAGGGACGTTGAACGTATGTCCACGGAGATATCGAATCTTGACCGCAAGGCCACCCTGATGGTTCTTCAAGAGTCTTTTGAAACCAAGGATGAGTTAGCCCGCGCGAATGCCGCCATCAACAGCATACGCGCGCAAGTGAATTGGCTGACGAGTGCTAACCATCAACGTGGGATTCCGACACGACCTCTCGGGGCGCCAGGGAATGCGGAGGCATCGGTCGTTGCTACCGACCCTCATCGACCTCTAGGTCTACAAGCATCGGGCAGACCGAGCAGCGATGCGAGACAAGAGCCAAAACTCTGAACCACCTGACGTTGGACGAAACGTTGCAATAATCACGCGTGTCATGCCATCTACCCATCACTCTGAGACCGACATCTTTACAAGATCATGACAGGATCGATAATGCATTCGATATAATACTGTCGCGATCACTGATCCATTGGCACGCAGCATTCATCATCTAAAAGGCTCGGTGAGGCACTTATTCTATTGTGCCGCGGACGGGATGCGCCCCTCCATCCCACCTGGACCCTGCATCCATTCAAATCCTCGACCCATTTTTTTATTTTCTCAATTCAATCTCTGCAACAGTCTCGCTCTTCCTTCTCAACTTCCTTCGGAAGCCCTTCTTACTTTAATTTCCCAATTGGATCTACACAGACTCCATAAGCCCGCTATGCCTTACCCACAGACGCTGGAAGAAAACCCAAAAATCATTTTCTTCACTGATTTCGATGGGACGATCACCCTGAAAGATAGTATGGCCACTCACGCCATTGTTGTACTTCGTTGTTGACATATTCTATTCAGGCAATGACTGGTTGGTAATGGATGTTTGGACCTTAGGTTGACTGCATCTTACACCGTTTAGACAGACAACTTGGGCTTTGGCGAGAAGCTACGGAAGCAGGGAAATGACGACACACTCAACAACAAAGTCACCTTCCGGTATGTGCTGACATAGTGAACTACGGCCTTACCAAACGCTGGAGCTGACGTGCAAGGTAGCGATTCCTTCTGGGAGATGATGGAGAGTGTCAAGACTCCGTTCCCGGAGTGTATCCGCCTGTTGTGCGAAAACATTAAACTGGATCCGTATTTCACGGATTTCTACCATTGGTCGAGGATCAATAAAGTCCCTGTCATTGTGCTGTCTTCTGGCATGACTCCCATTATTCGGTCGCTGCTCGTCCATCTACTTGGACCGGAGGCGAACGATATCGAGATCGTAAGCAACGAAGTCGTGGATAAACCTGGGAAGACGAAAGACCAAGAAGACGGCTGGCAACTTGAATACCATGACGATAGCGGATTCGGCCACGACAAGTCGTTGACCATTCGACCGTATGCCGAACACTTTGCTGCAAGACCCAATGAGCCAAGACCGACAATGCTGTATGCCGGTGACGGAGTGTCCGATCTATCGGCAGCGCGCGAGACCGATTTGCTGTTCGCTAAGAAAGGACATGGTGAGTAGTTGCTCATGTGACGGCCACTGCTCATGGTTTAAGGGAAAACTGACTGCCCTGTAGATCTCATAACTTACTGTGAGCGTGAAGGTATTCCATTTACGGTGTTCGAGGACTGGCAATCGATCCTTGCTACGACCAAAGAAATATTGTAAGCAAGTGCTAGACTATGTCGTTGAACGACGGACTGACCGTTTCTCTCGCAGTGACGGCAGGAAAACCCTTACAAGTGTCGCAAAGGAAGGGGCCATGAAAGCCCAAGAGGACAAGCAGGACATAAAAACTACAAGATAGAGGACTCCTTCAGGCAGTGGATCAATAAAGACCATAGACTTAGACGTAGCATCGAAACCTTAATGAAATGGACCGTATCACCCAAAGCCCATCCAATATATATATAATGATAAATAATGTCCATGCGGTATAGCTGAAGATTAGTTGCGACGGAACTATTGGAATATTTACTAATATGGGCCCCTGTAACAACTCTCTTCTGCAGTTGTAAGGATTTGTAGTATGCATGCTTGGGGGGTAACGAATTCGGGTTTCATTACGGCTTGGCGCAGAGTACTACTTTTTTTATGCAGCAGTGACCTCTATCGTATATTAATGTGCGGCCTAGACTAAGCTCGCCCTCACAGCTTCCACATACTTCAGCATAGAGTCATCATCAGATATATTTCCTCAGGCGGCTCCCAGTCTACTGCCTTTCTCATCCTGTCCTACGTTGCTTGATCTGTAATACTCGTTCTTGTTACAGATGTCCCAGTAGTCATGAGACTTACGGCGGAACTAATTCAATCCTCTCTTTCGTACCTGAACCCGCTCAAAGAGCGCGAATTGGATCTTCGAGGTGCGTTCGAACTGGAAAGAGCAGATACTACACTTTGAGGCGAGCTCCATTGATATCATGTTTGAGAACTGCAGGCCACAAGATACCCACCATCGAAAATCTGGGCGTTGCGAAGGTTCGGCTCTATCAGCTCGGTTCAGTCTTCTTGCCCAAACGGCTCATATCGCCTAGGACCAAGATGCTATTGATTTCACGGACAACGATATCGCTTCCATATCCAATTTTCCGCTTTCTCCTCGATTACATACCCTCCTACTTGCGCGCAACCGCGTGACCAGCATACAAGCAAGCCTCGCCAACTCGATTCCAAACCTGACCACCCTAGTCCTCACATCGAATAATGTGGCCGAGCTTGCAGACCTCGACCCTCTCCGCAATTTTCCACGACTCACACACCTCTCCCTACTGGAAAACCCTGTTACTCGGAAGGAGGTATGTATAGTCAGCGCGACAACTTCCCGCGCAACGACAGCAAAAGGCTAACGGTCAGTGACATAGCATTACCGGGACTGGGTAATATGGCGATGCCCTACGATTCGGTTTCTGGATTACCAGAAAGTTAAAGACGTCGAGCGTAAAAGGGCAGAGGGGCTTTTCGGAACGGTCAAAGAGCCGTCCGCTCTTGCATCCAAGGTCAGTAGGCTCTTCGGCATCGATTTCGTCAGGTCAACAACAACAGGATGCTAGGGTTGGGCTAAACATCGATAGATAATGGGCATCAAATCTCGTACATTCGACATACCTGGTGCATCAGCATCAACTCCCAACGGTGTTCAAGCGAGCGGCAAAGATTACCGGGTCAAGCTGACAGAGAAGGAGAAGAAGCGAGTGGAGGCCCTGATCCGGAACGCGAAGAGTCTGCAAGAAATCGCAAGGCTCGAGAAAGAGATCAATGAAGGTAAGATCCCAAGTGGTGGAGGCGATGACGAAATGGAGGAATGAACTGGTCTGAGATAGCATTGAACATATCGTCACAGGGCGGGGCAATAGGGGCTCTTCCAGCAATACTCGAAATCCGGTTTTGTGTTCATATGAACTCGATCACGTAGGATGCCCCCTGGATAGGTATCCTCCGAAAACAATATTACCAGTAGCGTATTAAGAATTACAATCGAATTTACAAGTGCCGCACAGATACCAATTTCGTTACGTCAGATCCAGAGAGTTAGGCTGACTAAAAACTGTGGTGGGTACACCCGTTCTAGAACGCATGAGTCGGAAAGCTTGAGGCAGCAGCGATTGGATACAAGAGACGGCCTTCCTTTCCATCGCAACAAGGGTGTGCATTGACAGTTCAAGTTCACGGGACTTGGGGAAGATGGGTAGTGCTGTGTCTAAACGGTGTCTTAGACGGTATGGGCTAGGTCGTGATTGAAAGTTCCCTCCTGGGTGCATGAATCTTCCCGGCCTAGTAAGGTAGTAGTTGTGCTCGCGGCGCTGCCAACCTCCAACTACTGCTGGTCTCCTCAGCCCGAGGGCCCTCGCAGTCAGTCAGCGCACAGTATCCACGGCTGAGCACCCTTTCGTCTCTTGTACGTCGCAAGTGCATTACTGTGGACTTCTCAATCGAGGCTTTCATCTCAATACACTCCGTCAGTGGCACCTTGGGCTTTCATTAGCTTGCCACCCAGCTGCACCCTGGCAGGAAAGTTCCCAGCCACAAGGAACCGGATCAACCCTTCTACGTCAGATCACGCGCAGGCTCCACCTTACGCTTTCGCATCATTGCTCCCATACGCGACCTTACTCAATCAATCACCGTAAGAGTACTATCACGCTGACGAGTCTTCTATGCTGGTATCGCGGAGGGTGGCGGGGCAGTGGTGGGGAGCATCTGGGAAAGGGTTCCGCTGAGCACGGTATGGCCTTTTGGCCCTTCGGCCGCAAGAGTAAGAAATCAAAAGCCGACGACCAGAAAATGGCAGCAAGAAAGAATATGACCACCCAGAGCTTGATGAGAGATTCTCGTTCAGAACCCATGGACCCTGTCGTCCCAACGCTTGGTGAACATCCAAGTAGAAAAACAAGCCAAAGGAGGCAGCGGACGTCGTCAGGGAAGCTTACCAAAAAGAAGGATTTCGGAAAGGTTGTACCACCGTTGCCGACTGGCCCGTTGGTCGACAGACGTGACCCCTTGAATGAGAAGGTCTTGCCTGGAGCTACATCCAGATCTCTCCAACAACTGTCAAAGGCTCCCGCTGATCGTGGAGATGTGCCTTCCTACTATTTCCAACATCAGATTTCAACAATCAGCCTACAGCCCGAGAACTTCAGTGCCATACCCAGAGGGCCCACCTTAAGTACCAAGCGCAGCGCCAACGATGGTATCCTGCCCCGCCGCAAATCCAGCAAGCGGAGGGCAAACGACCATGCTCGCGAGCAAGAAATCAAGGCTATGAGTTCACCTATTCCAATACCAAAGCGACAGGGACTTCATGCAGGCGGACCGCTGCCGCGTGGAAGCAACAAAGGTCCTGCCGACATCAATCTAAACATGGAAGCGCCTACATCAGACGTATCTATTCCGATCGCTGAGTCGTTGAGCTCATCAGTGTCAATGGTTCCCGAGTCCGTTAGTTTCCGGGTCAGCACGTTGGATGCTCTGTCCCCGAGGCCTACAATTAGGTACTCGGAAAATCCTCGTTTGGCCGGCGGTTCTGGAAGTCTCCGGCCGTCGAGGACTTCCACGGGGAAAGATAAACAGCCGATTATACCAGAAGAGATGATGAATCCAAGAAAAAGAGTCGAGGACCTCGCCAACGACATGGACGCCGGTAGCCTAAGAGAGCTGATGGAACGCGACCGCCGGCGTACAGAGAAGCATCGAAGATCCGACCGTGATACGATGCAACGAAAACGTAAAGCTGATAAGCAGCGGACGCAAGAAGGTGTGGACGAAGCCAGCGTAGGCTTAGGTGCTGATAAAACACAGTCAATGGCCGAAGAGCAAGATGAAGTTGAAGGACAACAAGCTGCGCAGGTGTCCGACTCATGGTTAAAGGATCCCGAGAAAGAGCGAGGTACGAGAACTCCAGAATCTTGGTTGAAAGATCCATCTAGGGAGAGTCTTGCGCCAGAGACCTCCTTCCACGATCCGGTTGCCGGCATTGGGAAAAGTCATCTGGAAGCTCCGACGCCTACCGATGATCCTGAAGATCCGGTACTCGAAACCGCCAAAGCCGTTCGCATGTCACAAGCCAGTATGTCCCCGCCAACGTCGCCAACGCACGTCGCGCATGAGCCGTCAACTCTATCCCACATGGCATATCTTGCATCAAGGAGTACACCAGATATCCCGGAGCGGGCGGAGGACCAGCGACGAGACTCGGACACAAGTGCTCGGCTTTCAAGCAATTGGAGATCCATCTTCAGACGGAGTGATACAAGAGGGAAAAAGGGCTCGACTGATCGTGGAAGACCAACGCCTTCGGAATTCTCCAATACATCCCGGGAATCTTTTGCGAGACAAATGCCGCCCTCAGCCTTCACGCGCATACCACGAGCCAGATCAGGTACACCCATCCGGACCCAATCCAGGTTCCGAGAAGATCTTCCTGAACTGCCCATTTCGCCCCCTGATTCTCGCATGCAATCCCCGGAGGCTGTCAGTCAGTATCCGTCGCCTCAACTGGATCCAGCTCGATCCAGCCTCACATCAAATCCCAGCCAGCTTTTGTCGGACATCCACCCTGCATTTCGCGAAGAAATCGCACTTAGTCGGCACCAGTCTCTGAACAAGGGGTCTTCGGAAGCTCAACCGAATGCACTTATGTCGCAATCACTCGCGTCAGTGGACTCGGAGGGTTCATGGCTGACCGGCCGACCGGTGAAACGATTGTCCCAGACCCCAGTCAACCCCCTTCGTGAAAGTACAAGCTCACTGCAGAACCGCCTCAGAGATCTGGGAGCGTCTCGAGAAGATCTGAGGGCAGCCGAGAAGGAGCTAGAGCAAGATGAGCCAGTCACCCCAGGCCCAGAAGAGGTCTTTACACGCCAGCGGAGTATGCTTCGGATGCAACAAAGTGAAGTTTCTGGTCTTACAGGCGATAGCGACGATGATCTTGCGCTTCAACCGGCACCGGCTCCGTTGGCGGACGAGATAGGTACGTGGCACGGGGCTGTTGGAAGACAGCCGACGAT
>QQTW01002497.1_pt1 | contig 13390 bp, 11 predicted proteins | sample 1904831 | NCBI WGS metagenome assembly QQTW01 (sample SAMN09435610, study PRJNA476489) | Subsurface metagenome, whole genome shotgun sequencing project. | reverse complement strand
ACCCTCTGACATTAAGCTTGCCCACCCAGTGGTTGCCGGATAAGCAAGCGTAATTGAAACAAGTCATCGAACATACAGGACGTAGCTGATATTTTGCAGGGTACCAGACAAGCCATATTCAACACATAGACTTATCATTGGCACACACACGTCAAATGAAGCCCAGAACTACTTGCAGATTGTCCATTGTCAACTGCCCAACCCTGTCAGCCCGGACGCCGCCGAGTACGATGAGGAGCGTGAAGAAATTGGGGGCTACGGTGCTGGGTCTTCCAAGAAAGCTCCTACGGAGGTCAAATTCAACATTGTGCAGAAAATAGACCATAAGGGCGAAGTTAACAAGGCACGATATCAACCACAGAACCCTAATATCATCGCTACCATGTGCACGGACGGCAGAGTGATGGTCTGGGATCGGACTAAGCATCCCAGCGTACCTACAGGCCATGTACACCCGCAAATGGAGCTCCTAGGTCACACCAAGGAGGGGTTTGGCCTCAGCTGGAGCCCTCATGAGAATGGCCGTCTGGCCACGGGTGCTGAGGACAAGACTGTACGACTATGGTGGGCAAGCTTAATGTCAGAGGGTATAAGCTCAGCTAACATGTAAACAGGGATACTACGCAATTTACAAAGAGCAACAAGGCGCTGCACCCTACGAGAATATACACGCATCATACATCTATTGTTAATGATGTGCAACACCATCCGCTACATTCTGCACTTCTCGGTACGGTGTCGGACGATTTAACACTACAGATCCTTGATACACGAAGCGCCTCAACGACATCGTCAGTCACCAAAGGCAAGGACGGTCACCAAGATGCGATCAATGCATTGTCATTCAACCCGGCCTCTGAGTATGTGCTTGCAACAGGTTCTGCAGATAAGACAATTGGGATCTGGGATCTCCGAAACTTGAACTACAAATTACATGCCCTGGAGGGCCATCAAGATTCGGTCACGTCCCTCTCCTGGCATCCTTTTGAGGAGGCAATCCTTGGTAGTTCAAGTTATGATCGCAGAATCATCTTCTGGGATCTCAGCAAGGTAGGCGAAGAGCAGACCCCTGAAGATCAAGAAGACGGTCCACCAGAATTGTAAGTAATTTTCATGGCTTAGTGGCCAGGCTGGCACATTTTATCCGTACTGATCCCCATCTAGACTATTCATGCATGGAGGGCACACGAATCGAATATCGGACTTCAGTTGGAATCTGAACGACCCCTGGGTACTTTGCAGTGCAGCTGAAGATAATCTGATCCAAGTCTGGAAGGTGGCAAACGCTATCGTTGGGAAGGACTTAGATGATGTGCCTACGGAAGAGCTCGAGCAATGAGCCGATTCATGGTACTGACTTGTGTTATTTCATTGTAGCGGTATATCGCATTGTCCAGGCGTTTGTCAGTATCCACCGCCTAGCACTGTTTTCTTTTATGCTCAGTGCCATGATCTCCCGACTTCAGGGCAATTGATGTAAAAGTCTATAAGGCTGCTTAGGATCTCTCATGACAACAGCTGCGCAGTGCCTGAATCGTAAAGGGCCTTTGGTACGACCTCTGCAGTAAGGTACTGTACCTACAGTACTGTACCTTACTAATCAAATCTCGGGACGGAGGCCTTCCAACGACAAAGCGGCCGAAGTTCTTTAGTCACACTGTCGCAACGGAAAACTAATCTCGTGTTCCTCTATTTCGTATTTCTGAGTTGATGATGGATGATCAGCGCCGGAGACCTTTGCCCTTTACCAGCATCCGTCCGTATCGTACACTACAGTGATATGAAATTTGCGCTCTCCTGTTTTTGAATCGAAGTGGGAGGTTTGGGTAATGATGGACTCCCCTCCATTGGGCCCAAAACCTAAGTCTGCATTACCTTCTTACCTTGTCAATGGCAGTTCACCTTTGCATACTTCCTTGGAGGCTCGGGAAAGGGAGAATCTAGCTGCATCAATCAATGCTTCGAATGGGCGCCGTCAGCCCATTGACCTTGACATAACCCAACTCCCAACCGGCTACGGGGAAGGGACATACTGCCCCAAGGTCACGAAAGCACCTTTGTCACGTCCCGGAATTCAATCGCGCCTGACGGAGGCCGCCAGAGATCCTAGAGATGAGGCACCTCCACCGACACCCCCCTCTAGCAGCCGGCCTGCCAGCCCTTATACGCTGAATCCACCTATCGACTTTGATGGACTCAGCTGGCCGAGTGAGTTTCAGAATAATCTATCCCATGACCTTTGTGCTAAGAAGGTTGCAACTGCAGGTCTTGGTACGCGAGCACGGCTCGAAGCAACACCAGAGCAAGCGCAAGAACGCCTAGAAAAGTTAGCAGGTGCGGTCAAAACAATCTTGGAGTGTATCGGTGAAGATCCGGAAAGAGAGGGCCTTCGAGGCACGCCAGAGAGGTATGCTAAGGCGATGATGTTCTTCACGAAAGGATACGAGGAAAACGTACGTGACCTGGTCAATGGTGCAGTGTTCCATGAGGACCATGACGAGCTAGTCATTGTGAAGGACATCGAGGTATTTTCACTCTGCGAGCATCATATGGTCCCCTTCACCGGCAAAGTATGGATTTTCCTTAACACCCTAAGTAAGAATGGTCTGGCTCACAATCATCAGATGCACATTGGCTACATTCCAGATCGCCGTGTCATCGGCTTGTCCAAGCTTGCCCGACTAGCAGAAATGTTTTCACGACGCTTACAGGTTCAAGAGCGCCTTACCAAGCAAGTGGCCCTAGCCATATCGGAGGTCCTGAAGCCGCAAGGTGTGGCTGTGGTCATGGAATCAAGTCATCTCTGCATGGTTATGCGGGGTGTCCAGAACACTCCTGCCACCACTACTACCAGCTGCATGCTTGGGCGTATGAGATCAAGCGCCAAGACAAGGGAAGAGTTCTTGAATCTATTGAACCGACGATAACCTGCTATAACCAACATCGGACTTTCCAGGAATCTCGAGTAGACTCTTAACGACAGGTTACCAACCATGTCAGTACCTCGGATTTGAGATTCGCGCGGAGCAGCCATCCAGTCTATGATAGGAATGATGGCATGAGTATTAGATCCTCCCAGCCTCTCAACAGGCATTTTCAATCCCAGCCAGCTGCTACAAGCTAGCTCACTGTTAGATAGCTCTCGCGTTTTTTTGCTCCTCCGGAACAGTAGCAAATCAACCACAATTCTCTATATATCACCAACAATTGTGATGGAATATCAAGCTAGTCATTCAATGACTGAGGTGAATTCTGAGGCATCCATACTTGGTGCTTGCACTTGCAAACAGAATTAAGGCGGCTGATGAGCTGTTTGCGTGAAAGCTTACCACTTCGCTCGATTTGGAGGGTGCCTACGACCCTATTGTTGTTTGTTGTTCACTGTTCCGCATCGTTCTTATTTTCCGTACCACCAACACCACCCTCTCACTTCACTTGCGAACGCTCTTCAGCCGGAATTCTCTTGAACAGACGACACACTCATCCGAACATCCTTACACGCTGTTGCATTCCGAGTCTGCAAATATCCGGACTTTGAGCGGTTACATCCCATCTAGATCTAACTTCACAAGGAGACCTTAGGAGATGGCTTGTCCGCTCAGTGCAATCCTCAACGATGAGCCCACTTCGCCACTTCGCTCAACACCTCTTTACAGCTCACAGGATAGTGCCCAACTACGGACACCTATAAATCTTCGAAACAGCGATGTGTTGCAGAGCCAAGGCCACACACAGTCCGCCACGTACGGCATGCTACCCCCTTTCCAGCTCTCACCTTCCAAAGGCAGTCTGTATAACCGCCGTGCACGTATATCGCCAACTCGTGTCCCGCAGCTTCCAACACCGCCGAAAAGCGGTGTACCAATGTACTGGTTTGATGGGGACCCACCTTCTCATGAGATGGATTTCAATCAGTTTAGCGTCTTCACGGAAATCACCAAAATTCCGGAGCTTACTTTTGAGTTGGTTAAGCATCTTCCTGTCGAGGATCTCATCTCGCTCTATGCCATCTCAAAGGACTTCCATTTTATCCTGAATGGTCACTATACGACGGTCATTCGCTCTCAAGCACGCATCCACGCAGCTGAATCATCTGAGGTCTTTCACTACAAATGCTACAAAAGTCTCTGTATCATTGATCCAGCAGCCCGAAAGAATGTTGAGGTTCCCGAGCATCTTCGATGTGTGCCAAGCTTCCGCTGGCTGCGTTTCGTCATCTATCGTGAAGGCGTCGTGGATGAGATAATCGGTCATCTTGCCGTTGAAGGCCATCGCCTCCCAAAGCGTGCGACTTCAGTTCTTAAGAAGATCTGGTTCTTGCTGGACCTTGGTGACAATGCCCGACGCATCGGACTCATCCACAATCGCACATTCTGGAAAAGTCAAGACCTCTTCGCCGCTACCATGTTCTTCATCAAGTTGGACATGCGTTTCACAGACCCCGTCGACGGCAACGGGGAGATGAGCCTGAGAAAGCTGCTCCTAGCGCAGCGGAGTTTGTCCACAATGTTGGGAGTACTTCGAAGAACCGAGATAGTCAACGAGCTCGAACTGCTCCAGATGTATGTGAGATGGAAATATAGGCCAGCGCCTGAGCACCAAGGTATGAGCATTGTTGGGGTACCTGCCGAGAAGGTTGGGAAAGGTCACTTGGAAGGATGGGGCTTGGGCAGAAAGACCTTGCTACGGCCGGATGAATTAGTGATGAGGGAGGCCATCAGAAGGAAGTTGGACCTCCACAAGCGATATATGGATATGATGATCTGGGGTTACGTTAACAGCAAGACCCTTGAGAATATTCCTACCAATCAGATGGTAACGGATAACCAGACCACTGAGAGTTCGAGCGAGGATGACTTTACTGAAGAGTCCGAAGACGATGGCGACGGCAATGGCGAAGCAATCGATCAAGCAGACATTGTGGTGGCTTGAACTTTCCAGGACTCAGGAGCCACGGAATCGCTGTCCAACACCGGGGCAGTCAGGCGCGGTTAATAGGAGAGGGCGGAAGCATTCTTATGCAGGAGTCAAGCAGCTCAACACGAGGATGTACAATATCGAAGGTCATGAAGTAGTTCGATAGCTGTACTTACACGTACCATCTTATGAATTTCTCAGGAAAGGAAATTCCAGCCATCAATGACTTCCACTTAGTCTGCCGTAAGGTACCTTAGGCACACGTGTTAGTAAGCAAAGCTCAACACACGACCTTATCCGAAAGTGCCCACTCGCAACTCCACACCTCAATTTCTACCCTTCCTCCAGTGACATAAGCCAGCAACAGATGAATCTGGGTACAGGTAACTGAGTTCTCACCTTCCTGGTGGCGTTGCTACCGTGGGCTATGGATTACGGAGTCGCTATTCTTGTGTGGGTGTTACCGGTCGGGGTTGGCGAGTCAGCCGCAAGAGCGCATGAGTAGGTGAAGTTTTGAGGAAACTCGATCATGGCTCACACCGCTTTGGAGTAAAATGTCTGGTGGTGACAAGTGATGCACTCGATCAAAATCTCTAGCTTCCCCTCGAAATGGACTTATGCAGAGACTTACGGCTTTCGTACTCACGAAGGAGCTATTTCAACATTGTGAAGCATCTGCAGGACTTTGGCCAACATCTTTCACGCCGAAAGCTATTAACCCACAACAGTCGGTGACCCCAGGCCTATCTTACTATTACGCTCATCTCTGGAAACATTTCCCTGCTACGGTCTCCGCTCTCCTTTGGACCAGGTTTCGCACCTTACGCCGGCTGCGATCAGCTTCAGAAGCTATAGCCTCAATGATCAGCTCGACAACAATGTCTCTGGCTTGATTCCAAGTAACCAAGTTTCGTGTTTGGGGGCCCGCACTTGGACAGCCATCAAACCAAGATTTATAGCACTTCGACCTTCTTGGGAGCTAGCAGGTCGTTGCCAGTGGCGAACTACCAAGTTCTACGAAAGGTGCGTTCAATAGGAGGAGGAGGATGATTAGGCACTCGGGAAGCCTGCATCATCCCTCAGCGCGTTCTGCATATCAGCAGGCAGCTGGTTGACATTTTCAGGGTGTTCATTTGCTTCGTTACTTGCCGTAGATAGATTTGCTCGTGAAGTCGATGCGCATTGTCCCGGATGGCGGTTTTGACAGTGTCGGGTCCTGGTAAGTTGATTCAGTCGGACACTGGCAGGCTGAATAGCCGTGGGATTGGAGGTTCCGTATGCCGCAGCATCTCCGTAAAAGACTTGGCGCTCGTGGACCACGAGAAAAGCAGGTAACTCGAAAAACCAATTCGACAATCTCGAAGTAGACAAGACGACATCTGCGATGCAAAACCACAGACAATGGTAAGTGAACGGCACGGGCGGCATAACATCTGGTCAACAAGTCGGTCGCTTTTTCCTGCTGAAAATTTTGCTGACATGGATTTTGCTTTGCGTCTAGCGAACTTTCTCCAAGCGACTACACCTAATCTGATCAGGAAACCGCTCTAACAGATGGTTTGGATGAATGACTTTACATGGCTGCGTCGCGCAGGAGTCCGTTGATGAGAGATCAGTGGAGAGCTGACGACGCCAACCAGCACAGAGATAGAGCAAGGGACAGAGTTCGAGACAGGTCTCGCTGTCGGCTGCGTTCACCTAGCCCGACCAGGCGTGGGCTTGCCGTTGATCGTGACTTGAAGGGCAGAGACGAAGGGACTCTAGTTGATAGATCATCATCTCAATTCAAGGTCAAGTCCCGGGGAAGAAGCCAGCAGCGAGGGAGAGACCACACGCATCTATTGGTCCCGCAGTTTCCGCACGAAGATAAGGCTGGTTTGCGTGAGTCTAAGCGTGCCCGGGATTTCAGCGAGGAAAGGTTGTCGGAAAGGAACAAACGGCAGCAAAGGTCACCTCCACCGACCAAGCACCAGCGAATACGCAGTATATCTTCCCGGCGCGATCAGCACCGGAAAAGTAAGCGTGGTACAAGCCGCAGTCCAAAGCGATCCGGACGCTCTGAACGGTTGTCGAGCAGACATCGTGCCCGTGCATACTCTCCACGACGCTCCCCAACTCGAAAGATTACCTCAAGGCACCACCACCACCGAACACCCTCTCCCCGACAGCAAAGTATAAGCTCGTACGTACCTTCATCCCATCAGCGTCGCTCTAGGTCGCCTGCGCGAACCAAGGGTCGGGATCCGCCACGCCGAAGGCTTTCTCCATCTCTAGACCGCAGAACGAAAGATAGATACGATACATCACTATACTTTGACTCGAGGAGCAGACGATTGTCTCCGCATAGGCATCGGAAATCTGCAACTGAGGATCATTCCCGCCGTGCATCTCCTGTTAGAAACAGGAAATCAGCCGATCTAAGCCGCCGTTCGCCATCGGTCTCCAAAGCTCAGCCTTACAGAAGCCGGCCTTCCAGACGATCTTCAAATTCACCCACACCTTCGAGGTCATCTCGCCAACCAGACAACGAGATGCGATCCACCAGACCCATACAATCCATTCTGGAGGATGACAGCCGGCCTCCGTCACCACCACGACCAATTCCAAGCTTTGATGCTGATAATTCTGGATCTGTGGATGGCGACGTTCATATGAGGGAGGCGTTTCCAATGCATGGCATGAAATCTGTCGATATGCAATCAACCCCGCGCAGTCGACGGCTTAATATCGATACTCGACAGTCATATGCCACTTCGCCACAATACATGACGTCTAACTCGTCGCATCATGGCTCGCCGCAGTCAGCTTCACCCTTCGGGAGTAATAGAGGAGGGTGGGGCCAACAACAGCAGCAGTTTCACGGTCAACAGGGGTAAGCAGTCCGCTGTCGCTATGCCTTAGTCAAGTACTGATTCGTTAGACAAAACATGCATGGCTATTCGCCGCCGTTTAGACAAAACAGCTACCCTCCTCAGAACACTTCCCAAGCCCAATACTACGCTAATAGTCACCAAGGCCAATACGGTGGCGCTCCTCAGCCGATGCAGTCCGGTTTTCCAAATCAGTCGTATAGAGGAAACCATGCAGGATTTCGCGGCAATCACTTCAATCCTGTTCAAGATCGTCGTTATTCTGGCCCTGGGCCTCAGAATTTCCCGGTACATGCTCAACGTGGACGGGGGGGACATTTCCAGAATCTACAGTGGACAGCCAGTGGTGGGAGTAGAGGGCGTGGACAATCTGATCAGTCCCATGGCGGATCGCACCAACAGGGAAAATCGCGCTCACCCAGTCAAGTTCAAGAACAGTCCTTTGAACAGCCGGTAACACAGCTTGCTCAGTTTGAGAAACAAGCGGACGAAGACGACAACCCATTCCGCCCTTCCAAGGACTTACAGGTCGAGGACCAGACTGGCAGTGACGGGGCTATTCAAAATTCAATGTCACCGGAAGCGAACAACATGCTGCCCCCAGCACGTGGTCCCCAAGTAGGACCACAGGTGAAGGAAGGGTCCAGGTTCAGCTTTGCTTTCAAGTCTAAAGCTGCCCCTCAACCAGCATCCAAGCCAGTTCCGGACCTTGCAATGAAGATGCGAGAACCTCCAGCACGAGGAGAACTGTCTAAATCAAAGTTTACCCCACGCCCATCGGATTTCGAGGCGGCAACATCAAGAAGTCGCTCCGGTCCCCGTCCCGAGCGTCGAGAAGAGCATAGAGAAGACCGCCGAGATGATCGACGTGATGCCGCCAGAGATCGTGACTATCGTAATGACCGCCGGCCACGAGACGAGTACCGGTCGGATCGTAATCACCAAGATCGTAACGATCGACGCCCCGATCATCGGTCCGGGCGTCGATCTGAACGCAGTCCTGAGCCAAAGAAAGAGCGGAAGATCTTAAAGCATTTGAAGCCAAGACCGACTCTTCCAGACGAGTTTGCAGCCTCCGACTCCGTCTATTTTCGCAAACCTGGGAACGAATCTGTTGTTGGTTCAGGTACCTACGGAAAGGTGTTCAAGGCCATACACGTCTATACGAAAAACAAAGTCGCTCTAAAGAAGATTCGAATGGAGGGCGAGAGAGACGGATTCCCCGTGACTGCGGTTCGGGAAATCAAGCTACTACAATCCCTAAAGCACGAAAACGTGGTGAGCCTACAAGAAGTCATGGTGGAGAAAAATGACTGCTTTATGGTTTTTGAGTATCTATCGCACGATCTCACAGGCCTCCTGAACCACCCAACGTTCAAACTCGAGCATGCCCACAAGAAGCATCTTGCAAAGCAGTTATTCGAAGGTCTCGACCATCTCCATCGCCGTGGCGTGCTCCACCGGGACATTAAGGCTGCCAACATCCTTATTAGCAACGAGGGCCAGTTGAAACTCGCCGACTTCGGTCTCGCACGCTTCTTTGCCAAGCGCCGTCAATTAGATTATACTAACCGTGTCATAACTATATGGTATCGCCCACCAGAATTACTGCTGGGCGAAACACAGTACGGCCCATCTGTCGATATCTGGAGCGCTGCTTGCGTCCTCATCGAGATCTTCACCAAGCATGCAATTTTCCCTGGTGACGGCGGAGAGATCAATCAGCTCGACAAGATCTATAACATCCTAGGTACGCCTACGAAGGCAGATTGGCCAGGCTTGGTGGACATGGCTTGGTTCGAGCTGCTAAGGCCAGCGGAACGGAAACCGAATGTATTCGCAGAGAAATACAAAGACAGGCTTACCCCTTCTGCCTTCGAATTACTGCAGGCGATGCTTTTGTACGACCCGACCAAGAGGCCAACGGCGGGTGATGTTTTGGAGCACCCATACTTCACAACGGAAGTGCCGGTTCCGAGTCAAGCTATTGAGTAAGTTATGATTGCCGTATTGCCTGAAGTCTAAAGTCTCCACTTGCTGACCGGATATTCTACAGGCTAAAAGATCTGGAAGGCGACTGGCATGAGTTCGAGTCCAAGGCTCTTCGCAAGGAGAACGAACGGAAAGACAAGGAGGCAAGGCGGGCGGTGCGGCAAGAGGAGCATCAACGAGAGAAGGAGAAGAGACGCGCAAGTGTGGCGGCTCCTGCGGAGAGGGAGACCAAGCGGCAGAGGCCTGATTCATCGCACGACGCCGGGGATGCACCATGATGGGTCGTGGGCGTAGCAATGCTGGGCTTCAAAGGGCTTGGTTTTGGGATCATGCATCGGTATATCTACGCGCCTTTGTATCGGCGTCAAGATTTGCAGGTGCGGCATTGGGACGGCGCATTCGGTACGTTGGCATTGCTCGGTTGTGTTGCCATTAGCACGTGGACAGCGTAGACTATGAAGGGATCTACTATTATTTAGCCAGTTTGAATCATCGCTGCCGCCCTTCCAAAGCTTACTCCGCGTGCGAAAAGCCATCAGTCGGCTTTGACCACCTTTTTGCCGCTCCGAGCCTCCCAAGCAATGACGTTCTCCTCGATCTTCTTGTACGGCCAGGAGAAATTGGGGTAGAGGAAGGGGCGCAGGTCGTACCGATTGTCGTCGGGCGAGTACTGCTCCGCGTGATACGAGGGCGTCAAAACCGTCATCTTGTGACGGTTGATGCTGTAGAACCAGAAGAAGCGCCTCGTCTTCTCGTAAATTTCGCGCGGCGTCAGCCGGTCAGACCACAGGTGCAACAGCTTTTCGTACATGCCCCACGGGCCCATTTTGGAAACTTTCCGAAGCCGACCGAAGACAGAGAGCTCATCGTACGACATACCCATGTCCGCTTCGTCGCTTTGCGTGTACGTCTGCGTGATGGGTTCCAGCTCGGCGGTCGGGACGGCGGAGAGGAAGGAAGCCAGGATGGGAAGGTCGAAGGTTGTCTGCGCATAAGCAATGAACGATTTCAGGTCCGTTTTGGAGATACCTCCGATGGGATTGATATCTGCACTCGAGCAATCGTATTTGGTCAAATAACCCCGAAGGCATTCGTCAACGTTCGCGCTACCAAGGACGAGGAGGGAGCCGCCGTTGCGGCGCTTGCGGACTGTGGGTAGTAGCTGGGCGAATAGGTAGGCTACTACCATGCGCAGACGAGCTTGGATGTTCTGCAGAGCTAGGTTCTCGGTTTTGGTGCCGCCGTGGACAGTGAAGCGGGGCCGAAAGTCTGTAACAACGCTGAAGAGGTTCGTCAGAGCTGTGACAACACTGTCCATGTTCAGGTCAACGTGGTACGCCCCGATGTCAGTGGCGAGTGATTTGGCTCTACTACGAGTGTCTTTACTCGAATTGGTTGTGCCCATGAAGCATGTGTGAAAGATACGGCTGGAGACGTCCTGAGGCGTGGTAGGAAGCCATCTCGAAGAGTCTGGCTCACCGCATATTCTTCTGACATCCTTGATGACTTGCTCGTTTCCCTTCTCGACAGCTGCGACGACCAACCGGCACATCGAAAACACTATGGTGGCCGTCGCGCAGCTATCAATACCGCCGCTAAGCGGTAAAAAGAAGCCAGCCGCACCACCGCACCTTCTCAGGTAGTCCCAAAGCCAACAAGCTGGTCCCAGCGCGATTTCTTCCTCCGGTAGATGATATTGAACTTCCAGCTCTTCGGATGGACCTATACGAGGATCTACATCCTCGGCTCTTTTCGATAACCTCGCATTCAATTCGAGCCGTTGATAGGAGGGGGCATGGGTAGCTTGTAGGCCTCTGCTTGCTGAACAGCGAAAGCTTCTCACATCTTCAAGATCAACCGTTGCCGTGATGACTTCCACGTCGTTAAGAGAGAACTGCGATCCTTGTGCAACAACCTTTCCGTTGACGATGATCATCGCACAGCCATCATAGTAGAGCCGATCGCCATCGCAGCCCTGCTGATTCGAGTAGAGGTATATGCCGCCTGCCTACCGATAATATTATCAGCCCAGCTGTACCACAAAGCCTTTGAACGAGGCCTCCAACCTTCCTCGTAGCCTCCAAGATGAGGTTGACTCGACTGTGAAGCTTCCGTAACTCGTGATGGCTCCCACTGGAGTTCGAGAATATCTCCACCCCATTGAGACCCATATGCGCATGCGGACTGGCCCCATGAATCAGTTCCCTTGGTACGACATACGCTCCGTACAAGTTCCTACCCACCTATCTGGCGTCCAAAGCTCCTCACATGTTTCTGCACCCAGGCACGTATCCTTCGTGCTGATTACAGCGTCACCGAAAGGAACCTTCTCTTGACCGGTGATATCTCCCATGATCTTCTCTAAGTAGTACTCTTCGACATATCTTGGCCGTTGCCATGGCGTGAAGTATCTCATCTCCCGGTAGTTTCCATCGTTCGCCAACCACAATTTCGGTCGAATGAGGAGGATCTTTCGGTTGTGCACAATGACTCGGCAGTTGTAGCGTACGTTACGGTGCCTGACCGGCATACCAATGTCCATCACAATATCCTGGCAGTCCTCATTGTCGACGATCTTGGCAAGCATCTCCCAAGAGTGCATGAACGTATCCCCCTCGAGGAAGTGGTCGAGGCAGCCATAACCGGTGATCTTCATCAACTTTAGACCCTATAACGATAAAGTGGTTAGATTGTATGGGTATCCTCACCTCAAGCTCGGGTCCAACTCGTAAGGTCGCGCCTGCGGCTTTGGCCAAGCGGATGCTCTCAATGATTCGATCCTTGTTTCCCTCAAAGTCCAGTGCCCATTGATTCAGAGAGCTAACAGCAGCTGATCAGTACAATGGTCAAGACTGCACATAGAAACACCATAGCTCACCATGTGGCAAGGGTAGCTAAGTGGCCCATCACAGCGGAGATTTCTGGAATTATCAATCAAAATAGAACAACTGATTGGGAGATTGCATCCGTAAGTTACCTCATGCATATGCTCTGCGCTAAGGTAGCGTTGAGTGATCGACGCACGGGACGAGCCGTCGCTATGTCTGCTTTGGGGTTTTCACTGGATGATTGTCGAACGTCGTTCCTATGAAGAGTGGTATCACATTCCGATTTCGCTTAATGCTGAACAATGTGAGGAAAATTGTTGTTACTAAATTTAGGTAAACTCTGGGGAAAGGCCCGAGCGAGGCCGAGGAAATGTACTCGTATTACTAATTGTCATCAGGCCTCGCAGGCCAAAAGTGCAGAACCATTGATATGCCACTGACGGCGATAGTCCTGGGCTTAGGTAAGATATGACATCTGCTTTATAAGTCACCTCAGTCAATTTGATGGATTCGTATATCTCTGAATACTCCGCAACATTATTACCACGGTAATCATTGCTGATTTTGCTCTCGCGAAAAACCAAGTGAACATAGATATCTTGACCGTCTTATAGAAGTATATGCTTTTCCGGGCTTCCCGTCTCTTGAGCACCGCATCAGTCAAGTATCCAAGTTCGCTGAGAAGACCTTCCACCATCTTCTTTCAAATTCCTACTGTCAAGCTTCACCGAACAATGGCGACTTCTTCGCGGGTGCAGCTGTCCATGGAAGACTGTGGAGTAC
>QQTW01002496.1_pt1 | contig 13391 bp, 12 predicted proteins | sample 1904831 | NCBI WGS metagenome assembly QQTW01 (sample SAMN09435610, study PRJNA476489) | Subsurface metagenome, whole genome shotgun sequencing project. | reverse complement strand
TTTGCTGCTCCTCCATCGCCTTCCTTTGCTGCTCCATTTGCTGCTCCATCCGCTCCATCGCCTTCCTCATCATTTGAGCTTCCCTGCTTCGCATGGCGCTGGCGGGTTCACCAGGCATCCGAAAGCTGCCATCATCTTCTGACTGTGTCACCTGGGAATCTTGCTGCGACTGTGTCTCCTCGATCGATAGCACGGACGCTGCGAAAGACGCACCGGTCCGTGGCTCCGGCGGCGGCAACTTCTTTGCAGCTTCTGTGATCCTCTTCAGGTGTTGTGGAGCGAACTTGTCGTAGACATTACGGACGAAGTTTTGTGGCTTATTCAAATCTCTGCCATCGAACGCAGTCAGGCTGAACACAGCAATCTGGAATCGATTGAATGCGAGAGTATCAGGGGTGTCGGCAGCAGGTACGGCAAAGTGCCCATAGATGTGCACTATCTCGTGATCGTGAGCTATGGTGAAGACGAGCACCTTTCCATACAGCTCTTTCGCACGATGATCGCTCTTGCCATAGGCTGCCCAATAAAGGAAGGCGATGGAGCGGATGGAGCAGCAAAGGAAGGCGATGGAGGAGCTGAAAGCCTCATTGAAGTCATAGAGAGAGAAGTCTACGTTCAGTCAAATAAACGCGTTATTGGGAACCCAAGAGCTTTGTAATGATTACTATAGCTTTTCATGCATATCTTTTCAAACTTGTCGAAGATCAGGATCGAGCAGGCCCTCGATACTACTTACCGCTCCTTCCACCATCCTTCTAGTAGCTCATAAACTAAATATTAGCTAGAACAACGTCATGTTTGTGTTCATTGTGTCTTCAGAAGTGATGTTTATGAGCGTATTGTCCTTGACAATCAGGACATTTCCACTGATAGATAAAGATAAGTCAGAACTTACAGATTGTGACCTTACCCTCAGTAATACTGGAGTAAAGGGTGTCGAGGCGCTATGGCCCAACTAGGTACTGTTAGAGCTATCATAAAAGCTCATGTAAACAACACACAATTACATGCCAATTCATATCACCAAAACTTAATTAATTTCTTATTAGAAAGCTAACCTATCGATTACAGTCTCAACGGGAATTTCTATTGCACATTGACTCCATAAGGTAGTCTGTGTTTTTACTAGAATGCCATGAGCTCCTCTCGGTCCGCTGGATCGACGGCGAAAAAACAGCAATCAATCTCAAGCTTTTTCACCAAACCAATATCCACCGCTAGGCAACCCCCCACAGTTAACACCGAACCCTCAGCTACCTCTGGCTCTCCTGTACCACAAGAAGCTTCTCATCCGAATGGCTATACCCCGGCTTACAGCTCGGGTGAAGAGTTTGTGACAGGTAGGAGGAGAGACTCGACCACACCGAAGCGAGCCCTGGACGATGCTCAAGACGATGACGAAAATGGGCATAACGGCAGCGAAGAGCTACCCAGCCGGAAGAAGCTACGAAAATCATCTACATCCGAGGTGCACAAGATTTCTGCTACCAACAGCCAAGGATCCCCGAATAGTGTTAGCAACGGAGCGGGAACCCTATGTAGCACCACAGCGAACAGTACCAGAAACCCCAAAGTACCCGAGCGAACATCTAAGTACCTCTTCTCGAGTTCTCCTGTACCAGATGGGGAGAACACTGAGATGGATGAAGAGACAAGGCTGCGAAAGGAGAAGCTGCACCACAAGTTTGTGAAGAAGCTAGGCAGACCGGACAGTATTGCAGAGATCAAGAGGAGAAACTGGCAAATAACGGAGGAGACTGCCGAGGATCAGCTTGCTGCGGAGGACGATGAGGATTTGGATGAAAGGGAGGCCGTCGCTGAGCCCACTCCGAAGAGTAGGAAAGGTATTCCGGCGAAGAAGGGGGTCAGCAAACTTACGCCAATGGAAAAGCAGGTGCTGGAAATTAAGAGGACACACATGGATACTCTGTTGATCATAGAAGTGGGTTATAAGTTCAGATTCTTTGGAGAGGATGCGAGGATAGCAGCCAAGGAGTTGAGCATCATGTGTATCCCGGGCAAGTTCAGATACGACGAACATTCTTCAGAAGCCCACCTTGACCGATTTGCCTCCGCGAGCTTCCCTGTCCACAGATTACATGTGCACGTCAAACGTCTCGTCGCTGCTGGGCACAAAGTCGGAGTTGTCCGACAGTTAGAAACTGCCGCACTTAAAGCGGCTGGCAACAACAGGAACGCTCCGTTCGTGCGGAGACTCACCAATCTCTATACCAAAGGCACCTATATCGACGATGTAACTGGCTTAGAAGGTTCAGTAGACGGACCAAGCGGTGGAGTTCCGGCTACTGGGTACCTGCTGTGCATTACTGAAAACAACGCCAAAGGGTGGGGAACGGACGAAAAGGTTCATGTTGGCATTGTTGCTGTCCAACCTGCCACAGGGGACGTGATATACGATGACTTTGACGATGGTTTTATGCGCAGCGAGATTGAGACGCGGTTGTTACACATCGCGCCTTGCGAGTTTCTTATTGTTGGCGAACTGTCCCGAGCGACAGAAAAGTTGGTGCAGCATTTGACTGGCAGCAAAAGCAACGTGTTTGGGGATAGAATCCGGGTGGAGCGAGTTCAAAAACCCAAGACCAGTGTTGCCGAGTCGTATAGTCACGTATCGAATTTCTACGCCACAAAGATGAAGGCCAGAAATAATATTGAGGACGAGGGTTCAAGCGCTCTATTGGATAAAGTTCTTAACCTCCCGGAGAATGTCACCGTTTGCCTTTCTGCCATGATCAAGCACATGGAAGAATACGCCCTCGAGCATGTCTTCGATCTGACCAAATATTTTCAGTCCTTTAGCGCCAGATCGCACATGTTGCTCAACGGTACAACCTTGACGAGCTTGGAGCTATACCAAAATCAGACGGATCAAAGTGCAAAGGGTAGCCTTTTCTGGGCCCTTGATCGAACGAAAACCCGGTTCGGGCAGCGCTTGTTGAGAAGATGGGTGGGTCGTCCTCTGCTCGACAGGTCGAAGCTTGAAGACAGGATCGCCGCAGTCGAGGAGCTCAAAAATGGAGAACGGAGCATTGGTGTAGACAGGCTTACTAGTGTGCTATCAAAAATCAAGACTGATCTCGAGAAGACACTGATCCGAATCTATTATGGGAAGGTACATAATTCGCACTTCGTGTACTGTCGAAGGTGGCTGATCAGGATCTAGTGCACTCGACCAGAGCTGTTAGCTCTCTTACAGACCATGCAGCGCGTTTCAGATGAATTTGCGTTCGTGAAATCGCCGACAGATGCGGGCTTTCAGGCCGATATGATCAGTCAAGCAATCGCCGTATTGCCTACCATCTCAAACGACGTCGTCAGTTATCTGGACAGGATCAACCTACAAGCCGCTAAAGAAGATGATAAATACGCTTTCTTCCGTGCCGAGCAAGAGACTGACGATATCACGGAGCATAAGCTAGGCATTGCCAGTGTCGAGTACGATCTTGATGCTCACAGGGCCGTTGCAGCTGAGAAGGTCAAACGAAAAAAGGTAGAGTATGTTACAGTTGCTGGTATTGAATACTTAATCGAGATCGAAAATACTCAGTTGAAGAATGTTCCTGCATCGTGGTCGAAAATCAGTGGGACCAAGAAGGTCTCCCGCTTTCACACACCCGAGGTGGTGCGTTCCATTCGAGAACGTGATCAACACAAGGAGGCTCTAGCAGCTGCTTGCGATGACGCCTTTGCCACTCTTCTTAAGGAGATCTCCGATAAGTACCAGTCCTTCCGTGATTGCATCCAGGCTCTCGCGACGCTCGACTGCCTTCTTTCTCTAGCTGCAGTAGCTAGCCAACCAGGATACGTCAAGCCAGAATACACCGATGACATCGGCATCACGGTCGAGGAAGGCAGACATCCAATGGTAGAGCAATTGCTCCTCGACCGCTACGTACCGAACGACATCAACCTGGCATCGGATGGTACCCGAGCCCTCTTGATTACAGGGCCAAACATGGGTGGCAAGTCAAGCTACGTTCGCCAAGTCGCTCTCATCGCCATAATGGGTCAAATTGGCTCGTACGTCCCCGCCAGGTCCGCAAAACTCGGCATGCTCGACGCCGTCTTTACCCGTATGGGAGCTTTCGACAACATGATGGCCGGCGAATCCACATTCATGGTCGAGCTTTCCGAAACATCCGACATTCTCAAGCAAGCCACGCCACGGTCTCTCGTTGTGTTGGATGAGCTAGGTAGGGGCACCTCGACGCACGACGGCGTTGCCATCGCCGAAGCCGTGTTGGATTACGTGGTGAGGGAGACGAAGAGTCTGACGCTTTTCATTACGCACTATCAGAATCTCAGCGCTATGGCCAAGAGGTGTGACAATGGCGAGTTGAAGAACGTTCATATGAAGTTCGAGGAGAGTGGCGAAGATGGGCAACATGTCACGTTCCTATACGAGCTTGGTGATGGCGTGGCACATAGGTCTTATGGGTGAGTTAATCAATGATGGAGTCAGCCTGGACACTGGTTGACTGACCTACCAGGTTGAACGTCGCTCGCCTTGCGAATATCCCGGAGCCGGTTCTCAAGGTTGCGGCTGTGATGTCGAAGGAGCTTGAAGAAGAAATGCAGGAGAAGAAGTTGAACAGCTTGTAAGAACCGCCGTTACCGATGCTTGTCTTGGCTGAGAGCTAAGTTGCTGGGCTTTAGGTCGAAAATGCTACGTGAGGCACTGACGCCAGATAGCGGTGTCCATTTGGAGCAGCTGATCACTGGTATCGAACGCTTGTAACTGGTTTGCTCGCACAAGTCAGCTCCATAGGGACATCTCTCCATCGGAAGCTCTCCATAATTTTCGTCTCTTGGTGGTGATGTTGTTTTGTGGGTGGCGCTCAGGACTAGCTTTGGCTTGAAGCGAAGCAACGTTTTACAGACTTCAGCAATTGACCTCGCCAAGTCAAGTAACTGTGGCTTTCTCTAGCGATATAGAGTATGTTGAACAACAGTTAGTTCCTCCCTCCTCTTTCTACGATTCTTTACATACGTTTTAATGTTCGAGGATGCCATACGTGTTGTGGCCGTCTACAAGGGAGACCAAATATGGTGTGAAAAGTCTGTCGCTTAATAGGTAGAATCTAATATACAATAGTCGCTAAGCGACGGTCCTCATGCCTCATCCTGATACCTAATGCCATGTAGGCGCGCCTAGGTTATAACAAAATGTGGTACGCCTAAGATTGACCATTTGTAAGAGACTTCTGAGATACCTAATCTCTTCCCAAACATCCTCACTGCGTTGGTAGACCTCTGCTGACTTTGCATGGCATGACAGATTGCAAAGGTCTGGAGTTTGCTTGGGACGGAGGGTTGTCAGGTATGTTAAGCTGACATCCTATCTGATCCCTACCTTACTGCTCTGTGATGATTGGAGTTGTCTTTTGTCTTGTCTAGAGAGATGCATCTGCACTCTCAATGCTCTCTGTATTCGCCATCTGAGATCTTTTATTTTACCGTATCGTAGCTCATGATCACTACAAATGTTCCCTTAGCTGATGGTCTATGTACAGATAGCTCTCAGCGACCCTTGAGCTCGATCTCATTGCCAGTATTCCCATCCAAGAGAGAGGTAAGCTTTCACTATGTGGACCCAATATTGTCTTCATACGTTGAGGCTGAAGGACTCCGCAGACCGGTGGCTCGGGCCTTATGTTATTATCTGTGCGCTCAATGTATCTGAACAACAATTTGGGAGGACCTCCGCAACACTATTGTAAGATTTAATAGTATCGAGTCACCGATGATCACTGAACCTTGAATATAAACTGTCTGGAGGCCTTGATGACAACAAGCTCTTTAACTAATATAGATATGTGGAGGTCCTCACATCATATGGGAAGATATGTCTGACCTTTAGTGTCCGAATCTTCTCAGTATCTGGAGCACCCCAGGATACCCTTATGATCTAGCACCACGGCAATATGGTGGTGTCAAAGATTTCATATCACTACCGCTCTCAAGTAGGCCTCTGTACATTGATTGGTTCAAGCCGACTTTCCTCCCACAGCAGTCTTCCAGAGATTCCATGAATTGCTGGAAGCCACAGTAACTCCTCTTCAAGGCTCTTCTCGACACTATCCCAATTGGCCTCGTAACAGCTCCCAGCCACCAAGCACGCCAGACCGTGAGTGAATACTTCGCGCTCCGAAGAGCTTTCTGGGCGCGTGGCGATGCCACCGATAATGTGGAGCCACAGGAGTAGCTCCAGCGGAGCCGGAGACGATGAGCATGAAGATGCTGAGGAGTTGGTGGATGATGACGAGGACGAGGAGAGGGGAAGTGATGCTCTGTGAAGAGAACAAACCTTGATACCGCCGGCCTGTGTGCCATTGATAAGAGACAACAAGACCGCGAGACGCTGAACGATAGGACGAGAGTGCCGTGGAATGGAACTCATGGACCGGGTGAGGGATTTGGCGTACAGGAGCGCGGCGAGGCGGACTGCTTCGTTGAGATAGTGTGCCGGCAATATGGCGGCTGAAGCGACGGAGGAAGAAGAGGAGGTTGAGGAGAAAGTCGCGTAGTTATCATTGGAGGTTGGATATGGCAGTGCAAGAAGGTCATGCTGAACCTGGATAAAGTCCTCGTCAAGGGCGCGGGGATCAAGCGGGGCCCCGTGGTAGGAGATGACGTGCGCAACGGTGTAATGAAGGCGCTGAAGGCGAAGGATGACAGTCTGGAGTTGCGGGGATATGTCGGATTGAATAAGGATTTCCAGGAGACTGTTTCGGGTGGGGTTGGACTCAGAGGCTGGTAGCACTGAGTATATGAGGGGAGACAACCAAGGGAGAGCTGGCAAATTTGGAGGCGTCAGGGTGTCAGATGCTCCTTCTGTATCGGCACTACATGACATTGGTCAGTATGCTGGTTACATATTGTAGTGAAAGACGCCTTCCAAGTCATACCGGCATGCTTTCATCTGTAAAGATGCCTCCACTCTAGAGAGACCACCTCGAAGCCGGATCATCTCCTTCATCCCCGTCATGTGTATCTTCCACTTGTCATAATTACCTAGAGCAATCTGGAGGGCATCTCAGATCTCTGGGTCTCTCATCCTTGCAGGAATGCTCTCACCTCAACCATTGCCAGACAGGTAAGAACCCCAATAGTAGCATCGGTGAGCGCCGAGCGTGCCTGAAGCCGCTGGTTGAGTTTGCGGAAGATCAGAGACACAAGAGTACTTGGTTCCTCACCCTCCCGGCTCCCATTCTTTACAGCAAGGTGCGAGGCAGAAGAGAACAGAACCGACCGAAAGAGCACTTCGTCCGTCATGGCCAGCGAGAACCAACCTACTCTCACAGGGTTGAATGTCAGGTGTGCATCCAGTGGGTACCAGGAAGGTGCAACTGCATATAGATCTATTGTCGGCATTAGTGACCAACTTCAACACCGCATGCCATCAAGCTCTTTCGAACGTACAGTAGGTCAATAATACTTGCGACCGAGACCCAATTGGAACAGGGAATACCCCATTACCATAGAGCGGTGATGAGGAACCTGATGCTGTTGTCGAGCTTAAACTCGACGCAGTCAAAGTAGCAGTCCCTTGGTCACGTTTCCGAGCGGTTCCTGACTCATCAGACTTGTCCAGGAGTGCGACTGATGTGGCCTGAGACGCGCTCCGCACTGTCTGGGCACGCTTGAGGCCCTTCTTGACGTGGCTCTTTACAAGTCTCTGCACCTCTGGCTCCTGAGCGTGACCAGGTCGGGTGGCATTGATGAAAGCAAAGGACTTGGGAGTCGCTACCCTTCCAGAACATTGATCGGTACCGCTGCTCCCTTGCTTTTTGCACCGATGAGTAGTAGGTCTCAGGGACCAGGACTGATCTATCACCTTCAAAGCGTTGTTGTCCGGGGGTGTGCTTTCCTGGACAACTTTGGACTCAAGCTGATACGAGGCTGTAGCATGAACGGATCTGGCCTTTTGTTGACGCAAAGACCAGCCTCTGTCCACTAGGAATAAGGAAACATTTGGAAGAATGACGCTCTGCTGGTCCATGATAGGGGAGTAGAAACAGTAAGATTAGATGATTGTACACGGAGTAAACCACAAAACTATCTCGACTTCGAGATGTCCATTCTTTCAAGCAACCTGTGTGCAGAGCAAAGTTGTCAATCTAGAATAGTTCATGAAATATATTGAACTCAATACATTCCATATCCGCAAATCGCCCTGAACTCATGGAAAGTCGCATTGATCAGGATCTGCTTCGTACCTTAGGTGAGGTACAACAAGATCTTACTAAGCGTAGCGAGCTTACCCAGGTAGAACGGAGATCATATAGGGTATAGATACATGAGGCTATTCGGCTACTTCCATGTGCACTTTTTACGTAGAATATAGAAACAATAGAAACAATAGAGTCAATTGTAGTGTCAAATCCATGAGAAATGAGTCCTAAATCACAAAAGCAAGATCAAAAGAGCAGTCACGGGTCATTACTAGTGAATTGATCATGTGTGCAGAGGCGAGAGCGACGACAAGAGAAGCGGCGACGACAGTGATGAAGGGATTGACAGCAAACAACATTGAAATAGCAGTCAGAAAGCGATCATGAGGCACTAGAGCTATCAAGGAGGCTGTAGAACAGACGTTGCAGCTCTATTGTTTTGTTTTTCAATTGTAATCACTACTACTATTATTCTATTGTTTGATTTTCACTAGATATTATACATAAAGGTGCACATGAAAGTAACCGAATAGCCTCATGTATCTATATCTTACATAGCTAGCGTCTAATAATGGATGTGTCGCATTACACCCTGACTTATGTTACTTTAGCAACATGGCATCCCCCGCCCCCAACCTTCAACATTCTTGGCTCCGAGAGCCCATTGCCCCATACTCTCCGCTGAGACTTGGAGACTTGAAGACTCTCCCGCTGAGAATGTCAATCGAGCTGTTCAGAGAGCTCGTGAGACTGCAGTGAGAATTTGAGACAGTAACTCGGCATCTCTATCAGTGAAGGAGTCGAGCTTCCTGGCGTGGAAGTATATCTGGCGGGTGCAGTATGCGCTGAAGGGCCTGGGGACGAATATCGCGGAAGAGCTGAAGAGCACGGCCGACGTAGCTGAACCCTGGGGATTCCTCCCTCGAGACGCTGGAAAGGCATTATGCTAACCAGGATCATAGGAGTTCAAGAACCTCTACGAAGCGGACACGGAGACGATCGAGTTCCTTCAAGCCACCATTGATGACCTGATGGAGATCAGGGACGCCCAGCGTTCAGCTACCAGTGATCCTCAGATCACAGAACGGATTCAGCATCTCCAGCTCATCCACAACAGCGGCATGGCGCGAAACGCCGCCGAGCTCTCAAAAAACCTGGCAGCCATCACCAACCTGCCTCTCGGTTTTCTGGAGCACCACTTTGACCTGCGGTACCTCCCAGAGTTTCGGGTGGCGGGTCCCCGAAACCCAGTTGGATGCTGGTTTCAAAGCTACGGGCAAGGGGGGGGATTATCATCAGAGAAACCTTCAGGAGGGGGCTGGGTGGAACACCGAAAGACTACCAAGGGGTCAACTGGCAAGAGATGCCCATACCAGCGGGAGCAAACCCTGCTGGACGGTGGAGGACGGAGAACGACGTCCAGTATATCGACTGCCAACCTCGGTACTATGATCTCCACAGACTTTCCTCATGCACAAGGGACCACTTACTAATGGGTTGCAGATGGCATCATATCTCCATTTACTTGAGAATGTACCGCACGCATGGGGCAGCATTTGCGGTCAACGTGCTCAAGTCTATCTCGACTAGCGGAGCCAGCAGCTACGAGGCAAGTCACCTCTGCCACTATCGAGGCTCCAGCGACATACATTTGGACCGCCAGATAATTGGCCACCAGACTTGGACCGGGCTATATAGGACAGGAGAGTAGGCTACCAGGAGCAGAGTGAGGAAGAGCGCGAGAAGCAGATCGACCAGTCGGAGTTACTCCACGCATGCCCTAGTATGACCTGCATAGGATCTAGCCGGTTCTTATCAATGTAACTCCAGACCTGCTCCAACGTGACAAGAGCTATCTTGACCACTCCTTTTACGGATGTCCAGGAGCCCTTCCTCCGCCCTTTCCTGTTTATTCTGGACCCTATGAGGATTATCTCCAACAGTCATTCCGTACGGTCACTCGACCATCATTACACTAGCCCATCGGATCTTTTGTTCATTAATAGGCTTACTTGAAATTGTATTGACCCACACTTCGGTTGACGGTGTGCGAATGATTAGTGCTGCCTTCCAAACCGGAAGGTTTCCCAGATCAGTATAAACCCCAACTTTCTAACAATGCTCCCGCCTGCGATTGGTTCTAAGATGGTGTGTGTTGAGGCTCACTTAACTTTCTGTAAAACGTACTCGAGACATTATGAAGTAAGTCCTCGACGGACTACGGCACGGCCCGTAAGGTGGCAGGTGGGATGACGGAAGCCTACCTAAGGTAGATTAGGTTATTCCTTACCGTTGTCTCCCTAGTGCTTACAGAAGAGTAACTTAGGTAAGGTAGGTGAGTTATGTCACAGGACTGTAATTGATGATTGAAACTACTAATCTAGAGACAATCTGGCCATTATTACCGAATTGAGTAAATGTGAAAGGTCGGGGTTACCGTAGTATTACAGGTGCAGTATTTTACCGCTATAATGCTCAGGATCTGCATACCTTAGGGTTCAGTCAACGACAGGGCTGCAGCAGCCGCAGATTAGGGACTGGTATTTTATAGAAACGAATACATTTCAAAACAGCTAGAGCCTTGATAGAGGTACACATTACTGAGACTGCTTGGTAAGCACTAATGCCCCATGCCCCATGGCCCATGCCCTAGACCTAACCAGCGTCCTCATCCTTCAATACCTCAAGTACATGTTGTGCCTATCTTAGTGCTATCATGCCGTCGTAACGCCACTGCACACCACTCTTCGAGATAGCTTCAACCCACCATTCCTGCGCGCAACCACGAAGCCAAGAGATAAGGCAGCCGGGAGCACTATTTTCAATCCGCGATCAATCCCTCCTCAATCGTTCGGCCGTCTCTTTCCTATTCCCCCCACACTCCACCATCCATCTCCAAGCCTCCTTCCTCTCCTCGCCCCCAACCACAGCCAGAAAATGCTGCCCTCATTCACCCACATCGACCCTGGCGCCTCCCTCTACACAACTCCGCAGCCCGCTAATGGCCAGCTGGTCATAATCGGCAACTGGCTCGGCGACAGAGACAAATACGTCGCCACGTTCACCTCTCTGTGCCAGCGCATCGTAGAGGGAGCACGCATCCTGCTCGTGGAGTCGAATGTAGCCATCCTCGTGAGCAGCTACGCTCGGCAGCGCCACGAGATCCAACCTGCAGTCTCCGTTGTGCTGGATACGCTCGCCGAATGCGGATACCATGACAGTGGAGAATGGAAAGACGTCAGGATCGACAGCGGGAAGACAACATCATTGATATCGCTGCTGAACACAACGAGGACGACGAGGACGGCAGCAACGACCCCACCGAAGCTCGTCCTCCACTCCTTCTCCAACGGCGGCACCAACACCGCAACCCAACCCCTCATCGTCATGCGCCACTCTCTCAACGGCCCATTACCCCTCGCCGGCCTCGTCCTCGACAGCTCTCCAGCCAAAGAAATCTACCGGAAATTCTATGACGCTATGATTCTCGCGCTGTCGCGTGACGCCGCGACTTGAATCCTCGGCACGTTGGCTATCCAGGTCCTACTCACGCTCTGTACGCGTGGATAGCGTGCGGGAAGGGAGAATCCGGCTAGTTTGATGCGGCGGACGTTGTTGGATGTGCGGCGTTCGAAGGCTAGTAGGCGTTGACGTATGTCGTTGTGAAGTCGCGGATGGCTGTCACCATTGGTTTGACAGTGTCCTAAAAGGGCATATCCGTCAGAGGGCAAGTCCATAGGTGCAATTCACCAACCCTTGTGCGACGAGGTCGTTGGCGAACTGGCTTGATGGGAAGACCTACACCCGTTGGGTATAGGTCCCTGCAAAGAGATCGACCGCCGAAGTTGGTTGGTGCAAACGAGCTATCAAAGAAGCCACCGGCCTTGCGTATGGAGTTGTGATACAGAAGTGTAGGATTACACCTCAATGCTTTTTCTGAAGCCAAACGAATTTGAAGTCAAGTATGATTGATGGGGCTAGTGTCGTGTGATGAGGCGCCTCAAGGGTCTCTTCATCAGATCATGCTGTACTTGTTCAGATGAGACGTTCGACGATCGTACTCGAAAACCTCCACCATCCGCGAACACCATAATCAGATCTGAATAATATCCTCGCACACAGTGGTTGCTGTTTATAAGAGAAATGGCTGAGGTACAGCAAACAGACCTCACGGACACCAAAAAAAAAGTCTGCTTTCAAAAAGTGAGTTTGTTCTGCCCAGAGTAGGATTCGAACCCTCAACCTCCAAAAGTGGAAAATGACAAAAGCTATACTGAAGCAGGTGGAGCGATACGCTTCAACACCTGGTTCACAGTACAGAGAAACTGGCCCTAACAGCTCTATGAGGCTCGTTTACTTCTCAGATAGGCCGACTTCTTCTATCTGCCGGTGCGCTATGAGGCTGAACTCACTGCACGGGTACAGGGCCCATCTGACCCCGAAGGGAGACGCTTGACCGTTGTACCATGCCGGATGATTGGGAATAAACAACTCTATTTAATAGATAAACCCATGGCAGTGCTATACACTAGTATTCAATAATGTCCCAGAAATTGATAAGTTAGGAAGGAACAGTTCTCTTACAAAACCCATCACACTACTTTCCTGCCATCACATTTCCGGTCGTTGAAGACGAACTCGTCGCCAATGGGAAGGACGGCGCGTATGCTAAATACATCACTATGTGGCAATCATTCAATCTCACGGTCAAAACACTTGGAAAGGACACTTACGGCGGTCAAGGAACCCACGAACTCGGTGTTTTTTGCTCATTGTCCGGAGCGCTACCTGATGTACGGGCTCGGCAACGTCGTGTGTGGTGGAAAGTCATAGTTTGACCGGTGAACAGGTCATTCATCTCAAATGCCATGTTTGCGAAGGTCCAGTTATTTTCATCGTCCAGGGGACTGTATATGAGGTCACTTCCAAATCAGCGCCATAGTTGCGAATCATAGATGTGTCTTAGTTGCCTTGCAGCCTGCCAACGTCACTTCAGCCTCCATTCACGACCGTGATCAATGGCGAACAAACGGTGAGTTCCAATCCTTGTGAGTTGTTTCTAGCAGTTAGTACTAGCGATGGCGACGTAGAAGAGCCCGAGGGCGATCTCCGAACCAACAAGCTCCGGTAGAGTAGCTGATTCTGGACCAACATGCAGATAATATCAGAGAACATCGGCGGCTTCCACACAGTAAG
>QQTW01002495.1_pt1 | contig 13391 bp, 17 predicted proteins | sample 1904831 | NCBI WGS metagenome assembly QQTW01 (sample SAMN09435610, study PRJNA476489) | Subsurface metagenome, whole genome shotgun sequencing project. | reverse complement strand
ACCGCCCACAGCGTCGAGGACGACCGCAGCTGCATCCTCTTTCGGAGCCACGGAGCAATATCAGGAACGGAAGGGAGCAAGGGGACTGCCTGGGTGTCTGTGTGTATGTAAATATGAGAGGCTGGCGTTTGGCATCACAGGACGGATCTGCGCGTTACGCTGCCGCTCGGCCGACGGCATGATGGACGGTGCGACGAAGCTTACGAGGTCATGGTGTCTGTTGTAGGAGTATTTGGCTGCATCAAGGGAGGACCGATGGGCTGGGTTGGTTGGCGGTTGGCGGTTGGCAGTTGGCATCGAGCGATTGCACCGCCGGGGATGATGTCTTCTGCTCAGGGGCCATCACCTGGCCAGCGAGGGATGCAAAGCGAAAAGCGAGAGTAACACTATATCACCAACTCTACTATATCAACTCGACTTGATAGACCAGCTGCAAGAATCCATCCAGTAGATTCGCGCTGCACGTAGGTACCCGTCCTGCTCGCGCTTCCAGCTGGTGCTGGTAGCCGGCTTGACCGACTCCTCGATGTAACGCAGACAAGGGGCATCGAGCTGTTGCTAGTGATATCTCGCAAGAACCCGTGCCTATTGCGTGTTTGGTAGGACGTGCGGTCCAGATGTCTGGCAACCTACCGACAGCACCACCTGTCGTTCATCGACACCCTTTATGCACAGCAGTATGAGGCATAAATCGCATAGTGAGAGAAAACAGCACGTTGCTTTCCTGGCATTTCAGGCAGAATGAGACCTACCAAGGCCCGTTGAGAACTACTATGGAGAACTTGTTGAACAAAAACTCATTCTCCCCCTCACTACGCACTTTCCACGCTCCACTCTAACATCTCCAGCCAGCAACAACGCCAGACACACGACATACCGGCACATGTCGACGCGATCACACACGCATGCCAGATCGACCGACAGACGGGCCGTTCGCCTGCACCGTGGCTGTCCTCTCCCGAAACCGCAGGCAAGTCCTGTCGTCTTGCCGGCTGCCACGATGGAGGCTTCCTGCCAGCTCACAACAACGCACGCACGCCTACAGATCCTATTGATTTCGCATGGATTGCATGTCCATCAGCCTGCCCGCCTGCCTGGGCTTGTCGGATCAGAGCTCCTGGGCTGGGACTCCATCAGATCATCGTCAATGCCAGACCAGACCGGGCCGATGCACAGTGCAGGCTGGTTGCTGGGGGGTATCTGCCAGCATCTGCCAGCAGCCAACGGTTAGGCGATGCGCATGAGCTGATTTGCCTGCCCTGGCCCCGCATGCGCGCTGGCTCCGCTAAGGGCGCCTCTGCTGCCTCTGCCCAAACGCGGTCGAGGCAGAAGGGCGACGTCGGTCGAGCGTCTCGATATCACATTCACACTTTCCTTCTTCCCTCCTCCCCTCCCCATCACCCTCCCCCGGATGCAATGCGCGTGTTTGCCTGCCTCCGCCAACCCCCAACCACTAGCCATGTACGTCAAGAGAGTCGATTGCAGCTGCCCTCTTGCGTTGGCACCTCACGAGCCCCATCCTGATGCCAGCGACGCGGCCCGACCCTTCTCCTCCCGGCTGCCCGGCTCCCTGGTTCCGCGCTCCACGCCCTCCACCAACCGGCAACCTCGACGGGAAAACAAAAAACTATAAACCAACCCACCTCAACGACAGCTCGACCGCGTCGACACAGCTGCGAACACTCGGACTCGGGATGCGCGCGCTGCTTCTCCTGGCCCATAACCTGACGGGCGGGCCGGCCAGCGCATCGCCAGACCCCTTGGCCATGCCGTTCTTGCCCCTTCCCGCCTTCCGCCATGCTGCATCTTGCGTCTGCCCACATGTATGGGTTGGATGTGTCTGTCTGCGCATACCATGATGCTCTCTGTATGTACGTACGTGTGAGTGAGTGTAAGTGTGCATGTCTGTCATATCGCCTCAACCCGTCCAACAGCACGACGACTCCTCGAGCGCTCGTTGTTGTTTTCTTCTTCGGGCGCGCCGGCCGCGGGCACGCGCTCGCCGCCGCGGCTCCTTGCTGCTCCAGCATCTACCCAACTGCCTCCTGCCTGCCTACGTATGTAGACAGGTACGGCGCGCTGTCTCATGCTCTGTCTCCTGGGCCTGCTCCCTTTCTGTTGGGTTGGGCCGGGCTTGCTGGGAGGCAGCGGGCCCCGCGCCCGAGACAGCGCGTGTATGCGTGTAGGAGTGTGTGTGGCCGAGGGGGAAGATGGACGTGTGTATGTATCGCTCGGATTTTATCTATAAGATGCCGGGGGCGTGTAGAAGTTGGCCGGGCTCGCTCGGCGTGGTGATGGTGGGTGATTCGATTGTCCTGTAAGGAAACTCATCATCATCATCATCGCGGTGACCTAACCAACACGGTTCGAGCTCTGCAACAGCAGCCGCTGGTCGTCAATCTTATCGTCTCTTGTATTCTTCGTTTCCTGCTGCTTTTCTCGTCGTCGGCGTGTTGTGTCGTCGACTAGCGGCTCGATACCGTCTTATCTTTATCGTCGTCATCATCATCGAGTGCAGAGAAAGTTAGCTCCTATACGACACCTTCTTTCCCTCTTGACCACGGCTCAAGCGAGCGAGACCATGTCCAGCACATCCTCTATCCACGGCGTCACGCCTGGCAATTCGGGGTATTGGCAGGAGCAACTTCAAGGTTCGTCCCTGCCCACGGGACACTTCTTCGTTTCCAATTCCGTGTCCCTCCCTGACTCTCACCTTTCCTTCTCTACTCCAATGGTTGGAGCAGTATCTGATGTGTAACCTCCCTCTCGCATTTCTAGATCACTGCAATGCCCGCCAGTTCCGACCGCCCGTCTGGAGCATCGTGTCTGATCGTCGAGGTGAGCTTTCTCTATTTCCTGTCAGCTTTTCACCTCGTGTGCGTCCATGGGATCCGTGTGCCAGCTCTTCACCGATCGGGAAGTCTATACGACTCGCTGTCTCCGGACGCATCCCGATGCAGGCTTCTTCCCTTCAATTCACCGGGACGACGACAACGACCACTACCATCCCAATGCTAGCGTCTCACACTCGTCAACAACTCACCAACCTACCTCCCACACAACGCCCACACCCCCATTCCATCCCACCCCTCACCACCTCACCCTTCCCCCTCCAATTGCACTCTACTAACCCCCTCCCACAGGAGGCCGCACCGCCTGGTCCAGCACCGTGACGGTCGAGGGCCAGCACATCTCGGCGCGCTTTTGGTACGACGGACAGTACGTCAACAACGCGAAGGAGGATGCGGCCGAGGTGGCGCTGAAGATGCTCACGGGCCAGCCGATGCCGGTGAGCACTGTCCAGCAGCAGCAGCAGCAGCAGGGCCAGCAGGGACAGCAGCAGCAACCGGGCCAGCAGCAGCAGGTGCGCTATGGTGCGCTTCCGGGTTGAGGTGTCGGTTCGTGGCGGAGAGTGTAGGGATATACGCGGGCTTTCTTGTGTCTTTCTTTGTCGGTGTGGTTTAGTGTATTATCATGACGATGACGACGATGGATGCCGCTGGGGGGACGTCGAGGTCCATGGGCGTGATATCGAGGACGAATCTGTATGAGGACGAGGGAGACTGATCTCCGAACCGGCGATCGATGGAAAAGTGAAGCATATGACGTGGCTAGGTTGTCTGCATATGTTCTCAGGATGGCTTTCTTGTTCTTTCGGTTGATTCTTTTGTCTTGTGTTCCAAATGAATGTCGGGTCGCTGGCCATGTTTGTTGTCTCTTCTCCTTGCTCCGCCTTTTGTTTTCTTCCGGTGTCGAGGGATGATGAGGGATCTAATGAGAGCCCGCAATCGGCGAGATTGCTACGTCGTCAGTGTCAGCGTTAGCAACAGCGTCAGCGTCAGCGTGCTTGAAAGGTTAAATGCCATCTGCGCTTTACGATTTCACCTTTTCCGCTGCTTCTCATGAGTGATTGCAATTGATCAAAGTCGAACAGGCCCACTTCAATCCCCTCAAGCTCAGCTCGACTCGACTCGACTCGACTCGAGTTCAAACCATGAGAACCAGGTCCTCCGCAACGCGATCGTCGTTTGACGCGCACCCGTCCCCGAGGTCAGGCTTTGCCTGTTGCTTGTTTGGCTCTGAGCACCTCCTCCTCGGCCTATTCGAGGGCCTGAAGAGCAAACGCATGCTTTCAGGCGCGGCGGCTACGCTGTCTGCCATGATTGTAGCTTGCTGGAGAAGAGTCTGGGTCTCGACTCGCGCGGTCTGAAGAGCTCGCGCGCTTCGGATCGCGCTGGCATGTTCGGGCCATACTTCGTGTCAGCTCAAGGGACACAGATGGAATCGAAGCAGCATGCGATGTAAACAGTTGTGATGGATGTTCTGCGACACTCGAGTGAGCAGCTGATGACAGGCCCCAGCATCTATAAAAAAGTGCCGGCGACAGCAGGGAATCGAGTCCCTTTAACGGATGCTGTTACTGCAGACTGAAGAGGTCAGACAGAATGCTCCTACGTGTAGCGGTGAACGACTTCTAGCGGTGAGCGGCTCCTAGCCCTACGTAGCGGTGAAGAAGGCGGCCCTGAGCTCCGGCCACTTATGATGGTCGGTTGGAGATAAGATCAAGCTCGTTGAACGTTCACATTGCAGGCTGGAAGAGTAAGACAGCACGTTTATGTAGTTTTTGCTCGATTCCTATATTGACATTGGCAAGTGGAAGCTCGACAACGCTATCCTACACCTGGGGAACCCGCATCGACGCGTGTAAACTGAGAAACAAGAGACACGAACGCATGACAGAACTGCGACATCAAACACTCGACTTCACCAATCAGAAGCGCTTCGGATGGTGTTGTAGGAGACACGATGGTGGTGAGACGAGTGATTGGGTCACCATGCTCCTTTGTCGTTGGTGATCCCAATTCTCTTATTCGCCGGTCAAAGTCATGGCTCGAAACGCAGATATATCTCACACTCGCAAACCGAGTGCTCGATATGGGCAATGAAGCTAGGTTCTTGATATCGAGATGAAACTGTAGCTGAGACAATCGACAATAGAGTATGTCAACATCTCCTGAGGTCGCCTCTCGCAGGTTTGCCTGCATCTTACGGGCTTCAGCGACCACTGCGGATAGAGTCGGGCTCAATGAAAGAGACACAACTTATCTCCGGGGAGACGAGACACACTGTGCCACCAACTGGCTCATTTGCGAGACAAGAAGAAGGGAATAAGAAATGAAGAAGAAGACGGGAAAGAACCATGAGTTTCTAGCTGTAGAAGGCTATGCCAAAAAGCCCTGCCGTTCAACGGACAAAAAACGCAGAACCTGCCAGATGCCAGATGGAAACATCAGAGACCACTACAGGCTACGTAGGGCCGCTCTTCACCAAGCCTCACAAAGTGAAGAATCCCCCACGCTCCCGCCATCCACGGAAACGCTCCTCTGGCCTCTGACCAGTTGCCGACACAACGCCCGAACCACTCCAGCCCCTCACTCCCAGCTAGACCCATCAATTGGCGGAGACACTGACCAAGTGTTCGGCCGCGACGCGGCTACCGACAGGGCGGAACAGGAAGCATGTGGGCCCAACGATTCCGCCCGGCAGATGGAGCCTGCGACTCGTGTCGCGAGCCACGAAGTGAGATTCGCAGCGGGCGCGCAGGCAGGCAGGCAGGGCGTGCAACGTTGGACCGGCACCGGCGCGCGGACGGACGGACGTGACCGGCAGGCGTTTGGGGGATGTGCACGAGCACGGCGCAGGCCCGAAAGCACTGGCTGCTCTCGACGCTTCTGTGGGACGCCCGGCAGGCCCAGTTTGCCCCAGCAGCGGCCGCAGGATGGGATCACATGCTCCGACGCAGGCTGTCTTGTGTCTCCTTTCCATGCCGGCACTGCTTCTCGGGGGTTTGTTGGTGAGTACTAGGAGAGCCTTGCAGAGCTATACATGCATGCGCTTCATATTGATTGTGAGATATCGCAGAAGTCGTCGATCGCCCGCTGTATTTGGAGAACGGCCAAGGATAAGGAGACCCGGTTGTGCATACCAAGCTCACATGCTCGAATCATGCAGAGCAAGAGAAAGAATGATACGTGGAGGCAGAAGAGCCCGTGAATCAACCCATGAACCAAACCATGAGTCAATCTATGAAACACGGCCTGATATTGAACGGCGCGAGCAAGCTGAAATTGAAGACAGCGTCAAGGCCAGAAGTCCCAAAAGAACACCATCCTACCAGTAGCCTGGTTCAGCACCGGGTATCTGGTCGCACCCAGCTCATATATGGAACGCGGTAACAGCAAAAGGTCACGTTGATGACGATAATCCGTCTAACGGTGGAGTATTCGGCTCACGGTAGACCTGCGGTTAGCCATTCGCATGCTCGACAATGGAGAGAAAGCTTTCGGTTCGACCATGATAGTCGCTGGCACCAGACGATGTGTGGCTTTTCACGGTCTTATGCCGCACTGTCGATTGGTCTTTGTCACCAAGCTGCCCACGTCGATCCAGGCTCTTTCCATGCGGCGCCAAGCAACCGATATATTCTCCGTATCTATAACGCCTGTGGCGCGCTCATGATAAATTCCGATTGGCGCTCGTCATCCAGATTTCCTGACACGGTGATGGCGATGTTGATATTTCCACGCCTTGGATGGCGTCGAACGCCTCCTCGGAGGCCCCGAGACACAAAGGCGCTTTCAGACGTGGACCGTTGGATCAAGCTCGAAGGCGGCCGGAAGGACTAGCCGACCTGTTGTAGCCTACTCAGGCCTAGCGGATTGCGTATGTTTGGTCTCAAACGGCCCGTACCATGCGAACAACAGCCACAGCTGGCACATTGTTCACTTCCAAGGTCGAGAACCGGCGTGCCACTCACCGATTACATGTCATGGAAAAAGCTCCCATCTGATTGCTCTTACACGAGCCTCAGATTCAGTCGATAGCCGTCACGGGTCAGTAGAGAGCCGCTGAGGTTTGAGCAGATGCTACCGATCGGGTCGATACGGACTTGAACGGTCATAAGATTCAATGTTGCGTCTGGGATATCTCCAAATCGCTGGTAGGCCAGCAAGGAATCCATCGGCCAGAGGCACCGTGGACGAGAACCGTCCAAGTCCGACGCACAGGCGGAGAGTCGCATCATGGTGCATCGAAGCCGGAAGTCTTCCCCGCGAGAGCCAAAGGATCAGCAAAGAGGTATCAGCAAAAGAATGCAAGCGCGGGAGGATGCCGATTTGAATGCTGGCCCAAACTGGCGGGAACCGAATCGCTGTGAGGCCCGGCCATGGTCCTGAGCAGCGGCTGAAAAAGGAGAAGAATCGCATCCTATGATTTCTCATCAACGGCCTGGTCTGGACATCAGATGATCAAGTCTCTTGGTACAGCGTCTTCTCCCCTTCGTTCCAACGTCGGGCGTTCGAGGCAGATCTTGAGGTCTGTACCAAGGGAAGACTGCGATGGTGCGGCGGTCGTGGGCAACCTCCGCTTTCCATCGATCTGCTGCAACTTGCGGCGCTAGCCTGCATATATTTCCATCTGCAAAATATGTATCATCGAAGCATGGTTGACTTCTCAACCTTGGAAGTCTGCTCGTCCTTATGCGCATTATGTATGCAGGTCATCATTAACCAACGGCCATGCTGGTTCCTCCGATGATTGGCTCGGCAATCATCCCAATCAAAAGCTCACAAGGAAAAACCCGGGTCCCCAGTCCGTCTGGACTTCCATCCGGTACTTTATTTCCAAATCCACTCGTCCTGCAGCAGCATGGCAGCTCAGGAATAGAATTCGCACGTAAATGTACTCGTAGTACTCGCCACAAGACGCAGGACCAGGCGATCGGGACGCAAGGGGGTCACTGGAGCCAAGGTCAATCGGAGAAGACAACTAATTCCAGCCGCAGGTTTTCTTCCGGTCTGTCTCTCTTGTCTGCATTGGTGCGGCCGCAGCGCTGTAAGGACGATCAAGGGTGTGAGAGATGCAAGCGCGAAAAGAGCTGGGAATGACATCTGGTTCGCATTTGGAAATACTCGCAATGGCGCTCGACCCATTGGACCATCTTTCTCTTGGATATATCCAAACATTGCCAGCGTTACATCGGTCATGGGCTTTGCTAGCGCGACTTGATCTTAGCAGGGCAATAGAGGAGCGGCGGTGTGTTTGAAGAGTTCCCAGACCTTCATCTCTGGAAATATATCGCAGAGAGCTATAGCCTCTTGTGACAGGTAACGGGTTTACGGATTGCTCTGTCGACATGATGACACCTCTGTCGAAGCGACCGAATCAGTCACCACACATCATGTCTCCACGGCTACCAAGCCGAAGCAGAGAATGTGGAGCAGACAAGGTGGCTGCTGCCGGCCTGGTCTTGGCTTACCAGATACACCCGTGTCCGACGTCTGGTCTGGGTATAGCCGCCATCGGGGGTTTCCGCGCGATTGACTTGCAGCGAGGATGTGGTCATCTGTCCGGTGCATGGCCTCGTTATGAGGGGGTGATATGATGAAACGCGACTGCTTACCAGGTGGTCGGACTGTGAGCTCCCGTCGCCGGGGCAGAATACCACTCAGTTGCCATCAGTCTCTATCATGATGTTCCTGCATTCCCTGCAAGGCGCCGCTTTGGTTGAGCCCAATCGCCCGTAAAGCACCACCCGGATTGCCACACGGTCCGGATGGAGAGGCTTCTGTATTCTCTGCGGTAAGGCACGCTTCAGCTGCGTGGGCATTGTGCTGTCGGCGGAGATGGGTGCGCCTCGGATCTGGTTCAGATCATCCCTCCCTGCCTTCGGAGATATAGATATGCTCCTTTGGGAAGTGTCTTTGCTGCAGCCCGCCAACTGCCAATGCTACCCTGGTGCTGAGTGGGGTCTAATCTGGGGCTGGGTTAATCGGTTCTCCTGCAGTCACAGGTCTTCCCTTTCTCGGCAGGGCCGATATTTGGATGGTGGAGAAGACCTTCTAGCTCAAATATCCAACCGCCACAGCTCTCTTGCATCCGTGTCTCTTTTACTCTCTGGCTCGGTCATATTGTGAGCCTGTCCCCTTGATGTCCGCTCATCTGCATCTGGATCATATCGAAACATATCATATCCAGAAATTCTCCTTCTTGACGACTCCATCCACTCATTAGGTGGTGTCGTATCTGAATATCTTCCGTTCATTCTCCCTCGGCTTTCGTCGCTGCCACTTGTACGACGAATCCATCTGGCTGCTTCAGGAGCCGAAGGTTTTGCCACAAGGCACTTCCTGCCTTGCTGCGTATCTGTTTGGCGCGTTGATGGTCAGAAGTCTCTTCTGTTGTTCGACAGGTGTCAGGGCCATTTCCGTTTGTGCTGCTGTCCTTGTGGTTCTCGGTCCATTGCTCACTCGGATTAGGTCCAAGGTCACCGTATACAGCGTCGCGCGGAAAATTAGATCTCTGAACCACTGAAACAATAAGCGGGTGTCGTTGCGAAGTCAAGCAGTCATAGGAAAGTACGACTACGAGCTTGGAAAAAGAAGGGAATAGGTATAGGTGCCACAGGTGAGCCTTCACCTTGACCTCACTGTCGTTCGTCCCAATGGAGAATAATTTTGCAAACTTCAAGATATTGGGACCTCACATACCAAAAGAATTCGCAGGAAGGGCTCGACAACCGCAGAGTGTCTAACGTCATACCTTTACTGAACTCCTTCAACCAAACAAGACAGAGGAGCCGACCGGAAACACTGAACGCGAACGTAGGTCAGATATTTACGTCGAGTGGCTCATCGTTGCAACTTTGTGTCGACAACGGCGTTGCGTTGCGCTCCACGCTGGATCGAAGCTTGTCGGCCAGCAGCTTTCGACGTCAAGCGCAGTGAGATTCACGACCACCGAAACTGCCCCCAACCCCCACATACCAAGGGCCGCTGCAAGTCAACGATAGCGGGCCGCATGCAGTTCGCAGCCCGCGCCTGCATCCAAGCGAGCATTCGAAAAGTGAGCTTTCGAGATAGAGCCGCAATTACGCTGGAAGACGAGCTGTGGCAGAAAATCGCAACTCGACGAAACTCTAGAAGACTGGAGTTCTCCCGCGATCCTCGGTATCAAACGCTGGCCGTTGCCTCGCAGCAGCGTTTCTGACGATTCGGCGGCAAAAGTAAAGGCCAAGACGCAGACAATCAGGTTCGGCAAGTGCATCAGCTTGGATTGGGTCCGAGGTTTATCTCGAGTGGGGTTCAAGTGACAAAAGATGCATCAAGGTAAGTCACCACCAAACGGAGGCTTGTTTGTTCACACCTTTTGGAATTCGTCACATTGCATCTTTCTTCTTGAGTCCAATTCGACGACTGCTCCGCTGTTTAAGGCGGTCTTGAGAAAAACTCGGCCTGTTATGTTACCACCCTCCGTGCAGTGGGCCTCTCTGTGGCAAGTAGCTCTCCCCCTATTATTCTCGTTCAGCTTTGTACTTCTACTCTTGTGCCGCAATCAAAGGCATGCTATGTGCCCGAATGTCTGGCAATTGGTGTAACATCCAGATTGTTGCTTGGGGACAGGCTCAGTTATCGAACCCATGTGTTGCCCGTTGTTCGTTATTGTGTTACCCTGCGTTTGAATGCAGGTCACGGTTCTAGCTCGGAACCCGTTGCTGACGCTGCTTCCGAAAAGCACTCTTCCAGTCTCCTCCGTTGGGACCCGATTATGCCCTTCAGACCGGTCACGAGATCATAGAGCAGATTGATGCGCATCCGCATCATTCGCTCTTCCCTGGGGCGACAGTGCCCGAACATCTTCGGCGTGATGGAACCTTGGGCCTTTCATCGCCGTCAGCAAATGGGACTCGATTCCTTCAGCATCCTCCCTCAGCGAGTAATGGACAGTAAGTACCGTGCTGCTCATTGATTGGCGCACCATTGGGCTTCAGAGCTCACGGCAATGTTGCCTGATGCGTGCCGCATACCCACTTCGTTACTCTGTGCCCTGCTGTCCGACTCAATTTCGAGCCGCAGCAGAGCCCTTCTATGATTTCTATGGCAAACACGTCGCTTGGGCCGGCCACACGTTGCACAACGACCGCACAGTTGGCACACCGGGCGTACCGGCAGCGTGGTTTCAAGCTTAGATCACACGACAACCCTTACCTTTCTTTCCATACTGTTCTCTTTCTGAAATCACTCACTGGATCATCTCCTCTCACGCTGTCCCACATCACCGTCCTGTCGCGACTGCTTCTACCAAAGAAAATCTCCGAGGCATGAAGACTGTCGGTACTGACATGGCACAGCTACAATACCAGCGCTGGGAATTCAGACTCGGGCCCAGTTTCTGTGTCAGCAACGCCGCATCTAAGCTCATCGGTGATCTTTCCGCCGTTTTCAGCCCACTTTCAACCATCAAACTTCTCTAGTGCGCACCAATACCCGACAGGCACATCGCAGCTGTACTCGAACACACCCGGTTTCTCGCATTCTTACGGTAGCATTTCGCATATGAGGCCGACCATGACTTCCATGTAGGCATCCCAGCCCCCAAGTTTACGCCACCAGATCAGCGAATCTCGGAGTCACGCTGACAGTGGAACCACAGACCCGACCTGTCGTCTTCCGGCATACAGGGCTCCGGTCGCTCAGCCGCGCTATCCAGTCCGTTATCACCCTCCACTCCAGCGATCACTCGAAATAACTACGCATCGACAACACCCCATCTGAACCGGCACAACCTCTCGCCTCTTAGTCACACCGACTCTCTGTCAAGGACGGCACATAGCACACCACCGGAATCAGCCCGTAGCTTGGTCTCAGGGTCCACGATGCCGCTTTCGTCGCCGACACTAAGTCCTTACAGCAGCGCCTCGACAACGTATCGCTCAAGCTTCGGGCAGAGTGACGCTCGACAATGCGACGGGCCTCCCTTTCCCACGCAGAAGATACTCCACACGATTCACTGTGAAGGGCAGAGGATTATTCCTCAGATCGAGGCGAAAGTCGAGAAAGGATTTTTCCCATCGGGAAACCCATCGGGCCTCACCTGGACCTGTTATCGGCGGAACTACTTCTCGGTCCAATGTCACTATACATTGACGCCCCACATCCCAAACGCTCGTATGTATCTCGATCGCGGCGGCAAGCAAGACGTGGAGCAAATACAGGCCTTAGGGATCAAGCTCTCGGCCGCCGTAGATCAGCCCAACGGCAAGGTTATCGAATTGATCCAACACACGCCGAAGCGAGACAAGGGACCCCAGACGCCCGTCAAGGTTGAAAAGGTCTTTCCCAGTCCGCCGGCGAAGGCAGATGCACAGAGCCATGTACTTGCTGGCTTCCCAAGCACGTCAACACTAGCATCGCCGTTTCTTCCGTTGCAGCAGGATGGAGAGAAATCCTACTCTCCATCGGGACCCACTGGCGCCGCCCATCAGTACACCTTCGAGCGGATACAGTTCAAGTCAGCCACGGCGAACAACGGCAAGCGCCGCGCCGCGCAACAGTACTACCATCTCATCGTCGAGCTGCACGCCGACGTACGGAATCCGCACGATCCGCTTCCGCGCTGGGTCAAGATCGCGGAGCGGATCTCGGAGAAGATGGTCGTGCGCGGCCGCTCGCCCTCGCATTACCAGGGCGAGGGCCCGCATGGCAACAGCAGCTCACGAGGAGGCCAAGGTGGCACGGGAAGCGGAGCGTCTGGTAGCTCTCAGTCGTTCGGTGGCTTGAGTGGCTCCGGCATGGTCGCCCGCGGCGTTCCACATGGCTTGCCGCTGCTCGGGTCCGGCGGCTATGGAGGCGGAGTGTACAGAGGCAGCCAGTACTCGTTCAATCCCAGCCCGGTTGGAAGCAATTCCGTCTCTTCCACATCGTCCACCAGCGGCGGCCCCACCGAAGGCTTCGCGGACGAGACGATGGAAGACGCTTATCAATACTTTCCCAGTCCGCTTTACGAGACCGGTCTGGCGGGTCTGAACAAGAGTCACGTTGTCGCTCATGACGAGAGAAGAGTGAAAGATGAGAACTCGCACGCTCAAGGCGTCGGTGGTCAGTGGCAAGTGGGTGCCTGTGGTCGCTTTGAAGCCACACGCACTAGCCGTGGCTACTATCCAGACCTCAACGCCGGCTACTAAGCACGACTGTATTTGGGCCTCGTGGCATGGTCTCTTTCGCGTTCACATATGGACAAAGGTCATCTAAAATTCGGGCTGTGGTGGGATGAGTTGCCATCTTATCTTCACAGCCTCATTCGGACGTCGATTTGAAAGCAAACATCTGCTCTCCCGTCGTCGCCTTGATCAGAGAAAGGTCTTCTGAAGACATGGTCTGATTTCCTCTGCTCATGCGACCCCTTGTCACGCCACACTTCTTCGAATCTCGTTTCTCTTTATAATTTGACAAAGATGCTCTTACACCTTCCCAAGGGACACCATTTCATGGCAGCCGAAATGCTGTACGCAGGCTCCGCCACGGACATCCATACAATTACCAGCCTCACAGCTT
>QQTW01002494.1_pt1 | contig 13391 bp, 10 predicted proteins | sample 1904831 | NCBI WGS metagenome assembly QQTW01 (sample SAMN09435610, study PRJNA476489) | Subsurface metagenome, whole genome shotgun sequencing project. | reverse complement strand
GGGCAAGGGACTTTATTGCTTCTGGCAAATCTGTGAGCTTGCGTCCAGAAGCGACCATCAGCATATGATGGGCTTCATCAATAAAAAATATTTGGGGTTTACGATGTTTGAGAGCTTGCTCTAATGCCCATCCCAAGTCAGTTTCAATAACTTTTGATTCAATAACAATTTGCCCATTACTATTACGATATATACCTCGCGTCCCATAGTCGATTTTATGGTCAATTAATGGTTCGTGAAGGGCAAATAAGCAGCGTTTAATGTGGTCTTTTGAATTAAAAAGTCCGGATTTTTGAACTACTGCCTCAACTGATGCAAATGGCAACCAACCTTTTTCTACTTCTAATTCGGGTCGGTTCGTCTCAATCAGCCACTTTTCAATTAGCAGGCGTAGGGTTGTTTTGCCAACTCCAGTTGGTCCGTAGATAAAAATAACTCGTGATTCTCCAGAATTGCTAACCAAAAGCTTGAGTAAATTAAAGGCTTCTTCTAATCGAGGATGTGCCATTGTATAGTTATCGAAGAAAGCCAGTCGTATTAGGGGTGATTGTAAAAGCAGAGATTCGGGAAATTTTTGGGATTCGGACATAATTAATAAGAATCAAAAGATTGGAGATTCTGAGGTAATTTAGTTATATCAAGTGATGAGGGAGATGATTCTAAATTGTTGTTGTTAATCTCTTCTATAGTATTTGATGGAAAATTTAGTTGCTCCAAAAAATTCTCTTTTTGCCTGACTCCATCAATAACTTGAAATACTTCTTTACCTTGAGCATCTCGCAAACGTTGCGTGAGTAGAACTTCCTCTGCTTCAGTAGTTGATAGAAATTCGGCTAACTTTTTAGCTCTGACTGTTAATTGTTTGTCATGGTTTGAGTTACGCTTTTGTAACTCAGCAGTCGCCAGCCAAATTTCTTTTTCTGAGCGTCCTTTAAAAATTGCATAATATTCACTGATGCATTTAACCCATTGACCACTGATGTAGGCATAGGCAATTCCAATATCAAATGGGTCGTATCTGGCTTCTACAGAAGTTTTCTGGATTAGAGGGTTGCGAAAAGCCGAATTCCAGTAGTGGATACCTCTAATTTGTATCCCTTTTGCTGGATGCACTTTTACGAGTCCGGATTGTGTTGTTGGTAAGGTTAAAATTCTCCAGGTTTCATCGTTAGGTATTAGTCGGTGAGCGCGACTTCCATACTGGGATATCCCTGAAGTAAAAGCCTGTTTTGGACAAACTCCTAATGCTGGATGTTCGGTCGTATCGTACTCCGAATAAGCCCATTCGCACAGATATAAATACAACAAGCCAAGTGTCCAAACTGCCAAATTTTTGGGATTGACAGATTTGGTCATCAACCTGATTTTTTTAGTAATTTGTGTATTACCAGCTAGGTTATAAAGTAACTGGGTGTTGGCAGTTCCAAATAGGCGTTCGCACACTCCACTAAATCGAGAAGCAGCAGGGGGGCGATGTTTGAGCGTACATTCAAACAAAGCTAATAAGCTCTCAAAATAGTTACTGTGAAACTCTTTACCGTTGTCAGTCACAATTATTTGGGGTAGGCGAGAGTGGCGCATCACGCAAATCCGTAGCACCATCATGCAACTGCGGTAACTCGGAGGGTCAAAAGTCAAATAAACTGCTAATATTGAACGACTCATTGCGTCCACCAAAAATGTCGCCCAAGGTCTCCCAAGAACTTGACCTGTAACTGAACACCGTAGCTCTATATCCAGTTTTGTGTGGTCAATATGACCAATTTCAAAAGGACGGTCTCCGTGACGCGGTGTCGTTAGCTCTAATTCCCAGTAAAAAGGTTTTTGTGGGTAGGCAGCCCGATGTCCTTCACGGGCTTTTGTTTGTTCCCAACCACTACGCCGTTTTATTTCGTTAATAAATGTTTTGTAGCTGGGAATTTGGTCTTCTTGAATTCCGGCATTTACACAGGCATTGCTAAAAGCTCCATACACCTCATACTTGCGCTTCTGTTTGTGCGTTTCGTAGGCTTGTGTTATAAATTTTTCTATCAGTTCTAAGGTCGCTTGGGGTAACTTTCGGTTACGGTTGCCTTTTTTATTCGAGCAACTCAAAAGCCCGATATAGCCATAGCCAAAATTTTGTTGCGCTTGCCGATATTTGGCTAACCAATCCCTTAAGGTACGCTCTGATATTGTGGGATTTTCTATTGCTTGCCCCAGTAAAATTGGTTTAATACTTCTGTAGCGGTGATTAGCATCCTCTAAATCTTTTGAACTAGCTTTGAGAAGAATAGACTTTATTTGGTCATCGTTACAGTTGGACTGTTGGAGTAAAGATGCTGTGATTTTTCCAATGCGAATTTTGCTTTCAAACTCAGAAATAGGCAAATCAATAAAGTTTCCTTCTATGGCACGCAGAGTAATTTCTGTATCACCAATTTGAACTAAATTATAGCTCTTTCCGTCCCAGTTTATTGCAGTGTTGGGAATCAAATTTATGACTGGAGAACTGATGGAATCGGCAAGTCTCTGTGACGAAACCATCAATTTATACGCAGCTCCCGAAAGTTGGTTATAAAAAACTCTGCACTGTTCTGGCTCAACCAAAAGGGTGTCCTTTAAATCCACATAAATTTTTTCAGTAGCAATCAGTGAGTAAATTTCATCTGCACTAACTTCCAAAGCTTTATTTTTCAATTCCCAAAGAGTTATTCCAGGTTGCTCCTGAACTATTGCTTGTATCAATTGTGCGCTCGAAGTATTTATAGTATCAACACGAGAACGGTAATAATCTTCTAGGAAGGTAATATTACGATATAAAACCCAATTAATTTGCTCATCTGACTGGATATAAAAGTCAAATCCAAACTGTGTTGCGTATTCGGATGCTGGTGGCGAGTACCACTTCAAATCTTCTCCCCTACTGTAGCGATGGGGGTGTTTAACAATCAGCGCTTTGAGTTCACTCCCCGTTTTGCACTCTACCCAGCCAGCGCTGTTTGTTCTGATGACAAAAAAGTCGGGAGTGTAAAAAAATCCAAGGTTTCGCCCAGATGCGGATTGATAATTAATTTTGAATGCAGGTGGTTGGTCGTAAAATTCCAAAACGTCTTCGTCATGTTCCAGTTCGTAAATGAAGGGAAGCTCGACTTTGTGCGACTCAAATTGAATAGTTTTCCCCATCTTTTTACTGGGGTAAAAACCTGAAACATTTTTTCTCCCTCCTCCCACACGTCGTGCAGGTTCCTGCGAACGAATGAATAAGAGAGTCTGAATAGCCAGTTGCGACAGGTTTTGATGACTACACCAGCTATTAAACTCGTCAGCTGTGAGCATTTTTCTCCCCCTGAAATTTGAGTTGAAGACGCAACTCACAACATGTGTCGTGTTTTTTTATAGCAGTGGTAGGAGTGTCGTCACCCGATTCATTGCTCTCAACACTGGCTTGAGTGCTTCATCATAATTGTAGTTCTTACTACCAATTTGAAATCTTAAGAAAATATATTTTTGGCAAGCTTATAGTGCCAATTTTGTTTTCCGGCAAACTTATGATTCTAAATCTTCAGAAGTGAGTAAGAGCGCTTAACGGTAAAATCAACATATAAGCCACAGTTGCGGCAAAATTATGATTCCAGTCGCGGCAATCTTATCGTCCCACCGACAGCTTTCAATACTGCGATCGCCAGGGAGAAACCTGTACCAATTGAAGCCTCCGAAATTTGGGAGTTTCAAACCCTTGCTGTACCATATTTGTTTGCTGTACCAAACAGAGTATAGGTTAATTGGTACTTTGAGCATGGCGCTGCACATCTGCGGATTGAATAGCAAAAATATTGGTGTGCAGAGTGCTGATCTAGCAAACATTTCAGCCTTAGCGTAACTTTCTGTACCATTGCTTATCTGACCCCTTGCCCTCGAAGGGATAAGGCATAGTCTGTCTTTACTGGATTCGCTTACCTGTTTTAATTTTTACGTCAAAGCTATCTCTACACCTCAAAACCCTTAAAGAGGCTGACGAGTGTTAATTCTCAGAAAGAAGGACGGTGGATTTTTTATTTACAAGGATTTGACATTTTAGAGCAATACTTATCTAATTATACTAATGCCAGACGAATATGGGCTTCGCGTCGCTGCGAATAATCTTCTTTAAAAATCAAATAAACTTGGTTAAGTTTTGCTTTTTTGTATCGCATCTACGTTTAATATATCAATTTTTTTTGAAATGATGGACGCAACCTTTGATATAACTAACCCACTGGAGTGAGGACAATGAACGCAGTTGTGAAAAAGTTGGCTCTCGCGGTTGGGATGTTGGTTTTGGTAAGTTGCACAACTACACCCAAAACATCTACATTAAACTCGTCACCCACCGCGACAGCAGATAGTGATTCCGAAATTGTTCCTACGATTAAGATTGATGGTTCGAGTACCGTATTTCCGATTACAAATGCGATCGCAAAAGAGTATCAAGCCTCACCAGAAGTTAAAGCTCAGGTATTGGTGAATATTTCTGGTACTAGCGGTGGGTTTGAAAAATTCTGCACTGGGCAAACTGATATCAGCAACGCTTCTCGACCAATTTCTAAAAAAGAAATCGAGGCCTGTAAGAAAAATAATATTCAGTATGTAGAAATACCTGTAGCCTTTGATGCTCTTTCGGTTGTTATTAATCCACAAAACGACTGGGCAAAGGACATCACTGTAGCGGAATTGAAAACGATGTGGGAACCGGCGGCTGAAGGTAAAATTACTCGTTGGAACCAAGTACGCGCATCTTGGCCCGATAAACCTCTTACCTTGTTCGGTGCTGGGGGGCAATCTGGTACATTTGACTACTTTACAGAAGCAATTGTCGGAGAAGCTAAAGCCAGCCGCAAAGACTATACAGGAAGCGAAGATGATGAAGTCTTAGCAGATGGCATTAGTAAAGACTCTAATGCTTTAGGTTACTTTGGTTATGCATATTACAAAGAGAATAAAGATAAATTAAAAGTTTTGGCAATAGACAGCCCAAAAGGGGCAGTGGAACCATCTCCGGAAGCTGTACATAAAAACATTTATAAGCCCCTGTCTCGACCTTTGTTTATTTATGTGAACCCGTATACTGCTCAAAAACGCTATGTTTACCAATTCGTAAACTTTTATCTACAGAAGGCATCGAAAGTTTCAGACTCTGTAGGTTACGTATCTCTACCTGAAGAAATCTACCGAATCGGTGTTGTTCATTTAAACAGAGGTAAAGTCGGAACAGTATTTGGTGGAGAATCGCAATTCGATTTAACGATAGGACAGTTACTACAAAAACAAAAGCAATTCTAAATTCATTTTAGGAGTTAACAGTAAATTATCCAACTCTTAACTTCTAAACACTTGACTTCTTAACTTTCGCTGCAATGAGATATTTGCATCAATTTTCTTTGAAATAATTGACTTATCGTGCCTAGAATATATAAGGAGTAAGAATTGAAAAATTCTTTACCAAAAGCGCTATTACGTTGCTGGCGTTCTATGTTAGCAGAGGCAATCGGCACTTTCATCTTGGTGTTTGCTGGTACTGGTGCCGTGATGGTAAATGAGATCAGTCAGGGAGCTATTACGCATGTTGGTATTAGCTTTGTCTTTGGTGCTGTAGTGGCTGCTTTAATTTATGCGATGGGGCATATGAGCGGTGCCCACTTTAACCCAGCAGTCACTTTAGCGTTATGGATAAGTGGATTTTTTCCAGCACGGCGAGTCTTTCAGTATATTTTTGCACAGTTATTTGGAGCCGTCGCAGCTTCATTTACACTGCTCATAAGCTTGGGGAGGGTTGCTAACTTGGGTGCAACTTTACCGCTTCATGGTAATTGGTTGCAATCTCTAGTTTTAGAAACTATCCTGACTTGCATTTTAATGTTTGTGATTTTTGGCTCAGGTCTTGACAAACGCGCACACGTTGGTTTTGCGCCTCTGGCAATTGGTTTGACTGTTGGACTGGAAGCTCTGTTTATGGGACCAATTACAGGAGCAAGCATGAATCCGGCGCGTTCTTTTAGTCCTGCATTTGTAGGAGGAATTTGGCAGCACCATTGGGTTTATTGGATAGGCCCAATATTAGGAGGGCAATTAGCGGTATTGCTTTACAGCGTACTTAAAAATGAATTTCGGGATATTAAGTAATTGGTTAATTTATGACTCATTTATTAATAATCGGTGGTAGCGACGCTGGTATCAGTGCAAATCGCAGGACATTATCAGGGGGAAGTTGCCAAGCGCATTGATACCTTTGCTTGTGCCCTGTTTCATGAAATGAAAGTTGAGGATATGAGCGAACTTGACCTAAGTTACACACCTCCTTTAAGCAGTCCTTGGGACCCCGTGCAAATGAGTGCCCAAGCTTGGGTAAAACATGTAAAAGGTAAACAAGAGTAAGTTTTTAGACTTGACTAAATCGAGTCGTAGGGTAGATATTCTTAAAGTTTGCAGGCAGTAATTACAAAAAAATTCACCGTGAGGAGATATCTAAATCATGAAAAAGGTAATGTTTGTGTGCAAGCGTAATTCTCGCCGTTCTCAAATGGCAGAAGGTTTTGCACGGACTTTGGGAGAAGGTAAAATAGCTGTTAATAGTTCAGGTTTATCTGCAAGCGAAGTAGACCCAATAACTGTTCACGTTATGGCGGAAGTTGGTATTGATATTAGCAATCAAACTTCTAAGCCTTTGAGTGATTTTAACTCAGAAGAATACGACGTGGTAATTTCTTTGTGCGGTTGCGGCGTTAATTTACCAGAAGAGTGGGTGATTCGAGAAGTGTTTCAAGATTGGGAACTCGATGACCCTGAAGGAGAAGATATTGAGGTATTTCGTAACGTTCGCAACCAAGTAAAAGAACGTGTAGCAAAGTTAATCGAATCTCTCAGTTAAGTTTTTATTTTTCCTCTACAGCTATTACTACACCCTGGTGATAAACAATCACCAGCTTTTTTTCTATAACAACATTGTGTATTAATTAGACTAAAATGTAACTATAAATTAATCCGAAGATAATAGTCTTAACTATATTTTTAGCATCGACTAAATTCAGATTTTGTTATATTTATATTCGTCTATTGACCAATAATAAAATTGGAATAGCAGCAAGTTGAATTATTACTGAAAACACAACCAACGCGCCGATTGAAGTATCATATAAAATCCCCATTAAGGCGCTACCTAAAAACCAAGACAAGCCGTAGCCAGTATTAAATATGCCAAAAGCAGACCCACGTCTTTCAGGTGCTACCATCATCGCAACTGCGGCTTTTAAAATTGATTCTTGCGCTCCCATTCCCATGCCCCAAAAGACCATTCCTAGCACAGCAAGATTAGTGCTACCGTAAAATACCAACGGTGGAAACAGCGAAGAGAGCAAAGCTGCTACCATTAATACAGATATACCAACACGGTCAAATAAACGCCCAAATCCTAATGCCGCTATTCCGGAAACGCCCATTGCTAAAGCGTAAAATAAAGGAATAGTATCTCGTGAAGCAATTCCTTTTGTTTGGAAGTGATAAGCAATCAGCGGGAAATCAGCATATCCAGCCGCGATAAGTGCTACAGCAACCAAATAAATCCAAAATTTTTGAGGTAGTCCTTCTCCTGTGAGTGCTGCACTTTTTGGCTCAAGGTCGCGGGGATTTGGGTAAATTTGTTGTCCTACTAAAAGTACAATCAGTCCCAGCAAAGCAGGAAATAGCAATATTGCAAAGCCGCTTTGATATCCTCCACCGAAATAAAATACACTTGCCACAGCCAACGGTCCCATTACGGCCCCGATTTGGTCAAGTGCTTCATGGAGTCCAAAGCCAAAGCCACCTCCCAGCCTCAAAGCTGCGTAGGACAAAAGTACATCTCTGGGAGGGGTACGAATTGCTTTACCTGTACGTTCGCTAATCATTAACAAAGCAGCGACTTGCCAACTCGCAGCGAAGCCTAAGAGTGGCACAACGGCGGTATTGATAAAATAACCGAATGTAGTAATTTTCCAATACTGCTGACTGCGATCGCTTAGATATCCGATAACTAACCTAAAACAATAACCAATTAATTCTCCAAAACCTGCTACTAACCCGACTACCGAACCACTAGCCCCTAAAACTCCTAAATAAGCTCCTGTAATACTCCTCGCACCTTCATAAGTCGCATCGGCGCACATACTAACAATACCTAGTATCACAACAAATTTGAGTGCAGACTTGTTAGATGTATCCTGCGCCATATTTCAATTTCCAGTTGCTAATTGTGTTTACCTTTACTAGTAACCTCAACGCTTGCCATCTCCTTACCAGTCAAGCTAGTGTCTTATCTGCCAAGTTTTGTAACTGTGAATAGCTTGTCGATAATATCAGGAGAAATGCCTAAAAAGTCATTACTAGTCACAAAAATTTGAGTGTACGTAAATTATCTAGTAAATACAGTACAAATTTAAAATTTTAAAAAACGCCAATATTAAAAATCCCACCCGTAGGATGAGATTAGTTAATTTGAAATTTTGGAATCTAATTTCCTATTTAGTCTCCTTCTCCTGCCTTCCATGCAATATCTTTACTTGGTTGAGGATTAGGTAATTTTAGCGAAACCAACCCAGCCGCCAAAATAAATAGCATCGAAGTCCACAGACACCCAACTAACCCAAACGCTTGGTAAACGATTCCAGATAGCACCGTACCTGCTAACCTTCCGGCAGAGTTTGCCATGTAATAAAAGCCAACATTTAGCGCTACTTTGTCATCATCGGTAAATGCTAGCACTAAGTAAGAATGCACTGCGGAGTTAAACGCAAATACCAGACCAAAGAGCAACAGTCCAACAATAATTACGGTGTTAGGTTCGATACCAATTTGTAAACCAATAGCGATAAGTGCAGGTACTGCGGTTAAAGTAAAAGTCCAAAATTGAATCGTTGATGCTTGAGGAGGACGACCGGAACCAAAGCGTTTTAACAAGGTCGGTGCAGAAGATTGAACTATACCGTAAGCAATTACCCAGATAGCGAGGAAACCCCCCACTTGATAAAATGACCAACCGAGAACACTACGTAAAAATACTGGCAAGCCAACAACAAACCACACATCCCTCGAACCAAAGAGGAAGAATCTAGCGGCAGAGAGAACATTGATTTCTTTGCTTTTAGAAAATAATTGGCTAAATTTGACCTTCTTCTTGATTTTACCCATTCCTTTTGGCAGCATTAGCCCACTGAACATTAGCAGGAAAAGCCCTCCTGCCATAATCCATAGAGCATTAATAAAGCCAACTAACGACAGTAGCGCACTTCCAACAAAGAAACCAACACCTTTGAGTGCGTTTTTAGAACCTGTCAGGATAGCCACCCATTTAAACAAAGCAGATTGAGCATCTTGGGGTACAACCAAGCGAATCGCGCTTTTTGTACTCATCTTAGTTAGGTCTTTGGCAACTCCAGAAAAAGCCTGGGCTATCATTACAAAAAGTACCGCTAACCACTGCGGCCAGCTAGGATTCAGCCCTGACAGCATTACCAAAGAAAACACCTGTAACCCAATGCCTGTGTAAAGCGTCACTTTGAGTCCAAACTGAGAACCAATCCAACCACCCAGGAAGTTGGTGACGACACCAAAAATTTCGTAAAACAAAAACAGCGAGGCAATTTGAATCGGGGTGTAGCCAATTTTATTAAAATACAGCAACACTATCATCCGCAGGGCACCATCGGTAATAGTAAAGCCCCAATATGCCAGCGTAACTAAGATGTAATTTCTGAGGTTAGCGCTTGATGCCGTAGTAGTCATGTTTAGTTAGGGGGATTAGGGAGTAGGGAATAGGAAATAAAGAATAGAAAAGTTGAGAATGGGGAATTGTAAATGGGGGAATTTAGTAATTATTTACCTCTTTTACTCCCCTATTTCCAAATCCTCACTTCCCCTCTATAGGCTAAGTGCTACTTTCCGCGCTAGTTCAACCATACGGTTTGCGTAGCCCCATTCATTGTCATACCAAGCCAAGATTTTGACTTGAGTTTCGTCTATCACCATCGTGGAAAGGGCATCAATGATAGATGAACGGGGGTCATCTTTGTAGTCAATTGATACTAGTGGTAATTCTTCGTAACCAAGGATACCTTTGAGTTCGCCCTCTGCAGCAGCTTTCAGCAAGCTGTTGACCTCTTCTACCGTAGTCGGTCTAGTAACTTCAAATACACAATCTGTTAGTGATGCATTTAACAAAGGTACGCGCACGGCGAGTCCGTTGAGTTTACCATTGAGTTCAGGATAAATTAAACCGATTGCTGTAGCTGAACCTGTTGTAGTTGGAATCAGGGACATACCTGTCGCTCTGGCTCGTCGCAAATCTTTATGGGGTGCATCAACCACAATTTGGGTATTGGTATGGTTGTGTATTGTGGTGATTAGACCGTGTTTGATGCCTATACCTTCATGAATCACCTTAACTACAGGAGCCAAACAGTTTGTAGTGCAGGATGCTGCTGTCAGTAGGTGATGTTTTTCGGGTTCGTAAAGGTGGTCATTGACCCCCATGACTATATTTAGCGCTTCTTCCTTCACGGGTGCTGCAACAATAACTTTTTTCGCACCTCTATTGAAATAGGGAGTCAAAGTTTCGGGTGTCCGAAATTTGCCAGAGGATTCTAAAACAATATCTACACCCAAATCAGCCCAATCTACCTTACCCGGCTCGGCATAATCGCTAAAGCTTAAAGCTTTGCCATCAATGAAAACTTTATCTTCTTTTGCAGTTACGGATGGTGTCCAGCGTCCGTGAACTGAGTCAAATTTTAATAGGTGGGCTGCTGTCTCTGCTCCACCTTTAATTTCGTTGATATGTACAAACTCAATATCCGACCATCCCCAAGCTGCTCGCAGAGCTAACCGCCCAATTCTGCCAAATCCATTGATGCCAACTCTTACAGCCATCACTTCTCCTTATAGTTAATAATTGGTTAATAGTGAGTTAATCGAATGTTTGATAAATTTTGTTCTTTGCCTTGTTGAGTTGCAAGGCGAGAACAATTACCTAGTATACAAATAAATCAACTTTTTTTGATGAATAAATTGCCTTATTTCAAAAAAAATTGATAAATTATGTGTATTAGCATATATTACAGTGCTAAAAAGTACATTGAATGCAGAGAGCTTAATTGTCGCTGCTGTGGTTGATTGTTATGCATAGCAGGCATTTTTGTAGCATGTCAAACCTTGTGCCCAACCGTACATGTTGAAATTCACAAGTCATCACTAATACTCGGCTTAATCCATCAATTTTTTTTGATAAGTTTTATGTTTTTTGATAACATCTACAGTTATACATCAAATTTTATTGAAATAATATGTGTATATTTTTGAAACTACCGGATGGAGCGAAGTCAATGAGCGCTGTGGTGAAAAATTTGGCTGTAGTTGTAGGGATGTTGGCGTTGGCAAGTTGTACAGGTACGCCTGACCAGTCTGCTCAAACTCAATCGCTACCAAATGCAACCCAAGTCAGCAATTCGGAAACTACTTCTACAATCAAGATAGATGGTTCGAGTACGGTGTATCCAATAACAGATGCGATCGCTAAACAATATCAAGCGAATCAGAACAATCAGGTACAGGTTGCAGTCAACGTTTCTGGTACTGGTGGTGGATTTAAGAAATTTTGCGCTGGAGAGACAGACATTAGCAATGCTTCTCGACCGATTACCACTGAAGAAATGGAAACTTGCAAAAAAAATGGTGTCGCCTATGTTGAAATTCCCGTAGCCTTTGATGCTCTGACCGTAGTTGTTCATCCCCAAAATAATTGGGCAAAAGATATTACCGTAGATGAATTGAAGAAAATATGGGAACCTGCGGCATCCGGCAAGATAACAACTTGGAACCAAGTCCGTGCATCTTGGCCCAACCGACCGCTCAAGTTATTTGGCGCTGGCAAAGAATCAGGTACGTTTGACTACTTTACAGAGGCTACGGTAGGAAAAGCCAGAGCCAGCCGAAATGATTATACTGGTAGCGAAGATGATGAAGTTATTGCTAATGGTGTAAGCAAAGACCCTGATGCTCTAGGTTACTTCGGTTATGCATATTATCAAGAACATAAAGATAAGTTAAAAGTTTTAGCGATAAACAACGGTAAAGGAGCTGTACTACCGTCAGCGGCAACTGTAGAAAAAGCCCAGTATCAGCCCCTATCTAGACCTTTATTTATTTATGTTAATTTTCAAAACGCGCAAAACAAAGGACAAGCTTACCAATTTGTCAACTTCTACTTACAACAAGCACCTAAAGTAGTAAGTTCTGTCGGGTATGTACCTTTGCCAGATGAAGCCTACCGTATTGGTTATGTTCATCTAAATACTGGTAAGGTCGGAACAGTGTATGCTGGTAAACCCCAACTTGATTTAACAATTGGAGAAGTATTACGTAGACAGAAACAATTTTAGGCTCATCGAGTCAATGAGTGATTGATGTAGCTGCTCCCATATAGGCTTGCAAGTAGCAATCGACCAAAAAACCGGGTTAAGGCCATAATTTTTATTAGGTAGTCGTTAGGGAGGAAGTAGCCAAATTGCAATAAAACTAAGTTTATAAAAATTTAATGATTTAGACTTGACACTCTATGTGGCTGGAGAGTTGAGAATATGAGTAAGGTAATTTTTGGTGAACATCATGACAAAACGTCAAATCGAAATATTTACGGCTGATTGTCCTCTTTGTGACGAAACAGTTCGCATGGTACAAAAACTAGCTTGCTCAAATTGTGAAGTATTAGTCTATGACTTGCGTTTAGGTCATAATCAGCCGACTACAAGAGCGAAAGCTGAACAGTACGGAGTTGAGGCAGTGCCAGCGATTGCCATCAACGGGGCGCTTGTGCTGACAGGCAAACCAACTCAAGCCCAGTTGCTAGCAGTTGGTGTGGGTCAACCTCTTAGCTAAATTTTGCCTAGTAGCGAGTATTGAAACAGAAACATCCTCTAGCAAAACATGCTAACTAGGTTAAGATTTTAGTCACTAAAATCGCTCGTAATTGTTTCCTGTGATTATAATTTTTTGTCACAGGAAACACGCTTAACCCTGTTTTCTGGTCAATTGCTAGTTATGCCCCATATATAGTTAACAGTTAGTTAATTAAGTATTGACTGTTGACTACTTGATTTATTAATTTTGAATGAGATAAGATGTTTGCATCAATTATTTTTGAAATTAACGCGCCAAATTCAGCAACACCCTATTTTTCTAAAGTTCTTTGCAGGAGTGCTTTACAATGCGCCTTAACTACGAAAGTTGAAGTTTTTAGGACAATATCATGAAAAATGGAGAGTTGTTTAAAAGATGCGTCTTAGCTTGTGAAGCAGCTGCTGTGGAAGCTGGTTTTGTACCAGAAGTTGGTCGTGACCTGTATCTCG
>QQTW01002493.1_pt1 | contig 13392 bp, 15 predicted proteins | sample 1904831 | NCBI WGS metagenome assembly QQTW01 (sample SAMN09435610, study PRJNA476489) | Subsurface metagenome, whole genome shotgun sequencing project. | reverse complement strand
GATAAGGGTGTTGGACTGCGCGGACTGATTGGATAGGAGAAGTTGACGGAGCCACGACTCTCCGGCCGCGGTGGTAATGTTCCGATCCCGCTGGCGCGTTGCGCCGCCAGCAAGCCTGCCGAGGCCGCCGTTCCTTGGTCGACGCTCATGCCACGACCATGGGAGGGCATCGGCGGCGGCGAGTCGAGTCGAGGAATACTCGCCGGCAGCTCGGTGCTGGAGGCTCGTCGACGGGAGCGGTTGGGGATGGGCGGCGCCTGCGACGTGTCATACGCGCCCGCCGTTGCCGGTCGCATCTGCTTCACCGGCGCCGGACTCCTCGATTGCGGTGGCAGCTCCCGGGGCAGGGCGGGCACCGGCGGCACTGCATCATTCGGGGATCTCGCGCCAATTTGATTGGGCGAGGGATCACGAAACGATCGCTCCGACATCGAACCCGCACTCCCTCGTCGTCGAAGCGGCCCCGACGGCGCCGTGGCCATGGTCGGCGTCGGAGGGGCCGAGGTCACATTCTGTCGTTGGAGGGTGCGCTTCGTCTGGACGGCGCCGACCGCAACCGGGCTGGTGGTATGAGAGCGCAGCGCGGCCGCGGCCGCGGCTGCCGACAAGGAGGCATTGGAGGCGCGGTTGGCCAAGAAGGCCTGCGCAGCCGCAATGGAAGCCGACAGGGTGGGATCGGGATTATGATGCTGATTCTCGTTTGTCAGTTGAGACATTTTTCAATATCATCTGCCAAAGGAAGGTTGATATTGACTGACCGCATTGGACGGGGTCCGGGGCCGGCGATGGAACATGCTTGCTCCTGGGCGCGTCGCGTCAGAGGGGTCAAGCGATCAAGGGTACCAATGTGTAATGACTGTGGTGAATCGAAGGTGGTTGTCGTCGAAAGGGACAATGGGTGTTCGATGCCCAACGTAAGGACTTCCCCTTTGGTTGGTGGGATGGAGATGATGTTGGGATGGGATGAATGGGCGGACGCGGCCTCGGAGCAGAGCCGCACTCGCGATGACGGAACAGCAGTCAGGGAGCACCAGCAGCGGATGTGGCGGAAGTGATGGAGGTGGCTTGGAAGAGAGGGTTGATATTAACTAGTCCCTCTAAATCATCGTTGCTCCTTGTAGAATGATTGGTATTAGGGTCCCTTGAAAGTATTCGAGGAGGCGGTGTCGTCGTCGCAGGAGGAGTCGAGGAGGAGGATGATGATGATGATGATGATGATGTTGGACGGATGGGAGATGAGGTGGAATTTGCGCTCTCCAAGGGATTTCTTTCTTGATGCCGTCACGCGTGGAAGGAAAAGCCACTAGCGACTGGGTGACGGAAGTTCCCGTCCCAGCGCCAGAAGTCATTGATCAGCTCTGGCCAAATCTGCGGCAATAGTGTCGCATCAGTTCTGATCGCAGGTGCTTCACCTCCGCCAATGCGCTGTTCATTGTCTGTTTTTCTCCCTCCCACGCCATGATGTTAGAAGACCATTCGAGATGGGCATGGAGACACGTAAGAGCGCCTACGACGACAAAATTCCCTTGGCAGGCAACGGCCAACTGTGTCGCCCTGCAAGGAGATCAGCTGGCCATCAGCATCTTACCAGATCGACTGAATTTTCGCTTCGACGATGCCAGGTCATGAAGCCTGCAGGTGCGGGGAAGAGGCCAGTATCAAGTAGGACGATGTCTGGGTCGCGGCTGTAAGGATGAAGGGTTTCTACTATCAGAGAGATGGCATTGAAGCCTCATCAACCGGACAAATGTTTTATATTCATTGATGGATATCTGCTTAGCAGTCTGAATCGGTTATCGTCGGAGTTACGGAGTTGTGATGTCTGTTACATAGATCTCAAGGGCAGCAATATCGTCGAACGTCTGCTAGAGTACACGTTGTGACAGTAGGATCAAGTAGCTTTCCCCTGCGAACATAGCAAAAAGATACCAGAAGTCGGGCTCACTGGTGAGCCCGAGCAGTCGGAAAGGTCAGAATGATTCGTCGAACATCGGTGGAAATGGGCTCTGACAGTCGGACGAAGTAGCTTTAGTATGGAGACAACCACGGAAAGGTATTTGAAGCTGTGCTCATGGGAGACCTTGACGCATTTGCATGGGCCAAAATTTCGTCGGACATCGAGCCCCTCAAGAGACTGAAGCGAGAACCAGGTCACTTTTGTGAGTAGCCACGGCAAAAATGTACCTGCCGGGGCCCTCACTGCTCCGTTCGAGTCATCCACTCCACCACCACAATGGTTGCGGCACTCGGGCAACCAACAAGAACCACCGCAATCAGATTCAGACGACTGATGGGTAGATTGATTAATCGTTATTGAACATGAATCTGGCATGTTGAATTTATATTAAGTGAGACACTCGAGTCCCGTGACCTGGACGTGACATGTCGTTAGCCACTCATCTGCTTACTAATCAGCCCTGGGATGCCCGTTCACGTCACCCCACATCCAACCTCATCGCATCTTGAGACCCCTCCGCTTTGACGACAGGCGAGTGTGGGTGTACCAGCACGCTCTCACTGGCGACAGACAGGCCGTTGAGCGACATCGTACGACATGTCCCGAGGACGGTGCATGGGGCATCTTCCTTCAATGGCGGTCACGATGCGGAACTTGCAGCGACAGAACGACGCAGCGGGTGTTACCACGCCCGCCAGCGCACTTAATGCCATCACAACGAGCATGGCCTTCACTCGACGTGGACCTCACTCACATTCACCAGAGTCTCATCAAGCTTACTTGCTCTATCTTCCTCATCGACGACTGCTCTCCTCTTCTCATCATGTCGTCCTCCAAGCGAGATCCCGCGCCCTACGATCACAACCGCCGCCTGCTCTCCCTCGTTACCGGCGCAAACGGCCATCTGGGAAACAACGTCGTGCAGGAACTTTGCTCCCGCGGTGAGGCTGTCTGGGCGGGTGTGCGGAACCCGAGTCTCCCGGGGGTGTGGGATGATCACTCCTGTGAGCCGGTCAAGATAGATATCCTCAACGAAGATCTCATGATGCACGCCATGGAAGGGGTGGACATCGTGTATGCCTGCGCCGCTGCGCCGTTCCGCATGTCGCCCAAGGACCCGCACCGCGAGCTCTACGACATCAACATCGACGCCACGCGTATCCTCATGCACTGCGCCAAGCGCAACGGCGTCCGTCGCGTGGTGTTCATCTCCTCCATCGTCGCGCTTCACTTCGACGACAAGATGAATCCGACCTCGGAACAGACGGGACACAGCGATTTGCGCTGGAACGCGTACTACGCCTCCAAGACGGATTCCGAGAAGTTGGCTTTGCGCCTCGGCCGCGAACTCAATCAAGACATCGTCGTCGTGATGCCCGGCACGTTGATCGGCGGGGACTGTGCCAAACTCACCGAAGCTTACAAACATCTTTGGAACATCTACACCAACCAGATCCCCCTCGACGGCAACGTGTACACGAACTGGTGCCACGTCAAGGACGTCGCCCGTGGATGTGTGCAGGCCGCGTTCCATGGCATCCGCGGTGAACGGTATATCCTTGCCCAGCAAGAATCCAGCAACATTCGCGACACGATCAACATCCTCAAGATTCTCTATCCGAAACGCCGCTTCCGGAACCCGATGCGTCCGTCGAAGAAAGTCATGCTCTGGGTCGCTTGGGTCGTCGAGAAGGTGGCCAAGATGAGGAAGAAGGAGGCGCAGATCGTTCCCGAGTTCGTCGATGCTCTCTGGGGCAAGAAGATGGATTGTGACAATGAGCTGGCTCGGTTCGAGTTGGAGGTTTCCTTGAGGCCTATCGCGGAGGCCGTCCATGATGCGATCGAGTATATCGAGGCGAATCCGAAGCTGGTAAAATGAGTGGTGAGTGGTGCCTGATGATGCTCATCTTGTCAGAAATTACTCAGAACTAACTAACGATGGCATGATTAGGGAGTCTGGTGGGTGGTTTTCTCGTGCGGTTGGGAGTGGTTGTTTGTTCGGAGGGGAGGAGTTGAGTTCAGTTACGTAGTTTGAGAATGAAAGGAAAGGAATGAATGAAGTGGATTTAAAACGAGAGAGAGCCCCTTCGATGCATGCAAACGTGATGAATGATTGCATACGTAATTGCTGCTGTGTTGTAGCTTCATCATGCTTACGACAAAGGTATCATCATTCATCATCATCCTCACAGCGAAAGAATCAATCTTCGTCACGTTGATGACGAATGAGCTAACCTAACCTTCATCACACTACCGATGGTGATGTACCTTGCCTTTCATCGGACTATTGATGAAAGATAACCCAGTCTTTCATCGAACTCATGACGAAGATAGCCTAGCCTCTATCGGACTCATGAAGAAGATAGATCACCCCAGCCTTCATCGCAAACATATCGTCCGATGAATGATGATTACCAACTTCTTCTCCTCGCGGTCAGGTCACTGCTAACCTATTCCATGTATTTTCATCCTGTTCCCCACGTGTCGTTGTAGTGCACTTCTCCACTCTATTCAATAATCATCTCCACGTGATAAAATAAAGATAAGAAAGAAGAGCTGAGGAACTGAATTAAACTCATTGCTTCGCACGCTTCGCACGCTTCATTACAACACTATAGCATTTACATTCATACCGTGTTCGCATAAGATAGGACATTTCCACCAACTAGGATTCATTGAGGGAGGGATAGAATAGACCATCGCCCAAGCAAGCAAGCAAGCACGCAAGCACACAAGCAGCCATAGAGAGCGAACAGCGGGGACCAACCACACAGCGCACTTCGTTCTCTTCTCTTCTCTTCAGTTCCAGTGAAAGTAAGTACGTCATAAGCAGTTCATTACAGTAACTATATTCACCCTAATTACCATTTTCCCCATACGGTACTCATCATCATCCGAATTGAATACCTCGCGCCGGATCCCATTGCCCCCTTCCTCCTCCTAGTCCCGCGGGTGGTGGAGGCGGTCTCGGTCCACCACCACCACTACCGCTACTACCACCACCTGGTCGAGGATACCCTGCGTTACCCGGTGGAGGTGCAGCTCCACCTCCGAAACGTATGCCCGCGTTGGGGTTCCACATACCTGGTGTCACGGGTATAGTGCCAGGTGGTTGAGGAGGGGCTGCTGCTGCCGGGGAAGGATGCTGACTCCTCGCTTGTGGCGACATGGTGTTCGAAGTAGATGGCGGAGGATCCGTTCGTCTTTGATGCTGGGGTTGAGGTTGGGGTTGAGACTGGGGCGGTAACGTCTGAAGCGGTTCTCGATGATGATGCGAGACGCTCAACGACGCCATTCCCATTGAGACATCACTACCATGCATACACACCATGTCAGCAACCATTTGCATACCCAGCAGAGGCACTAAAAGAACGGGGCGGAGGATAATTAGATAAAATCATACTTCTGCAACCCCTCCGCCTCGCGTCGTCTTTGAAACACAAAATTCTGACAATCGTCTCTGAACCGCACAACGATCTTCGCTAGATCATTATAGAATTTCCTGCCCACGTCAAGATTGGAGATGATCTCTTTATATTTGAAGTAAGCGTTTTCCAGCTTTTGAAGGGCTTGTTCACGTTCTCGACTCGAGGTATCGCCTCGTTTGGCGGCGACGAAATTAGCGTTGGTTTCGCGCAACTTGGCGATCACACGGTCTAGCTCAGTTTGTTCTTGGACGACTTGGGCCAGATCGTTTTCATATAGTTGTAGTCGCTGCTCGAATAGATTCTCGAATTGGACAGCTTCGATCTTTTGCATGGGATATTCGCGCTCGAGACGGGCGGTTTCTTGGAGCAGTTCGGGATCTACATTTCGTTAGCTGGGATGTGGATATACAAGGAGGGTATTGGAGCGTTACTGATGTCGTCGGCTTTCGCTTTGGCTTTGACGCCGTCGATGAATCGCTGTCGTCGCGCTTCGAGTTTGTTGGCATTGACGAGGACATTCTTGAGCATAGCGGATTCATGTTGTAGCTTTGGGGTGGTTGTAGCGCGTTGACTGCTTGGTACAAATCCCTCGAGATCCCTTCGTGGGCCAGCCAGCAGACGTAACATCTCTTCGCAGCCCTGGATTTTCTTCTCGACGAGCTCGTCGCTGCTCTGAGCTGATTTCAAGTATCCTTCTATCTCTTCGACTTGCGTGTACAGCTTCGCCCCGGCTTGTCGAGAAGGAGGGCGCGTCCATCGGTCTGTCCCATACTTCGCTCGTGCATGGTCGTCCTCTTCCGCTTCTCGCTGTAGGAGATCCACCCCTTCTTGGTACGTCGCTCGATCGCTGTTCTTGATCTTGCCTACTTCTTCCATGAAGCTGTGGATACGGTCGACACCGCCTTGTTGCCGAATCTCCTCGGCATGAGCTACGAGGCCGGGAGGAAGACCGAGAGGTTTCTCTAATGCTTGTAACGATCCAGGGAGGTTCAAAGACTCCAGCAATCTATTAAACTGAATCAGCGCTGCTCAAGATCATCATTGGTATCCCGGAACGTACTGGTGCAATTGACTATCCATCCCTTCTAATGGCTCGACCACCGAGTAGTTAATCAATCGATCTCGTCTTTCGCTGTAGATGTTGGCGGCAACGTGCACAGAGTACGGCACCAGCTTGGCGAACAGCGGGCTACCATACTGCCCGTTTTCGGTCATGGTCGATAACGAGTGAGCAATGTCCTTGAAGGCCTTGGTCGACGCCATGTTGGCTCGATCCAGCAACTTCAACTCGGTCTTCGGTGGAACAGGGTCTTTAAATTTAGCAAGAACAGCGGACTATTACTCCACAAGGATACTCACGAAGGTATATGATATCGTTATCCTTCTCGGCCCTCTTCAGATCTTCCATCAATCTGTTCTTGAGCGTCTGAAGATCCCCCAGCACCACTTTATTGATATATCTCGCTTCTCGTAGGGCTTCGTTGACGCAAGCGAGACTGTCTCTCAACCGCGCAACTTCTTCGCCGTATCTGCGCTTTTCCAGACAATCGCGAGACGCTCGATACTGCGCCACGGCGGCGAAATGGTGATGCTTGGCCGTCATATGATGGATCCACTCGGAGCTGATGGCGTCTGATTTCACCGCAAAGTCGCTGGCAGTCGAATAGTAATCCGAAAGTTGCGCCGCCAATTTCGCGATGGAGGCGTCTCTCAATCCATCAATGACCGCCTTGTGCCAGTAGCATTCCTGTGCCTGTGCCAGAAGCAGCTGTTGCAGACAGTCCAGCGTCATCTGATCCATGTCCTCCGGTGGCGTCGAGCGCATGTCGGGAATGATTTCATCTTTGAGATATGAAATCACCCCCGCAGCTCGACAAGAGTAGTTGGATGCTTCCTTAAGTCCCTCGGATGTTGTTCGATTGGTGGAATAGGCTAACTGAGAGTAGAGAGAAGCGAGATTGAAGAGGACGTTTGCAAGCTCAAACCGTAGGTTATTCTGCGAATCTTGCGGGTATATTAGAGAGTATCGTTTTAGGCTAGGCTGAAATAGCACCCACCTGCTTGCTTGGTGTTGTAACCCAATGCCGGATACCACACAAACTCTGCGCCGATCTTGATGTCCAGCAAGTCAGCCAGATGCCCTCCAGTTATGGTGTATATATAGAGAGATATCAACCTACATCTATTGGAAACTTCCCTCCGATCCAGATTAGCTGCGCCGCGTAGGTCAATAGCTTCTTGACCCCGCTCGTATGCGGTTCTTGGACATTGATGGCGTCGGCTCGTAGCCTGTCAATCGTCTCCAGGTCCGAAGTGAACATGTCCGGGTGCTGGCCATATCTAGCAGAGATGTACTGCTTGATAGCTTCTGAGAGAGAGACGGGGAGGCTCCGTCGGAACGGTATGAAGAGGATATTCCTACGGTGGTCAGAAGTTGCATAATCATTGAAGGGTCAGAGAGCTCACGATGCCATTGTTCTATATGCTAAAGAGGTTGTTTTTCTAGGTGGTTGTTATGTGAGGCTTTCTCTGGACTGCTGGCTCGGAGGGGCAGATGTTGCTGCTCCGACGTCACTTCGGCACTCCGTGGACGAGACGAGATCAGATCACCATCTCAACGTTATTTCTTGCTTCTGAAGCTACGTCGTTTTCGCATGAGTCCATTTAATGGTTTTAGAGAGTCAAGATTCCTATTCCGGCACCTCACGTCAACTCGATTCACCGTCTGCTCACAGGCTCGACAGACTTGTCGACCAACTTTCTCTTCCAGTGCGTAACTGCTCTTCTATGTCGCTGGTGCTCAGTCATGATCGGCACCTAACAAGCCATGTCAGAGGAGGAACCGGAGTTCTGACAGCTCCGCACGACTGTAGTGGCACCAGTCTCAAAAAATGTGGAACAGGCGTCCTCGACCTCAACCAGCAATGGCGAGAAATCGACCCAGACAGACGCAACTTCATTCCAAAGCTCCCGGACGCTTCGCTTTGCGGATGTAAGAATGACCAACTTCATTAGTCAATTTGTCCAGCTGATATGTAAACCAGGTCGGCATCAACTTGACCGATCCAGTCTTCAGCGGTGTCTATCATGAACGGCAAATCCACGACAATGACTTGGACGATGTCCTGCGGCGGGCCACAAGCGTTGGATGTCAGAAGTTCATGGTCACGGGCTCAAGCCTAGTGGAATCAAGAAAAGCTGTGGCTCTCGCCAGGGAGAAACGTATGTATCGGTATATTCGCTGATGACACTGAGGGAATACTGATCATACATGAAGCTGGCCTCTGTTACGCTACAGTGGGAGTTCATCCCTGCTCGGCCAAGGAGTTTGATGAAACCCCGGATGGTCCAGACAGAATGCGGCAGGACCTGGAAGATTTGGCATTGGAGGCCAAGAAAACCGGCCATGCTGCGGCTTTTGGCGAGATTGGGCTCGATTACGATCGACTCTTTTTGACCGGTAAAGAGCAGCAGCTGAAATATTTTGAAAGGCAGCTGGAGATTGCAGTGAGAGTGCAGTTGCCGCTCTTCTTGCATTCGAGGGCAGCGAGCGAGGATTTTGAGAATCTGCTTCGCCCAAAACTGCCCCATCTCCCTAAGCTAGGTCTGGTCCATAGCTTTACGGGGACAGTCGAGGAGATGCAACGTCTGGTGGAAATGGGTCTCCATATCGGTGTCAATGGCTGTAGCCTCAAGACAGAGGAAAATCTAGCGGTGGTGAAGGAGATACCGCTCGATAAGCTCCAAATCGAAACGGACGGGCCATGGGTGAGTGCTGTGCAGCGTCACGATGCTTGTGTAGTTAGCAAATTACTGACATGACTTCATTCAGTGCGAGATGCGTGCGTCTCATGCGTCGGCCAAGTATCTAGCCGATGGCCCTGAACTGCCCAAGGCTGTAAAGAAGGAGAAGTTCGAGAGAGGCTTGATGGTCAAGGGACGTAACGAGCCAGTTTCTATCCCTCGGGTTGCTCATGTTGTGGCCAAGGTCAAGAGCCTGCCCATTGAGGAAGTCTGCGAAGTGTATGTTGCACGGATTCTGTCTTATTGGCATCCATCGTGCTAATGTAGTGATGAATAGGACATGGTTGAACTCCATCGAGATGTTTCATTTAGGTCACACTACATGAGTGCAGCCTATTCTTTCAAGTTATACTTCGCGCTCATGTCATCAGACATGAGCATCCTTCTAGAAAGATTTTGATGCCAGAGAGTCAACATTCAGCTGGACTCATCGCCTTAGTTATTCTTGGGATGTCCCAACCGCCAGGCTTGCATAGGCTCCACACGCAGTAAGCATCACCGTGAGCGGAGAACAATGTCGTGGGACAAGCTTGAGATAGCACTTGTCGGAACCTGGAACTCAAGCTTTCAGTCCCTTGCTCAAAAAGCCGGAATGAAACGTTTCGAGGAAAGGCCAGCAATACTGTCTTAACAGTATTGAACCAGCCGCTCTTTATGGCGCACCGGGAACATAAGTCATAGTTCGCGAGACCCCGGACCTCGGCTCCGGACTTTCAACGGCCATCGTCACCCACATCGGCCCACCAAACCTAGGGCTCAAATACCATAGAGCCATTGATATCCCCCCCCATGTCTGCCAAAGACCCTTATAAGAGCATATACTCAAGGCCCCAGCTCAACTGGTAACTCTCATTGTTAACGAGCCTCTTGTTGCAAGATCCCAATTGACGTAACTCTGTTCGATTGAAGCTTCGCACGAAATTTATCTACCCCAATGATCACCGTGATGGTTCCTAAATGTCTCCTAGATGTTTCCCCTCTCGCTCCACCTGGGAAGCATCAAAGTTTCTGCTACCGACTGTGGCATCGAGCTCAATGCCACTACGTCCATTGAACTCTCCTCGTCCATGCCCTTGGATCGAGTCAGGAATGGATCGAGAGCCATAGACTTGCTCACAGCACGTGAGCTATGGGTCGAACGTGGAGTGGGATGTCATCTCGCTGTGCAGCTTCGAGTCAATGGCGAACGGCCGCAGGATGAGGTCTGGCGAGCTGATACAGCTGAAAAGTTGGGACAAGTGCTGAGAGAAGCAGAGGTATTTCTCAATAATCTGGCTGGCACTATCCCCCGATTGATGGATTGCCAGCTTTGGGAGCAGCTCCAGCTGCATGTTTCGCTTTCGATCCCCTCGTCACCAACATCTAGCCCGGATATCGATCAAGAAGACATTACCATCCATATTAAGGGACCTCAGAGGACGCCTGGTGCTTCAGATGATCCGCAGTCTGCTACACTAGGCCATCGATATGTGTGCCAGGCGCGGCCTCCGGATGGATTTGCTTATGCTGGGATCAACACCATCCGGATGAAGCTGGACTTCTCTCGAACTGGGGTTGTGCCTCGAGGGAAGAGACCAAAACTCAATACGGGACTAGGCTTGTCCAGAACCGACGGTGGGGGTGAGTCAACGGCATCCTTCGATCACGTTCGGAGCCACCTTCTACGTTGGCGTTCGTCAATCAGAGAAGGAGGAGTCTCAGATCGAAGATTCTGTTCTATTCTCGCACAGCTAGAGACGCTGGCCGCAGCGGCTGGCACAGTGATTGCTCCATCTCAAGGAATCGATACAGAGCCGGCTGGCCTTCAAACACGTCCGTCTCATACTGACCGACAAGCTACCGAAGCTCAAGACTGGACCCCAGCGTCGAGCGGAGACGGCAGCTCCAGTCCTTTGAAGCGTGCATGCACGGATGATAACCACTCGGGTCATCCAAATCGTCAAGAAAGGCCATTGACTGCCGACCTCAACTTGCAGACAGCGGTAGCACTGACTGATGCCGCCTTTCGATCGTTGATCAGTTATCGTCCAAATTGTTATCATGCCAGCTTGAAGGTCTGTAGGGAAAGCTCTGCACCTTCCCTTTCAGCCATTGCTCCAGCGTTATGGAGCCCAGGTCACCTGCAGGTAGGTGCATGTCTGATATCGAGCCAAGGTCATGTCGGTAACAAGCAAATGGAATAGGCAGTGTCTCAGCGAGCACCATTTACTTCGACCATTGCGCGTGCACTATCGTCAATCTCACAACGGACTCAATCGCCATCACTGAAAGAGAAATTCGAGGAGCTCTTCCGACTGCCAGCTTCGTCTATCATTTCTCCCGCAGATGCATCTCCAATTACCTTTCCTAGGCATCAGGCTCCAGATATCCGGACGGTAGCTGAATTCCGGCTGTGGAGACTTATTCAACAACGGCTCTATGAGCCTAGTGCGGCCTTGTCACTGAAAGCTCTGAAACTGGCTGAGGATGGCGAAGACAGCTCGACAAGTATGAACAGCGAAAGCGATGCCCATCACGATGACAACGGACACAACAGCGACGAGGTACTGGGTGTAGCCGAGGGAAGAGCACAGATGGAAAGCCTATCTACGCCTCCACTAAGCCAGTTTACCAGCCATCCTGTCGGCGGCCAACGACCAGGTGCCTTATCACCAATGGAAATGGAGGAATTTCTGGACGAACTTGAGGGTAGCAATAGCGGGGCCGACTCTGAGATGTCTTCAATGCTCGATCTCTGGAGCCAAACCGAGGATTTCACGGAAGAAATGCAAGAGGATGTGTTTTCAACACAGAAAGAGACGGACATTGAAATCCCTTCCTCACCACCACGGCCTGAAATCGACCGCATGGTGACCGATATTGCAACTGGGGGCCCCGTTCAGTCGCACCGTCCAACCAGTGCAGCCCCAGAGTCGAGCAGAAGAAGATCCTCGGAAGAATCTAGTACCGTATCATCCCTCGATGAACCCAACCCACTGTCTCGTGAGCACAGCCAGCCCGCACCATCCCTCAAAAGCGCCAGGCAATGCAACACCCTTCACCCAGGGTATGATATAGAAAAGATGGTCTCGGAAGAAGATGATATCGAAAGCGATAGTCTCTCTGAACTCCACGACACCCTCGAACGAGACATCTCCGATCTAGAAGAAGAAAGGGAAGAGAGCGAACATGATCCCCTCCAATCTTCCGACGATATTCGACCTCACTGGAACTCTCACTCAGAGTCCCTGCACGGTTTCAGGAATGATGGATCCGACCTCCTCTCTCTCCGACCTCCTACCCGAAATTCTCGTCTGGAGAGCGGCGTTCCAGAGGACGAATGGGAGTGGTCTGAGCTCGAGGAAAGTTGAAAGATGTCTTGCATGTTATGTCATGGTTCGTTAATCAGTCGGAGTTCTACACATTCATCCGCGTACGGGTATCTGGAGGATGAGGACTCCGATGGGTTAATGAATCAATTATGGGCTATTTGTGACTTCATTCCAGTCGTTAGTGAGACGAGTCAATCAGTCGCGCTTGTTAGTCCACTACTCGGTCTTGTCTTCTTCTTATCGGGTGTATGAACTCCATTATCATAAAATCCCGCATCAAGAACTCGTTCGTTCAAACGATAAGATTAGAAGTCGTCATCTCGGAAAAGATCTCTGATCAATTTTCATATTCAGCGATAGTCTCTGAAGAAGATCCTAGCCACATGCGAGTGAACGAATGAATGGGACAGCCTAGTAGTAAAAAACAACGATTCAGCGGTGACAACCAACAAAGGAAAGGCTGGTAACCGCCAAGATCGAACTCGGGTTACATCGTCGGCCTGATGAGCATGATGGATGAAAGTTGGATGATCCTCGTCATGAGTCCGATGAAAAAGAGACTATATCACCATCGTCAGCGTGATAACGCTTCTCCCATTTTCGTCATCGAGGTAACGACGATATCTCAGTCGTAAGACCGATGAAACTGCCCTTCGTTCAATCATTCATCCTAATGATATTAGAGATACCTTCGTAAGCGTAATGAGAGCACTGGACAAATATAAAGCGCTTACCGCTGAGTCGTCCCATTCATTCTTCACCCACATACTAGCGCATCGAGGTCTATATTAGTCCTATATCCTTGCCGTCGACGAAGAGAAGTGGTTGATAACCCCGAAGGCCAAAATGATGAGAGCGATGGTATGGATAGTCCTAATATGTCTTTTAGAGT
>QQTW01002491.1_pt1 | contig 13403 bp, 12 predicted proteins | sample 1904831 | NCBI WGS metagenome assembly QQTW01 (sample SAMN09435610, study PRJNA476489) | Subsurface metagenome, whole genome shotgun sequencing project. | reverse complement strand
TTTTACCTCTTAACTTTATCTACTTTGGCTGTTGAATCTGCCAGGGAAGCTATTTAGCTTCAATTATTAACTTATCACTAGCTTAGATCTAAAACTAGCTAATGATACTAAAGTTTACTTTTGAGTTGTTGGCGAACGCTCATCAATATTTTTCCGAGATGATTGTCTCCTGTTTTATCTTTTCCGCAGCCCCAGTAATAGTCTTTGGGCGAGATTTCGCCCTATGCTCAAATCAATTAAAAAATAGCTAAAATCACCATGCCTAAATACGTAATGTGGGGAACTTATTGCGAGGATGTGCTAGAAAAACGCGCTCCTCATCGTCAAGCACATTTAGATGGACTGGCGACTCAAAAAGAATCTGGTGTTTTAATTACTCTTGGTCCTACTAAAGATGTAACTAAAGTTTTTGGCATTTATGAAGCGCCAGACGAAGCAACGGTACGCCAGTTAGTTGAAGCCGATCCTTATTGGCAAAATGGGATTTGGACAGAATATGAAGTCAAAGAATGGGTGCAGGCTTTTTGACTATTACGCAGAAATTAGAGTCGTAGTTTGAAATCTAAAACTCAGGGTCAATGCTACGCCTTACCCAGATGAGATATTGTATCTATTGATTCAATGCGAATTTTGTTCATACAAGTATATAAAAGTTGGAGCCGATAAGAGCGATTGAGAATGACCATTTACTTTTATAAGGTGAATGAACCCTACGGTTGCTTTTCCAACTTTTCTCCCCATAGTATTTGCATGCAGGGTGAAGACTGGCAAACAGTCGAGCATTATTATCAAGCACAAAAATTTATCGGGACTAAAGACGCGGCGATCGCTCCAATAATTAAAGCAGCGCCATCGCCAGAGGAGGCGGCTGCTTTGGGACGCGATCGCACGCGCCAGGTGCGTGCAGACTGGGAACAAGTCAAAACTAAAGTCATGCGCCAAGCTGTACTCAAAAAGTTTCTTACTCATTTAGATATTCAAGCAATATTGATAGCTACTGACGATTTACTCATAGTAGAAAACTCACCCAAAGACTATTACTGGGGTTGTGGAAAAGATAAAACAGGAGACAATCATCTCGGCAAAATATTGATGAGCGTCCGCCAACAGCTCAAAAGTAAACTTTAGTATCATTAGCTAGTTTTAGATATAAGCTAGTGATAAATTAATAACTGAAGCTAAATAGCTTCCCTGGCAGATTCAACAGCCAAAGTAGATAAAGTTAAGAGGTAAAAAGCGCTGTTAAATTCTTATCTGTCTCGTCAAACCACAGCAACACCCAACTGTAAAACTGATATTTCCTCAAGTGGAATTAGATAGGGGGCGCTGCGACTGATTTAGTAAGTAGTTACTTCAGTGCAACCCTACATAAGATCGCAAATGAGAGGAAATCCCTTGGTTCCTAGTAAGTTGGGTGTTGTTGTAGGTATTGAATTTTGAATTTATAGATTAGATGTGTTATGGCGATTATTGCTCTTAAAGCTTGGTATCTTAGCCAGTACGAGCCAATCCCAGAGTTAGAAAAACGTCCCCACGATATTAGATTAAGTAAAAATAGCTTACTCAAATCGGCGCTCAGGGCAGATTTTTTAGAAGATAGCGCAGATATCAAAAAATCGGTATGGTTTCAACGCTACCTAGAAGGTGAAGTAGTTGAGTTTTATATTGAAGGTAGTGGCGGGTATGCGATCGCCAATATCGACCTTATTAGCCACGAAATTTATTTTATCAAACAATCAGTAATGGCTCAGATGGAGCCAACAATTTATTTAGCGCGTCAAAACGAGTATCCAGCATCCAGCCAAGTACTAAAAGAAGGATTACAGGGGGCGATAGAGCAGCTAAATCAGCGATCGCGCTTGCCCTTAACTTTGGTAGAATCCCAGCAGACTAGCGGTAGTGCTGCGCGCCTTAGCAGCACAAGCAACCGTAAAATTCGTAAAAGCTTATTATTTATAGCTGACGGTACGCCAATTACTAGCCTTCCAGGCAAAGAATCCGCACAATTGATTCTCAGCCCTAGCGCGTGCGTAGAAATTGGCTATGCCACTACTAACAAACGCTCAGAGCAAATTGTTGTTGCCCAAATGTATCGCCAAGAATTATCAGGGCAATATCCTTTTGAACTGCCTAGCTCTCAAGTTTTACCCTTTAAAGACAGTGCAGAACTCAATCGCTTGCTACCTCAACTGTTAGAAACGCAGTTGCACAGGTTTAATTTATTTTCTAAATAAACTGGAACAATTTTCGATAAACAAAGCGTCAATGCCCTTCAAGCAGGGAAAAGGATTAGAAAAATTAATTATTCACCTTTCCAAGCGACGTTTGGGGAGAGAAGCTTCTCTCCCCAAAGCTCGCGCCCTTTAACCTTTAACCTTTCCCCTCCCCTAGTGTTGTATTACTAAAAATACTTGTTATAAGCGATCGCACGATTGCAAAAATTGCTCTAGTTGTGCTTACATTTATTGTCATTGCGTAGTTAGTAGTTAAACCTGTTAGATAGCTGTTAGCCTTGCTCCTTAGTGGGGATAGCAAGTAAAATTCTTGACTTGCTAAAAAATACCAGTAACTAACAGCTAATTGATCGCTCCTCGTCACAATTTAAGGTAAATCGCTTGTATGCCCAGAACCCCTAACGAATATGTCGTACACCTGATGATTGAAGGTGGACATCGGGAAGAAGTACGTTTTTCTAATATTCAGGACTTCCAAAAGTGGTACAGCACTGAACTTGTACCCAAGTCTGCCTCCGATGATTTTATCAGTGTGCCGATTAAAAACGTTCAGGGGGAATACATGGTGGTTCGTCCATCTCGAATTATGGCAATTCGGGTAGAACCAGTATTTAGTTCTAGTGTAGAAAGATTTTAGTGGTGGATGATGAGAAAACTTATTGCTTTACTGACATTGAGTGTGGGAGTTGCGATCTCAACTCCTACGCCATCTATTGCCCGCGTACCTCTGCAAATCGCTAATCTGCAAAAGCAGACAAAAGATTGCTGCGAAGTAGATACTTTGGCGTTAGATACCCAAATATGGGGCGAAAATGGTAAAACTGGCGACTGGCGCTCAGTTCTTGCCTCAGTTGATAATAGTCTGAAATACCTCAATACGCCAGGTTCGGCAAAAGTTTATCGGCGCTATGCCAAAAGTGGCATTACCCGCGATCGCGTGCGCCGCAGTTTGGTACACTTCCGCAAATTAGTAGTTGCTGCCAAATCTCCAGCCGATTTGCAACAAGCTGTAAAGCGTGATTTTGCCTTTTACCGTTCGATTGGCAAAGATGGAAAAGGACAGGTTTTATTTACTGCTTACTATGAGCCGATGTACGCAGCTAGTAGGGTAAGAACAGAAAAATATCGCTATCCTCTATATCGCCAGCCAGCGAATTTTGGTAAATGGTCTAAACCTCATCCTACGCGCGCGCAATTGGAAGGTAGCGACGGCTTGTTGGGGGCGAAAAGTCGGCTTAAAGGCTTGGAATTAGTTTGGTTAAGCGATCGCTTAGAAGCTTTTTTAGCTCAAGTCCAAGGCTCTGCTAGGTTGCAGCTAACAGACGGTAGCGAGATGAGTATCGGCTATGCTGGCAAGACAGCTTACCCCTATACCAGCATCGGTAAAGAACTAGCAAAAGATGGCAAATTGCCGCTATCCGGTTTGACTTTGCCTGTAATGATTAATTATCTAACTCAGCATCCTTGGGAACTAAATACTTATCTTCCCCGCAATCGCAGCTTTGTATTCTTCCGCAAAACTTACGGCGCGCAGGCTACAGGAAGTTTGGGCGTACCTGTAACGGCAGATCGTTCTATCGCTACTGATAAGTCTTTGATGCCTCCTGGTGCTTTGGCGCTGATGCATACTAATCTACCGTTTGGCGAATCTGCCGAGCAAATGGAGTATAAGACTGTTAGCCGCTTTGTTTTGGATCAAGATGCAGGTAGTGCAATTAAAGGGCCAGGGCGTGTAGATTATTTTATGGGAACTGGGAAAAACGCAGGCGATCGCGCTGGAATTACTGGTAGTAGAGGTCAGTTGTACTATTTACTGCTGAAATAGCAACGATTGATGAGAAGGGTAAAGGGTTTAACTTTACCCTTATTTCTATACTTTTGCTGATAGTTTTCTGTAATGTCGAAATTTGACGAGCAACTAGAAACATTTTTTGCTGGAAGTCGCCAACAATGGCGACAATGGTTAGAAATAAACCATCTGACATCTTGCGGTATATGGCTTGTCTACTACAAAATCAAAAGTGGCAAACCAAGCGTTCAATATAACGAAGCAGTCAAAGAAGCTTTATGTTTTGGTTGGATTGACAGCAAAGTTCAATCTATAGATGCAGAAAGTTATCGGCAAATATTTACACCGCGCAAACCTCAAAGTGTTTGGTCAAAATTAAATAAGCAATATATTCAAGAACTTACAGAACAAGGTTTAATAACTGAAATTGGTCTGGAAAAAATTGCCGCAGCAAAACAAAATGGTTCTTGGTACAAGTTGGATGCAATAGAAGAGTTAACAATTCCAGCAGACTTAGAGCAAGCATTAACAGCAAACGCAATTGCTAACAATTATTTTCAGGCTTTTAGTAAATCGTCTAAAAAGAACATACTGGTTTGGATTGAGAGCGCCAAACGCCCAGAAACGAGACTCAAGAGAATCGAGCAAACTATCAGCTTGGCGTTGCAGAATAAAAATCCTTTAGCGAAATAGTCAATAACCTTAAGAGAGAGATTTATATATCCTAAAATTTCTAGAATGCACTATTTTTATTTTATTCAAAGTAACTAAAAATACATAGTTTATTACCAGTAATTTTTGCCGAAGTTATTCTTGCTAAACAAATTCAGTATTATTAGCAAGTCACTTGTGTAAAGTTTACAAACATAACAGTGTTGAAGTCAAAACATTAAGTCAACTTTAATAATATCTTGACCAGTATTTAATGCTTGGTTGATAAGTTCATCATGCAGCGAGTAATAGAAAGTCAAAAACAGTAAGTGAAATTATTTAGCGTTCGATTTGTTTTTGCTACTGCTAAGGCGATAGCTGGTGCATAAAAAACTTGTTAAAAAACTTGCAAACCTGACAAAAACAAATTTTAGCCATCACTTACAGCTTTTTGATTTACAAGTTAGCAGAAAACTTCAACGGGTATAGATATGGCTTTCTCCCATCTCGATCGCGTGCTACTCACTAACTTAAGACGACGGCAAGTTTTGCTTGGTGCGAGTGCTTTAACTGGTTTAGCGATCGCTAGTCGCTGGCATAAAGTAGTCGCTCAACCTCGATTTTCAGCTTATCCATTTAGTCTAGGCGTTGCTTCTGGCGATCCTTTATCCAATAGTGTAGTGATATGGACGAGGTTAGCTCCCGAACCACTGAGCGCTGACGGCGGTATGCCACCGCAAAACGTTCCCGTTCAGTGGCAAATTTCTGATGACGAGCAGATGAGACGGATTATCGGCTCAGGTACAGTAATGGCAACCCCAGAATTAGGGCATTCGGTGCGCGTAGAAGTGCAAGGATTAAGACCTGCACAGTTGTATTGGTATCAGTTTAGAGTCGGCAACGAAGTTAGCACAATTGGACGCACTCGCACGACTCCAGGTAAAGGCTACCGTTTAGACAAACTTAACTTTGCCTTCGCTTCTTGCCAAAATTGGGAACAAGGGTACTTTACAGCCTACAAGCACATGGCACAGGAAGATTTAGATGTTGTCTTTCACTTGGGAGACTATATCTATGAAGGCAATCCGACAACTAGAACTGACAGACCGCGAAAACACGCTAACCCCGAACCTGTAGACCTTAGCGGCTACCGAATTCGCTACGCTCAGTATAAATCTGACCTAGATTTGCAAAAAGCTCATGCAGCATTCCCATTTATCTGTACTTGGGATGACCATGAAGTAGATAACGATTATGCTGATGAATATTCTCAAGACTTCGACGATCCGCAAGTCTTCTTACAACGGCGTGCTGCTGCTTATCAGGCTTACTACGAACACATGCCACTACGTCCATCTTCCCTCCCTAGAGGAGCGGATATGCAGTTGTATCGACGATTTAGTTTTGGCGATTTAGCAGAGTTTAGCGTGTTAGATACTAGACAGTATCGCACTGACCAAGCTTGCGCCAATACCCGAAGAGGTGGCGGACGATTAGTTCAAGTTGATGAATGCCCTGAACTTTTCAATAGCGATCGCACTATGCTAGGTTCCGAGCAAGAAAAGTGGTTGCTCGAAGGTTTGGCTAAATCTCAGACGCGTTGGAATGTAATTGCCCAACAGTATTTGATGGCGCAACTTGACGAGCAACCTGGCGAAGGACAGGGTTTTTGGACTGATGGTTGGGATGGTTATTTAACAGAGCGCGATCGCATTCTCCGTTTTATCCAAGAGCAAAAGATTGCTAATCCGGTAGTAATTGGCGGCGATATTCATTCTTTTTGGGTAACTGACCTCAAATCAGATTTCAACGATCCCAAATCGCCTGTAGTAGCATCTGAATTTGTCGGTACTTCCATTAGTTCTAGTGGCGTACCTTTCGATACTTTCTCCTCGTACCTACCCGACAACCCACACATTAAGTTTTTCGAGAGCCGTTTGCGTGGTTATGTCAGTTGTACTGTATCAAGACAGCTTTGGACAAGCGATCTGAAAGTGGTAGATACAGCAGACACGCCTAATGCTCCCATCCGCACTTTAAGAACTTATGTTGTGGAAAACGGACGACCAGGACCGCAGCAAGCTTAGTAGGTAGGGAAAAGGTTAAAAGGAAAAGAATTTCCTTTAACCTGCTAATGCTCCGAAGTCTAATAGACTTCGGAGCATTAGGCATAATTATCCAAATTAATTCGGTGAAAATTCTGGTAGCCCGTGCAGGTGCGAATTCTATCCGCCTGATACTTTTGCGTTTTTTAATATCATCTATGGCATCAGTTGCCAAAAAAGGGAAGAGGTTTTGCTGTCAAAAGCAAAATTTTTGCCCTTTAACCTTTCCCCATTAGACCTCCTGCGCGAATGCTCGTAAGCGTAAATTCGGCTTCGTTCGTAGTTGCGCTTTAGCGCCATACCAGCGCGCTAAAGCGCAACTACAAACTTTTAAGAGGTGAGTATTCATATTCATGCAAGAGGTCTATTTAATAAGGTGGATAGTCAAACTCATCTTCTTCTGGGTAAGTATAAGAACTAGAAACACCCGCTGCTACCATTTTGGGCATTTCTACTTTGATTTGTTCTTTGCCAAACTCTTTATGCTCCTCAAAAACCTGAGTAATAATTGCTGATTCCTGGGCATCTGAAGCAATCAAGTATTGAGTTAATGTATCTACTGTAGGATGTCCGTAATCTACTGTCGCAGCTACCAAAGCTGTATTTTCTGCATTTCCTCGTTCTTCCGGCTCAATTATTGGACAAAAAATTCCGTGAGCGTGAAATAACGCGCCTTTGGCTGAAACTGGTTGTTTGCGGTAATCTGCATAAGCTTTTTCTAGTTCGCCAACAAATCCAGTTAGCTCTCTATTTTGCTTGTTGAAATCGTAGTAAGCCTTACTAAAGCTTGCACCTGATGCACCGTTTACAGTTAATTGCAATGGCGCTCTGTGGAGGAACTTTTTGTTTTCATCTACTAAAAATATTAAATGGCGGGTGTAGGTCTTAAACTTAAGCTTGTCTGCTACAAAAGCGTCATAATTTTGTTTAAAAGTACCAACTTTTTCACCAGTTTCGCGATTTTTTAGAGACAAAGGTCCTCGACGTACTATAACTAGGCGTGGAGCCTTATTTACATATAACTTTTGAATTTCTCCGGTGCTAAAAACATACTCAACTTGCTGCCAGTCTGCGTTTGGAGTAAAGCCAACAGCGCGAGCATTATCTAGCGTAATTGCTAGTCCATGCGGCTGAAGTTCGCTATCATCGTAGCGAGGATTTATTATTTGACACCAAGGAATAACTTGAGATGGTGGGGCGTTAAATTTGTCGTCTTCAAAATCAAAATTTGTAGATGAATTCATATGCAGTTAAGAAAATTTTAGACTTATAGAGCATACCTATTTTGCATTGTCGAAAGTATCCGGTAAAATACGGGGAAACACAATATAGCAACAACTCTTTATTTTTATATTGCGGATTGTGACAGCAAGCAAGTTAGAAAAAACTACGCTAATGAGCGATCGCATACTATTGAGGCTTTGAGCAAGCAAGCTAAAATTAAATTTTGTTAGTAGATCTAGTTCAAGTTGCTGCGTACCTCAACAAAACTTAGCAAAAGGTAGTATAAAATACAGCATATTGCTCTAGTAAGTGTTTTACATAAACTATGTGTAGAGCGACTGTCCTTGACGAAAGATTTTGAGCGCATCAAAATCTAGAACATGGAAGCATCTTTTGAAATTACATTACAGATAGCGATCGCTGTTGTTGCAGGCATCGGCGCTCAGGTGCTAGCAGAGTACGTCAAAGTACCCAGCATCGTTTTTCTGCTGCTGTTTGGTATTTTGTTGGGTTCAGACGGTACAGGCTTGCTGCATCCCCAGTTATTAGGTGCAGGATTAGAAGTAATTGTTGCTCTAGCAACTGCCGTAATCTTGTTTGAAGGCGGGTTGAACTTAGAACTGCGAGACTTGGGTAAAGTTTCTGGCAGCCTGCGCAATTTAGTTACCATTGGTACGCTAATAACTCTACTCGGTGGAGGAATGGCAGCGCACTGGCTGGGGGAGTTTCCTTGGGCGATCGCTTTTCTGTATGCTTCTCTAGTGGTGGTTACAGGGCCAACTGTAATTAGCCCTTTACTTAGGCACGTCAAAGTAGACAAGCAAGTTGCTACGCTCTTAGAAGGCGAAGGAGTCTTAATCGATCCGGTAGGGGCAATCTTAGCGGTAGTAGTCCTAGACACGATTTTAAACGGTGAAACTGACCCGATCGCAGCCTTTAGTGGTTTAATTCTTCGCCTAGGTATTGGCGGCGGAATTGGGGCGCTAGGCGGTTGGTTGTTGAGCTTGATGTTCAAACGCGCTCATTTTATCTCTGACGAACTTAAAAATTTGGTAGTTCTAGCTGGGTTGTGGGGATTATTTGCCTTGGCGCAAACGATTCGCAGCGAGTCGGGGTTGATGGCAACAGTAGTAGCAGGAGTCGTATTAGGCTCGTCTTCTATCCCAGAAGAACGATTGTTGCGGCGCTTTAAAGGGCAATTGACTATTTTGGGTGTTTCTGTGCTGTTTATCTTACTAGCAGCCGATTTATCAATTGCTAGTATAGTTGCTCTGGGTTGGGGCAGCTTGTTTACTGTGTTGGTACTGATGTTCGTCGTTCGCCCGATTAATATTGGCGTGTGTACTTGGAACAGCAATTTGAGCTTGCAGCAAAAGCTATTTTTATGTTGGGTTGCACCGAGAGGCATTGTCTCAGCTTCCGTTGCTTCCTTGTTTTCAATCTTACTTACCGAGCGGGGCATCAATGGCGGCGATTCGATCAAAGCTCTGGTATTCTTGACAATTATCATCACAGTAGTTTGTCAAGGTTTGAGCGCTGGCTGGGTAGCAAACTGGCTAAATATCGCTTCTACCGAAGCAACTGGAGCGGTAATTGTAGGTTGCAACCCTTTGAGCTTACTTATTGCCCGTTTATTTCAAGAGCGCGGCGAATCGGTAACAATGATTGATACCGATCTTGCCGCGCAAGAGCAAGCAGCAGCCGCAAATATTCCTTTTTTCTTGAGCAGTGCCTTAGATCCAAAGGTGCTAGAGGAAGCAGGAGTTAGTTCTAGAGGGACTTTCCTGGCAATGACAAATAATGGCGAAGTAAATTTTGTCGTAGCGCAAAGAGCGGCTGAAGAATTTAAACCGCCTAGAGTTTTAGCTGTTTTCCCTGGCGATCCCCAGGCTAGTAATGGCAGCAACACAACAAAAATCAGTCAAGCCTTTTTACCAGACTTAGCGATTAAAACTTGGAACGATTATCTCAATGATGGCAGAGTCAAATTGGGGACTACAACGTTGATGGAACCAGGATTTGCCTTTCAGCAAGCACACTTGCAGGCATTGATGCGATCGGGCGAACTTGTACCGCTATTTGTAGAACGCGAAGCAAGATTGCAAATTGTCCCAGCCACAGAAGAATGGGTTGTAGGCGATCGCTTGATCTATCTGCTACACGATCCCAGACCTATTTTATTGAAGCGTTTATCTGGTGAACGTCAATCTAACCGCCTAACGCTAGAAAAACTCCCAGAAGTGGAAGAAGTACCGATTAATTCCTTAGAACTAGTAGCTACTCCAAATGCCCTCGCTACCCCTGAAGAGTCAGAAATAACTGCCCCTTGAACTGCAAACAAGTACAAAACTTACAAATTTATTACGTCTTTCCGTCATCCCCATCAGGATTGTCATAGTTCGGATTGTCCGCATTAGGACTATCTTCATCAGCATCTAAAAAAGGAACATCTTGGAGCAAACTTTGAGTGTATGGGTTTTGGGGGCGCTCGAAAATGTCTTCAGTAGCACCAATTTCCACAATTTGTCCTTTATTCATTACGGCAATGCGATCACACAAAAATCGAGCCAACCAAAGATCGTGAGTAATAAACAGATACGTCAACTCAAATTCTCGCTTCAAATCCAGCATCAACTCTAGGACTTGTGTTTGCACATTGGCATCCAACATACTGACAGGTTCATCGCAGATCAATAGCTTCGGGCGAGTAATCAAAGCCCGCGCGATCGCTACTCTTTGCTGTTGCCCACCTGATAATTCAGATGGATAGCGCTGGTAATATTCCTGTGCAGGCTCAATGCCTACCTGCTGCAACATTTTGACTACTTGCTCTTTGACAGATAGTTCTGACGTATCTAATTTGTGAATCAATAATGGTTCGGCAATATTTTCGCCGACACTCATCATTGGATTGAGACAAGCATGGGGATCTTGAAACACCATTTGCATCTGTCGCCGTTGTTCCAACAAGCTTTGCTTAGACAAAGTAGTTAGTTCAATATTTTGTAACTCTACTGTGCCTGCTGTAGGACGAATTAGCTGCAATATAGTCCGAGATAGAGTACTTTTGCCACAGCCTGACTCGCCTACCAATCCCAAAATTTCCCCTGGATAAAGCTCTAAACTGACATTATCAACAGCCTTAATCGTTTCCTCCTGCACCCGAAACAATCGCTCAATCAAATTCGGCTCCAGCGTATAATACTGCTGCAAATTAGTAATTTTCAGCAAAGGTGAGAGCTTATTAAAATCTTCCTCCCCTGCTTTTCCTGTACGGGCGCAATGCATTGCGCCTCTACTCCCCACTGTATGAATCTGCAAAGCCGCTTTCAGGAGACTGCGCGTATATTCATGCTGAGGATGTTTAATTACTGATGTGGAGTCGCCCATTTCCACTAGAGAGCCTTTATTCATCACGCCAATGCGATCGCAATACTTTTTCACGAGCGCTAAGTCGTGGGAGATCAACAACAGTGCCATATTTTGTTTTTGGCACAATCTAGTTAGTTCTTTTAGAATCCGAGAGGCAACAATTACGTCTAAGCTAGTTGTTGGTTCATCAGCAACAATCAGTTTAGGTTCCAGTAGCAAAGCTAAAGCGATCGCAACTCTTTGTCTCATTCCACCACTAAATTCGTGGGGATATTGCTGCCATCTGTTAGCAGGAATTTTTACAGATTCTAAAGTAGCTAGGGCTTTTTCTTTCGCTTCCTTAGTTGATAGCTTCGGTTGGTGAGCTTTGAGGGTTTCCAGACAATGCTTGCCAATTGTCATCAAAGGATCGAGGCGTGTCATGGGATCTTGAAATATCAGCGCCACAGATTCGCCGCGAAAATGTCGCAACTCTTCTGGAGTCATGTCAAACACCGATTTATCTTCAAAGGTTACTTTACCTTCAATCTGCGTTTCTGCTGGCAATAAGCGCATTGCGGCTCTACCAAGCGTCGATTTGCCACAGCCAGATTCTCCCACCAAACCCAAGCGATCGCCTGGTTGTAGCGTTAAAGATACGTCGTTGACTGCCCAATTTGGTTGCTCTGTCAGTCGGCGTTGCGGATAAGCTACTTTGAGATTTTCTATATTAAATAAGGGTTTATGCATATTTGGTTAGCTAAAGTGCGATCGCGCTTTTAGCTGATAATTTTTAGATATTGTACTGGTTTAGGCTAGTTCTAAGATGGTGTTGCAGTAGCGAATTAGAGTTTGGATGCGATCAGCTAGTTGCACTTGTCTATTTGCCGTTGTTGCTTGAAGTCTTGCTGCTTGCAAAAATATTACATCCATTGCTACTAGTTGTAGCTGTTTGCTAATTTCTGTTTGGTAGGAGCGGATTTTTGACTCTTCCTGGGGCGATAAGTCTTGAGGATCTAAAGTAAGAATCTGCTGCTGAAAAAATTGTTGTGCTGTATGCACGCTTTGCTTGAGCTTGGTTTTGTCTGATTGAGTGCTAGCTGCCCTTAATTGCTCTAGCAAGTGTAAAAATTCTTGGTAGCGCTGGTGAAAAAGTTGTGACAACATTCAACCAATAGTTCGATAGAATTAGTGTAAAGAATTTTGCATTATAAATAAACATTAGAGACGTTATATACAACGACTCAGATCGATAACTAGTTTTTATACCTGCGCTCAAGTTTTCGGTACATGGCGCTACCAGTGACAAACCATAATAGTTTTTGACTAGCCTTAATCATACTTTCAAAGATCGCTCTATTGATTCCCCCACTTACCCCCCACACCCCAAATAAGTGATTGAAGCTCGATCCCCTCTAACTGTCGTCGCTCCGAATGCCTCCTTTGATTGCGTCATTCCAGAATGGCTGCAAAAGTGTTTGATTGCACCCAATGATGGCGATTCTAGCGATGCAGGCATAATTTGTCGGGCTTTTGAATTTGCTTACAAATTACACCAAGGGCAGTATCGCAAATCTGGCGAACCTTATATCTGCCATCCTGTCGCCGTTGCTGGATTGCTAAGAGATTTGGGCGGTGGTGGAGCAATGATTGCCGCAGGTTTCCTTCATGATGTTGTTGAAGATACTGAGATTACGCTAGAGGAAATAGAACAGCGATTTAACCCAGAAGTAAGACAATTGGTAGAAGGCGTTACTAAGCTATCAAAGTTTAACTTCTCTAGCAAGACAGAAAGCCAAGCTGAGAACTTCCGCCGGATGTTTTTGGCAATGGCGCAAGATATTCGGGTAATTGTTGTCAAACTAGCAGATCGCTTGCACAATATGCGGACGCTAGAACACTTGCCAGATGAAAAGCGCCGTCGCATTGCCCAGGAAACGCGAGATATCTTTGCTCCTTTGGCTAATCGCTTGGGGATCGGGCGCGTGAAGTGGGAATTAGAGGATTTATCCTTTAAATACTTGGAACCAGAAGCTTATCGCCAGATTC
>QQTW01002490.1_pt1 | contig 13405 bp, 26 predicted proteins | sample 1904831 | NCBI WGS metagenome assembly QQTW01 (sample SAMN09435610, study PRJNA476489) | Subsurface metagenome, whole genome shotgun sequencing project. | reverse complement strand
ATGCCTTTGCTGCTAGTTGCAACCGCCAGTTGCCAGTGTTGGCTGCTCCAAAGGGACACCGAAACCGTTCTCAGAGCCCGCAGGTTCCACAGCACGCCTGCCCAGGCGGATACCCAGATGGCGAGATGGAAGACACGCACAGCTGGACGCCAAAGGAAATGGATTATGACGAGCAGGTTGTCAAGTTATGATGAGCAGGTTGTCCTTCCTCTCCCTGCCTGGCCTGCGGCCGCATGCTGGTCATGCTGGCTTACATGCTTCCAGCTGGCAATACACATCGCTGTCCTCGCTTGCAGACATACACGCGACGGCTGTTGTCTTCGTTCATGTCGCTTCCCGCACCACCGTTTCCGCGGCCGCGACACTGCAGCACAGCGACTGACTTTGTTGTTGCTAGCTGAAGCGCTTCCAGGACTTTGTGCAACCAGCGAGTGGCTGCGGCTGTGCAGCGACTGACCCTGCTTTTGATATCCTTGTCACACCTTGTCAGACCTGCAGAGGAGCTAGTACAGCTTAGTGAGGTGCAGTGTGTCTCCAGTGGAGTGCGCCCAGCTGCGCATCTTCCATGCAAGGCCAAGCAGGCAGCGCAGACAGCAGTGCGTCTGAAGGCAGTAGCAGCAGGGACGAGTTTCTCTCCGGCTCGAGGAGCTCTGAAGATGATGAAGCTGATGATATCAGCATTGTCCTGCAGCCTGCCACAGGCAATGAAGACACTGCTGCTGCAGCGGCAGAACGGCATAGACTGACCGGTCCGTCAACAGTAGATCTGCAGGTGAGCTGCAAGGCAGTGGCACTCCGACCCTTTTGGACAAGGAGCCATTGCTAATCCCTTTGCCATATTGGTGTACGCGTCGACTGTTTGCTTATGGCTTTCCAGAACAACAAGTGTGTTTTGTGGGCAGTCATAGCTGAGAGTATACCTTCCGCGTTGCTCAAACAGACTACGAGCTGTTACAAGCATACTTCAAGCAGCGATGCAACAGCCAGCCCTACCATATGTGGACCTGCCAGGTGCCTGTCGGCATACCTGCTGAGGGGCGCTGTCGCGTGTACAGGCTTTTGCTGTGTGGGTGGAGAAGGCTGTACCGTTCGTTGCTCTGCTGGCGGTTGTGCAGATCCTGAACCACTATCAAGGTGCGTGCAGCAACAGCTGCCTGGCCAAGCCTGTCAGGCTGGTTTGTTGCCTGCATGATGCGATCGCAATGATGCGGCACCTTTTCTGTGGATCTGGATGATCAGCGCCTGAGATAAGCGCTGCATGTGCAGGGCTGCTGTGTTTGGTCTGGCTCCACGCGCTGCTGTTCGTCACTGACAAGGAAGTGCGGAAGCAAGCTGCCCTGTCAGCTGAGCGCCGGTTGCTCAGCCTGTGTGGGGTGGCTGTTGGTCTGCTCACGCACCAGCTGCTGCTTTTGGTGCTCTTCCATAATCAAGGGTTGTGGCTCAACTTTGTGTTGCTGCCCAAACAGCAGTATCACAAGGTAAGATATGCACTATCCACTCCTGCTTCATGTCAAGAGACTGCTTCCGGACGAGCGGCAGACGTATTTGTCCTGACCCGCTGGCACGTGTGCAGGTGGTGGATGCCGCGTTCCATGTGCTTGTCATGGACCTCCTGGCGCGCCTCATCGGCGTTGGTGTCAAGGTCAGGCTGCAGCGTGCATCCAAGTATATTTCCTGACTGCCTGTGCCTCCAAGGTTGTTCGCTGACAGGCTGTGTATGTGTCCTCAGGCAGTTGTGCTGCTGAGACTGCCTGCCGTCAATGGTGCTGCTGCCCGGGCGAGATCCCGTGTGTTGACGCTGGTCGAACATGGCCTGCTGGTGTACCGCTCTCTGCTGACGGTGCCAGTCTGGTGGACCTACTTTGACCAGCTGGCCCTTGGCAGCCTAGTCGCCGCGCCCTGCACAGGTGGCACTGGTGCTGGTGCCACGCAATGCAGGCGTTACTTGTCGTACTGAAGTTGATGCGCTGCCTGTGCCGCATGGCTGTCCTCAACTTGGTTGCGTGTCATCTGCAGGCCTGTTCTGCATGCTCAAGGGTTATCAGGCCTTTGAGCGGCTGCAGCTATGCTGGTCCGCCGGCAAGGCCGTCATGCTACAGGGGGCTGCGTATGGAGTCCCAGCCAGCGCAGAAGATGCGGCGGAGGTTGGGCCGTGCCCCATCTGTCAGGTAGCAGCCTCTGCCATCATATTGGCGCCAGTTGTTCGTCATTTGGATGTCTGTGTGCTGCCGTGCTTTGTGATGATGCTGACAGGGGGTTGCGCGTGTGTTCTTCAGGAAGCAATGCAGAATCCCAGCAAGCTCCATTGCGGCCACATGTTTTGTGGCGCATGCATCGGCGAGTGGTTTGAGCGTGACATGGGGACAACGTGCCCAATGTGTCGAGCAAAGGTGCGACCGGCGGGGCTCAAGTCGTACGGCGACGCTTCGACCTCTCTCTTACCAGTGCTGTTCTGAGAGGGTCTGAACTAGGAGCAGTGTCTTGCAACGCATGCTGCAACCTATGTCTCTTAACCTAGCAGCTACGTCAGTAGACGTCTGTAGAACTCACCACAGGACTCTGGTGTCTATGTGTGCGTCAACGCTTTCCTGCAGTATCTGAAGTATATATGTAAGGTCAGGCTGCATGTCTCAACCTGGCAGCCGTGTGCAACGGTTTTGCTACGGTGAACAGCAGGTGTATGGCAATCTCAGGCCGCTGACACTGAAGCTTAACAACCCTCCCGCTAAACGCCTCTTAGGCTCTGCTTGGGCAAGTTGCAAAGGGCATGAATGTCGACTACGAGGGGGAAGGCACAGGTGGTGGCAGCCCCTGAACCACACGCGCTTGACATAAACCTGGTGGCGCAAGCCCTGAATGCCTCGAGTGCAGCCTAGTTGGCTGCTTCCCATGTCGTCATTTGGGCAGGTCCATTGCACAGCACGCACAACGCGTCCCGCGCAGCAGTCATCTCATTCGGTTGTGAAAGTGTCTCCTACCATGTCGGAGGCGCCTGGCTGCTCTAACGCCATCAGATGGGAACCGCTACTGATCAAGTGCACGTTCCAAATGGGGACGAGTGTAGGGGCTGACAGGGACAGCAACTTCGCCAGGGCCCTTGGATCCTCGGACTGGAGGACAAGGGATCGCGCTGTAACTGCGCTTACAAGCTGGCTAGGGCAGCACAAGGCGGTCGGCGAAGCAGACCTGCAGAAGATCTGGAAGGGCTTGTTCTACTGTTTTTGGCACTCCGATAAGGAGCACGTCCAGGTGCGATGCTCGTCGCAAGTTCCTTGTGCTTAAATATGTTAGCTCTTATACTTTGCAAACAGCGCTTGTCTGCTCAGGAGGAACTGGCGGAGAGGCTTGCTGGCGTCCTCCTGAACCTCAAACCTGCGGTGGGGCTTGTGGGTGCCCTCACCTGTTGTCCACGTTCCAATATGAATCCCGTGCCCGAACATGCGCTTGTCTGCGGCTGTTGCAGGTCGCTCAACTATACTTTGAGGTGTTCCTGAAGACGATGCAGCGAGAGTGGTTTGGAATTGATCGCTTGAGACTAAACAAGTTCATGGTGCTGGTCCGCAAGTTTGTGCACGCCCTTTTCGCCCGCCTGCAAAGCCACAAATGGTGCGGCATGCTCAGAACCAGCATGCTTCACAGGCAGTCGACTTCTGTGCCTGCCTTTGCCTCAGCTGTGCAGTCCGTTTCTGCTTGGGACGTCTGCGCTGCTGCCGTGCAGGGACCCGGCTCTCTGCCAGCAATACACCAAGTTCTTGCTGGAGCAGATCCTGCTGCGGCGCAGCGGGCAAAAGGCAATTGGGCTCAACTACCACCTGGCAGACGTCTGGATACCAGAGCTGCATGCAGTGGGCCTGGCTGGCCGCCCCACTGCAGCGGCGCTGGAGGTCTTGGTTGAGCCTTTCTGCCAGATGCTGGCCGCCTCCAACCGCCCAGCAGTGCTGGAACGGGTCAGGTGAGATCGCAATACGTTGCTGGGCCCTGTGAAGCAAGATTTGCACGTAGATGGGGCCGTGCATGCAGCATCTGCATAGATTCTGTGTGCCGCGTCGCTGGCAGGGAGAGCGTGTTTGACAGCGTCCTGGAGGAGCTGACAGGGACTCAGAAGCGGAAGCCCCTGCAAGAGCTTGACATGAAGCAGCTCGCAGCGCACTTGTTTGACCTGGGTAAGCAACTCAGTGGGCTTGGCAGGGCAACGCCCCTGTGCTGCAACTACAGTCTGCATCGGCTGGCCGGACTACGCGCGTGCGGTATCTGCATGTGGTGTCTCATCAACACGTCGTTGGCCAAGCATGGCCGTCATACATCAGTGCTAGGTGAAGATCGTGTGGCGGCTGGATTGCAGGTGCGAGTGCGGACGTGCAGGCGCGCAATCGTGAGGTCCTCTATGCTTTGAGCAAGGCTTTTCAGTCGCGCAGCGGCGTCGTACCACATCAGGATGCAGAAGATAGCATGGAGTCGGACGACATGCCAGGTAATTGAGTGGCTACAAGCATGAGTGTCAGCCTGCACTGACGTGCCACGGACCCCGCATTTCATTCCATGTTTGTCTGGCGCCGACGCAGCATTTGCTTAGGCCTGCAGCATGTCCTTGCTGCCAGGTGCAAGCCTGCAGGAGGGGTCAGCTGGCAAGGACGATACCCCTGGCGACAGCATGCCACCGCCAGCTGCGGCAGAGCATGCTGCCAGCAATGGAAGCGTGTCCAAGGCCATGTGGCTGAAGGCCAAGAAGCGCTTGGCCAAGGCAACAGCAAAAGCAAGCAACGTGCAATCATCTCAGCAAACAGAGGGTGATGATGCCGCTGCCCTGAAACCGAAGAAGCGAAAGGCGCGGGCCGACCGGACAGCTAGGGAAGCAGATGGCGGTGTGGCGCTGTTGCAGGCAGACACGGAGGGGGATGCAGTTGAGCAGCACAGCAGGCGACAGGACGGCAGCACACCTGCGTTGGACAGCCAGCACGCGGTGGCAGATTTTGAGCATGCTGCACCGGAGTCGTCTAGCCAGCCGCAGGCCTCCAAGCCAGACGATGCTGCACTGCGCAAGCGCAAGAAGAGACGGAAACAGCTCGCTGCAGTGCAGATGGATGTGCCTGATGAGGCAACGCCGCATCGCCCGGCTGATGCAGACACCCCCAGCTCAAGCATGCGGCGCAAGAGCGTGCAGTTCTCGTTGCAGCGGAACCTGTACTTGAAGGCTGGCGACCCTGTGCCTCCCGAGGTTGTGCGGACGCCGCCATCCGCCAAGCCAAAGGTACGCAGCAAGACATGTGATCAAGCATGTTGCTCGCAGTTGTGCCTGCTGATGGGCAACCTGGCGGGCAGAGCTGGGCCTTGCTGTTACCTGCTTCGCCAAGCTTGCTTGCTGTGCATGTTCTGTCTGCAACTTTGAAAGCCAAGGCCATGATTGAGATGCGGCTGGGACGTTTGGTGTAGGGCAGCGCCCTGAAGAAGCGGCCCTCGAGTGGCCTTTCTGGCACCCGGGCCATGCGGAGCAAGTCGCCAAGTCCAATGCGCAGAAGTGCGAGAGCCATGTGATGGCATGTTGCGGGGGTTTGCAGTGGTTGGAGGGTATGCACTCGATCCGCCCTTAGACATGCCGGCCTCTTGTTCATCCTGCGCATCCAATGTGGAAGTGCTGATTCAACGTCTGGTGCCAACAAGCTTAGACGCCTTTTATGGTGGCATCAAATGAATGCTGGTCCGTTTATGTTGCGGTTGGTCATTACAACTCCAGTGACGTTTTCTGAACAGGATCAAATGGTCACCTACATGATACTGCTCACCGCCCATATGCATGGGAACCTTGGCACAACTCGAAGGATAATCTGGTTCTAACAACTGCTAGCAGAAACTCGCTGCTCAACATTGGCCAGACTAACGCCCCTGTCATGTGGTTCAGAAGGGCCTGCCACATGGGCTGATGCGCGGCCATGTTTGAGCGCAGCCAGCCGCGCAACGAAATTATCGCTTCAGGAAAGTCAAGCATATCGCCCATTCATATAGGCCTGCAGAATATAGGGTGTAGTGGCTCTGATCATGCAGCCTGCTGCAGAGGCTGCAAGCGTGCACTGCCAAACTGCTGCAAGTACTTTGTGCGTGACAGGTTGTCCTCTGGCACGGGCCGGTTATACGGTGTCCAGACTGGCTCACCCTTGAAGAGCCGCATTGCCTGCAAGATGCACGCAGAGGCGAATGAGAACCGATGCAACAGTTTGGATTGAAAAGCAGCACGGAGTAACCTGCCAAAAGGCAGTCGACCCCAAGCCTGCGTACCTTTGCGTAGTTGCTCTCATCCAATGTGAAGCGGTGGTATATGCCCTCAGGCAGCACGATCATGTCACCAGGTTTGCAGGCAATCCTTATCCAGGCATCATCAGGGTCGCGTACGTCAAAGTAACCTGAGCAACACAAAGACTGACTAGTACATGTGTGATATGTATGCAGCCTGGACAGCCCCCCAAAAACCTCTCTTACCGCTGCCCTCCAAGATGAACCTGATCTCCTCGTCCAAGTGTATATGTTCCTCAAAAAAGGTCTTGAGTTTGTCCTCGTACGCCGGAAGCTTCTCAGGGGAGATAGTCACAACGTCCTATGGACACAGCCTCTCCTGAGGGTGTCTCTACTGGTATGAGGTAGATAAACGATAGGACCCTCACATATTGCAGAACTGTACCTGGTAGCTGTAGCCACGGATGTTACGGATGGCCTGGAGCTTGGGGTCTGACTCTGGGTTTGCTGCGTCCAGCTTCCAGGACAACACCCCAAGCTCTCGCAACTTGGAAACTGGTGCAGGCTTGTTTGGGTTCAGCCTGAGGATGCACAGCCACTGGGTCAGGCAGTTGAGTCTGCAGCGGTGGCGCTGTAACAGCTTACAGTCCAGTCCACTGGCCTTGCCTGTGAGGAGCCCGCTGATCCGTAGGCAGATCGTCCATATACCAGGCCTCCAGCTGGCTTTCTGCAGCCGATTGAGGCTGTCAGGCACACAGCACGTCAGCGACCATAACAATCTGCCGAAAGAAAGGGTTCTCTGCAGGAGTTGCTGCTGTTCCTTAACGGCGTAAAGGCTTACCTCCGCCAGTTCAAGCTCCGTGGCTGTTGTTGCCATGTTTGCAACTAGGGTTAAACCAAGATCCCGTTGGTGCGGTCTTCGTTATGATGCTCAGGGCAAAGCAGCGTCAAAGCATGAGACGAGCGACGTTGACGTGGAAGGCCTTCAGCAGATGGTGGGGATCGTGATCGTGGAGGGCAGGGAGGTTGCTGGGTAATGGGTGTTGCTCGTGGCTCCCGGTGGCTGGGCACTCTGCTGTTGTTTTGCTGTGTTCTGGCAGAACAAGACAGGTCCTTGCCGCAGATTGGCAGCGCGGAGGGTGCCAGCAGCGCGTATCCGGGTGCCATCCAGGACGCAAACAAGCGTTTGCACCAAGCGTGGCCCCTGCGACTTCAGAGTTCAGCAGCGCAGACCCCAAGCGGGCCAGAAGCTTCTTTGCAGCAGTGCCCTGCGTTGGAACGCAGCCTTTGTGGGGCAGCACCTTTTGGACTGATACTTGTTGTCCACTATCTAAACCAGTGTGCAGCTGACAGCGGGCTGCAGAGCACCGAACAGCTTCAAGCAGGCGTCAACGACAGCGCTCGAACCCCAGGTATGTTCAGGGCATCTCCTGGCCACAGGCTAGCGAGTGCGTGTGTGCGCGCTATTATAGCTCACGTATCAAACTGTGCAGTGCTGTGTTGCCTGCCCCCATGACAGGGTCTGCAGGGTTAGCTGAGTCGCAGCAGCAGCAGCCGACGCCCGGCGAAGCTGAGCAGCCCCAAGAACAGCCTGCAGAGGGACCTGTGGACATTGAAGTCGAGGACAGTCACAACTTTGCATCGTCCAAGGACGGCGCCAAAGTTGTTGCCGCCAACAAGGAGGCCCGCAAGGCCTCTGCGCTGCTAGACAGCGACAGCGACACCTTCCTCAAGAACGAATGCCGCGCCGATAAGTGGGTCATCATCGAGCTGTCCCAGCTTGCAAAGGTGCTCGTGGTGGAGCTTGCCCAGTTTGAGCTCTATTCCTCACGCGTCAAAGACTTCGTGGTGAGTGCCGGACTCTGCTCGCCTGATGCAGTAGTGCCCTGCCTTCCATGTGCTGGTTCTGAACAAAAAGAGTACATCCCGCTGACTACTACCACTCAACTTGACGCCCTGTGGTTACCGAGCATCTGTGCATGGGAGTCTTGCCCTGCATTGTGCAATCTTGAGGGTGTGTGCGGGCCAGGTGCGTGGTCGGCAGTCCCATCCACGCATCGACAGCCCCGAGTATGGCTCCGCGCTCAACAGCAGCAGCTGGAAGACGCTGGGCAGCTTCTCGGCCAGCAAGGTGAAGGGCAGCCAGAAGTTCCAGATGCAGCAGCCCAGCTGGGTCAAGTACCTGCAGCTGCAGTTCCTGACCCACTACGGCAGCGAAGCCGTGTGCGCACTGAACGACGTGCGGGTGTATGGCAAGAGCGCGGCAGAGGATCTTGAAGACCGCCTGGCCCTGGACGCAGCAGGTCAGCTCTTGGTTGACGTGAGTGTCGGATGCTCAACTGTGATCACTGCATGTATGCCCAACCTGCTGCATGGCGCTCAGCACTGGCGCAGTTGCTTGTCTGGCTCAGCATATAGCCAGCTGCACAGTGTGGTCGTTATGGGATCGCTCACAATATTCTGCTGCATGCAGATGAAGAGGTGCTTGCTGCTGAGCCAGGATCGGCCGTCAAGGCTGTGCCCAGGGCAGATGCTGTGGCTGCCGGGGAGGTGCCCAGCACGACGACAGCACAGCAGCTGGAGGGCAGGACAGACGAGGCAGTGCAGCCGGTTGTCTCCGCACAGACGCATGTCCAGCCAGACTTGCCGCCTGGTCCCACAGGAACCCAGCAGCTTGGCAGCGAAGCAGGGCAGGCGAATGGCGCCGTCACAGGTGCTGCTGTGGGCGTGGCAGCCTCCAGTGACAGCTTGACAAGCCCGCATCCGCCCTCTGCGCCCAGCCAGGATGCAGCATTGCCCGCCAATGCCAGCAGTCACAGAGCTGTGTATCAGGGCAGCGCCGCTCCCCACCCTTCTAATGCCAGCCAAGGGCCTCCTGCAGGCACCTCTGCGAGCACCTCTGCTTCGCATCCTCCTGTTGACAGCACACCAGGCCCGACTGCCTCTGCTGTGCCACCCATTGCCGACAAGCCTGACCCCGCCAACGAGGACATGTTGCCGCCGGTCAACAGCGCCAGCAGCAGCAAGACGCGTGCAGGCGGCAGCGTGTATGACATGCTGATCCAGGAGATCAAGTCGCTGAAGGTCCTGCACAAGGGCTATGCGCGCCAGCTGGCGGACGTGCAGAAGGAGCTGGCCGCCAGCGTGGCGGCGGTCACTGCAGATGTGCAGGCGTTGTCAGGCAACCTTGCGCAGCTGCAGGAACAGGCAAGCTGCTCGCGGCCACAGGCTGTGAGCCGTGATGGATGCTGCGGACCCATGTGCATGTCTGTTTATACCATCACCCTCAGCCCTCAACATGCCTAACGGCAATTGCATGCAAATTGGCATGCGCGACAGGTGTTGCCTTGTGAGGTGTCGTCCTTTTGCCTGATCGCACTCATGTGCCTTGCTACAGGTGAAGCCAGCTACAGAGGTGGTACCTGTTGACAGCTTGCAGCCCAGTAATGCGCAATTGTCGCAGCTGGCTGAGGAGGTGTTGGCGCTGAAGCTGGCTGCCTCGAATGCAGCCAAGCGCGAAGCTGGGATGCTTGTAGTTGTTGCACTGTTGGGTGGCATCATTGTTTTGACATCGTCTCTTGCAGACCGGGTAGGCCGCCTAGTGAAGGGTGTTGTCCTGGGATTGGTTGTGGCCAATGGCATTGCTGGCGTGCTTTTGCATGCAGCGGCCTACCCCAGCTTCAGCAGACCTTCCTGGATGGGCGCCTCATTGGCCCCGAGTCAAGCAGTGCTGTAGGAGTGGCCTCATGCTGTCGCTGGGTTGTCAGTGCGACCCAGCTTGTGCCAGTATTGTAGCAATTTTGGACGTGAGATCATGAGTGCAGAAAGTTGTTTGCAGCTTTAAGCAGACAGTAATAGTGCAGCACATATAGGTTGTTGAGTTGTGGCAAGGATGCAAACGGCAGAGCTGGACGCTGGTCTCTAGCGTGTTGCTATTGCCTTGCTAAGGGTATTGCTCGTTGCTTAGAGCATTGACGCCCATGTGAGAACTGCCCCTGCCCACTTGGCAGCCTGGCTTAGGCTGGCTTTGCAGGCCATGTGCGTACACCCCACATCACCGTTGTTAGCGCTGCTTGCCAGCAACCACACCAGTCATCAAAGATGTTAAAGACACCTAGCGCCGGCATTGGTGAATTTGACCTGCACCATGTGCATCACCTGCATGTCAGTGACATCCAAACCCTAATCCCCATACGGTCAAGATTCAACTTGTGCCCCAGCTGTCAAGACCTGCTCAATTCTGAGGGCCGCGTTGTTGACAGCAGCAAGGTGCCAGCAACCTGTGTTCCCCCACTTCTTCAGCATCCTTGTCCGTGGGTGTAGCAGGGGATGCCCAGTGTGCTACATGCGCTGTAGAAGGACTCAGATGGTGACCCCTGCACAGTCTACATATTATACTCCATCAGCTTCCGGTTTCTACGTGATAGGCGCACCAGTGCTGGAACCGCAGCAAGAGTTGTGTATGCAGCGCGTCTCGACTGTTGCAGCAGGAATTGAGCCCTGAGAGGGCTCCTTGCAGGCGGCTCTTATCCAGCATAACAAACTCCAAGCCCTGCTGAGTTTAGATCGCCACCAGGGGAGTCCGGAGCACAATGGTGCAGTCAGGGGAGGTGACCATACACGTATATGACGAGGCACGGCGCATCAAGCAAGACTTCAACTGTGAACTGGACATGCTGTTGTCGTCCATGAGGTAAACTTGAGCAGGGGACGGCAAGTGAGGCCACAACCTGCTGATGTCACTGTGTTCAACCCAGGCGCCGCCAGCGGTTGTGTACAGGTTTCGAGCTTAAGGGCTGATGCCTGAAGTGTGGCAGCATGCTTGCTGCAGGTACTTCAAGGTCTATCTGAGCCGGATGCCCCGGACACAGAAAGTAGAGATCTCCGTCCACTGCGACGTGGAGGTGTTCCGTTGGCTGCTGCAGTACACGCGAGCAGCGCGCACTGGTGCCCCTCGTCCAGCGCTCTGCCTGGACAACTGCATGCCGGTGCTCATCGCCTCGCACTTTCTGCAGGTGGGCGACTGTCAACCCAACATCGTATGCAGTGGTGCCAGGCTTCCTGCACATTTTACAAGGCAGTAGCACGCACCGCACCTCTTGCAGCACCGACTCAGTTGTCTGGCACCGCTCTGCGTGCAGATGGCTGAGGTGGTGGCAGAGTGCACTGCCTTCTTGGACGGGCACCTGAGCGAGGTTCTTCAGCTGCCCCTCGACTTGGCTTGCCTCCCCGAGGACCTGCTCTCGCAGCTGGCCAAGGTATGTAAACCAAAGGAGGCCACCTTAACAAATGTGCTTGCAGCGCAGTCAGCAGGTTCATGACAGCGCATGTCTGCATGCACACATGGCTGCATATGTGGCCGCAGCTGCGTGTACGGGCAGGAGTCTGAAGTCCTGGTGCCAGCTCGATGCCAGAAGGGCGTTCATGCATTGCAGGCTGTGAGCGAGGATACCCTGGAGTCACTGGCCAGCTCTGCAGCCATGGATCCAGCCGATGCAGGCTCATGCGAGGAAGACAGCACAGACGGTTCTGGCAGCACTGCCCCGTCGGCCAACGCCGCTCTGCTACAGCGTCTGTACAAGCTGAAAGTGGGCCACCTGCTCAGCCGCACGACCAGCAGGCTGTGCAGGTGCGCCAAGTGTGGGCAGCTGTTTGCAGCCGCCCACCGTCAGACGCTGACCTGCCCAGGCAACCCAGCAGCCCTCCAGCACCCAGGCAGCAGCCGGCTAGCGAGCGGGCCGCGGCGGAAAGCACCCGCCAGCCGTGCGCATGTGGCTGACCACAGCTGGAAGCTGGAGACCTTCCTGGCTGGCCTGCCGCACGCCGGCCAGAGCTGGCGATCAGCATGGTGGCTGCTTTGGAGTACCCTGGCGGTGTTCAGATGCGAGCTGTGCAGAGCCCACTTCCCCGCCTGCCAGCTGGCATGTTGCCGTCACCACCCGGCAGAGCTGGACGCTGCGACAGGTCAGGAGCCGCATCGTGCTCGCCCCTGCACATGACGTCGAGCTGCCTCAGTCTGCCACACTCCGGCTAGCGGCTATTGACCTGCATCCGACTTGTTCACATATACTGTGAGTTCTGTGTTGCATCCAAACTGCATTGGTTGGCCGACCTCGGTGTGGGATGTGTGAGCAGACACCTTTCCATGCTGTAGCCAGCCAGCAACCGCTGGCGGCTGTTCCATGCGGATGCATGCAGCGCAGCAGGACGACCCAGCAGGCAAAGATGCAAAGGCCGCGGCTCATGACAGAGCCCTGCTGCAGAAGTACAGCCACCTGGTACACCCCTCCCCGAAACTTGCATGTTGCTTGCCTTGACCGGCATGCACACTGTTGGTGAGTGACCATGCACGTGAGCCATCCAAGTGGAGCGCTGCAACATGTCATGCCCTACTTTGATCAGCAAGGTGTTGTGCAATCTGACCGTCACAAGTTGTTTCAATGCATGGTGCCATGAGTTGCATGTCCTGGTGCATACGTGCAGATGCTCCCACCACCAGCACCGCCACGACTGGCGACCCGAAAGCTGCGGGTGCCACCTCTTGGGTTCGCCAGCCAGCAGACTGGCATGGACAGTGATGAGGACAGCTGCAGCTCCTCTCCCAGGGCTGCCGCTAGCCTGCTGCCCGTCCAGCCGACCAGCCAGTTGCCCAGCAGGCACAGCGTGCAGCCAGGGCTCCCAGTTCCGGGGCTCTTGCGAGCAGGCAGCAGGGCATTTGCCAGCAGCACCGCATCGATGGAGCAGAACACGCTGGCATCTGCTTTGCGGGAGGACTTGGTACGCGAAGATGATGATGCGCATATGCAGGCACTGACGGCCCACTTGATGGCGCTGCGCCGCCCTGGTCAGCTGTCCAGGAGGGTTGCTGAGGCCAGGTGATGCCAAGCGTGGTTGGGGTTATGTAGATCCAGGCAGACAAAGCGTGACATCAAAGCGTAGCATTTGGCAGTAGCTGAGCAGGAGCGATGCCCGGTATGCAGGAGCTACTTTTAGGCATAGGGCCATTACATCTGCTCGTTAATATGAGTGCAGCGCTCGCTTTGCACATTGCCAGATCTAACCTGCCTCTTAAAGACATGCAGCTTGCAGTGAAGTTGCCTGGTGACGAACGCTGAAGGTTTGCTCTTGAAGTATGATAGCTGTTGCATTGTACTGTAGCTCTAGGAGAGTGAGGACAGTG